>JAERMT010000478.1_pt1 | contig 22708 bp, 19 predicted proteins | sample 9267081 | NCBI WGS metagenome assembly JAERMT01 (sample SAMN17071939, study PRJNA684904) | human gut metagenome | isolation source: diarrhea sample from child under the age of five | host: Homo sapiens | place: South Africa: Mafikeng, Mafikeng Provincial Hospital | collected 2019-09
TTTCGGCAGACGTAAAGCTTTTATGCCATCTGATCAGTCTGCCGTCCCGCTCCACAAAAATCGTGTCAGGTCCATTTACCATAATTTCAGTAACTGTCTCATCATCCACCAGTTCCTGCAAAACATCCAGTTTACGCACAGAATAAAACAGTTCCTGACGAAGCTGCACTTTTTCTTTCAGTGCAAGACGGACATCCTTCATCTGATTCAGGATCAGTTCATCAATTACATCAAGAATCTCTTTATCTGATAACTCTCTCGACAGATCCAGTTCCTCCATTAACATCTGGCGCAAAGTTCTAAATACATCTTTATTCATCCTTTTTCCTTTCTCAGAAGGTTTCTCACATAATCTCCCAGTTCACTCCACATCAACTGTTCAATATATCCTGACGGCGGACCGGTCATCATATGAAAAGGAGGAGTGATCTTCTCTGTCTTTTCCAGTATCTGAGGATAATCCCAGATTCGGACCAGATTTTCAAACTGGGCAATCTTACACTGTGAAACTGTATCAGACAACACCGGCATATAAATCTTCTTACACATATCCAGAAGCTGGAAATTCTCATCAATCCCACATCCTATATCCAGCACGATCATCTCATATGAACTATCAAGCATGATCATCTGCAAAAGCCTTTCCCAGTCCTGCCAGGCTGTTGTGTGAATGTCTGCCGGCATTTGCACAGGCGGTATATAATCCAGATTGTTTATAGTCTGTATCATACTATTCATCTTATAGAGAAGATTCTGGTTATCCTGCCGCACATAATAAAGAAGATCACTTAAATTATGCGCAAATCCCTTTCCCATCAGTTCTTCAAACCCGGAATATTCCTCCAGATTCAGATAAAGGACTGCCCTGTCTTTGGCAAGTATCTGTCCAAGTGTCAATGCAAAAGAAGTTTTCAGACAACGCCCCAGCGGAGAAAAAACTCCAATAAGCTCTGTCGTCTTTTTTAAGACCGCAAGCTGATCAGATACTGTCTTTTTTTCAGCACCATAACATGCCATCACTTCCCGAAGTACATCCGAAGAAGACTGGTACTTATACACGCTCGGATACTGGTCAAGTTCCGGAGGATGTACCCCTTCCGATAAAATAATGACCTTTCCGATATCCATTTCCCGGACTTCGCGGCACATTGCGCGTCCGGAAATCAGCAGCAACTCTATATGTGTATGTTTCCCATAGGCAATCAGCTTCTCCACAGTTGTAAATGCCTGTATTTCAAATGGAATATTCTTTTTCTGATTTAAATAGTCCATAAAATTCAGCGCATAATCCACTTCCAGATCACATACTGCAAAAATATTTCTTTTCAATAGATACCTCCTGCATATAACAGCACGCTTACAAAAACAGGAATTGTAAAGTGGAAATTCTCCGGTGCAGAAATATCTTTACTCCGATAAGGAGTGATCTTTCCCGTACTCACTGTATTCTCTGCATATTTTATAAAATAAAGAATCCGTTCACAGAAATTGTGATTGAAGATCAGAAGCACAGCAGCAATACATGCGCCTGCCAGAAAAGAAAAAAGAATACATTTCCAGATAGCCCCAAGGCCCATTACTCCTCCCAGTGCACAAAACAACTTAATGTCTCCCGCACCCATCATTCCGAAAATGAACAGAACGATAAGAAACAAAGGCATTATACTTCCCACAGCGAAATAGCTTATTCCTGTAATTCCTTTTCGCCAGATACATCCGGTCAGCCCCAGAATCAGAGAGAACAAGATCCATCCATTATCAACTTTCGCAGTGCGAATGTCCATAATCATGGCTACTGCGGCAACTACTACAGGAAAAAGGTGAAAAAATCCATATCGTATCACCTCCCATCTTAAATTTTTCTCATAACTGTTTATTCTTTCGTTTTTTATAAAAATTAAAAGTGGAATTTACCGCCGAACTGGCGGGATTGAATTACCAGAAGAACTCTGGTGAATATTATTATAGGACCGGACAATCGATTTGTCCAGTCCTATTTTTTGTCGAATTTCTAAAATAATTATAAAATGGTTACTTAATATACAACTTCTATTTTGCATCCTTCCGGTGCGAGGATGATACCATCTTCTGTGTCTTTTACTACACTTCCACTCACAACAGAAGAAACCTCATGAATATTTCTGAGAAGATAAGTCATTCCCGGATTCTCTTTAGAAGCTTCCAGTGTCAGTTTATTTCCTTCTTTTGCAGCATTTACTGTAAACACCTCTTCGCCCTTACGTGTCACAACTTTGCAGGATCCGATTCCATTCAGTTCATAAACCTGAATCTGAACATCTTTCTCCAGTTCATAATCTGCGGTTGTATCCACTGCACCAATCGGAAGCAGTGTATTCTCTCTTACGAATACCGGCAGTGAGAAAAAGTCATAATTTTCTGCATACCATCTGCCACCCTCTTTCACTTCACCACTTAACAGATGAGTCCATTTTCCGTTTGGAAGATAATATTCTACATAGCCTTCTTTGTTAAAGATCGGTGCAACCAGAATGCTGTCACCCAGCATATACTGCATATCCAGATATTTTGTTGCAGGATCATCATTAAATTCCATGATCATTGCTCTCATGGACGGAATACCTGTCTTATGTGATTTCACAGCCATGGAATACAGATATGGCATTAATCTTAATTTCAGTTTTGTAAATTTACGGCACACATCTACCGCTTCATCATCAAATAGCCACGGTACACGATAGCTCTTGGATCCATGGAGACGGCTGTGTGTGGAAAGAAGGCCAAACTGTAACCAGCGTTTGTATACATCCGGTGCTGCTGTCATTTCAAATCCACCCATATCATGGCTCCAGAAGGAGAATCCGGATAAGGTAAATGACAGACCACCTCTTAAGCTCTCAGCCATGGAAGCATATGTTGCAGAGCAGTCACCTCCCCAGTGAACCGGGAACTGCTGTCCGCCTGCTGTCGCACTTCTTGCGAAAAGGATTGCTTCTCCTTCTCCCTTTACTTCCTTCAGAAGACCAAATACTGCCTTGTTGTAGAGGTATGTATAATAGTTATGCATGGAAACCGGATCGGAACCATCATAATATTTCACATCAATCGGAATTCTCTCACCAAAGTCTGTCTTGAAGCAGTCAACACCGGCATCAAGCAATGTTTTCAACTTATCTGTATACCATTTTGTTGCAGCCGGATTTGTAAAATCAACCAGTCCCATTCCAGGCTGCCAGTTATCAATCTGTTTTACTCCTCTTCCATCTGCACGCTGTACCAGGTAACCTTTCTCCATTCCTTCTTTGAAGAATGCAGTTCCCTGTGCAATATAAGGATTGATCCATACGCAGATCTTCAGGCCTTTATCTTTATAACGTTTCAGCATTCCCGGTACATCAGGGAAAATTCTCTCATCCCATTCAAAATCGCACCAGTGAAGTTCTTTCATCCAGAAGCAGTCAAAGTGGAATACATTTAACGGAATATCTCTGTCAGCCATTCCCTGGATAAAGGAGTTTGTCGTGTTTTCATCATAATTAGTTGTAAAGGATGTGGAAAGCCATAATCCAAAGGACCATGCCGGTGGCAGTGCCGGTTTTCCGGTAAGGTCTGTATAAGTCTCAAGCACACCTTTGATATCATCACCGTAGATTACATGATAGCGGATTTCTTCACCTTTTACAGAAAATCCTACGTTTTCTACTTTCTCACTTGCAACTTCAAAAGAAACATTGTCGCTGTGATCTACAAATACACCGTAATGTTTGCTAGTTACATAAAATGGAATATTCTTATAGGAAATCTGAGATGCAGTACCACCGTCTTCATTCCATACATCCACTACCTGTCCATTCTTTACAAATGCTGTAAATCTTTCTCCAAGTCCGTATACGCATTCTCCCGGATCAAGAGAAAGTTCTGCTACCATATATGGCTGATACTGTGCTGCCATATAGTTTGGTTCCGGGAATTTGGTCAGTGTTGCTCTGTCATACTGCATATATCCCAGATTACGGAATCCGATACCGGTAAGAACCTTTCCATCTGCCTCATAAGTGATCTTAAAATCTTTCAGATCTACTCTTACTGTCATTCTGCCCGCTTTCATAACAGCTTCAGCATCTGTGATCTCTACTTCTGTCTCCTGCGGATCCTCATTCAGTTCATATCTTGGCTCACCCTTAATATATCCCTGATAATGATAGCTTCTGACACTGATGATATCCTTACGCACAGAAGTGAATTCTGTAGTAATCGTTCCTACGTCAAGAGCGCCGCCTCTGTCGTTGATTTCTCTAAACGGAGAAACAATTCTCATTCCTCCCGGAATTGCTTCTGCTGTAAAAGCCTGCATTGCATAAGATGCATTGGCACGTTCATTCTTCTCCCAGTAACCTTCTGTGAATTTCATTCCTAATCCTCCTTGTTTTTAATCCCGTGACTGTTATTTTGATTAATGGTTATCTTTTTCAGTTACTTTTCATCAGATAATAAGTAACTTGTTTTGTTATTCTCAATATATCTCTTTTTATGTGCATTGTCAACATTTTATTTGCATTTTTTGCTTATTTTATTGTAGGTTTTCTTCATAACCTACAAAACTAAAAAAGAAGTATTACATCTTTCTTCTCTAAAGTTTTACGCTTTCTCTTTCTACAAGCTGTACTTTTGTTTTGTAAATATAAGGTGAACACTCTTCTCCCCGAAGCAGTTTCATCAATATATTTACTGCTGCCTCTGCCTTTTCTTCCACATCAATTCGCATAGTGGTGATTGTCGGATACACAATAGTCGCAAATACATCATCATCAATTCCGGCTACTGAAATATCTTCTGGTACACGTACATGATTTCTATGAAAAAAGGAAATCATTTCAGCTGCATTTCTATCAGTAGAAAAAAACAAAGCTGTATCTGTTCCTGCATACCTCAGTAATTCTTTATATACCGTCTGTCTTTTTTCATATTCTGCCGGAAGCCATCTGGTTTCAAGTTCACATCCTTTATTCTCTGCCGCTCTTTCAGCTCCCAGATATCGCCTGTAATCAGCGCCCTGTTTGTCATTCGCCATATATATTATTCGTTTCGCTCCATGGGAAATAAGATATTCACACATTGTATTGCCTGCTTTTTCATCTTCAGAAGTTACAAGACAGAATTTTTCTTTTTCATCCGGCAATTCTCCCATGTCTATGGCAACCATAGGCTTATCAGAAAGTGCTGAAATTTTCTTACAGTATACAAATGGCATAGAAATAGCAATAATTCCGTCCACATTCCAGCCAAGTGTCATCTTCTCAATTTCTTCCACGTTTTTATCCGAAAAAATCATAATATAATATCCCTTCTTACGCAGAAGTTCCTCAAGTCTGCCTATGATCCTTCCATAAAAAGGACTCTCGTAAACCGAACCTCTGGCAAATACAGGTGTATTGACCAAAATACTGATGATCTTTGAATTTTTATTAGTCAGCGCATTCAGTCCAAGCCTTGGAATATAATTATTTTCCATAAGTAATTTTTCTATCTTCTCTATTGTTTCAGAAGAAACTCTGGCATTCTTTTTATGCAGTACATTCGATACAGTTGTTGTACTCACACCTGCCATCTCTGCAATCTGTTTAATTGTAACCATACTCACTGATTCCTTTTCTGCTTTTATCTGGATTGTGTATGAAAATATTTTCCGTAAGATATGTATCACGATTTATGGTATATTTTCGCAATGGACTGCGACGACCGAATTCGTACAAACTTCCCTGCAAAGCAGGGCGTGCAGATTACGGAATGATTTTTCAAGCACTCTTTAGTATATATTACTCTTGCTTTTATGACCAGTAACATAATTTAAATTATTTCAAATTATCGGTCATAATAATTTCTGTTCCAGATTATATGTACAAAAACAAAAATATGTATATTGCATAAAACCAGAAGATTATGGTAATATTCTTCAAAATAAAGCAGATACGTAACTGTCCGGTGCCGTATTGAAGACTACAAACAGCAGACTGTTGCGAAAATATACCTGTTTTACAGATAAATATTTTTTGCAGGAGGTAAAAAACATGTGTACAGCAGCAACTTATAAAACAAAAGATTTCTATTTCGGTCGAACTCTTGATTATGAATTTTCCTACGGCGATGAAATTGCTATTACTCCACGAAACTACCCATTTCATTTTCGTCATTCAGATCAGATTCTGGATAAACACTATGCAATCATCGGTATGGCTCATATTTCCGATAGCTATCCACTTTACTATGACGCAATCAATGAAAAGGGACTTGGTATGGCCGGACTGAATTTTGTCGGAAATGCTGCCTATGCCAATCCTGTCTCTGATAAAGAAAACGTAGCCCAGTTTGAATTCATCCCATGGATCCTCAGCCAGTGTGCTACTCTGCAAGAAGCCCGCGAGAAACTCTCCTGTATGAACCTGACCAGCACTCAGTTCAGCGAAAACTTCCCCTGCGCCCAGCTTCACTGGATCCTCGCAGACGCCTCCGGATGTATTGTCGTAGAATCCATGAAAGACGGGATTCATATTTACGACAACCCTGTTGGTGTTCTCACCAATAATCCGCCTTTTCCGCAGCAAATGTTCCAGCTTAATAACTATCAGTCTCTCTCACCGCGTCAGCCTGAAAATACATTCGCACCAGAATTAAACCTTCAGTCTTACAGCCGCGGAATGGGAGCTCTAGGACTCCCTGGCGATCTCTCTTCAGCCTCCCGTTTCGCAAAAGTTGCATTCACCAGATTAAATTCTATATCCGCGGAATCTGAGAACGAAAGCATCAGCCAGTTCTTCCACATCCTCGGCTCCGTAGATCAGCAGCGTGGCTGCTGCGAAGTAGCAGAAGGTAAATATGAGATCACTCTCTACACATCCTGCTGCAATGCAACAAAAGGAATCTATTATTATACAACTTATGAAAACCATCAGATCAGTGCTGTAAATATGAACCATGAGAATCTGAACACAGATACTTTGATTCGCTATCCGGTTCTTACAGAACAAAATATCTGTTTTCTGAATTAAACTTCTTAAAGTGGCAGTTATCCGGACATTAAAATCTATCCGGAAGCTGCCATTCTTTATCTTATTTATCCGGTGTCAGTATAATTTCCCTGATTTCAAGATTATCTGCTCCATAATAAAGCTTAATATAATGATTATGCCCAAATCCCATATTTAAAATCCTGCTTTCTTCCACCCATTTTCCATTTGTCCCCTGAACAGAAATTGTCATCTTATGAATATTATCCAGAAATACAGAAACAGAAAGCTGCGCAAGTTCTCCAAGATCAGATTTAAACATAAATTTCATAATAAAATCTCCTCGTATCGTAATTACCGACATTCGTATGCCAGAATGCGACGGTCTAGAACTGGCGAAATATTTATCTGAAAATCATCCCGGAATTAAAACCATGATTCTCAGCGGCTATGATGACTTTTCTTATGCACAGGCCGCCATACGCTATTCTGTAAACGATTATCTTCTTAAACCAGTTGTACTGGATGACCTTTACCAGTCTTTACAAAAGCTGATCATAAGTATGAATGAAGAATTTGAAAACATAGAAGCTTACGATGTTCGCAATCAGGCTCTCAATCAGACCGAAATCGCAGAACTCATGATAAAATATCTGAAAGAAAACTTTGCTCAAGACATCTCCACACAAGGTCTGGCAGATAAATTTGGCTTTACACCTGAATACCTGGGCAAGATTTTTAAAAAAGTCACCGGCGAAACACCTCAGAAATATCTTACAAAACTTCGTATGAATGAGGCCAAACGTCTGCTTCTTTCCTCACCCGAAACAGAAATCCAGATAATCGGAGAACTGGTAGGATACAAAAATGCCTTTTATTTCAGCCGCGCATTCAAAAATTACACCGGTCTCCAACCCAGTGAATTCCGGATATCAAGTACAAAAACCAATTCTTAATTTCATTAATCCCCAAAAAAGCCATCGCAAAACGCGGTGACTTCAGACTGTAGACAAAGTCCTCGGCATTTTGCCGAGGACTTTGTCTACAGTCTGAGGGATACCACAAATGTGGTATCCCCTCAATCGTCAATGAAAATATTTTGATTTTAATTATTCTTCTTTTGTTACAATATCGTCTACATTATCTTTTGTAACTAACTGGTTATCAAGAATAACTACTTTTTCTACTTCTTCACCTTCAAGATAATTATAAGCTGTCTCTAAAATAGCTTTTCCAAGGAAGAATGGTGGCTCAGCGATAGTTGCTTCTACAGATCCTTCTCTGATTGCATCCATAGTTTCATCCAGAGCATCACATCCACATTTAACTATATCAGCTGTACGTCCAGCACCTTCGATAGCTTCTAATGCTCCTAAAAGCATCTCATCATTTGCTGCGTAAAGACCATCAATCTCAGGATTTGCCTGTAAAATGTTTTCCATAACGCTCATAGCTTTTGCACGATCAAAATCTGCAACCTGGCATGCTACAATTTCCATATCTGGATTTTCTTTAATAATTTCATTAAATCCATCGGAACGATTCTGTGCAACGTTTGTTCCCATAACGCCCTGAAGTTCTACAATTTTACCTTTTCCTTCAAGAGTATCTGCAAGGAACTGACCTGCAAGCTTACCGGATTTAACTGCATCATATCCTATATGAGAAACTACTTCGCCGTCGTTTGCTTCACGGTCCATTGTGAATACTGGAATCCCTGCTTCATTGCAGGCTTCAATAGAAGATACAATTGCATCAGAGTCACATGTGTCAATGATGATAGCATCTGGTTTTTTGGTAATTAAGTTTTCAACGTCTTTCTGCTGGATAGCTGGATCATCCTGAGCATCTGTTACAATTAACTCAATGCCTCTTTCGTCGCAGGCTTTCTGAACACCCTCTTTAACAGTTACAAAGAATGGATTTGTCTGTGTGTTCATAGCAAGACCAATTGTGTATCCTTCTTTTTCATCTGCCATTACTGGACTATAACCAGCTACTAATGTTGTTACTCCCATTGCTACTGCCATTAATAATGCTACGTTTTTGTTTTTCATAAAAAAATACCTTCCCTCTCATTTTATAGTTTTTTATGCTTTTTTTATTCTGCCTTTGCAGACAGATCTTTTACTTTCTTATCTACGAGGACTGCAATTAAGACAACTGCACCTTTTACAATGTTTGTTGCATGCGGATTGACATTCATAAGGGTTAAAATATTATCGATAATACCCATTATCATTGCACCAACTACTGTAGGTAACACAAATCCACTTCCACCGCTTAAGCTTGTTCCACCAAGGATAACAGCTGCGATTGCATCCATTTCAATACCTTCACCACTTGTAGACTGTGCGGAACCAAGTCTTGCTGTAAGAACTACGGCAGCGATACCACTCATTAAACCATTGAGGATGTATACTAACCATTCTGTTTGTTTTACGCGGATTCCTGATAATCTTGCTGCTTCTCTGTTTCCACCAAAGGCGTATACATTACGTCCAAAACTTGTCTGTGTAAGAAGGTAATGTGCTATTAAAAAAAGAAGTAATAAAAGAATTACTGGGACTGGAACTCCTGCTATAACTCCCTTTCCAATAAATTTATAAGCATCTACCTTAATAGAAATTGGTGCACCTTTTGTATAAACAAGTACGCATCCTCTTAAAAGTGTCATCATTCCAAGTGTAGCGATAAATGGTGGAATGTCACACTGAGCAACAAAAAAACCGTTTGCTGCGCCGCATAAAATTCCGATTCCAAGAGCTGCCAGAACTGCCAGAAAAGCATTTCCTGTTGTGGACATGATACCAGCTGCAATAGCTCCGGATAAACCAACAATTGAACCTACAGATAAGTCAATTCCACCTGTTAAGATAACAAATGACATTCCGCATCCTACAATACCTGCAACTGTAATCTGTTTGATAACGTTGAATAAGTTGGAAATGCTTAAAAAGCTATCGGATAATATAGATGCAAAAATACAAATTACTACCAGTATTAACACAGATCTATATACATTTATCTGGTTAATCACCTTCTTTTTTGTTTCTTTATTCATTTTCATTCACCCCACCTGAAGCCTGCGCCAAAATAGTTTCCTGACACATTTCTTCTTTTGATATTTCAAATACTGTTTTGCCTTCACGCATAACTATAACTCTATCGCTCACTCCGATTAATTCCGGTAAATCAGTAGAGATGATAATGATGCTTTTTCCCTGCTTTGTAAGATCATCCATAATCTGATAAATTTCGGCTTTGGCTCCAACGTCTACACCTCGTGTTGGTTCATCAAGAATAAGGATTTCCGGGTGTGACTCAAGAACTTTTGCAAAAACAACCTTCTGCTGGTTTCCACCACTTAACTTACCAACCAGCTGTTCTGGAGAACTAAGCTTAATGTTTAAAGCTTCTATTTCTTTTTGAACTCGTTTGTCTTCTTCTTTTTTATCAAGTCGAATTCCATTCATCAGCGATTTAAGGGAAGACATAGAAATATTTTCTTTAATACTTCTACCAAGAACAAGACCTTCCTGTTTTCTATCATCTGAAACAAATCCAATTCCAGCTGCAAGTGCTTTTCTCGGTGTAGAACAATCTTTCTTTTGACCATGGATATATACTTCTCCGGATTCTTTTGGAAGAGCTCCATATATAATTTTTGAAAGTTCAATAGTTCCAGATCCTAAAAGTCCTGTTATTCCTAAGATCTCTCCTTTATGTAAAGTAATATTTACGTTATCTACACCATGACTCTTCATATTTTTAGCTTCAAATACTACTTCACCAGGAACATAATTTCTCTTTGGATAAAGATTATCTACGTTACGTCCAACCATTAAGGAAACAACCTCATCGTAGTCAGTCTGGTTGATTTCTTTTGTTGCGACATATTTTCCATCTCTAAAAACTGTAAGACGATCAGAAATTTTGAAAATTTCATCCATTCGATGAGAAATATATATAATTGCAATTCCTTTTTGCTTCAGTTCTTCTATTATTTTAAATAAAATTTGGATTTCTTCGTCTGCAAGAGCTGCGGTTGGTTCATCCATAATGATGATTTTTGCTCCAATCGTTAAACACTTTGCAATCTCAGTCATCTGTGCTTCTGCTACTGTTAAATGTTTTACTTTGGTTTTTTCACTAAATTTTAATCCAAGTTTATTTAAAACATCTCCTGCATCTTTATATAACTGTTGCCAATCCACTTTTCCCGGACGTTTGTGTGGCAGACGTCCTAAGTACATGTTCTCAGCTACAGAAAGTTCAGGAACCATATTGAATTCCTGGTAAATCATTGCAATTCCTTTTTCTTCAGCATCTTTTGTTGAATGAAATACAACTTCTTTATCATCCAAATATATATGACCTGAAGTGTAAGGCTGTGCACCTGCAATAATTTTCATAAGTGTGGATTTTCCTGCACCATTTTCTCCACACAGAGCATGAACTTCTCCTTCGCGTATATCAAGATGTACTCCATCTAATGCTCGCACACCAGGGAATGTTTTCACAATGGATTCCAACTTTAATACCGTTTTCCCCATTATAGACCTCTTTTCCTATTTCAATATGCACATCCACATACAAGCACAACATTTGTGTAGCCTGTGAATTCTCCAGTTAATACAATTGCTTTAGCTTTCCCACTCATTTCCTTTAATTCAATGTGTGGAATATAGGAAATTGGAATATCTTCAGGAAGAAGTGCTTTAGCTTTTTCGTGAAATTCTGGTGTTACGCTTAATGCTTCATTTGCAAATATTGCTTCTTCTACTGTAATTGCCTTTAAGATTTCTTCTAATACTTCCAGATATCCTGGATTTCCTGCTTTCCATCCTAAATCAATTCTTTCAACTCCTTTAGGAATTGGAAGCCCTGCATCACCAATAACAATCATATCTTTATGACGTAATTCAGCTAATACACGACATAATTGTGGATGAAAAATTCCTTCTTTTAACATAGTATTCTCTCCTTACGCATTTTCCTTAATAAACTGATCAATTTCTGTTCTTGTAGGCATTGCTGGTGTTGTTCCTAAACGCTGTACTGCTACTGCAGCAAGAGCATTTGCAAATCTTGCAGCATCCCATAAATCTTTACCTTCTGCTAAAGCTGCAACTAATCCACCATTAAAAGCATCACCAGCTCCGGTTGTATCAATTGCTTCCACATGATATGCTGGGATAATCTCTCTTTTTTCTTTTGTTGCAATATAAACACCACGTCCACCAAGTGTAATAAGAACATTTTCTACACCTTTTTCAAAGAACCAATCAGCTGCCTGATCAGCATGTTCTTTAGAGTCGATCGTAATGCCTGTAAGGATTTCTGCTTCAACTTCATTTGGAGTAATCAGATAGATTTTCTTTAAAATTTCATCCTCAATTGGCTGTACTGGTGCTGTGTTTAAAATAACTTTTACACCGTTTTTATATGCAATATCGATCACACGATCAACTGCAGTTACATTTGTTTCAAGCTGAGTTAATAAAAACTCTGAATCCTTTAATACGTCTGTAAGAGAATCAACCTCTTCATTAGTAATAGTATTACATGCACCTAACAGAACAACAATTTCATTCTGACTCGTTTTCTCATCTACTAATATCAGAGCACATCCTGTTTCAGCATCATCAGTAACAAAAATATGATCCTGTTTCATATTCAACTCTTTCATAGCATCTAATGCTACGTTAGCAAAAGTATCTCTACCGAGTTTTGTAACCATTGTTACATCTGCACCAGCTTTATGAGCAGCAACTCCTTGATTGAAGCCTTTTCCGCCAGGACCCATTTTAAACATGCTGCCTTTAACAGTTTCTCCCGGAACAGGTAAATGTGGGGTTCTTCCCATCAAGTCAACAACAAAACTTCCAAATACTGTAACTTTTGACATTTTGCGATCTCCTTTCTTATAAAAGAACAACACCGTTTCCGGCACCAATTCTATCTGCTCCTGCTTTTAACATAGCATCTGCATCTTCAGGAGTACGGATACCGCCACTTGCTTTTACCTGTGCATTGTCACCTACAGTTTCACGCATTAATTTAATATCTTCTACTGTGGCTCCACCAGTGGAAAATCCAGTAGATGTTTTAACAAAAGCTGCACCAGCTTCTACAGAAAGAATGCATGCTTTTTTCTTTTCTTCATCTGTTAATAAACAAGTTTCAATAATTACTTTTACAATTGCTGGTTTAGAAGCTTCTACAACTGCAGCAATATCTTCTTTGACGAAATCATAGTTTTCATCTTTCATAGCTCCGATATTGATAACCATATCAACTTCGTTCGCTCCTTCTGATACTGCATGCTTAGCTTCAAATGCTTTTGCAGCTGTAGACATTGCTCCAAGAGGAAATCCTACAACACAACAGGTTTTTACGTCTGATCCCTCTAATTCCTTTGCTACTAAAGGTACGTGGCATGTATTTACACATACAGATGCAAAATTATACTCTTTAGCTTCAGCGCAATACTTACGGATTGTCTCTGCTTTAGCGTCTGCCTTTAACATTGTGTGATCGATTTTTTTTGCGATATTATTCATTTCTTCCTCCTATTAAGTGAAAAAACACCATTTATTATTTTAATTTACTAAAATATTGTTTGTGAATTCATATATTTTCAAAAATGTTAACGTTTACATTTTTGAGTAGAAAAGAACCTTTCATTTTAGTTCTTTCCACATTTCTCTGATCCTCTTAGGACAACATCGTAAGGAACAAAGACTTTATTAATATCTTGCTTTTCTTTATTACCATCTTCTATCATCTGGATTTTCTCCAATAACAGCTTCATTGCTTCCTGTCCTTGTTTCCTAGCATCACGTTCTATTGTAGAGAATGGATATTCAATAATATTTAATGCTGCAATATTGTCAAATCCTATTACTGCGATATCCCTACCAGGTTTTAGATGATGTTCAATTAGATATTTAAGACAGCCTAGTGAAGTTAAGTTATTTACTGTAAATATAGCAGTTGGTGGGTCTGGTAAAGACAAAAGACGACCAGTTTGTTCATATGCCATATTTATTCTGAAATTACCAGCAACTTGATATTCTTCCCTAATAGGTAAACCGTTATCTTCCAGTGCTTTTAAATATCCATGAAGACGTTCTTTACCTGGAAGTGATGTAACAGGACCAGTTATTATTGCGATTTTTTCATGTCCTTCATCAATCAATGCCTGTACACCATCATAGGCTGCTTCAAAATTTTGTACAAATACGCCATCAAATTGTTTGTTTTCAAGATTTCGGTCAATTAAGACAACCGGAACTCCTGATTTTTCTAAACGTTCTAATTCCTGAGCTGTATATTCATCATGATCAGATACAGGAGAAATTAAAAGACCTTTCAGACGTTCACTGATTACAACTTTTAGGTAGTCATGTTCATTTTCTTCTTTTTCATCTGTGTTGAAAAATAAGATATTATACATATTTTTTTCTGTTATTTGGGATATGCCTTGAATAACATCTGAAAAAAATTCGTTTCCTATTTCAGGAAGTATGACACCTATGCTGTCTCTGTCTTGCATACATAAATTTCTGGCAATTGCATTAGGAACGTAATTATACTCGTCAATTACTTGCTGGATTCGTTCCCTTGTTGATTCTTTTACTTTGCCGGAATGATTCAACACTCTGGATACTGTAGCTGTTGACACACCGGCCATTTTTGCAATATCTACAATATTCATTTAAATATTAATCTCCGTTTTATGTGTCGTAATTGAGTGTTAACGTTTACATTTCGACAACAAAGTATGTTTTCAAAAATGTTAACGTTTACATTTTTGATAGTAGCATATTTACTAAGTTTTGTAAATCGTTTTTTTGTATCTTTTGACATTTTCGTCATTTCACATAAATAAAAAATATATTTCTTGGTTAAAAGGCACAAAAATCATACATAGACCCTGTATCATGAGGATGATTATAAAAATCCGGAATCCACCGAAAGATAACTTTATCCCAATTGGGGATGAAGTGTAAATACCCCGATTCATAACTTTCCGACAAGTTGTCGGGAAGTTTTTTGCAAAAATCAATCCCCGGCAGATTGCCGAGGATTGATGCGAAATTTAAATCTCAGCTTCGGTGCAACTTGCACTGAAGTTACCGATATAGAATCAGTCTAAATTACAATCACTATTTATCTAATTCAGACTCACACATTTTTTCAGCTTGCTCTATTATCAAATCTACCGCAGTTGCCTGTTTATCCGGTGGATATTTATATTTTCTGAGCAACCTTTTTACAGTAATTCTCATCTGTGCCCTAACACTTTCTCGTACATCCCAATCAACCTTAATATTATTTTTAATGCTGATTGTTAGTTCTTTAGCAATTTGTTTTAGGACATCATTTTCATAGAAATCTCTGGCAGACTCATTGGAAGATATCGCATCATAAAATGCCAGTTCGTCGTCTGATAACCCTAGCTTTTCTCCTCTTTTATGAAGCTCATTCATATCTTTTGCCATATCAACCAGAGCCTTTATAACCTCTACCGTCTCTAAAGAACGTTTTTCATATTGAATTACTGAGGCTTCAAGCATTTCAGAAAATTTCTTTGCTTGTACAACATTCTTTTTAGCTATCGCCTTAATCTTGCCGTCAAGCAAACGTCGTAAAAGTTCCAGAGCTAAATTTTTTTGTGGCAGTCCTTTTACTTCTTCAAGAAATTCATCAGATAAAATTGAAATATCCGGTTTATTCAATCCAACGGAAGCAAATATGTCAACGACTTCTTCAGAAATAACTGATTTGGAAACCAATTGACCAATCTCATATTCTATTTGATCTTTCGTTTTCTTCTGTTTGTCTCTTGGTAGTATTTTTATAATACCTGATTTGATGGCTTTAAAATAACTAATCTCTACATTGATTGCCTGAGCTTGCTCAGAGGTCGAACATAATGCGTATGCCTTACCAATTTCTACAACCAAGTTAAGAAATTCTTTTTTTTCATCTTCCGGTTTACCCAAAACAAAATCCACACCAGAAACAATACATGCCATTCGTTCACTTGCCGAGCCGCTTATGTAAGAAGAGTAATCCAATCCATGCAATATTCCTTGAATTTGCTCATACTTCTCAAGCATGAGATCTATTGCTACTTGTGGATCAATACCTGTTGTTTTTCGGTCAGACGGTGTATATTGTGCTAATGCACTTCTTAAATTATCTGCAATACCTATATAATCTACAATTAAACCGCCGGGCTTGTCTTTAAACACACGGTTAACTCGTGCTATGGCTTGCATAAGGTTATGACCGCTCATTGGTTTATCGACATACATTGTGTGAAGGCAAGGTACATCAAACCCCGTCAACCACATATCACAAACAATAACAATTTTTAATTCATCTTCAACATCTTTCATTCTCTTTGCAAGTAGCTTTTTCTGAGATGCAGTAGTTGAATGCGGCTGAAATTCAGGTGGATCAGATGCTGCAGAAGTCATAATGACCTTAATTGTACCTTTATCAATGTCGTCACTATGCCATTCCGGACGGTATTCTATAATTTTTGAGTAAAGTTTTACTGCAATCTTTCTGGACATAGCTACAAACATAACTTTACCATTAATCGCCTGTTGTCTAAGGTCGTAATGAGCGATAAAATCTTTCACCACTACATCAATACGACTATCTGTTCCAACAATGGCTTCTAACCTTGCCCATTTACGCTTTTGGCTTTCAGCGTAAGTTTCTTTCTGTCCCTCAACAATGCTGTCATACTCATCATCAATCTTTGGCTTTAATTCCTGCGGGAGATCTAACTTTGCAATCCTACTTTCATAATAAATCGGAACAGTAATTTTATCTTTAACCGCTTGAGTCAAATCGTAAATATCAATATAGTCACCAAACAGGGCAGGTGTATTCTTATCGCTCAACTCAACAGGAGTTCCAGTAAATCCAATAAAAGAAGCATTCGGCAATGCGTCTCGCATATGTTTCGCAAAACCAAAAGAAACTTTTCCATCTTTTTCTTTTGCTTCTAACCCATACTGACTGCGATGCGCTTCATCTGCTATAACAACCACATTTCGTCTGGTAGTCAGTGCTTCCATCGATTGGTCACTCTCGTCTGGCGAAAACTTTTGGATAGTCGTAAATACAATGCCGCCAGCTTGAACGCTCAATAGTTCTCGTAGTTTTTTTCTTGTGTCTGCCTGTTTGGGCGTTTGACGCAAATAATCGGCACTTTTTGAAAAGGTGGTAAATAGCTGATCGTCCAAGTCATTTCTGTCAGTAATAACAACAATGGTCGGGTTATTCAATTCTAAAACCAATTGACGAGTATACATGAGCATAGAATAACTCTTTCCGCTACCCTGTGTATGCCAAATTACCCCCGCTTTTCTGCTTCCATTTTCAGAAGCTGCCAAGTGAGTGGTATACAATGCTTTATTTACAGCAAAAAATTGATGATAACCGGGCAAAATTTTGAAAGACTTATCTTCCTCATGAACAAAGAAGCTATACTTTGAAACAATGTCCAAAAATCTCTTTTTATTCATCATTCCATACAGCATAACTTGCAATTGCGGAAAAGAAAGTCCTGATTCTTTTTCTCCATCAATTGTTCTCCAGAACATAAAGCGATCCAGATCAGAAGTAATTGTACCAACTTTTGCATTGATACCATCACTTGTGATCATAAAGGCATTGTAATAAAACAAAGAAGGAATATCTCCTTTATAAGTCTGAAGCTGATTAAACCCATCAACAATATCTACTTCTTCGTTTGTCGCATTTTTCAGTTCTATTACAACAACAGGAATACCATTTAAGAACGCAACAATATCAGGTCTGCGTTCTTTTCCGTTTTCAATTACTGTGTATTGATTGATTGCCAAGAACTCATTATTTTCAATATCTTTGGCATCAAAAATATAAGCTTTTTCAGTTTTTATGCTTCCGTCCTTCTGATTAACCTCTACATCAATACCATCGGTTAATAATTTTTGAAACGCAACATTATTTTGGACAATAGATAAGCTCTGCTGACGAGTAATCTTTTTAACCAGTTCTGAAATCGTATCATTGGAATATTGTTTGTTAATACGTTTTAATGCACTATGTAACCTGTCGTATAGAACAACATCTCCAAAACTTTCTCTCTCTGAAAAGCTTCCTCCCGGCGAAATATCTGGTCCATATTGAGTTTGATAGCCTAAATCTTGAAACCACTCCAATGCAGCTTGTTCAAGATCATTTTCTATAAAGTTGGACATTCTATTCACCTGCCTTTACAAAATGTCTTTTTTTGATATACGATGTCTGATGCTCTAATTCTGGGTAAACAAATGCTTCATTTATTCCGATCATATCAAGCTCATGCAGTATGGAAGATTTCTGTTCTGCTGGGATACGTAAATATCTTGGAATTCCTTCATCTACATATTCGCTGAGACTATCTTTTAAATTGAAACTGTTTTTTAGATAATAATCAGGAGCAGATATGTCTATTCCTAATATTAAAAACGCACCATTTTGGCGTCTTATACGTTCATTGTTCTTAGGAGCTACCACCGGGACATATTTATTTTGAAACTGCGTCTTCAGTCGCTCCACTTTCTCTTCAAAGCTCGATAAAATATCATCCCCGAGACCTTTTCTTGAAAAATAATCCAAAAAATTACCTTCGCTTTTTCCATCATATTCTGCAAGTGCAGAAAACAATTTCACTTCTTTTTGTGTAGGACGCTGTAGCGATTCGATAAACAAAATCAGTTCACCGTCTCTGTCTTCATGCTCAGAACAAGCAAAATAGAGTGCGATTAAAGGATTGGTTGTAATATCCAACAATCGAGTCGGCAACCCGTAATGTTGCATTTTGACCAACTGTTCAAAATCCGTCATATGATTTCCAAATTCCAGTGGCTCTTGCAATATTAGCTCATTAACAATAGTAGTTTCTTTTGTTAATAGTCCATTTCTAAAAATACTTCCATGGATGCCAAATTCAATGTCAGATTGTCCACGAAAAAGCAATGTACCAGGTATTCCATTTTCAGAAATGATACGACTATAGTCAGAAAGTTTTAACAGTAAGTGAGAAACACTATATATTGAAAATTGTTCATCTAACTCATCTTGTAGATATTCTTTGTATCGTTCACGTTCATCCATCAATTTTCACCTACTTCCACTGGCAGTTCTCCACTCATCAATTTGGGGAGTAGGGTATCTCTAATCTCTGCCAACACTTCGTTTTCTTCTTTGAGTTTTGCGATTTTCTGTTCAATAGGTTTTGCGATTTCTTCAAATTTCAATTGAAGTTCCATCGGTGGTACAGCTATAGGAAACATTTTAAACGCTTCAAAAGGGAAGTTTTGCCTTGTTGTACCAATCGCATGATGTTTGACCATTTCCTGAAATATCGGTTGTTTCATATAGTAATAAAAGAAAGTAGGAGTAATCGTATCCTTCATCTCAAAAACAGTGTAGATTGGACTAACGAGTCCAATATCATACTCCTTGAGCATGGCAATAGAGCCGATATTTGCCCTTGCCGGATTATATGCTACTTGATTGCGGCGAACAATTTTGTAGTTTTTAGTACTTTTACTATAAACTTGTTTTGTAAAAACATCTTCTGATGCTTTAAATTCTCCTTCTTTTACAACCGAAAGGACTGGATAGTCTTTTTCCTCCTTATTTTTATCTTTAACTTCTTGAACAATATCATAAACAGATAATACTTTCCACCCTAATGACGTAACATTTGTTCCAATGGTTGTAAAATCATTAAATTGCAAAAAAAGTTCTTTGTAAACTTCAGAAATAAAATCTAATAAAACACTCTGATATTTAATACATACATCTCGTTTTTTATCTATATCATTCAAAATTTCAGCAATACTACGTCTTGTTTTTTCATCTGGTAATATGAAGCTAAAATTTTTTATGCTATTCTGTGTAATACTCGCCTGACTCGCACTACCTCTGGCTGTAGATACAATATAATTTTTAAATGTCTTATTTTTTAACAAATAAAACAAAAATTTCTGATCTAATGGATTTTTTGTTCGTACACGAACAGCATTTTGATTTAATAAAGAACCTGCCGCTTCTTTTTGTACTCTTACAACTTTTCCAACTACAGACATAGGGCTTGTTTCCCAAGATCCCACAGTAGTTATTATAACATCATCCTCTAATAATTTATAATTCTCATATTGCGCAGAATCTTTTATATAAACACAATTATCTAATGTTATATTATATTCATTTAAATCAGAAACTTTTATGATTCTAGTTCCTTCGGTTGCATAATCTTTTGATCTAAATGCAAAACCTTTTTGAAAATCACAAAACTCCTCAAGAAATATTTTATTCATTTTTGATCTCCCCAACGTCTATTTTATAACCAAACATATTAAATACATTTTTTACATCTTCATCTAACAGAGCCGACTCTCTCATTATTAGTGACAACTTTTTAGATAACTCTGTCATCTTTTCAGAAAACGGCTTTTCATCCTCTTTTATTTGAACCACACCAACATAGTTCGAAGGAGCTAAATTATAATCTTTTTCACGAATTTCTTCCAATGTTGCTATCTTCCAAAATCCCTGGTTATCAGCATATTCAATCTCTGTACCATCTGCCTTTGTTGCTTTCTTTTCATGATTGCGGAAAGAATGGTATGCAGAGGTGATTTCATCAATAGTTTTTGCAGTCAGCTGTCTCTGCGTACGGCTGTCCTCATAAGGTTCTGTTTCCATATTTCTGGCATCAATAAACAGAATTTCTCCATGGCGATCACGGTGTCCGTTTTTCAGCTTGTTGCGAGCCATAAACCACAGGCAAACAGGAATCGATGTTGTTGAAAACAGTCCACCCGGCAAAGTAACAATACAATCGATTTTGTCATCTTCGATCAAGTTTTTACGAATGTTGTATTCACTGATTGTAGATGATGAAAGCGAGCCATTCGCCAATACAAAACCCGCCGTTCCGCTTGGCGCTAAGTGATAAAGCATGTGCAAAATCCAAGCATAGTTGGCATTACCCGTAGGCGGAATACCGTATTTACTCCATCTTGGATCATCTATCAAACGCTCACCGCCCCAGTCACTAATATTAAAAGGCGGATTTGCCATAATATAATCTGCCTTTAAACTCTTGTGCTGATCGTTATGAAAGGAATCCGCATTTTGCTGACCAAGGTTTGCTTCGATTCCACGGATAGCAAGATTCATTTTACAAAGTTTCCAAGTATTATAATTGGATTCCTGCCCATAAATGGCTAATTGACCGTCAATTCGTCCCTCTCTGTCTTCTACAAAACGTTCACTCTGGACAAACATACCGCCTGAACCACAGCAAGGGTCATAAACTCGTCCATCGTGAGGTTCAATCATAGCTACAATCAACTCAACTACACTGCGTGGAGTATAGAACTCTCCACCAAGTTTTCCTTCAGCACGTGCAAACTTTCCAAGAAAATATTCATATACAGATCCTAAAGTGTCTTTGTTCTTATCGTTTCCAATCTCAAGTTCAGATAACAAATCAACCAACTCACCCAAAGAACGTTTATCTAAAGATGCTCTTGCAAAATCTTTAGGAAGTACGCCACGAAGAGAAGAGTTTTCCTTTTCAATCACATACATGGCATTATCGATAACCTGACCAATTGTTGGATCTTTAGCACTGTTTTTAATTGTTTCCCAACGTGCTTCCTGCGGCACCCAAAACACATTTTTTGCAAGATATTCATCTCTATCTTCTGGATCGGCGTATTCATCTTGAGAAATTTCTTGATAAGCTCTTTCAAAACTATCAGAAATATATTTCAAAAATATAAGACCAAGGCATACATGCTTATATTCTGCAGAATCCATATTATTACGGAGTTTATCCGCCATTACCCACAAATCTTCTTTTCTTAATTCAGCCATTTTCTATTCCTCCACAATTAAATAATCTGTGATACTTTTGCCCAGATTTGCTTTTCATTTGGGCTTTCTTTTGCCGTTCTAATAATTTTTAATATTGATTCATTTTCCATTAGGTATTCTTTAATATCTGCCGGAACATCTTTTCTTTCTTTTGCAGCTAAATCATACAGCTTGTTCCTTATGTCTGGAAATTCTTCTAAATGCAATTCTGCAATTATTCTATCCAATAACTCTCTTTCGGGAGGTTTATTATTACCCTTTTCAATATCACTAATATATGTAGGTGTTTTACTCACCGCTTTTGCAAGCTGACGAATTGATATTTTTTTTGCTTGTCGGACGGAACGCAAATATTGACCAAATTCAGCATTTTCCGTTTTCAAATTCAAATCATCCACCTTTATCACCTCCATTGTAAGTTAGTTAGCTTACATACTTATTTTATACTGTTTGCTCAACTGTGTCAACCGATATACTTACTTCTTTACCACCGGATAAGATAGGATCAGTATTACTATACTCAGTATTATTACCTTGTGCTTTTGACAACTCTTGAATTGTCAAAAAGACAATTCAGCAAGTGTCTATTTCACAATTCAAGAACTGTCTTCCCACATAAAAAATGGGCTGCTAATTAAAGCAACCCATTTTTTCTCAACTATAAATTAACTCCGCCAAAACTATTTCTTCTGCCTGCGCTTTTAGGCTATTCATGTGCTGTAAAATCCCAACTTTAAAGAAATCCAAACTTTCACGCAGATATGCTGATAAACATG
>JAERMT010000182.1_pt1 | contig 22699 bp, 23 predicted proteins | sample 9267081 | NCBI WGS metagenome assembly JAERMT01 (sample SAMN17071939, study PRJNA684904) | human gut metagenome | isolation source: diarrhea sample from child under the age of five | host: Homo sapiens | place: South Africa: Mafikeng, Mafikeng Provincial Hospital | collected 2019-09
CGAGGAATTTTTTCTTCCCCACGTGGAAAATAAAAATTCTCCACGTGGAGATTTCAAAATATCCACGTGGAAATCCGTTTTTCCCGACACAGCTCTGTATCGATATATAGTCGGGTCTAAATTATTGTGAGACTATTGACTTTTGCAACAGTCTATATATAATGCGTCAGCCCTGACTGTATTGTCTCGTTCGGATATTTGTATTATATTTGCCCTAGAATACATTCACTATAAGAGCAGTAACGTATGAAAAGAGCTTATCTATCCGTCCGCTCGCTCCTCTCGGCAGGAGCCTCACTCCTACTGGGCTGGCTGGGATTCGCTAGTTGCACAGAATCTCTAGGGGGCGGAATGGCTGAGTACGGCACGCCTACAGTTGACTATGAGTTCAAGGTGCGTGTGACAGACCAAGACGCCAAGCCTGTCGAGGGTCTTCAGGTAGACCTACCTATGAGCAATGGGGATGAAAAGGAACTCACCGATGCTCAAGGCAACGCTGAGCTAGATGGTAGCTACACAGGCTTTTACGGAGGTCATAAGGTAGTCTTGGAGGTGAAGGACATTGACGGCGAGAAGAATGGCGTCGTCGCAGACCAGCAGGTCTCCGTAGACATAAAGGAGAGCGACTTCGTCAGCAAAGGCTCTAAGAAGTGGAACAACGGCAAGGTAAAGAAGGAGATCGAAATCCAAGTAGAGCGTAAGTAGTCGCGTCACTGGTCAGGACAGATCACTTGTCAGTCACTCCTATTATATAATGTATGAAGCGAACACTCTCAAACATTTTCTCCAATCTCATCGTCGGTGCACTACTCGCACTGATTGGTTGCTTAGGCTTCTCCAGCTGTAAGACGCGCACGACGCATAGGACGAGTGCGGGTGACAAGACAGAGCAGCCCGACACGACTACGCTCGTCAAGCCTAGACCTAGACCAGACGGCATGGGCATGGCGATGTACGGCACACCCACGACGATGTTCGAGCCTAAGCAGATAGTAGAGTCCGAGGAGCAGGAGTAAACGAGAGATTGTAGTCTCATCTGATGAAACTAAGCAAACAAAAGTCCGTCGGGCAGACGCTCCTACGCCCAGCCTTCAAGCAGCGCATCGCACTAGATCTGCATCGAGTACTGCAAGCTGAGAACGTGCGTCGCCATCCGATGACGACACTTTTCTGGGAGTGTACGCTACGCTGCAACCTGCACTGCGGACACTGCGGTAGCGACTGTCGCGTGGAGAGTGGTGTCGACGAGCTGTCGGTCGCTGACTTCATCCATATCATTGACGGGCTGACACCACACGTCGATCCGAATAAGCTACTGGTTATCTTCACCGGTGGCGAAGCGCTCGTACGACAAGACATCGAGGAGGCGGGGCTAGCACTCTACCGTCGTGGCTATCCGTGGGGAATTGTGACCAATGGGATGCTACTCGACGAAAAGCGTCTGGAGAGTTTGCGCCGTGCCGGACTACATACAGCGACGGTGAGTTTGGACGGCTTTGCCGAGGCGCACAACGCTCTGCGAGGGCATCCACGTAGCTACGAGCGAGCTTGGCGGGCGATCCAACTACTCACGCAGGCTGAGGACTTGGTCTGGGACGTGGTGACCTGTGTCAATCCGATGAACTTCGACTCGCTCCCCGCTTTCCGTCAGCAACTGATTGATGCCGGAGTGAAGCGGTGGCGGCTCTTCTCCATTTTCCCCGTGGGACGCGCTGCTGAGAACAAGCAGCTCCAGCTCTCCGACAGTCAGTACTACCAGATGATGCAGTTTATCCTCGAGACGAATGAGGCGGGAGAGATTGAAGCGCAGTATGGGTGCGAAGGCTATCTAGGAGCCTTCGAGGGGCGCACTCGCAAGCAGTTCTACCAATGTCGTGCCGGTGTGAACATAGCCTCCATCCTATGCGACGGCTCTATCAGTGCCTGCCCGAGTATTCGTTTCGACCATAAGCAGGGCAACATCCATCACGACGACCTCTGGCAAGTGTGGGAGGAGCGCTTCGAGAGCTACCGTGACCGGTCGTGGGCTAAGACAGGTCCTTGCGCCGACTGCAAGAGCTGGAAGTATTGTCTAGGCAATGGGATGCACCTACGCGATGACGAGGGAAAGCTCCTCGTCTGCCACCTCAGACGTCTTGAAGCGGGTGCCGAGGCGCTACATGCCTCTGGGGGAAGATGACCCAACAGTCGCTGTCGCCTACAGAGCTTATCGTCCACTATGCACACGATGAGCTACATTTGAGTGCTGTCGGCTTAGCTCCGGCCCAGGCGGTTCAGCCAGATGTCTGGCGGGCTTACCAGAAGACTATCACAGGAGATGCCTATGCTGGGCTGGACTATCTGCAGCGTTATGATGAGGTCCGTGCGGATCCACGCAAATTACTCCCCGATGCTAAGTCAATCATCGTCGTGGCTCAGAGCTACTACCCGCCAGTCAAGCAGCCACTATCGGCACCCCAAGTAGCTTACTACGCCTACGGACGCGACTACCACAAAGTAGTTCGTAAGAAGCTCGAGCGTCTGCTCGCATTCATCCAGTCTGACATCGACCAAACAGCCACGGGACGTGTCTGTTGCGATACAGCTCCGCTACTGGAGCGATACTGGATTATGCAAAGCGGGCTCGCCTATCAGGGACGCTCGAAGATGATGATTATACCTAAGCTCGGGACATTCTTTATCTATGGATTCCTCGTCGTCTCCCTACCGCTAGAGTATGGTGTAGCCATCGATGTGGATTACTGCGGTAACTGTCGGAGATGTATCGACAACTGCCCCGGGGGTGCCTTGCAGGCGGACGGCACCTTCCGTGCGGACCATTGCCTGAGCTACCTAACGATCGAGCATCGTGGTGACTGGACAGATGGCGTCGCTGAGCGTCTAGGGGACCGTCTCTTCGGCTGTGATGTCTGCCAGACAGTTTGTCCGCACAATGCACGCTGCACACCGCATGACGAGCCAGACTTTATGATCCGCCCAGCCATCGCTCAGCTCACCTATGAGCAACTGGCAAACTTCACCCCCCAGCTCTACGAAACTCTAACGATAGGCTCCTCGATGCGACGATGCGCCTACGAAGACCTCCGTCGCAATGCCGAGGCAGTCTTAGCGAACCAAAACCATCCCTCAGTGATATGACAAGACACTATGACATAGCAGCCCTACGGGGACGCTTTATGCGCCGACTGAAAGACTACGGGCTCCCGCTCTCCATTCTAATAGGCATCGTGGGCTATCGCCCACTCTCCGCGCTGAGTCCCGCCATCCCCTATATGCTGATGCTGATGCTCTTCTTTAGTTTTCTCAAACTCACGCCTAGAGACCTGCGCATCCGTCCCATTCACTTCCTGCTACAATTCATACAGATAGCCCTAGCTGTGGGTGGCTACCTGCTGGTACGCTACTCGGGCATCTCCGAGAGTACGCTACTCGCCGAGGGGCTGATGATTTGCTTCTTCTGCCCCGCAGCCTCCGCCTCGCCCGTGGTCATCGGATTCCTCGGGGGCAATGTCGCCTTAGGTACTACCTATGTCCTGCTAACTAGCGTAGGCGTCATCGCATTAGCTCCGCTCCTGCTCGGCTTCTTTGGTAGTGGTACGATGGACTACGGCGCCACCTTCGTGCAGATTTTCTACCGTGTACTCCCGGTCATCACGCTACCGCTGCTCCTCGCTTGGGTCGTACGCTACGGCGTCAAGCCCGTCTATCGGGTACTCACGAAGATACCCTCAGCCAGCTTCTGGGTCTGGCTTCTTTGTCTATCGCTCATTATGGCCAATACAGTCCACTTCATCGCAGAGGAGCCACGAGAGATGATTCCGACGATGATCCTGCTCGGTGTCATGGGGCTGGTCGCCTGCATCGTCCAGTTCGCACTCGGCAAGTGGCTCAGCAAGCGAGTCCTCGGCGAGAGTATCACCCTCGGACAGAGCTTAGGGCAGAAAAACTCGACCATCGCCATCTGGCTAGCGCAGAGCTACCTCAACCCGCTCTCGTCCGTTGCTATGGCGGCCTACTCTATCTGGCAAAACCTCCTCAACGCCTACCAGATACATCAAGCTACACAACGAGCCAAGCAGGAGGAGCAGTCCTGATTCAGACACCCTCTGATGTAACCAGCTCGTAGCTCTTCTGCGGAGGACAAAAGAAACTTCCCAAGAAGAAAGAAATCTCTCTTCCCGAGAAGTCAAATGACATCTCAGGAGGAATTCGTACATCTCTCGTGAAGCCTCTCTTGACTCCTCCTCGGAGACTTCCTGATAGCTGTCAGTCGATGAAATTGCATTTCGCCGTTGGAAACATTGCCCCACCTCGGATATTCTTGTTATCTTTGCGAGAGAATCGTGTGAGCCACAGCGAGCGACCATAGATGCTTCTGGAGGGAGACACGAAGAGTTTGACGATTTACTTATTAAACTTCACATAGAATGAAAAGAGACCAAGAGATCTTTGATCTGATCGAACAGGAGCATCAGCGCCAGCAAAAAGGCATCGAGCTGATTGCCTCTGAGAACTTCGTCAGCGACCAGGTCATGCAAGCTATGGGTAGCTGTATGACTAACAAGTACGCTGAGGGATACCCTGGCAAGCGTTACTACGGCGGCTGCGAGGTAGTGGACAAGTCTGAGAACCTAGCTATAGAGCGTATCAAGAAGCTCTTTGGAGCGGAGTATGCCAACGTGCAGCCCCACTCAGGCGCTCAGGCTAACATGGCTGTCCTCTTCACCTGCCTCAAGCCTGGAGACACCTTCATGGGTCTAAACCTAGACCACGGTGGTCACCTCTCACACGGTTCGCCTGTCAATAGCTCTGGTACGCTCTACCACCCCATCGGTTACAATGTAAGCAAGGAGACCGGTATGGTCGACTACGACGAGATGGAGCAGCTAGCTCGTCAGCACAAGCCTAAGCTCATCATCGCTGGTGGCTCGGCTTACTGCCGCGAGTGGGACTACGCTCGATTCCGCAGGATAGCTGACGAGATTGGTGCTATCTTTATGGTCGATATGGCACACCCAGCAGGTCTTATCGCAGCAGGTCTTCTCGACAACCCAGTCAAGTACGCTCACATCGTCACCTCTACGACGCACAAGACCCTCAGAGGTCCTCGCGGGGGTATCATCCTCATGGGTAAGGACTTTGAGAATCCTTGGGGTCTCAAGACACCAAAGGGCGTTGTCAAGATGATGTCTCAGCTACTCAACTCTGCGGTCTTCCCCGGCATCCAGGGCGGTCCACTAGAGCATGTCATCGCTGCTAAGGCTGTCGCTTTTGGCGAGGCTCTTGATCCTTCATTCAAGGAGTATCAGACGCAGGTGATGAAGAATGCTAAGGCACTTGGTGAGGCCTTCGTCAAGATGGGCTATAACTGTATCTCTGGCGGTACAGACAATCACTGCCTGCTCATCGACCTACGCTCTAAGTACCCCGACCTAACGGGTAAGGTAGCCGAGAACGCTCTCGTACGTGCCGACATCACGGTCAATAAGAATATGGTACCCTTTGACTCACGCTCCGCATTCCAGACCTCTGGTATCCGTGTCGGTACGCCGGCTATTACGACACGCGGTGTCAAGGAGGACAAGATGCCATACATCGTCGAGCTCATAGACCGCGTACTGCGTGACCCTGAGAACGAAGATGAGATAGCTAAGGTGCGCAAGGAGGTCAACGAGATGATGTCTCCACTGCCCATCTTCGCTTGGTAAGATAACCGTCGAAGAGATTATCTCTTCCCACCTAATAGAGACCGAATGCCGGGGAACGCACGCTTAGACCTCTAAGAAGCAGCCCCCCAGCGTTCGGTCTCTGACTATTATCTCCTTTTTTCTATTCGAGCCTATGGCAGGAGAAGTCTGCAGGCTCCCCACACACTTAACTGACACAAGAAAGATGCCCACACCACCATTTCAGTACCAGCCGATGTATCCCGTAGGACCCGATCAGACTGAGTACGAGTTAATCACTTCCGAGTACGTGCACACGGTCGACTGCAATGGTCACCAGATGCTCCAAGTCGACCCCGAGGCTCTGCGCATACTTGCCGAGCGAGCTATGCACGATGTCGCCTTCTATCTGCGTCCCGCCCACCAGGAGCAGGTCGCATCTATACTATCCGACCCAGAGGCGTCGGACAATGATAAGTTTGTCGCTCTCACCTTCCTCCGTAATGCTGAGGTAAGTGCTCTGGGACAGCTCCCCTTCTGCCAAGACACGGGTACCGCCATCATCCTGGGTAAGAAGGGACAGAACGTATGGACTGGGGCTTGCGACGAGGAGTACCTCTCGCACGGCGTCTACGACACCTACACACGCTACAACCTCCGATACTCGCAAAATGCTCCCATCGATATGTATCGAGAGGTCAATACGGGCTGTAACCTCCCCGCGCAGATAGACCTAATGGCGACGGAGGGCGATGAGTATAAGTTCCTCTTTATCGCTAAGGGCGGTGGCTCTGCCAATAAGACTTACCTCTATCAGGAGACCAAAGCACTCCTCACGGAGGAGCGGCTCTTCCCTTTCCTAGTTGATAAGATGCGTTCGCTAGGTACTGCTGCTTGTCCTCCTTATCATATAGCCTTTGTCATAGGCGGAACCTCGGCAGAGGCAAACCTCAAGACTGTCAAGCTCGCCAGTGCCAAGTACTACGACGAGCTACCCACCGAGGGCAATGAGCTGGGGCATGCTTTCCGAGATTTGGAGATGGAGCAGCGACTCCTTGAGGCGACTCACGAGATTGGTCTAGGAGCGCAGTTTGGCGGTAAGTACTTCGCCCACGACATACGTGTCATCCGTATGCCACGCCATGGGGCTTCCTGTCCCGTCGGGCTGGGAGTGAGTTGCTCAGCAGACCGCAACGTACGAGCTAAAATCAACAAGGATGGACTGTGGATAGAGCGACTGGAGAAGCACCCCGCACGACTCATCCCCGAGTCGATGCGTCACGGCACCGAGGGTGAGGTCGTTAAGGTCGACCTCAACCGCCCAATGGACGAGATACGCAAGCAACTGAGCCAGTACCCTGTCTCTACACGTCTCTCTCTATCAGGCACCATAGTCGTGGGGCGTGATATAGCTCACGCCAAGCTCAAGGAGCGTCTCGATCGTGGTGAGGAGCTACCCCAATACATTAAGGAGCACCCAATCTACTACGCAGGACCCGCCAAGACGCCCGAGGGAATGCCGAGTGGCTCCTTTGGTCCTACCACGGCAGGACGTATGGATCCCTACGTAGACCTCTTCCAGAGCCACGGAGGTAGCCTCGTTATGATTGCTAAGGGCAACCGCAGTCAGCAGGTCACCGATGCCTGCAAAGCGCACGGCGGTTTCTATCTGGGTAGCATCGGAGGTCCCGCAGCTATACTAGCGAAGGAAAGCATCAAGCATGTCGAGTGCCTCGAGTATCCCGAGCTGGGGATGGAAGCAATCTGGCGTATTGAAGTAGAGGACTTCCCCGCTTTCATCTTAGTTGATGACAAGGGCAACGACTTCTTCCAGCAAATCAGACAGTGCGCAAACTGCGCACTACAGAAATAGCTACAGAGACAAACCGTAGTCTCCTCAACCATCAGTGGTCACAAGAGCGTATCTAGCGCCTCTTGTGACCACTGAGTGTGTAAGGATGGTAGGGAAATGTGCAGGAAAGTCGCCTGCGCTCCTTTGACTGTTAGAGATCTATCTCTTGTCCGGTGGCGACATTGACAGCGACCTGCGCTAGGCGCACGGCGACGAAAGTCTCGATATACTGCATCTCCGACTCGAGCCAGTTGCGCTGTGCTAGCGAGAGCGTCTCGAGTGTGACGACGCCCTCCTTGTGTCCCTCGGTCGAGAGGTCGAGGTTGAGCTGTGCGTCGGTGCGGATTTGCTCCGTCTCGGCGTAGCGTGCGAGTGCCTCGGTGAGCTGCCGTGAGGCTTGCTCGTTTTGCATCTGGATGGCACGCTCAGCGTCTTGTAGCTCTAGCTGACGTACCTGCTGGTTGGCAAGTGCTGCCGAGCGACTCTGCCAACCTTGATAGATGCCGGTGATGGGAATCTGAACGGCTACGCCAACCATCCACGTAGAGCCGAACTGCTTCTTAAAGCCATCCATAGGATTGGGCGACATGGTGAGTAGCTGTGCCGTGAAGCCTACCTCGGGGAGCATCTCGCCGAGAGCCATATTAGCGCGTTGCTGCTCCGCCTCGACAGCAAGATTGGCAGCCTTGAGCTCGACACGCTCCATCGGATTGACCGTGCTGTATAGCTTGGGTTGGCATGGATCGATCGGTTGCTGGCTGGCGAGCGTGAAGTCGGGAGTAAGCTCTATGGCTTGCTCCGCAGGAATACGACACTGATGCTTGAGTAGGATGAGCAGTGCCTGCAAGCCCTCTCGTAGCTTGCCCTCCTGGAGCTTGGCGTTGTTGCGGTTGACTCGTACGGAGACCACCTCACGATCAGCTACGACTCCTTGCTCCTTCATGGCTGAGACGTCAGCGAGCGTTTTGTCTAGCATGTCGTTGAACTGTGTGATCGCCTTGAGCTGCTCCTGTAGCTGTACTGCCTGCCAATAGGTCTTGGCGATCTGCTCCTCCTCGCCACGCTGCTGGATGGTCCACTGGTACTCGGCTGCTTGCTCGCCGATCTGCGCTAGGCGTACGCCGTTGTAGATGCGTCCACCGGCGAAGATGGGCTGACGTAGCGAGAGAGAGCCGTAGAGGATGTGACCTAGCTCAAGGCTCATCTTGTCGTCGAGCCAAGACTGCGCTTCGCTTAGAGAAGGCACTCCTGGTAGGTTGGGCATCTGCATGGGTGGAAGCCAGGAGGAGAGGTCGACGGAGAAGGGCTTAAGCTTGGCTGGTGTGTAGAGCCATCCGCCTGAGAGAGAGACTTGCGGGAAGAAGTTGCTCTGAGCTTTGAGCCGTGTGGCGTGGGCTGCTTGTCGCTGTGCTTCTAGCTGTGCCGATGGTACGGGGCTCTCTCGGTGGTAGCGGAAGCAGTCGTGTAGTGATAGTGTAAGTGGCTCCGTCTGTGCATAGAGCGAGCCAGTGAGTGTGCAACTGAGGACGAGTGCGAGTAGTCCTCGTAGGGGTGTCGATAGAGCTTTCATCATAAGGTAAAGGTGGTGTGTCCGATGCGATGTCCATCGGCAAAAACGTCTGCACGGTAGCTCCCCGAGAGGAGCGCTTGGGTAATCTGACAATAGATAGTCACGGGCGTGTCCTCGCCGGTGTACTCAATACTCTTGGAGGCTGTCGCTTGAAGAGTTTGTCCCTCGAAGCTAAAGGAACCTCCCTCGCCACTCATCGGCATATCGTTTGGGTTGAGGATACGTACGTAGATCGCTTTGTTGCCGACGGGAGCGGTGACATTCTTTTTAATCGTAAAGGAGATAGCGAGCGTCTCCACCTTATCAATGCGTGTGGTTCGCTTGCCCCGTCCGTTGAGCGGTGAGACTGTAAGCCCCGCTAGGTCTAGACGGGCCGCTATAGCCACCTGACTAGATAGAGCAGCCTTCTCCTCGGAGAGGCGAGATGCTTCGCTACTGACACGAGAGTAGTCCTCACGAACCTGCTGATTCTCGGCAACAAGCCGCTCATTGGTCGCATGAAGCGAATCAATCTGTACGATGTAGCTACGGAGCAATGCTCTGAGCGTATTAATCTCACCCGTCAGCTCGCTGATACGCTTTGCGCTCGTAGCCTTGACACTTGCTAGTTCTTGACTAAGCTGTACCACACGCTGCTGCTCGCTCTCGAGCTGAGCCAGCAGGTTGTCATCGTTGAAAGTCATACTCGTCTCACCAGAGGCCGAGACGAGCTTGTCGTACTGTAGCTGATACTGCTCCGCTAGTTCGTCCAGCTCTTGTTGCATACGCTGCTTTTCCATCTCCACCAGTTCACTCTGCTCACTCTGCATCTGGTGGCGTTCGCGCCTTATATAGATCCATGCGCCCACAATGACGAGCAGCACTATGAGAGCTGCTCCTGCGATGATGTACTTAGTCTGCTTGTTATCTACTCTAGCCATGAGATTTTACTTGACTCTTTTCAATACGCCCCGTCGCGTCAGTTGGTAGTCTAGGGGCGATGTGCTAATGATTTGCTCTATACGTTCACACTCCTCTCTCGTCGTCCAGCCCTCTAGCGAAGGGGTGACGCTAAGCCTCACCTCCCGTCGGCCCTGCTCCGTGGCAAAGGTTAGTACGAGAGGCATTCGTGCTATTTGAGACTGGAGAGCCTCAGAGATCTCCGCAGAGAGCTGGCGCTCCGACTTCGGGAGAAGCCACTCCGTACCCGAGATGCTAGGAGCGAGCTCCCAGGGCTTGTCCAACTTCGGCAAATAAGCTGTCAGCTGGCTCACACGGTATGGGCGCTCGAGCGTTGTAATCTGTAGAAGTGGCTGCTCGCCTTGTATGCGCCACGGAGCGAGTAGGAGCTCGTAGGTGACTAAGCCTGAGACAGAGACGACACAGGAGACCCGCTCTCTGTCTAGGCGCATCTGCAGAGAAGCCGTCGACTTAGTCTGCAGAGAGACCGTGGAGTCGGGTGCGTCGAGAGCTTTCTGTACTAGCTGCCCCCACGCCGAGTCGCTAATGGCGGGAGCTACCCCCATAGGACGCTCGATGATAGCCTCGTAGCGTTGCTCTATCTCGCCACGCTCTTGTGATACGAGGGGGAGACAAAATAACGCCATCAGGACAGACAGAAAATATCTACGAGTAAGTGTCATACCAAGAAAGGCTTAAGTCAATAAGAGACAGAGGTGTAGTGCGAAGGTCCCTGCCCCTCGGTCTCTACACCTCGCAAAGATAGTGAAATAAACGGTTAGCGTCTCTCTGATGACTCCTGGACAGCATCGCTCATACAGCTCTCCGCACGAGGAGCGTCCGAGACACAAGAAGCCCTAGCGAATGAAGAAGCGTAGCGGTTTGAACTTACGACGCAGGTAACCCTTTGCCATACCTAGCCCCACGGTCCATAGGATAGGCTTAGCAAGTGCTAGTCCTGCATTGATAGCTCGCTGCATAGGGCCATTAGAGCTACTGTCCGAGGCTGACTGACCGCCTCCCTGCGTCAGCGAGTCGTAGGTGGGGAGGCTAGCACTCCCCAGCAGTCGATTAAAGAAAGACTTCTTACCTCTCTTCTTTCGCTTCGAGGGGTTGATGAGACGACCTAGTAGTGAGTCAGGAGGAGCTACCTGCTCTTTGACCTCGTCGATAAGCGTCTTCTTGACACCTTGCTGCTTGATATACTGGATATCTCTCTGCCAGACACGCTCGGCGATTTGATAGTCCGCCTCTGCTAGTTTCTGACGTCTCTGGAACTCCTTGTATGATACTCTATTCTTCATGTTAGACAGTCAAGATTAGCTTAAAGGGTCTTCGGTAGATGGTATGATGGCACGCTCATCCTGCTCTCCAGAGGAATCAGGCTCCGGACGTAGCTTGTCATCAATTTTCGTCAGAGCGGGGTGTATCCGTCTGTAGGTAAAGGAGCAGAAAGCTCGGACGATTGCCTTGCGTAGTAGTAAGAGACAAACGACTAGTAGTAGTAAGACGCCCGCTCCTATGAGAAAGCTCCAGCCCCAGCCGAGTTCCAGCCAGGCGTTGATACCACACACACCTGCTATGAGCAGCAAGAGCATCATAAAGGGGAGTATCGATACCACAATGAGGAGTGCGAGGAGATTGCCCGCGACCTTCATACCAGCATCGGTACTAGAGTAGAGCGTCCGACGCGTGACCGCCTTCAGATACTCCTTGGTGTGATGGATAAAGCGAGATGTATTGAAGTCTTGCATAGCGAATGGTGTCAGATAGTGGTAAGGTGGCTCGTGCCACGCGTTAAGATGTAGAGGGTAGCGGGCGCACCCAGTCGAGAGCGACTCTGCGCCACGCTCACTAGATGTGCATGCTACCCTTCACAAGACCTATTGAGTTATATAGCTCAAGGGTGTAGGGGCTGGGGAGAAAAGCTACTTGACAGCCTTCTTAGCCTCGTTGACAGTCTCCTTAGCCTTGCCGACGGTTTCCTTAGCTTTCTCGACGGTATCCTCAAAGTCCTCCTCGAGATCCTCTGCTAGGTGCTCGCCACGCTTCATAAGCTTGTCGCGATATGTCTCGAACTTGTCCTTTGCGTCATAGTAACCCTCTACGAGTGTGTCGCGCGTACGGTCAGCAGTCGTGTTGAAGTCGTCATAGAGACGCTCGCGCTTGTCGCGATCGGAGAGGTAAGTGATAGCTGCGCCTATGGCAGCTCCTAGTGCAATGCCGAGTGCTATACGTCCTGTGTTGTTCATATCTATTCTGTTTTTAGTTGGTGATATATCTTATATAGTCATCTGGAGGAGCTTACTCGGGCACGCTCAGACTCAAGCGAACGGGAGGTCTACTCACCCTGACACCATAAAGGTACAAATAAATCTTGAGATGACAAGGAGTTGTTCAACCCTAGTCGGTTTGTTTTCGCCACATACGAGAAAGCATCACGGGAGGAAACGATAAATTTCCTTGGGAGCCATTCACCAACCGACCCAACGAAAAAAGAAGATTGCGGAGAGAGGAGTTTTTTATCCAGCGAGAGATGGAAAGTGGGTACGGAGGTATGAGCCATCTCTTGCGCTACGGTTAGGGATGCTCTGGGCGGGGACGGGCTAGGAGGTACTGCACCCAGGCGTAGAGGAGGAGGTAGTAAGCGATGCAGAGCCAGAGTGGCATGGCGATGGTGAGCTGAGCGGTGAAGTGCTGCTCGAGGAGTGTTATCGCTCCGCTGGTGAGGTCGCTTACGCCGACGAGGAGCATCGGTAGAAGCTTCGTGGGGAGTCCGAGGGCGAGCAGTCCCATGGTGACTAGCCCCATGATGATGAGCAATGTGGCGAGAGGCGACAGGAGGAGGTTGGCGAGGAGTAGCCAGACGGCTGTAGTGCCGAAGCTGCGTGCGAGGATAGGCCAGACGAAGAGTTGTACGGCTATGGTCGTGACGATGAGGTAGTAAAGGTAGCTGACGATACGGGAGCTACTCGGTGTGATGCGTTGGTTGAGTGCGCCCCAGGTGACAAAGATGGCGAGTACCGCTCCGAAGCTGAGCTGCATGCCTACGTCAAAGAGTGCGTAGGGTGAGACAATAAGCAGGAGGGCAGCCGCCTGCGCCCAGACGTTGAGTCGATCGGTGGAGCGCCCCAGGAGACGTGCCACAGCAAAGATGGAGAACATGAGCGAAGCACGAAGCGTCGGGATGGAGAGTCCGCAGATAAAAGCGTAGATCCATACCGCTATGAGAGTGAGGCTCCAGCGCAGGAGGTAAGCGGTGTGGACGTTGCGGACGAGTCGTAGCGGATAGCGTATGAGCCAGTAGATGAGTAGTAGGACGACCCCAACGTGAAAGCCACTGACCGACAGCAGATGCGCGACGCCTACAGAGCGAAACTGTGCCTCCGCGATGGTACCTTCGGAGCGATCGCCTAGGCAGATAGCACGGAGCGTCTCTCGCTGCAACGGGGTGAGCGGGTCAATCTTTTCTAGCGTGCCACCGATGCGCTGCTGGAGGGTATAGGCGCAGTAGCGTAGTTGATCCCATCGTGACCAGTAGGTGGTCGTTGGCTCATTGCAAGGATTAGCTGTGGAGGCGGACAGCACGCCCGAGACCTTTCGTGAGAGGAGGTAGTGCTGATAGCTTGACGAGGAGACTTGGTCTAGAGGTGTGAGCCGTCCACGGACGAGGTAACTGGTGCGAGGCGTGAGCTGTAACGAGTCATTATATAGGTATAGCATGATGCGCTGGCCAGACCAGTGAGCTAGGAGAGCTCCACTCGGGTCTGTTGCCTGCTCGATGATAGCCTCGGCACGATAGCCCTGTTCGCGCGCTGTGGGCGGACGGGAGATGGTGACGAGGTAAGTCGTTTTCTCGCTGGGCTGTGGTAGTTGCGCTACTCGCTCTCGTGGTATGGTGGCTAGACAAGCTCCTGTGCAGAGGAGGAGTAGGTACCAAGCGGAGCCGGCGAGGAGCGCTTTGCGCCAAAATCTAGAGAGGACGAGGAGGAGTGTCGCCACAGCAATGCCAAGGAAGTACCACTGCGCCGCCAGTAGTCCGAGACTACCTAGATAAATGCCCAGCACTAGCGACAGGAGTGTCACCAATGCTGGGCGCATAATTGTGGCGTGTAGCCCTCGGACGAGGTAGTGCAAGGTGGCTTACAAGGCGTGTAGCTGTGCGATCATATCCTTGGGACTGGGTGCCTTAAAGACGGCACTGCCCGCTACGAGCGAGTTGGCACCCGCCTCGATGAGCTGGCGACCCGTCTCGAGGTTGACCCCGCCATCGACCTGTATGAGGGTGGAGAGACCTTGCTCTTGGATCATTTTGCGCAGACGCTCGACCTTGCGGATAGAGTGCTCGATAAACTTTTGCCCGCCATAGCCGGGGTTGACACTCATGAGGAGCACCATGTCGGCTTCGCAGAGAATGTCGGTGAGGAGCTCCACGGGGGTATGCGGATTGAGCGTGACGGCTGGACGCATACCTGCCTCACGAATAGCCCGTAGCGTGCGGTGCAGGTGAGGGCACACCTCGTAGTGTACGTTCATAATGTGGATGCCGAGCTTGGCAAACTGGTCGATGAACTTCCACGGCTCGACGATCATCAGATGCACGTCGAGAGGCTTCTGACAGATGGGGCGTATCGCCTCAATGATGGGAAAGCCAAAGGAGAGATTCGGGACGAAGACACCATCCATCACGTCAATGTGGAGCCAGTCGCACTGACTCTCGTTGATCATCGTGATCTCATCGGCGAGATGCAGGAAGTCGGCACTGAGGAGGGAGGGAGATACAATAGCCATAGTGAAGGGGTTTTAAGACGATTCGATATTGATGCTTTACTTGATGCGTAGGAGTGTGGTGGCGCGAAGCTTTTCGCCAGCTTGTAGCGTGAGGGAGAGCTGCTGCTCGGGAGCAATGGCGGGAGCCGCTGCTATGGGGATAGCGTTGAGTAGGAGTACGTCGCCCGTGTGAATGGTGAGGCACTCGGAGAGGAGCGAGAGCGCTTGGCTGACCGCTGTGTGGGAGAGCGTCCAGCTCTGCTCAGAGAGAGTCAGCGTGAAGTGCTCTGCGAGCGCTGTGTCAAGGGGTTGCCAGTCGAGGGCTACGGCACTGCCGTCGTACACCTTAGCACGCTCCCAGGGAGCGCCCGTCTCGCGTAGTTCAGCGAGTAGCGAGCGACAGGTGATGTCCCAGCCAGCGGCGCACGCCTCGATGTATCGCTCGGCAAAGGGCGGTGCCACGCACTTGCCCGTCCGTCCTATCTTGATGCCGAGCGAAGGGATGGCACACCACTCCGCTTCGAGGTGTGGAACGAAGAAGGGGTAGCCCGGGCGAAGGAGTGCTTCGCCTTTGTAAAAGAGCCGCGACTCGTCGTCTATGCCGTAGACCTTCATCGTCCGCTGTACATCTGCTGGTAGTAGTTCTGGTAGTCCTCATCGGTGATACCCTTGACCCAGTCGAAGTGGTCGAGGTACCAGTCGATCGTGTAGCCGATGCCCTCGGCAAAGGGGATCGAGGGGAGCCACCCTAGCTCCTGATGAATGAAGGTGGGGTCGATGCCGTAGCGAGCGTCGTGACCGAGACGATCACGAACGAAGGTGATCAGCTGCTCGTTGATTAGCTCGGGCTGAACCTGAGTACCTAAGATCCCAGAGATGCGCTCGGCACGTGCTGGCTCCTTGCTCAGACGGTCGTGTAGTTGGTCGATGATGATGCGGACTATCTCTAGATTGGTATGTTCGTTGTGCCCGCCGATATTGTACGCTGTACCCGCTTTCCCCTGAGTCACCACGAGGTGCAGCGCACGACAATGGTCGGTCACGTAGAGCCAGTCACGCACATTCTCGCCCGTGCCGTAGATCGGTATCTCCTTGCCGAGGAGACACTGGCGGATGACGAGCGGGATAAGCTTCTCGGGGAATTGGTAGGGTCCATAGTTGTTCGAGCATCTGGTCCAGACGACTGGTGCATGGTGCGTGTGAACGGCTGCTTGGCAGAGAAGGTCGGCCGAAGCTTTCGCAGCACTGTATGGACTGCGCGGGTCAAGGGGTGTGCTCTCCACAAAGAATCCTTCCTTGCCAAGTGAACCGTACACCTCGTCCGTAGAGACCTGCAGCATCATGCGTCCTTCCTGCCATACGGGATAAGAGCCTCGCCCACTGGTCGTAGACCAATGGTTGCGAATGGTGTCTAGCAAGGTCTGCACACCGAGGATATTGGTGCGTACAAAGATGGCGGGGTCCTCGATGCTTCGATCGACGTGGCTCTCTGCCGCAAGATTAATCAAGTAGTGCGGCGCATAGCGGGTGAAGAGGTCGTCCATCGCTTCGGCATCGCAGATATCTGCTTGCACGAAGATGACCCGCTCGTTGTCAATGAGCGGCTCGATGGAGCGGTAGTTGCCCGCATAGGTTAGTTTGTCAATCAGGACGATCCGCTCGTCGGGGGCGAGGGCTTCGCTCAGGTAGTAAGCGAGGTTAGTGCCGATGAAGCCAGCAGCTCCAGTCACGGCGTATGTATGTCGGTATGAGGTCATAGCGTAAGGTATCAAAAGCGTGATGCGGTGTAGTCGGCTAGGGAGATACCCCGTAGGTCTTTATCCGAAAGGATTAGCTCTTCGGGTGCGATGCCCCACGACTCCCAGGGTATCGCCAGCTGTGGGTCGTCATAGCGTATGCAGAGCTCGCTCTCGGGGGCGTAGCCGTTGTCCACTTTGTAGAGAAACTTCGCTTGCTCCGAGAGCACGAGAAAACCGTGCGCAAACTCTCTCGGGATGTAGAGCTGCCGATGGTTTGTCTCCGAGAGATGATAGCTGCGCCACTGCCCGTAAGTGGCACTGCCACGTCGTAGGTCAACGATCAGGTCGATGATTTCGCCCACCACGCAGCGCACCAGCTTCGCTTGGCTAGCTTCGCTTCGCTGGAGGTGCAGACCCCGCAAGACGCCACGGACGGAGGAGGATTCGTTTTCCTGCACCCAAGGTCTAGGCGAGACGGTCGCTGCAAAGTCTGCCGTGCGGTAAGTCTCGGCAAAGTAGCCACGCGCATCGCCGTAGCAGTCTGGCTCGATGAGGTAGACGCCCGCTAGGTCTGGGTCCGCTTGGTAATGTATCATTGCTTAGGTCACTCTATATATTATTGTATGACGGTAAACTCAGTGCGACGGTTGAGCTGGTCGCAGACGACTTGCTGCTCTTCGGTCAGCGTGCCGACCCATTCAGCCGTTAGCTCCTGCCCCTCGGGCAGCCAATCGAAGCGCGCAGCCATCCCTTTGGTCACTACGTAAGGGCGCTCCTTGCCGTAGCCCCGTGCCTCTAGGCGGTCAGCGGCAATGCCCTTGGCGATAAGATAGTCAACGACACTCTGCGCACGACGCTGCGAGAGCTTCTGATTGTATGCCTGCGAACCCTTACGGTCGGTGTTACTGCTCAGCTCGAGGCGCACGTCGGGGTTTTGCTCTAGGAGCGTGACGAGGTAGTCGAGGCTCTTCTTCCCCTCGGGTCGTAGCGAAGCACGGTCGAAGTCGTAGTAGATGTCGTGAATCTGCTCCGAGTGCAGGCGCGAAGCTAGGTAAAAGTCGACCAAGTAGTCGGTGCTCTCGGTGGCGCTGTCGGTCACGAGCGGCATGTATTGGTTGAGGTAGTCCGGGTGCGAGGCGTGTAGCACGTAGCGGTTGGACCCGGCGATCTCAAGGATGAAAGAGCCGTCGTCACGTGTCGAGACAATGGGCGTGGCAAGCAAGCCCTGCTCATCGGCAATGCGTACCGTCGCCTGCGGGATGCCGTACCCCTCACGGTCCATCACGAAGCCATCGATGCGTATGATGGTGGCGGGCAGTGAGAAGCGGTAGAGGTGTGGTCGTCCGCGCTGGTCGCCACGAGTCGAGGAGAGGTAACCCTCCTCTGCCAAGCCCGACTGCGGCTTCGGAGCGAAGGTGAGTGCGTAGTCATCGGCGGGGGAGTTCATCGGAGCGCCCAGATGCGTCACCTGCCACCCGCCGAGCGAGTCCATCTGCGCCTTGTATAGGTCTAGTCCGCCCAGCCCCACACGTCCATTGGAGGAGAAGTACAGGGTACTGTCGCCTACCATCGTGGGGAAAAGTTCGTCGCCAGGCGTATTGATATCGTTGCCGAGGTTCTCCGGCTTGCCCCAGCCATGCTCGCTAAGGGCTATGCGGTAAAGGTCTTTGCCACCCAGACCAGCCCCCTCACTCACGAAGTAAAGGTATCGTCCCGAAGCGTCAATGGCGGGGTGCGCCGCCATACGTAGCGAGTCCTCCCAGATGGGTACACGCTCGCCTTTGCCCCAGCCCCCTTGGCTAGACTTGGAGGCTTTGTAGATCTGCACGGTGCGGTCGTAGGTGGAGCTTTGCTCAGCGTAAGAGTAGTAGAGCGTGTTGCCATCAGATGTGATGGAGGGGGTACCCTCATCTTCGGGCGTATTGACACTGCCCGGCACGCTGTCGGGGCGGGACCACTTGCCCGCAGCGTCCTGCTTAATCATATAGAGATTGTTTGTCCCCAGCCCCGTCACCTCGCTCTCCTGCAGCATGTCACGGAGAGGCACCCGGCTACTGGTGAAGTAGAGTATCGTGCCATCGGGTGCATAGCAAGGGGCAAACTCCGCATAGGGCGAAATCAAGAGACGATCGGTCTCGACCGTGTGCCCCGTGGGGTGGGCGAGGAGCGAGTCGGCCTGACGCACGCTCGCCAGTCCTATGCGTCCGAAGTAGTCGTTTGGGTAGTACTCTAGAAATTGCTCGTAAGCTTTACCCGCCTCCCGCCAGCGTGCTAACTGTTGTAGCTCCTGAGCAATGCGTAGATGAAGGATCGAGTCAGGGTAGTCGCCCGAGAGGGCTAGGTTGTAGCAGTTGAGCGCGCGGGGCGTGTTGCCCAGTCGTCGGTAATTTTCCGCTGCTTTGAAAGCTAGATAAGCCCGTCGCTCCGGCTTCTTGCGAGAGGTCTTGCGGTAGAGTGTGTAGTAGCTATCGGCTGCGAGGGCATAGCGCCCCGTATGGTCGTACAGCTCCGCCTTGCTCAGCGTCACACTCTTGCAGCCCATCAAGCTACAGAGCGCCATAGCGCACGGGAGTAGCACGAGCAACCAGCGAATATGTGACGACGAGACTTTCATAGTTAAACCGTTTACTTAGCGAAACCCTAGCAACTTGTGTAGCTGTACGCTGAACCGCCACTCGGGGTGGGCTAAGACGAAGTCCATACAGCGTGCCACAACGGCCGACATCTCCACGCCCGTCTCCTCTACGGGGCTGACGTAGTAACGCCGTGCCCGCACCAATTGTTCGATAGGTGGCGGTAGTGGAGCGGCTAGTTGTAGTGGCCAGCGCACCTCATCAATGCCGTCAGGGTAATTATCTACAAAACGCTCCCGCAGGCCACTTATTGCTTCTGGCTTGGGCGAACAAGTGACGTAGTCCAGTCCCCGAGGCACGGGGCGTGTGCCATTTGTCTCGATAGACTGACGATAGCCCTGCTCGTGAAAGAACGCTATATGCTCCTCCCGCAGTGCTAAGGTTGGTTCGCCACCAGTCCAAAGAATGTCACGGCAGGGATAGCCCTGCAGCTTTGCCAAAATCTCTGTCGCGCTCATAAGCCGATGCCCTGCAAAGTCCGTGTCGCAGTAGTCGCAGGAGAGATTGCATCCCGAGAGACGCACGAAGAGCATCGCGCGTCCCATCTGTCCTCCCTCGCCCTGGAGACTGTAGAAAATCTCGTTGACCGGTAGCGGCTGCATACTATATAGGTAGTGAGTAGGTAGCGCTGCATCGTGCCGTCTCCTCGACACGGCAACTGACGAGCGTCACGCCCGTGCCGGCAAGTTGTGCGGGAGCAATCGTCTCGACGAGGTATTGCGCCATCGCTTCGGCTGTCGGGTTAAAGGGCACCACGACCAAGTCCTCTGGCACCAGCTCCCGTAGTGAGGGGAGTAGTGGGTCCTCATCGTAGATCATCATCTTGTGGTCCCAATGCTCCTCCAGCCACATACAGAGTACCTCCTTGATTACGCCAAAGTCTATCACCCGCCCCAGCTCATCGAGCTGTGCTGCGGAGCAAGTGAAGTGTATTCGGTAGTTGTGTCCGTGTAGGTGGCGACACTTCGACTCGTGTCCCACGACACGGTGTCCCATACTTATATCGTGATATCTCTCTACTGTCGTCATAGTTAAGTGTCACAAAGGTAAGGAAAAAGAAGACTGTCGCAAAGATTCCCCAGAGCTGACGAAGTGCAACGCTGGATTGCTACAATAAGACTGTTGCAAAAGTCAACAGTCTCACAATAATTTAAACCCGACTACATATCAACAACGGCATTATGTCGGGGAAAATGGATTTCCACGTGGATATTTCGAAATCTCCACGTGGAGAATTTTTATTTTCCACGTGGGGAAGAAAAAATTCCTCGGAGGAATCAAATAAAACTTCGGAGGAAATGAATCACGCCCACGTGGAAAATAAAAAATATCCACGTGGAGATTTGAGATTTTCCACGTGGATATTCGAAAATAGAGATTAGAAGTTAGAGATTAGAGGTTAGAGGTTAGAAGTTAGAGATTAGAGATCCGATTACTCTGATAGCTCCGACGGTTCCGATAGGCTAACAGCCAATAGCTAACAGCCAACAGCCAATCCATGAGTGACACGTTATGAGACCTGTTGACTGTTGCAACCGTCTCAAGTAGAGAAGCCGTAAGCTCCTCCCCGAAGTCTAGAAACAAAAAGAGACCGCCCATCTCGTGAGCGGTCTCCATTGTCATCCTGCTTGGCTAAGCTCCGTGAAAGAGGTACTCCGCCTGTATGTCGCGAGTCATCTGCGTGAATAGCTCCTCAATGAGCGCATCCGCCACATCGAGTGCGCGCCACAGGATTGCATCCGAAGCCTCCTGTAGCATATCTTGAGCAGCGTGGGTCATGCCCCTGTCCAGCATATGGCAGTAGCGACGCTGTATCTCCTCGATACGCTCATCACACTCCAGCTCGAAGGCGTGGTAGCGCTCCTTAATCAGCGGTGCATACTTATTATAATTGGTCATGCCGAGCACCTGCACCTTACGGAAGGTCCAGTAGGCCGACTCCTGTGAAGACTCTCCCCCACCCTTCGTATAAGGCTCTGGATAGGAGGTCACCCCCTGGAAGAGCGGTACGAAGAGTCCTAAATCTGCCATGCCTAGACAGACGTGGTTGATGCGTCCGACAGCTACGGGAAGCTTAGGCTGCACCTGTAGGATGTGCGTCTGTGTGGTACGGAAGATGGAGACTGGGCGGTACACTTCGTGAGGGTTGCTGTGAAGATAGGGATCATGCTCTGTACCATCGTAGTGAAAACGGAAGGCGTGGCGCATAGCTTCCATCGTAATTGGCTTCTCAGCCTTAGCATATACTGGGAAGTCGTTCACTGCGACATCTTGCTTCATCTGAGGGGTGAACATCTGCTGGAGCCCCCAGACGCGAGGATAGTTGTACGTAGTGTCTAGCTCCACATCACGTATGTAAGCTTTGTGAAAGTCGAAGGCACCCTCCTGGGGATTATACAGCCCATGCTCCTGAGCAAACTCGACGAGGTCACTGGATGCCATGAAGTGCTCCTTGTCCTTCGGGTCGTACTGGCGGAAGCGACTCTGGTTACCCGTGACGAAGTACTGCTCCTCAGGTATGCGACAAGCTAGCCAGCGATGTCCCGAGGCTGTCTCAAGATACCATATTTCATCGCTGTCGACGAAGCCAATGCCAAAGCCCTCGCTGACGCCATACTCCTCAATAAGCTTGCCGAGACGCTCCACGCCCTCACGAGCCGTGTGGATGTAAGGGAGGACGATATTGAAAACTGAGTTCTCAGCTACGCCATCCTCCACGAGTGGGTCGACAGCCAGTGCTGCATCACTGCTGAAGATAGACTCCGTAGCACTCATACCGACGCCCGACTCGTTGAAGCCTGCACTCCCCCAGTGTCCTGGCAGATGATAAGGCGGTAGCGCTGAGTAGCTCTGCGCCTCGCCTGGTAGCTCACAAGCGAAGGGGCTATCGAATGCGTCAAAGCGCTTAGGGTCGACCGACCCAGGCTCACCAGGACGGTAGATAGTGAGGTTCTTGGCAAACATAGCGTCCCAGTCCTCTGAGCGCGCTACTATACGTGATCCATCAGCACTCATCTGACTACCGACGATAATTGTCGTGCATTCAGAGGGCAGTGTAGAATTATTCTTGTTCATATTCGTTGTGTTTTGATATTACGCTAAGAGCAAAGGTAACTCTTTTGCATCACTGATGCAACCCCCCTCCCATACCCACTCTCAGTGAGTGTCAGACTGGTATCAGCCAGTTGCCCAGTGCACGCCCCCTCCTTACGAAGCAGTCTGACAATCCTCCCAGAGCAGTAAAAAGCTTCCTCCGCAAGTGCAACTCGCTACGAGTCGGGGGCGCAGCGGAATCTGGTTGCTCTATGATTTGGTTGTTTTGAAGAAATGTATTACCTTTGCACTCACATTTGAATGCTTCCTTAGCTCAGTTGGTTAGAGCATCTGACTGTTAATCAGGGGGTCCTTGGTTCAAGCCCAAGAGGGAGCGCAGCGAATGTATCTACTTTGTTATGGAGACAGAGCGGTCTCCATCTGCTTCCTTAGCTCAGTTGGTTAGAGCATCTGACTGTTAATCAGGGGGTCCTTGG
>JAERMT010000480.1_pt1 | contig 22673 bp, 19 predicted proteins | sample 9267081 | NCBI WGS metagenome assembly JAERMT01 (sample SAMN17071939, study PRJNA684904) | human gut metagenome | isolation source: diarrhea sample from child under the age of five | host: Homo sapiens | place: South Africa: Mafikeng, Mafikeng Provincial Hospital | collected 2019-09
TTGCGCTTCATCCTTTCTGCAAAGTCTAGACAATCTTGCTAGCAAGATTGTGAGATTGTTGACTTTTGCAACAGTCTCCTTTTGTGTCCAGCTGAGCGGTCTACTGCAATGGGTGGCTACAGCCTTAGTGAGACTGTTGCATCAAGGCGAATCGCTGTGTTGCTGTCTACAGCGGGCTGACGACAAAGAGCGGGACTGCCTCACCTTGTGTGAGATAGTCCCGCTCTCGTATGAGACAGTTGACTTTTGCAACAGTCTTGTATAGTCTGTAGGCTGCTACTAGACCGCTAGGTTACGAGCCTAAGTCTGTAGCTGCTAGCCTCTGGGCTACCGTACTAATCCTCGGTAGCTGGCTCCTCCTCCTCAGCGGAGGGGTTGCCTAGTAGTTCGTTGACAAGCTTCTGCTCTTGGTTGAAAACTTCGTAAAAGTCCTTGATTGAAGCTACTTCGTGCTCGTCAAGCGTGACCAGCTCCTTGACCTTAGCTGCAAAAGCTTGCTCGCGAGCCTGCTCCTGAGCTCTGAAGAGCTCTTCGCCACCCTTAGAGAGGGTGTCCTCGACGATACGATTGACAAAGTCATCGTTGGTGAGGAGCTGTCCGAGCCCCGCAGCCTGGATGCGTCGCTTGACATCGTCGCTAATCATCTCACGCACGAGCTCTTGGGGCACCTCTACGCCCAGCTGCTCGCACAGGTCTGAGAGTATGTAGCGGTAGCGCAGGTAGGGGATGACCGACTGGACGCGCTGCTCGTACTCCTCGGCTGTCTCATCCTCCTGCTGTTCATTGAGCTGTAGGCGGATGTGCTCCTCAGATATTGGCAGATCCTTGACCTGCTCTAGGATATAGCGTGTGGCTGTGGTGGTGAAGAGGTCTCGCGACATGTTTGCGTTGCGCTCAGCCTGTATCTTGGTCAGCTCCTCCCGAAGTTCCTCCTCGGTGGTAACCTTGGTGTCCGGTCCGAGCATGAGCTTGAAGAGCTTCTCATCCAGCTCATGAGGGGTGTTGCGTAAGATGCGATTGATTCGGATTTCGAAGGGGTTCTTATGCTCGCTGACCTTGTCTTGCTCTATATGAAGCAGTGAGGCGATCTCGACCTCCTTGCCATCATATGCCTTGTGTAGGTCTATAGTTAGTGAATCGTCTTTGTGAGCTGCTAGAAGCTGGTTGCGTATCTCCTCATCGATGACGAACTGGGGCATGATGTAAGTCTCCTCGAGTTCGATGCCGCCCTCGAGTGGCTCGCCCTTGTCGCTGAGCTCTCGCGCAGATACGTAGAGCAGGTCCTTGGGCTGTACATCCTCGACCTCCTGACGCTCTCCGTAGTTCTCACGAGCGTTTGTAATCATCTCCTCAAGCTCCTCCTGATCTGTCGGGATGGTGTAGTGGGGGAGTGTCACGCTGCTATCGATAGCTGAGGGAAACTTAGGCAGCAGTCCCACAGAGAGCTGTAGCTCATAGTCGGTCTGTTCAGGCGTATAGCTGTTCTCGTCATGCTCCACGAGTAGCCCTCCGACGGTTTTAATCTTCTGCTCCTTTAGGTAGTCTGCGATTTCCTTTCCAGACTTCTTATTGATAATGTCAAAGCGTACCGCCTTGCCAAACTTTTTCTCGATGAGTGCTGCAGGGGTTTTGCCAGGTCTAAATCCAGGCATCTGAGCCGTCTTGCGCATGTTCTTGAGTTGCTCAGCGACCTGCTCGCGGATTTCGTCACTTGCGAGCGAGACATTTAGGAGGACGACTAGGTCGTCCTTTAGCTCGTGGGTTATGTTCATAGGACTAAATGCTGTATCTATATGCGTATATACTTGTAGGATGCAAAGGTAGTAAAAAAAGATCTCTTGCCCCTTTTCTCCCCAGCTTAGCTCTTGGCGAGGTGCGCATTACAGATGGGCTGGGCGTACATCTGGAGGAGCTGTGTGCGTAGCTCGTCGGTGCTGTAAGCGTCCGTCGGTGCTTTCGCTATCTGCTCCTCGAAGTAGCGGAGCGCCTTCTCCTTGTCAGCTGCGCTGTAGAGCTCCTTCGGATGCGCTTTGTCAGGGTGAAGGAGGTCGTAGGCGATGTAATTGATGGGGTAGAAGCGGTAGTTGCTGTGCAGCTCCTTGTCGATGATTGAGGCTAGGCGCGGGTAGAGCTGCTGCTTGGGCAGGGCTCGTAGCTCGGCCTCTAGCTCAGATGTGATCAACTCGTTGAGGCGCGTGCCGACGGCAAAGTGTACGCGTCCCTTGTATCCGAGTAGGCCTGTCTTCATATTGACCAAGTCCTCCTCAGCCGCCTTGACATACTGCTCATTGGGGTGATGCTTGCGCCAGAGGAGTTCGCACGCCTTGAGGATATCGCAGGGATCGTATTCGTAACTAATGGTCGTTGGGGCTACATTGACGCGCTGGAGCTGGGTCAGTGGGTCGCTGCTTTGCGAGGAGGCGATCATCTTGAGGACGCTAGGCTGTGTCTGGTCGCTATTGTCCTTCGCACGGCCCTCTCGCTGAGCAATCCAGACTGACTGGCGATCCTGCTGTATGCTCTGGTCAATGAAGGCGGAGAGTGCCTGGGCCGCTAGGAGCATCTGTCGGATAGGGAGCGAGCGACGCACGACAAAAGAGTCGTTGAGCTTGACCACCGACTCAATCCACGGTCTGCCGAATAGGTTGTCTCCTATAGCGATACGTGGCATTAGATAGTCACGCTCTCGCATGACTAAGTTGAGGAATGCGGAGTCAAGTATGATATCTCTATGGTTTGTGACGAAGGTAGTCGGCTGATTTCCGCCAAGCCTACTGGCTCCACTGAGCGACACGGAGAAGGTGGTTTCCTTCGCTAGTCGTAGTACGAGCGGATAGGATATCTGCTCCTTGAACTCGCGGACGCTCTTGACTCGCCCCAATTGCTGAAGGAGTGCGGTCGTCTCCTCCTCGGAGAGCAGAGCCGATAGTAGGTGACGCAGCTCTGGTTGGTCGGCTAGTCGTGCTGCGACAGCGGGCACCTCCTCGTCAAGGTAGGGCCGTATGGAGTCATATTCGTAGGGTTGTGTGGCACTGTGTGTGGTCATGATAGCTTGCTCTTGATGATACGTGTGATGAGGTCGCTCAGTTGGAGCCCAGCGGCACGCACTTGCTGCGGGATAAAGCTGGCCTCCGTCATACCTGGGGTTGTGTTTACCTCTAGAAGCGTCGGTATGCCGTCCGCCTCTATGATGTAGTCTATGCGTACGAAGCCGTAGCAGTCGAGCAGGTGTGCGATGGTTAGTGAGGTCTCCTGTACGCGTTGTGTCTGGTCGGGCGAGATGCGCGCCGGAGTTATCTCGTCGCTCTTGCCGTAGTACTTAGCGTCATAGTCGAAGAAAGTGTCGTGCGCGACCACCTCCGTGACTGGCAGGGCGAAGGAGTCGTCGGGCAGGATGACGCAGCCACAGGTCACCTCGGTGCCAACGATACACTCCTCGACGAGCACATCGGGAGCTGCCGTGTAGGCGTCCGCTACGGCTGAGGGTAGCTGCTCCCACTGGTCAATGCGCGTCGTGGCGATGCTCGAACCGCCCGTATTGGGCTTGACAAAGAGAGGAAGTCGCAGATGAGACTGGATTAGCTCCTGCTCTTCTGGCGAAAGGCTCTTCGTCTGATTGCGAAGGCAGTGAGAGCGTGCGATGCGCAGTCCGTGATGCGCTAGGTAGGCGTTGCACGCTTCCTTATTAAAGGTCAAAGCTTCACAGAGCACCCCTCCCGTCGTGTATGGAATGCCGAGCATCTCTAGATAGCCTTGGAGGAGACCGTTCTCGCCAGGAGTGCCGTGGATGGTGACGTAAGCTAGCGCGAAGGTGACCACCTCTGTGTCGAAGCGTGCGACAAGTGTGCGATCGATTGTCCCTGCCCTGCCACAAGCATCCGTCACGCTCCACGCATCTCTCGTGATGGTGACTAGGTAAGGGGTAAAGAGGTCCTGATTGATTTGCTTGAGAATCGTCTGGGCACTACGCTGCGAGACCTCAGCCTCGCCGGAGTATCCGCCACAGATGATCGCAATGTTGGGTTTGTCCATAGGGTATGATGGGGGTGTTTCTATAGTTCATTGGTTAGCCTGTTCGAGAGCTGCCACGTAGCGTCTCCACTTATCTATGAGCTGGCTCATATCATCGGGCAGGGGAGCGCTAAAGAGCATTCGCTCGCCCGTCGTAGGGTGGTCGAAGGCGAGTGTCTCTGCGTGTAGTGCTTGGCGGGGACAAATCTTGAGACAGTTATAGACAAACTGCTGATAGGAGCTGGAGCGCTGTCCCCAGAGGATCTGATCGCCGCCATAGCGCTCGTCACCAAAGAGCGGATGGTCGATAGACTTCATGTGGGCTCTGATCTGATGTGTGCGGCCCGTTTCCAATTCGCAGGCTATGAGTGTCACAAATCCCAGTCTCTCTAGCTGCCGGTAGTGGGTCACGGCTGGCTTGCCCACGTCACTCGTTGGCGGATAGACTGTCATACGGGTGCGGTCCCGTGGGTCACGAGCTATGTTTCCTTCGATGGTTCCTTCGGAGTGGTCTAACTTTCCCCAGACAAGGGCTTGGTAGCGGCGCCCCGTGGTCTTGAGAAAGAACTGCCTCGCCAGACGAATCTTTGCCTCCGTGCGCTTTGCTACTAGCAGGAGTCCACTGGTGTCCTTGTCAATGCGATGCACCAGCCCCACCGAAGCATCATTAGGGTCGTAGAGAGGGTCGTGGCGAAGGTGGTAGGCCAGTGCGTGAACCAGTGTGCCGCTGTAGTTGCCATGTCCGGGATGAACGACCATGCCGGCGGGCTTATTGACCACCAGCAACTGCTCATCCTCATAAACGATGTCGAGCGGGATATCCTCTGGGGTTATCGACCAGTCCTGCTTCGGGTGCGCCAGCATCATCGTGATGGTCTCCAGTGGCTTGACCTTGTAGTTGCTCTTGACTGGCTCGCCATCTACCCATATCAGACCGGACTTGGCGGCGAGCTGTATGCGATGTCGCGAAGTGTGTGGCATCCGATCCACAAGAAAGCGGTCGATACGTAGAGGCGTCTGCCCTGCATCGACTTGCACGCGGTAATGCTCATAGAGCTCCTCGCCGTGGGCTCCTGCGACCCACTGGTCCTCCTCGTCAGTGGCGATGAGGTCACTCTCTAGCTCCTGCTCCTCTGTGGGGAGCGGCTCCTTGTCGGGACTACATCCAGGACTCATCCTCGTCAGGCTCTAGGATATGTGTTGTCGTGTCTCTCGGGATGACGTATCCACCCGTTCCGGTTATCGAGTCGTACGGTGCTAGGTCACCGTGCGGAATGCTGTCGCTCGTAGCTACGGAGACGAGGAGTACGAGCGGTGTAGAGAGCGGTATGCGCGTACCTGGAGCCAATGTCTGTCCCGAGAGCGACTGTACGCCCAGTACTAAGTCGTCAAAGGAACCAGCCACATAGCTCGGTGTGATATGCTCGAAGCCTATGCTGAGGAGTCGTGCGCGAGCCTGTCGTTCGGACACATCGACGAGCGAAGGGATGACACCATTGCGAGGAGAGGTTGCGTTGAGCGTGAGGAAGATGATGCGTCCCGCCTTGACCTTACTGCCAGCCTTCGGGCTAAGGTCGTAGACAGCCCCCTTGGGTACTTCCGTAGTGTAGACCGAGTCAATCACCTCGTAGCGCAGGTCTGCCTTGTCTAGTAGACGCACCGCTTCGCTCTCAGGGAGGCCGTAGATGTCAGGAATCTCGACGGATGAGCCGTGGCGTGTGAAGCGGTTCATCCAGAGAAGTGCTAGGACGACGATAAGGACCGAAGCTAAGATCATCAGCCCAATATGGATTAATAGGGAAGGACGTCGCATAGGAGTGTATCTAATAGCGGAGACTATGCAAAGGTAACGATAATTTGAGACTGATAGGGTATTCTCCAGAGGATGAGGAGACAATTCGTCGGCAGGGGTGTTTCTTCCGCAAAAGTCAATTCACTTGTTCGCAAAAGTCAAATGACATTTCTGGAAAAGTCAAATGACTATCCCCGAGATGTTAAATCACCGCTCCGCAAGCCAGTTCCCTCCTTTCCAAGTAGGTTTGTGGCTCCTCCAGGGAGCGTAGTCCCGCTGGTGAGGATTTAGTCGCCCTCCGTCTGGCTCTCGTCGAGCTGCTGTAGCAGGTGCGAGACTTCCTTGTCGATGGCGGTGAGGCGGGTGGAGCAGAACTGTAGCAAGCCCGTTGCCTCCTCGATTAGTTTCGTCAGCTCATCGACCTCGATGTCTCCCGTCTCGAGGAGACGTACGATCTCCTGAATGCGTGTGACCGACTCTTGATAGCTCGGCTGCGGGGTCTGTGTGCTCTCTGTCATAGGGTGTCTGTTTAGATATTAGTCTCTTCGTCTCGTGTAGTAGCCTCTCGGGCACCGTGATATGCGGCTCTGGGGGCTACTGGCTAAATACAGTGCAAAAGTAACTATATAATTCGTACCAAACGAACTAAGCCTACTCAGCGTACTGGTGTGAGCTCTGTGCAAGCGTGCAGGTGTGCGCCCTGATGTGCGATGTCTAGTGAGCCGCTACTATTGCACCTTTTCGTATCTTTGTCCCTATGAATGTAGACATACAACAGGTGATGCAGCGCTTCGGCATCGTGGGGCGCAATCCGAGCTTCCTCCGTGCTATCGAGACGGCCGTTCAGGTCGCCCCGACGGACTTGTCAGTGCTGGTGACAGGCGAGAGTGGTGTCGGCAAAGAGTTCTTCCCTAAAATAATACACGCCTACAGTCTTCGTAAGCATCAAGGATATGTAGCTGTGAATTGTGGTGCAATCCCCGAGGGAACCATCGACTCGGAGCTCTTCGGGCACCGCAAGGGTTCTTTCACGGGAGCTATCTCAGACCGCAAGGGTTACTTTGAGGAGGCGGACGGGGGCACTATCTTCCTCGATGAGGTGGGAGAGCTGCCACTCGCTACTCAGGCTCGTCTGCTACGCGTCCTAGAGTCGGGCGAGTTTATCCCCGTGGGCGCTAGTAAGCCACAGAAGACCGATGTACGGGTCGTGGCGGCAACCAATGTAAACATTCAGGAGGCGGTGGCGCGAGGACGCTTTCGCGAGGACCTATACTACAGATTGAACACGGTGCCGATTGTGGTACCGCCACTGCGTAAACGTCAGGAAGACATCGTCCTACTCTTTAAGCTCTTCGCATCGCTGAGCTCCGAGAAGAATCAAATCCCCATGCTTCAGACGACACCTGAGGCGGAAGAGTTGCTACTTCGCTATCCCTGGCCGGGTAATATCAGAGAGCTTCGCAATTTGACGGACCGCATCAGCATACTAGAGTACGACAGACACTTAACGGCTGAGGACCTGCGTGGCTACCTACCAGAGACAACGCAGGAACTGACTAGGTCGCTGGTGCCTGTGGTGGGGCGTCAGTCGGAGGAGCGTAGCTTTGCCAATGAGCGGGAGATCCTCTACCAGGTGCTGTTTGATATGAAGCGAGACATCACTGCACTCAAGCAGACGGTCGCTTCCCTGCGCCAGGAAGCGCACTATGAGCCGATTCACACGACGCTCGTCCCTACGGAGCTGTCGCCACTTCACACGGAGGCGGAGGAGGTGACTGAGCCGACCGTGGAGACGCATGCAGAGGCTACAGCGCAGCCTCAGCCCGCTGCTGAGGAGCTGCTGCCGAGCAAGCCGATGACTATCGAGGAGGCGGAGCGTATCCTTATCATGCGCGCCCTCGAGCGTCACGGGGGCAATAAGACGGAAGCTGCTGAGGAGCTGGCAATATCACCACGCACGCTGTACCGCAAGCTACAGAGCTATGAGGAGTAAGGTACTATATATTATAATAGGTGTCGTGGGACTCCTACTGCTCGGGGCAAGCTGCTCGATAAGCTACAAGTTCAACGGAGCTACCATTGACTATACGCGTATCAAGACGGTGACCATCGAGGACTTCCCGAATCAGGCACCGCTGGTCTATCCACCCCTGTCGCAGATGTTTTCGGAGCGGCTGCGTGACCACTTCCGTCGCAACACACGTCTCGAGCCTGTCGATGCAAATGGGGACCTTGTCCTCGAGGGTGCTATCGTTGGGTATGAGCTAACTCCGATGGCTATGCAGGAGGATGCTCTCTCGGCGATGACCCGTTTTACCATCACTGTGCGGGTCTCCTACACCAATATGACGGACGAGAAGAAGAGCTTCTCGGGGCGCACTTTCACAGCTTCGCAGGAGTTCGACAGTAATAACCTATTCTCAGATGTACAGGAGGGGTTGGCAGATGAGCTGATTACGGATCTAGTCAAGCAAATCTTCAACGCAACGGTCGAAGATTGGTAGCATAGTACTATGACTCTAGACGAACTAAATAGACTGATTTCCCATCCCGAGGAGCTGAATCGTAGCACGCTCCTACCACTGGCTGACCTTGTCCAGACCTATCCCTATGCACAGGGCCTCGTGATGCTCTACTTGCTCAATCTATCCATCATCGGGGATCTGCGCTATGATGCGGAGTTACAGCGCTGGGCTCCCCATCTGCCTAGTCGGGAGAAGCTCTACCTGCTCTCGCAGCTGCACATGCCTCTGGACGACTTGACGCCACTCGTCGCGCAGGATTCGTCAGACTCGTTTGCACTTGTGGACCAGTACCTGCGCCAGGTAGCAGAGCGCGAGGGCCCTCTCTCCTCAGAGCTGGAGTACGACACGGCGGGAGCTGTGCCAGGGGAGGGTCCCGTGGCGGATTACTTCTCCGCAGAGGAGTATCAGTCGACTGCCTCCGAGAGCCCGCTCACCGCGTTTGCGCCCATCTCCGAGAGCCCAGCAAGTTCCGAACAGCTCCCCACGCGAACCACTAGAGATGCCACAAGTGAAGCCTCCGATGGTGAGATGCCGAGCGATACTCTATTCACAGAAACGCTCGCTGCCATATATATAAAACAGGGGCACTACGAGCGTGCCAAGCAGATTCTTCAAGGGCTAAGTTTGAAATTCCCAGAAAAATTTAGTTACTTTGCAGTTCAATTAGACTTTCTTGAGAAGCTAATCGACAACGCTTCTCGCACATAACACGCATTCATACGGTATAATATGCAAATCTTTCTAACCATCCTCATCCTTATCGTAGCAATCCTGCTTATCCTCATCGTCATCGTTCAGAACTCCAAGGGCGGAGGTCTAGCCGCTGGCTTCGGTGAGAGCAATAAGTATATGGGGGTCCGCAAGACGACCGACTTCCTAGAGAAGGCCACCTGGACGCTCGCTGGAGCGATGGTCGTCCTGAGTATTGCCAGCTCTTACTTTACAAAGCCCGCAGGGCATGAGCAGAGCCAGAGCATTATCGAGCAAGCTCAGCAGTCCGCACCAGTGCTCCCTGAGCAGCCAGAGCCCACGCTACCACTACCCGGAGCACCTGCGGGAGACCAGCCAGCGACCCCAGCAGCAGCTCAGACTGGTACGGAGGCTCCTGTCACGGAGTAAGGAACTCAGCTAGGACGCACGCTAGCTGACTCGTCAGATATTGATGAGGGGAGGACTCGCTATTGGGGTGGGTTCTTCCCTCGGTCGTGCCTACAAGTGCTGAGAAATGCAGAAGAAACTGTACCTTTGCACAAGACCATCGCACGAGCGATGGCCACACATCATACGAAACAACTAAATAGGTATGCTCACCATCAAACAAATAGTAGATGACCCACAGGGAGTCATCGAGAGACTTGCGGTCAAGCACTTTGCAGCAGAGGAGCCCATTGCGGCTATTATTGCTCAGGATAAGATAAGGCGAGGGGCACAACAGAAAAAAGATGACGCACTCGCCCAGCAGAAGATGCTCTCGCGTGCTATCGGTGAGAAGATGAAAGCGGGTGCCCGTGACGAGGCTGAGCAGCTGAAAGCCGAGGTGCAGTCGCTCAAAGAGACATCAAAGCAAGCACAGGAGGCAATGGAGCAAGCAGAGGTGACCATCCGTCAGCTGCTACTATCCGTGCCTAACCTGCCACATCCTGACGTACCCCACGGCACCTCCGCTGAGGACAATCTATGTGTCGCCACGGGTGGTGAGATGCCCCACCTAGAGGGTACTGATAAGCTCCCACACTGGGAACTGGCTAAGCAGTACGACCTCATAGACTTCGAGCTAGGTGTCAAGATTACTGGTGCTGGATTCCCCGTCTATAGGGGAAAAGGGGCGAGACTGCAGCGAGCCTTGATCAACTTCTTCCTCGACAGGGCTACCGCAGCTGGCTTTCAAGAGGTGGAGCCTCCCATTATGGTCAACGAAGCTTCCGGTATCGGCACTGGTCAGCTCCCAGATAAGGAGGGACAGATGTACCACGCCCAGCTGGATAATCTCTATCTTATCCCGACGGCTGAGGTGCCAGTGACCAACATCTTCCGAGATGTCATCCTAGAGGCAGACCAGTTACCTATCTGTTGCACTGCCTATACGCCCTGCTTCCGTCGTGAAGCTGGCTCGTACGGCAAGGATGTGCGCGGACTCAACCGCCTCCATCAGTTTGACAAAGTAGAGATTGTCTCCATCGACCGCCCCGAGCACTCGTGGCAGCAGCTCGACAAGATGATAGCACACGTCAAGAGTGTCGTCGAGGAGCTTGAGCTCCCGTACCGTATCCTCCGACTGTGCGGTGGGGACCTAAGCTTTACGAGTGCGATGACTTACGACTTTGAGGTCTTTTCTGCCGCACAGGAGCGTTGGCTCGAGGTGAGCTCCGTATCTAACTTCGAGAGCTATCAGGCGAATCGTCTGATGTGTCGCTACCGTGATCCCGACAAGGGCATCACCCTCTGCCACACGCTAAATGGTAGTGCCCTCGCGCTGCCCCGCATCGTTGCTGCGCTCCTGGAAAACAATCAGACACCCGAGGGTATCATCATCCCCAAGGCGCTGAGACCCTACACAGGCTTTGACAAGATAGACTGACCCATCGTCCGCCCCACACTCTATGGCTAAGAAAGGTAAGCTCTCCACCCGAGCGGTCAACATTCGCAATAAGCGCGCCACCTATGACTACGAGCTCCTCGACCAATACACGGCGGGGCTTGTGCTCGTGGGCAGTGAGATTAAGTCGATACGTGCGGGCAAGGCTGCGCTGGTGGATAGCTACTGCTACTTCTCTCGTGGGGAGCTCTGGATCAAGAATATGTATATAGCGGAGTACAGCTACGCCTCTTACAATAACCATGTGGAGCGACGGGAGCGCAAGCTGCTACTCAACCGCAAGGAGCTGCGCAAGCTCGAGGAGGAGATGAAAAACCCCGGGCAGACGATTATCCCCGTGCGTCTCTTCATCAATGAGCGGGGATTGGCAAAGCTGGTCATAGCACTCGCCCGAGGTAAGAAGCAGTACGACAAGCGCGCTGCCATACGAGACCGCGAGGACAAGCGACGGCTAGAGCGTGCCATGCGCTTCTGACCAGTCATAACGAATGCTCCTTGTAAGGACGCACGACTCGGACGCACCAATGGTATGCGTCAGAGTCGTGCGTCCGTTGTGTCAAGGGTTACCATAAGGTTACCGGGTCTGGTTTTAACGGGGACGGACGCCCGCCAGGTAGTCTTGCACCACGAGTGAGCCTAGCGACTTAGGACTCAGCGCACCACAAATGTTCCGACTGAAATGCCACAAATGTTCCGGTCGAAACGCCACAAATGTTCCGACTGAAATGCCACAAATGTTCCGATCGTATTGTCTATTTGATTGATGTTTAGTAACTTTGCCGTATAAGATTATTTGGTTATGGTAGCGTATTACAAAAGAACATCTGATCGTGTGCTTCGTGAGCTTCTTGAAGCTTTTGGAGCGGTCCTAATCGAAGGTCCTAAGTGGTGTGGTAAAACAACAACCGCCTCTCAAGTTGCCAAAAGCATCATTAAGATGCAAGACACCGATATGAGAGCCGAGTATCTCGCCACAGCTCGATCTAAGCCCTCTCTCTTACTTAGAGGAGAGCCTCCAGTTTTGATAGATGAGTGGCAAGATGCACCTATCCTATGGGATGCTATACGTACTCAAGTTGATGAGAGGGGACTCCCAGGTCAGTTTATCTTGACAGGTTCTAATACTGTAGATAAGTCTGAGATACTGCACTCTGGTACTGGCAGAATAGCCAAGCTGCGGATGCTACCTATGAGTCTGTGGGAGTCAAGAGAGTCCACTGGAGAGGTCTCTTTGCAAAGGCTCTTTGATGAGGCTGACTATGATATCGATGGCAAGAGGTCGAGTCTAACCATAGAGGGACTCATATTCGCAGCATCTCGTGGCGGGTGGCCTGCATCTTTATTTGCTCGATCTGAAAAAGCACAGCTGATGATTGCCAAAAACTATGTTCGCTCTTTGTGTGACGAGGATATTTCTCGCATAGATGGGAAGCAACGGGATAGCAAGGTCGCTGAGTCCTTATTGAGATCCTATGCGCGAAATATCTCTACACTAGCACAAAAGAAGACTTTGCTATCAGATGTCGCATCCTCGGGAGAAACTGTCTGGTCAATGGATACTTTTACTGATTATGAAAGAGCTTTCGAGCGCTTGTTTATCATTCAGAATATTGATGCGTGGAGCCCTGCGATACGCAGCAAAACCGCCATCAGGAGTAGCCCCAAGAGGAGTTTCTGTGATCCATCCATTGCGGTAGCATCACTGGGCGTATCCCCAGAGGCGATGTCTGTCCAGCTGAAGACCTTTGGCTTTATCTTCGAGCAGATGTGTATCCGTGACTTGCGGGCATACACGATGGATCTAAATAGTCATGTCTCATACTATCGGGATCGCTATGGACTCGAAGCGGACATAGTACTTCATCTTGAAGATGGTAGATATGCCCTGATAGAGTGCAAACTTGGAAGCCGAGAGATAGACGAAGGTGCCGAACACCTTCTCGAATTAAATAGACTCATCAAGGAAAACAACAAACAAGAGACCCAAGTACCCCTGAGGGAGCCGAACCTCTTGATTATCTTGACAGGTGGGCAAATGGCCTATACCAGACCAGATGGCGTTAAGGTCATCCCTCTTGCCTGTCTGAAGGATTGATCGACTCTTGTCCCTTATCTCTCAGTTATAGCTTTATGAACTCCCGCTACTCTTGCACCGCGTGTGAGCGTAGCGACTTCGGGCTCAACGCACCACAAATGTTCCGACTGAAATGCCACAAATGTTCCGACTGGGCTTAGGGCTGACGTGTTATATTAGAATGAGCTCATCGACCTCTCTACTCCTCGTTTGTCGCTAATATGTAGTTTCTGAAAGAGCATTTATGAAGTGTCAGCCCTAGCCGGGAAAAATCGACGCCGGCTCGCTACAATAATTTAGAGCTGGTTACATATCAAAACGGCGTCGTGTCGGGGAAAACTGATCTCCACGTGGAGATTTGAGATTCCCCACGTGGATATTCGAGAAAAGAGGGTAATTAGAGGTTAGAAGTTAGAGGGCGGGATATTTGTCTGACATTTAGAGACTGTTGCAACAGTCAACAGTCGCATTTTGACTGTTATCCCATTTTGGGGTAAATAAGAAACGGATTAACCGTCTTCTCTAGGAAGACGACTAATCCGTTTCTTCTGTTTTGTAGGGGGGCACGGGTTTACTGACAATACGAGTAACCCTTTGTAGGGACGCACGGCTCGTGCGTCCGTCCCCGTTAAAGCCGTAACGCTGTAACCTTTGATACAACGGACGCACGACCGTGCGTCCCTACAAATCGTTACACGTCAGTTTATTACCCATCATTTGACACTGCTGAAGGCTTAGAACTGGAGCATCCGCTCGATGGAGCGCCACGCCTTCTGACGTAGCTCCTCGTCGACATACACCTCGTACTGCTCGTAGAGGAGTGCGTCGCGGAGTCCCTCGAGGGTGATCATCTTCATATACTCGCAGACCTGGTCGGGGAGGATGGGGATGAGCTCCTTGTCGGGGTAGCGTCTGGTCATCTCAGCCAGCACCTCAGGCTCCGTGGCGATGATGTACTGCTTCAGGTCAGAGACCCCAGGACGATTGATGATCGTGGTGGTAGAGCCGATGATGCAGCGAGGATTGTCGACGATGGACTGGTCGCTAGCAGCTACCGACTCGGGGTGTATCAGAATCTCCGCCTCGGGATACTGATTGAGCATCGTGTGAACTAGCTCGGAGGTGATGTCAGCATGCACGTAGCAGGCTCCCTGCCATAGATCCATCTCTCGTCCCGTCACATTCATGATGTACTGACCGAGGTTCTTGTCAGGGCCAAAGAGGATCGGCTTGCCAGTGGGGAGGGCGCGTACAATCTTCAGCGCATTGGCACTGGTCACGCAGTAGTCGGTGACCGCCTTGACAGCCGCTGTCGTATTGACATAGCTGACCACAATGCCATCGGGGTGCTTGACCCGCCAAGTGTTGATACCCTCAGCCGTGGCGCCCTCAGCGAGGGTACAGCCAGCATGTGGTACGGGGCAGAGCACCTTCTTATTGGGCGAAATAATCTTGGCAGTCTCACCCATGAAGCTGACCCCGCAGAAAACTATCATCTCTGCTTCCGTCTGGCCTGCTATCTGTGAGAGAGCGAGCGAGTCGCCTAGGTGGTCTGCTATGCGCTGTATCTCGGGGCGAGCGTAGTAGTGCGCTAGGATGACCGCATTCTTCTGCTCCTTGAGCGTGCGGATCTCTTTGTAGAGAGCCTCTATCTGTTGTTGTGTCATAAGTAGTCAGTTAGTGTGTAGTGTGTGGTGGGATGGTGCGATGCGATGCCGCTGTTACTCTAGGGGCTGAATCTTCATGCTAATGTCAAAGGCGCGCACAGAGTGGGTCAGCGCCCCAATGCTAATGTAGTCAACGCCAAGGGCTGCGACGGCAGCAAGACGCTCGGCGGTCATATTGCCCGAAGCCTCTACCTCGGCTTGTCCATCGATAAGCTCGACAGCACGGCGCATCGTCTCTAGATTCATATTGTCTAGCATAATGATGTCGGCCCCAGCGTCTAGGGCTTCCTGTACCTCCTCTAGTGTAGAGGTCTCGACCTCAATGCGTATAGAGATGGGGAGGTGTGGTCGTACCTCCTCGACGGCTGGCATAATGCCACCCGCCATTGCGATGTGATTGTCCTTGAGCATGACCATATCGGAGAGCGAGGCTCGGTGGTTGGTGCCACCGCCGTGACGCACTGCCATCTTGTCCGTGAGGCGATGTCCGGGGGCTGTCTTGCGGGTGTCTAGGATTTGCGTCCTAGTGCCTGCGACGCATTGCACACATTGGTTGGTATAGGTTGCGATGCCACTCATCCGCTGTAGGAAGTTGAGCATGATGCGCTCCGCACGTAGCAGGTCGGCATAGGGTGCCTCGATGGTGGCTATTATGTCGCCTTTGCGCACCTCGTCGCCATCCTCGTACTCTGGGGTGAAGACTATTTCCTCTTCAGGTGTGCACCAGTTGAGTACCATATAAGCGACCTCCAGACCAGAGACGATGCCATCGTCCTTGGCTATGAGCGTAGCTAGGGCGCGGTCGCTCTCGCTCAGTAGGTAGCGTGTCGACAAGTCTCCCGTAGGTGCATCCTCGTGGAAGGCTAGCTCTATGAGCGTGGCGAAGTCTTCGCTGTTGTATATATCAGTCATAGCTCTTGTGTGCTTGTTGGTTGATTGGTTGGTGTGTAATCTGTCCGTCCAAGAGTCTCGTCCGGTAGGCCTCGCTCTCGGGCAGTGTCTCTGTGTAGTCGCTTCGGTAGTGTCCCCCACGGCTCTCCTCCCGCAGGAGGGCGGCGTGTGCCATCATGTGCGCAATCTCTACACGGCGACGGGTCATATAGGCGTGGATGCTGTGACGAGCATCCTCTGCTAGTTCGTCTGAGAGGTGCTGTAGCTCGTGGAGTGCGGTGACGAGCCCTTCCTTAGAACGGATGATGCCCACCCGGCTCATAAGTATGTCGCCCATCGTTCGGCTGAACTTCGTCTGTCGCTCTAGCGCATAGATCTGCTCCTCCTCCAGACTCCAAGAGAGGTCTGGTAGATGCGTAGGTGCAGGCAGAGGCTCTGGCGTATGAGACGTAATGGGATGTGCTAGGGCATACTCGGCTATACGCTTGCCAAAGACGATGCACTCGATGAGCGAGTTTGATGCCAAACGGTTGGCTCCCATCACCCCTGTCGAGGAAACCTCTCCGACGGCATACAGACCCGGCAGGCGAGTGCAGCCATTTAGGTCGACGCCGATGCCCCCGACTGTGTAGTGCGCTGCAGGAGCTACTGGTATCTCGTCGGTAATGTCTAGTCCCAGCTGGCGACAGTGCTCTGAGATGGTCGGGAAGCGCTGTAGCAGTCTCTTCGGATCAATGTGCCTTAGTCGCAGACGTACGTGGTCGCTACCCTCCTCCTGCATCTTGAGGAAGATGCTCCGCGCGACGACATCTCTCGGTGCGAGCTCTGCTAGAGGGTGGAGCGCTGGCATAAACCTCTGCCCCTCTTTGTCGACGAGGTAGGCACCCTCGCCACGTACAGCCTCACTAATGAGAAAAGATGCCTGACCTGGCAGATAAAGAGCGGTCGGGTGAAACTGGATAAACTCCAAGTCCATAAGCTCGGCTCCGGCTTCGCTAGCCAGCCAAAGCCCATCGCCCAGTGCCGTGGGCGGATTGGTCGTCGGATAGTAGAGAGCAGCCGCCCCACCTGTGGCGAGTACGACCGCAGATGCGAGGATTGTGTCGTAGAGATGTGCGCGCTCGTCGTAGGTTACTAGTCCCTGGCAGTGAGACCCGTCCGCAGAGCGTAAGAGCTGCACCGCGCTGTGGTGGTCGAAGATTGTGATATGCTGTGCCTTCCTAACCTGCTCAATCATGAAGGTAGTGACCAGCCGTCCCGTAGCGTCTCCGCCTGCGTGCAGGATACGTCGGTGATGGTGTCCACCTTCCAGCCCAAGGGCTAGGTGACCGTCCTCGCTGTCGAAAGTCATCCCCATCTGAATCAGTTCGTTGATTCTGTCGGGAGCTTCGTCTGTTAGCACTTTGACCGCCTCGGGGATGCAGAGCCCCCGACCAGCGATGAGCGTATCTTCGTAGTGATTTGTGGGAGAGTCCTTCTGGTCTGTGACAGCAGCCATCCCTCCCTGCGCATAGTAGGAGTTGCTCTCCTCGATTGTACGTCGAGCGATGAGAGCGACCGTCCCGTGCTGCGCTAGAAAGTAAGCGCAGTAAAGCCCCGCCAGACCACCACCTATGATGATGTAATCATATCGCTGAGGAGAATGCTGCAGTTTCATATGCCTAAATGCCCGTTTATCGTACTACGCCGAGCGAGTAATCTCTCTCGAGGAGGTACTATTGCGCTGGCAAATGTAGTGAAATAATCTGTACCAGCGAGCGATTACGCCCTTGCAAGCGTAGATTTCACCATCCGATAAGGTTGTTTTGCAAAGCGGAGTGGCCAAATGGTGTCTCGCTCTCGCTGTTCTGGTAGGTGGTTAAGGCATTTGGTGTAGCTCCCCAGTTGGGTAAGCTTCATTGCTGGGAGCTCCTAGGGGCTACTCTCGGCTACCAACCAAACCAAGCAGAGACTATTAATCATCTATGCAGTAGTCTCAAGTGTAGCTTGATGAGGAGGCTCGCCAGAATGAAGCGTGCGCTTCCCGCTCCTTGTGGAGTGCGGGGGGAAATGGGTGGGCGACTAGTCGCTACTGCGCCACTCTTTTCGCCTGTCTCCTGTGGTGCCAAGCGAGGTAAGCTCCGATTAGGACGAAAGTGACGAGGATAGCAATCATCTCGCCGATGTGCTCAAGCGGAGCAATCCAAATCTCATTAAAAAGGTTGTTGCGCCCCAGTATCTCGACAGGGGTCCAGAGGACGATGACTGCTGGGATCGCCATCCGTATGTTGGCACCCCACTGTCTGCGGGCGAGTTGCTTGCGAAAGATGAAAAAGAAGCCAACGAAGCAACCGACCCCCACGGCAATCGTCACGGGATGACTCTGACCGAGGAAGCGTGGATCGTAGCAAAACATCAGTAGTAGATAACAAGTCCACAGGAGCATCATCGTCTCCATAAAGGTGACCATAGCAGGATGTCGTGTCATCCCCGAGCGGACGATAAGGTCTCGCTTCTTGCCTAGGAGCATACGCTGGCACCAGAGGATGAAGTTGCACCCAGTCCGCACATTAAATATATAGAGTAGCATGACCGACACCCAGAAGCCAAACGTCGCCGGCATCAGAAGATACTCCGGACGGGTCACCACGATATCCTTGATGTCGTGCATGTGGTGTACCGGGACGCCATCGATGGCTAGGACGGGATTCGCTGCAATCCCCTGCACGTAAGTGGAGGTCGTCGTTACGACCCCATTGACAATCTCCGGGTGTGCGCCGAAGCGCTGAGCGTAGTACATAAAGAGAAATTCGACCCATCCCGTCCAGAGGAGTAGCCCTCCGATGAGTCCGCAGAGTGTCTGTGGGGTATCTCTCTTTGCGAAGACACCGCACACAGCGATAATCAGTCCTAGTAGTCCCAGCCCGAAAGCGCTGTACGGTAGCACAGATGGCGCAATCAGGAGTTCCATTATGATCATAAATGCGTGCCCCAATGGCATCAGACACAAGACGAGTAGGAAGGAAAGCAGTGACTGCCACCACGCGAGCTTAGGTTGCAAGCTCACCGATTGTTTAGAGGTATCCATAGGTTTGTAATAGCTTTGTTCCGATTTAACGACGCAAATGTACAAAAACAATTCGACGTAAGGATGTTTTCGTACTAAGACTCGTCAACTATCTCGGGACTTCTCCTTTTATCTGGCTAAATAGTAGTTGCTTATAGCCGAATGTAAGCACTGCTCAAGTTGCGAAGTAGTACACTTCTGGCGCTTGGAATCGGCATAGGACTCCTTTGGGCTCGTCTATGTCTCGCTTGGCTCTACTGAGGAAAAGTAAAAGGCTTCTGGACTCGTCATATAACATTTGCGGGGACGTGAAACGACGTTTGCGGAGGGGACGCCTGGTTTGTCTCTCTGCTTCGCACGCTTGTCCGCTCCGATGTGTCCCTTCTGCTAGAGTTGTCGCGTGGGGCGGGTGTTGTAGGATTCAAAAAGTTTGCGTACCTTTGCGCTAGCAAACGCAAGTAGTGGCACTCTGCTACTAGGTGGCGCCGAGAGAATTGCTACCCGCAGCAGGATGTAGAGACTGCGAAGCGTCTGCACGATGGTGATCATAGCTCAGCTGGTTAGAGCATCAGATTGTGGTTCTGAGGGTCGTGGGTTCGAATCCCACTGGTCACCCTAGTCGCTAGGATTTCTCACTCCTATTGCCTAGTGACTCTCTTTTTTCAATTTCTTTTCTCTTCAACGACTTTGATTTTTTGGGGTTGCTAGGATTTTTTTTCTTAGCAACCTTTTTTTTGTGCCTGGGGAGAGGTGTGCGTCCTCTAGTGCAGAGTCCTCCGTCGCGATGCGGTGGGGGAGATGTCGTAGGCAAGGAGATTTTTATTACCTTTGCACCGTATTATCGTCTAGCAGAGCGAGAGGGGCCAGATGAGTCTGACGACTCTACGCTACGATATCGGGAGGCGCTACCTCGCAGATGGTGCTAGATGTGGATACGGGAGTAGCTGTCGCCACAGGCTCTGACGGATAGCTCCGCTCAATCACTCACTTATTACGAATAGAACATCAAATATACTTTTCCCCAATGAAGAACAAGAAGAGAATCTACACGTTCGGCAACGGAAGTGCCGAAGGCAATGCCCAGATGAGAGACTTGCTCGGAGGTAAGGGTGCCAACCTGGCGGAGATGAACCGCATCGGCGTACCAGTCCCTCCAGGGTTCACCATTTCGACTGAGGTATGTACAGAATATTATGAGCGTGGCCGTGAGGCTGTTGTCGCTGACCTCAAGGATGACTTGATGGCTGCCGTCAAGCATATCGAGACTATCATGGGCTTTAAGTTTGGCGATGTAGAGAATCCTCTTCTCGTCTCAGTCCGCTCGGGCAGTAGAGCCTCCATGCCAGGTATGATGGACACCATCCTCAACCTCGGTCTCAATGACACGGTCGTAGACGGCTTGGCACGTAAGAGTGGCAACGAGCGCTTCGCTTGGGACTCTTACCGCCGCTTCGTACAGATGTATGGTGATGTCGTGCTCGGTATGAAGCCAGTCAATAAGGACGATATCGACCCCTTTGAGGCAATCATCGAGGAGGTCAAGAAGGAGGCTGGCGTGAAGCTAGACAACGAGCTCACCACAGACCACCTCAAGGATCTTGTCAAGCGCTTCAAGGCAGCCGTCATGAAGGCTACGGGACACGACTTCCCCACTGATCCATACGAGCAGCTATGGGGCGCTATCATGGCAGTCTTTGGCTCATGGATGAACGACCGCGCAATCCTCTACCGCAAGATGGAGGGCATCCCCGATGATTGGGGTACCGCTGTCAACGTACAGGCGATGGTCTTCGGCAATATGGGCGACAAGTCCGCTACGGGTGTAGCTTTCACCCGTGACTCAGCAACGGGTGAAAACCTCTTCAATGGTGAGTATCTTGTCAACGCTCAGGGCGAGGATGTTGTGGCTGGAATCCGCACGCCTCAGGAAATCACAATCGAGGGCTCTCGTCGCTGGGCTGAGCGTGCTGGCATTGACGAGGCAACGCGTAAGGCTCAGTACCCCTCTATGGAGGAGACTTTCCCTGAGATTTACGCAGAGCTGAATGCTATACAGCACAAGCTCGAGGAGCACTATCACGACATGCAGGACCTAGAGTTCACCGTACAGGAGGGTAAGCTCTGGCTCCTCCAGACACGTAATGGTAAGCGCACCGGACAGGCAATGGTCAAGATTGCTATGGACCTCCTCCGTGACAAGCAGATTTCCGAGGAGGAGGCTCTGCTTCGTGTCGAGCCTGCTAAGCTCGACGAGCTACTGCACCCAGTCTTTGACAAGAAGGCGCTTCAGTCTGCTAAGGTATTGACCAAGGGTCTCCCCGCCTCTCCAGGAGCAGCTACGGGACAGATCGTCTTCTTTGCTGATGATGCTGCTAGCTGGCACGAGCAGGGTAAGAATGTGGTCATGGTACGCATCGAGACCTCGCCTGAGGACCTCGCCGGTATGAGCGTGGCTCAGGGTATCCTCACGGCACGTGGTGGTATGACCTCACACGCAGCCGTTGTGGCTCGCGGTATGGGCAAGTGCTGTATCACGGGTGCCGGCGGACTCATCGTCGACTACAAAGCGCGCACCGTAACCGTCGATGATAAGGTGCTACATGAGGGCGACTATATATCCATCAATGGCTCTACTGGAGAAATCTATGAGGGTCAGGTTGACACAATTGCCGCAGAGATGGACGAAGACTTCCGTCAGCTGATGGAGCTCGCGAGCAAGCACTCCAAGCTCTCTGTACGTACTAACGCCGATACACCTCACGATGCTGCTACGGCACGCGCCTTTGGTGCTGTTGGTATCGGTCTCTGCCGTACGGAGCACATGTTCTTTGAGGACAACAAGATCAAGGCAATGCGTGAGATGATTCTCGCTACAGACACAGAGGGTCGTCGCAAGGCTTTGGCAAAGCTCCTACCAATTCAGACGGAGGACTTTAAGGGTATCTTCCGTGCTATGGAGGGGCTGCCTGTCACCGTGCGTCTACTAGATCCACCTCTTCACGAGTTCGTCCCTCAGACGGAGTCTGGGCAGATAGAGCTGGCGAAGGCTATGGGCGTCGAGCCTAAGGTCGTCCACGACCGTGTCGAGCAGCTTCACGAGCTGAACCCAATGCTCGGACACCGTGGTTGCCGTCTGGGCAACACTTATCCCGAGATTACTGAGATGCAGACGCGAGCCATCCTAGGTGCTTGCCTCGAGCTCAAGAAGGAGGGTGTCGAGACGCATCCTGAGATTATGGTACCGCTCGTCGGAGTTGTCGAGGAGTTCAAGCAGCAGGCTCGTGTGATTCGTGAGACCGCTGAGGCACTTTTCAAGGAGCAAGGCGACCGTGTCGACTTCCTTGTTGGAACAATGATCGAGGTGCCACGTGCAGCGCTGACGGCTGACGAGATTGCTAAGGAGGCTGATTTCTTCTCCTTCGGAACGAATGACCTCACACAGATGACCTTCGGTTACTCACGTGACGATGTCAATACCTTCCTCCCAATCTACTTGGACAAGAAGATTATCAAGGTCGACCCCTTCCAGCAGATAGATCAGTCAGGTGTAGGTCTTCTCGTGGAGATGGGTGCACAGAAAGGTCGCTCGGCTAAGCCTACTATTAAGCTCGGCATCTGCGGTGAGCACGGAGGTGATCCCTCATCTGTGGCGTTCTGCCATCGCGTAGGGCTCAACTACGTCAGCTGCTCGCCCTTCCGTGTGCCTATCGCACGCCTCGCAGCTGCTCGTGCCGCCGTTGAGGACAAGAAGTAAGTCGTCGCTGACGACGTTAAGGAGCTTAGCAGGCTAAGCTTCATCACTCTAGTAAAGCAACTCTCTGGAGAGGCTCCCATCGTGGAGGCTCTGGAGAGTTGCTTCGTCTTTTGTAAGCTTCGGAGTGTCTAGTGATGCGCACTAGTCGAGGGAGACTCCTTGCAGGGCTGACGCATTATATATAGACTATTGCAAAAGTCAACAGTCTCACAATAATTTAGACCCCGACTACCTATCAAAACGGTACTATGTCGGGAAAAATGGATTCTCCACGTGGATATTTCGAAATATCCAGGTGGAGAATTTTTATTTTCCAC
>JAERMT010000481.1_pt1 | contig 22608 bp, 13 predicted proteins | sample 9267081 | NCBI WGS metagenome assembly JAERMT01 (sample SAMN17071939, study PRJNA684904) | human gut metagenome | isolation source: diarrhea sample from child under the age of five | host: Homo sapiens | place: South Africa: Mafikeng, Mafikeng Provincial Hospital | collected 2019-09
GACGCCCATGATGATGGGTTCCACGCCTGCCCAGATCTACCGCCTGACCAAGGCAGGCCAAAACGTCGGCGAGGCCGGTGCCACGCAGTTCACGCGCTTTATCGTGTATCAGTTTGGCCTCGTTGCCTGGGGCGCCATTCTGCTGCTTGCCCGCATGCCGTTTTTCGCCGAGCGCTATGGCGATATGACGCTGCTGTGCGTCTTTAGCTTTGGCGGTCACTGCTGCATTCTGCTTGGCATCTTTGCCGTCGCGCTCATGCCCAAGACCGTCACGCGCGTCGCGCACTGCATCATCAATTGGCTCGAGCGAATGGGCGTCTCGGCCACCAAGATCGAGGGCTGGCGTACGTTTGTCGACGGCGAAATCTACTCCTTCTCCGAGAAGTTCAAGCTTTCGGCCGGTCACTTTTCGTCCATGCTGCTCACGGTGGTCATCACCATGTTGCAGCTCGCGTTTTTCTACCTCGTGCCCTATTTCCTGATGCTTGCCTTTGGCCACCACGAAGTCGATTTTTTCTCGGTCATGGCCGCGAGCGCCTTTGTTCAGCTCCTGAGCTCTGCTGTTCCCCTGCCCGGTGGCACCGGCGGTGCCGAGGGTGGCTTCGCGCTGTTCCTGGGTCATTTCTTTGGATCGGCGTCGACCGCCGGTTATCTGCTGTGGCGCCTCATTACGTTTATCGCGCCGACCATTTTGGCCGCGCCCTTGTTGGGCCTCAAGAGCGCTCACAACGAGAGTATCCATGCACGCTGGGATCGCGTGATGCGCAAGCTTGGACGAACGCCTCAGACGTCCTCTAAGCCTGTAAAGCCCCATCCTGTGCATGCGGTTACCGTTGATCCCAATCAGCATGCTCAGAAGGCTTCTGGGGCTGCCAAACTGACGCATAAGGCCTATGTGAGCCAGACGGGCGACGGCATCCGTGTGTCCCCGGCTGCTTTGAACAAAAAGAAACACCCTAAGGCGTAATAGTTGGTCGTGCGTTCTTCATGTTGCCGGGCATTTTTGTGCCGGATGGGGGATAATCCTCTTACGTAGATTAACTCTCATCTGTTGATGAATGCTCGCATTCTGAAGGGACACGTCCATGGCCACCAGCAAACCGCGCCTCGACCGCCGCATCGTTCGCAGCCGCAATGCCATCCTGTCTGCGTTTGAGCGCCTGTTGATGGATAAGCCGCTTGCCGACATTACGGTGAGTGCCATCGCGCGTGAGGCGAATGTCGACCGCAAGACCTTTTACGTGCACTTCGGTACGGTTGACGGCCTGCTCGATGCCATCGCCGTTGATGTGGTGGATATGATTGCCGACTCGGTCGAGAAAACGCTTGCTTCCATAGACGGCGACACGAACGAGCGTGCCCTCGGAGCGGCGGCAACGTTTTTTAAGACCATTAACGAGGCACTTTGCAATAACCTCGTGCTCAATCGCCAGTTGATTGAGAACATCCCGCTCGACGATTTTATGACGCGTTTGCGCGTGCCACTCGAGCATGAGATTGCCGAGCGCGACTTGCTGCCCCACGGCCTCAAGGACGAAATGTTCGACTATTATCTGGCGTTTTTGCTTTCGGGCATTATCGGCATTTACCGCACGTGGGCGCTCTCTGATGGCTCGGTGCCCATCGAGCGTATCTCGGAGGTTGCTAACAATCTGACGTTGAACGGACTATCGAGCCTGGAATCGCGCTTCGAATAGCATCAGCACCTCATTACCACCCTGAGTTGCGGTGAAATAGGGACTGAATAGGCCTTCTATCGGCCTAAACACTCCCTATTTCACCGCAACTCAGGGGGATTGTTTTACTGGTAACGTAGACACTCTACGGGGTCGAGTTTTGCTGCTCGGCGGGCGGGATAGAAGCCGAAGATGACGCCGATGCCGACGGAGACCGCAAAGGCCAGCAGTACCGTGGCGATCGAAAAACTCGGCGTAATGGTACCGCTGGCACCGAGCTCGCCAAGCACGCCAGAGCTCGCGGCGAACATCGCTAGACCCCAGGCAAGCAGGTAGCCAATCAAAACACCCAGCAGGCCACCGGTGACGCATAGCGCCGAGGACTCGGCCAAAAACTGTGCGGTGATATCGCGACGGCTCGCACCCAAAGCTCGACGAATACCGATCTCGCGGATGCGCTCGGTCACATTGGTGAGCATCATATTCATGATGCCGATACCGCCCACGAGCAGCGAAATGCTGGCAACGGCGCCCATGATGAGCGAAAACGCGCCCATAAAGGAATTGAGGGCGTCGATGGCACTTTTCATTGAGGTCGCCGATACGCTGTCATACTCGTCGTCGTCCGCGATGCCCTTCATGCTGCGCACCTTGGATTCAATCGTCTTGCACATCTCATCCATGTCCGTGCCCTCGGCGGCGAGCGCCGTTACGCTGGGAAACGACGGGTTCTCGTCGCCAAAAAGACCCGAGATGGTCTCGCGCGGCATGTATAGCGTGAGCGAGCCCATAGAGTCGCTGCCGCCGTCGATAACGCCGACAATCTGCACCTCGCCGTTCGACACCTTGATGGTCTTGCCGAGCGCGTCCTGCTCGTTGCCGTACAGCTGATCAGCGCCGCCACGGCTGATGAGCGCCACGCGTGCGCCAGATTGGGACTCGGCCTGGGTGTAGGTGCGTCCCGCGACAAGCTTGCTGGCGCTCACCGCGTCGAGCATGTCACTATCGACGCCCTGCGCCATGACGGTATAGCTTTTGTCACCGGCCTTGTACTCGGTATAGGCGCTGTCCACGATGCCGATCTGCTCGATCTGCGGCACCATCTTGCGAAGCTTCTCAACGTCCGATTCGGTGAGCTCTTGCGACGAATAGATCTGCACCATACGCGCTGCGTTGAGGCCCAGGCTGTTGACCAGGCTGTTTTGGATACCGCCGATAAGCGAGGTCATGGCAATGACGGAGGCGATGCCAATGACGATGCCCAGGATGGTGAGTAGGCTGCGTCCCTTGTTGGCCTCGAGGGGGTGAAGGGCTTCTTGGATGAGGTCGCGCGTGCTCATGCCTTCACTCCTTTCGTCGGATTGGCGTCTGCGTAAATCATGGGCAGGTTATCAATGACGCCGCGCAGGGTCTGCGGCGCGTGCGCGATGTACGCGCCGTCGTGAATCCGGCCGTCGCGAATGGTTACGGCACGGTCGGCCTCGGCGGCGATACCGGGATCATGCGTGATGAGCACGATGGTCTTGCCGCGTTCCTGAAGTTTGTGGAAGGTTTCCATCACGAGTGCTCCGGTGGCGGAGTCCAGGTTTCCCGTCGGCTCATCCGCCAGGATGATGGGCGGGTCGTTGACGAGGGAGCGCGCGATGGCAACTCTCTGCATCTGCCCGCCCGAGAGCTCGGAGATGCGGTGGTCCCAGTGGTCGACCGGCAGCGTGACGGCTTGCAGCGCATGGACGGCGCGCATCTCACGCTGAGCCCGCGGCACGTTGGTGTACGAAAGCGGCAGCATGACGTTTTCGATGACCGATAGGCGCGGCAGTAGGTTAAAGCTCTGAAAGACAAAGCCGATGCTCAGGGCTCGGACTTCGGTGAGCTCGTCATCGTCGAGCTCCGCCACGTTGAGGCCCTGCAGGTAATAATCGCCTGCCGTCGGCTTGTCCAGGCAGCCCAGGATGTTCATGAGCGTTGACTTGCCCGAGCCCGATGGGCCGGTAATGGCCACGAATTCGCCGGTATTCACTGCCAGGTTCACGTTGTGCAGGATATGGGCGCAGCCGGCCTCGCTCTCAAAAATGCGATGCACGTTGCGGATGTCGATGACGGGACGCATTACATGCCCTCGTCGGCAGACATGCTGCCAGAGTCGCCGCCGTCGGCCGTCATGCCTGCGCCGGTATCCACGATGAGGGTGTCGCCGTCGCGCAGTTTGGTGACCGGCACGTTGGGGTTGATCTCGTTGCCCTGGTCATCGCGCTTGACCTGCGTTTTTCCGACCACGGCGTCGTTATCGTTTTGCGTCACGACGGTCACCTTTACGCGTCGGGTCTGTTTGCCTTCGCCGTCGGTTGCCACGTTGACGTAATAGCGCTCGCCATCCTCGGTCATGAGCGCCATGGTCGGCACCATCACCACGTCGTCGAGCTGTTCGGTCACCACCGAGACTTCGGCGGTCATGCCCGGCTTGAGGCGCGCGTCGGGCGCTTCGATCAAAATGTCGACGTTAAAGGTCACGCTGCCGCCGCCACCGTTGGCGGCGTCGGAGTTTGCCACCGAAGCGATTGTCGTGACCGTTCCCTGGCTCACGATATCGGGAAAGGCCGGATAGGTAATGTTGGCACTCTGGCCCACGGCGATCTTGGCGATATCCTTTTCGCCCACCTGAACGGTGACCTTCATCTTGGAGAGGTCGGCGATCTGCATGCACTGCTTGCCGCCGCTTGTTTCGCCTTCGCCCATGATCATGCCGCCCGTCACCGTTGCGCCGACCTTGGCGTTGAGCTCGACGATGCTACCCGAGCTGGGCGCGGTCACGGTGCGCTCGGCGGCTTTGGCGTTGGCCTGGTCCAGGGTCGCCTGGGCCGAGGCTAGGTTGCGTTGGGCGCTCGAGACGGCACTCGTGTCGGTGGCACCGCTGGCGCCATTCGCGCCTACTGCATCTGCGTCAGTCGCCGAGGCGGCTTGGGCGGCAGCTACCGCTTTCTGTGCGTTGGCGAGGTCTTCCTGTGCCGCCGCCACCGCGCGCTGTGCATCGGCAACGTTGCGATCGAGCTCGTCGTTTTTAATGGTCATGAGCACGTCGCCCTCGTTGACGTACTGGCCGGCTTGCACGTTGATCGATGCCACCGTGCCGTCGACAGAAGGGGAGACCACCGAAGCTGAGATGGGCTTGAGCTGACCTTTAGCCTCGACGGTGGTCGTAAACGTGCCCTCGGTGACCATGTCGGTCACCGGCCCGTTAGTACCTGCGGGCCGCGCGTTGATGACCAAGGTCACGACAACGGCGATGAGCACAATGGCGGCCACGACGCCGGCCGCAATGCCGCGTCGGATGAGCTTTTTGCGCCGACGCTCGGCACGCTTCGCCTTGAGCTTGGCGTAGGCCTCTTCGTCAGAAATCTCGGTTGCATCGCTTGTGCTGCCGTTTTGCTGTGTGGCGTGCACGTTTGTTATGAGGGGAAGCGTTTCGGTGGCACCCTCGGGCGCTCGCTCGGTATCATTCGGTCCCGGGGTGATGGTGGGGACATTCGACATGGCGTCTCCTTTATAGAAAGTTCTTCGATAAGTATATGCGCCCGTCGCGAGAGGCGGGCGCATATGGCGGTATCTTTCGGAACTGTTAGATTGGGGCGTCAGTCCCCCGTTGTGCGAAGGCGTGTTTCCCTACGAGTGCACGACCACGCACAGGCCGACGCTGATGCAGTCGTGGAGTGCCTTTGCATCGGCCAGGCGCAGGTTGATGCAGCCGTGGCTTCCGCACCACTTGTACGATTCGGCACTATCGAAACTTGAATCGTTTTGCCAGGTGGCGTCGTGGAAGCCGACCATATTGCCCTCGAACGGCATCCAGTAGCTGACCGGGCTCTCGTATTTGGGCTTTCCGGTCGCGGGGTCTTTGGCACCGATGAGCTTGCTTGCGCCGTCGTTGCTGTTGATCTGCCACACGCCCTCGGGGGTGGCGTCTTCGCCCGGTTTGCCGGAAATAAAGTTGGCCTCCCACACGATATTGCCGTTCTCGTCGTAGTAGCGCGCGTGCTGCTCGGACAGGTCGACGTCGATATAGGCCTTCCAATCGGGCTCGCCCTTGGCGGTAAACGTGTCCGCCTTCTTGGAGTACGAAATCTCGATATCGCCGGTCTGCTTGTTATTGATAGCGTCCTCGACCTGCTTGGCGAGCGTGTCGCTGTCGATGGACCAGCCAAAGTCGCCGCCCTCGACAGCGCACTCCTTACCGTCGGCGCGTGTCCACCAGCGGGTGGAGCCCACGGTGTTAAAGCCGTTGGCGAGCTCGGCGGCCCAGCTGCTGATCTGCGACGTATCGAGCGTGGGGTTGGCCGGATCGGCAAAGCTGATCCACTGCAGCACCGAGCTACCGTCGACCTTGCCGGCATCGTTGCCGTTGAGCTTAAGGGTCACGTTGACGCCCAGGAAGTTGTTGGCGGCATCGCATGCAGCCTGAATCTGGTCGTTGGTGAGGGTGCCGTTGAGCGGTTCGTAAGCGTCGTTGCCGATCTTGGTGATATCGACGTTCTCGGCGAGCGACGCGAGCTCGATCTCGGCATATTTGATGACATGCTCGCGGTTGAGCTTCTCGTTGGAACGGGCCTTCTCAACGGTGAACTTGCCGGCCTTCTCGTCATAGGAGCTGGCGGCCTCGAAGGTGCCCGAGCGGCCCTCGTTGAACTCGTCGATGGCGCTGCCCAGGCCCTCCTCAAACTGCTTTTGGTCAAAGGCATCGGAGAGCATGGACAGGTCGACGTCCTGGTCCAAGTCGACCGAGTCGTTCTTGGTAGCGCTATCGGTTTTGCCGCTGAGCGACGCGATGAGGCGCGATGGCCACAGCAGCGGCTCGTTTTTGCTGATAATCTCGTGGGCGGCTTCCTCGCCATCGACGATGGGCTCGTCGGACTCGGGCTGGTAGGTCCAGCTAAAGCTGTCATCCGAAACGGTGAGCTTGTAGTGCTTCCATGCCGAGTTGACCTTGGTGGCTGCCGATGATGCGTTAGAGAGCGAGATGTCGACGCCGGCGATGGTGGTGTTGGGGTAAGCGACCTGCGAGAACGCCACGACGCCTACGATGTAGACGATCGCGACGAGGCCGAGGACGACAAAGAGGGCCGTCTTTCCGCCCGACTTGCTGCTTTTGTTGGTGCGCTTGTCCGCGGGCCCGCGATTGTTTGCCGCGCGAGCGTGCGAAGGTCCCTGCTTGGGGGCGGCACCATGTGCGGGACGCTGCTGATATTGTTGATGCGGCTGGTATTGACGCTGATTCGGACGCTGAGAGGCATTGGCCGGGCCGTGTTGTTGGGTGTGAGCCGGAGCGATGGGGCGCGGCGATTGGACGCCGCCGGTATGCCTACTGGGCTGTTGCGGATCGGGGATCATGCTGCTGCGGTCGATTTGCGACATCGTATATATTTCCTTCGAGTTTCGCCTTGCGGCTCATCGTGTTTTAACTGGGCTTGCATTATAGCGATTAGCCTGTTGTTTGTGGTGCGGAAACAGTATCAGTTTGGAGAAGTCTGTCTATCCGCATATGCCGCATTTGGCGCAGGCAGAAAGCGCGGCCGGGGCTTGAGCGATGCCGCCCTTGGCCGTCTCGCGCAGGGTTGCCGGCAGGGCGTGGCCCACCGAGAGCATCACATGCGCCATCTGGTCAAACGGCACCAGGCTCTTGATGCCGGCGAGCGCGAGCTGGGCCGAGCTGAAGGCCGCGGCCACGCCGATGGCATTGCGGTTTTGGCACGGCACCTCCACCAGTCCGCCCACGGGGTCGCAAACGAGGCCCAGCAGATTGCTCAGCGCGATGGAGCTGGCGTCGAGTGCCTGCTCGGGAGTGCCGCCGAGCATCTGCACCAGCGCGGCGGCAGCCATGGCGGCGGCGCTTCCCACCTCGGCCTGGCAGCCGCCCTCGGCGCCGGCGACGCAGGCGCTCGTGGTGAGGTTGAGGCCGATGGCGGCGGCACAGTAGAGGGCGTCCATGACCTGCTCGTCATCGAGCTGCAGGTGGTCGGCCAGGGCCAGCACGCAGCCAGGCACGACGCCCGCGGAGCCTGCTGTGGGGGCGGCGACAATCACGCCCATGGTGGCGGAACGCTCAAGTACGGCCATGGCGCGGGCCACGGCATCGGTCTGAACGGTGCCCATCAGGCTTGCGCTTAAATCGTTGCGGCCGGTGGCATCGACGAGCTTAGCCTCGCCGCCGATAAGCCCGCCGAGCGATCGCTGCGGATTGGCGATGGGGGCCGTGGTCTCCTCGCGCATGACGTCGAGCACGCGGCGCATGGCGGCGACGGCGTGCTCCTCGCCGGTCAGACGCGCCTCGCGCACGGCCATGACGGCGCCGATGCTGAGTCCCAGCTCCTCGCATGCGTCGAGCAGCTGCTCGCCGTCGTCGAAGACCTCCTTGGCCGAGACGCCGGGGGAGAGCGATGATGCCGAGCCGGGAAGCTCAATAAAGGTTGCGTAGCCGACGTTGTCGAGTTTGCGCAGCATGGGGATGACAGTGTCGTCGGGCGTGCCGTCGGTCTCAAAGACGGAGTAGGCCTGGCCGCCCACCTCGGTGCGGTAGGTGCGGCAGAAGGCGATGTTCACGTGCGCGTAGGCGAGTAGATTCGTGAGTGCGGCGAGTACGCCGGGGACGTCCTGATGCGCCACGAAGAGCGTGGAGTACATGCCCGAGATGTCGACGCCGACGCCGTTGATGCGGCTGATGCGCATCTTGCCGCCGCCCAGGCTCTCGCCGCGGACCTGCGCCGTAGCGCCCGTGTCGTCGACCATGTCGATATCGACGGTGTTGGGGTGGAGGGAGGCGTCGTCGCCCTTAATGTCAAAGTGATATTCGAGGCCTTGCTTACGCGCGAGGTCGAAGGCCTGCTTGATATTCTCGTCATCGGTGTCGAGGCCCAGGATGCCCGCGACAAGCGCGCGGTCGGTGCCGTGGCCACGGTAGGTGTGCGCGAAGGAGTTCCACAGGCCAAAGGTAACCTTGGTGATGCGGCCCTCGAGCAGGCTGGCGGCAACCTGGGCGCACCGCAGGGCGCCGGCGGTGTGCGATGAGCTGGGGCCGACCATGACGGGCCCCAAGATCTCGAATGCCGAGGTCGTAGCTAGTGTTTGTGGCTTGCCTGCCATGGCTGCTCCTTCTATATCTCGTCGTCCCGAGGGGCGGGGCATAAGGTCGCCTGCTCGGACAGTCCTGCTCGCACGGAGAGCACATTAAGTGCTCTCCGGCTCGTGCGGAACTCGCGATCGACCTTATGCCCCGCCCCTCGGGACTAAGGATACATGGTTGGAGTTGCTAGATGGCAAAATTCATTAGCTAGGGACGTGTCTTACCTTGCATATCGAAACATCTTCACCACCGTTTAAAAAAAGAAGTACCGCTTGGGGGCGGTACTTCTTTTGGTGCGTTGTTATTTGGCTGTGGCTTTTCTCGTTAGCTTACAGGCCGCAGGCTGCTTTGAGTTCTTCGACTCGGTCGGTTTTTTCCCAGGTGAAGTCGGCGTCTTCTCGGCCGAAGTGGCCGTAGGCTGCCGTCTTCTCGTAGATCGGTCGACGCAGGTCCAGGTCACGGATGATCGCGCCCGGGCGCAGGTCGAAGGTCTTCTCGACGGCTTCGACGATCTTGTCCTCGGCAACATGCGCGGTGCCGAAGGTGTCGACCATGATCGACAGCGGCTTGGAAACGCCGATGGCGTAGGCAAGCTCGACTTCGCAGCGGTCGGCCAGGCCGGCGGCCACCACGTTCTTGGCGACCCAGCGCGCGGCGTATGCGGCGGAGCGGTCGACCTTGGTGCAGTCCTTTCCGCTGAAGGCGCCGCCGCCGTGACGGCCGTAACCGCCGTAGGTGTCGACGATGATCTTGCGGCCGGTGAGGCCCGTGTCGCCCATGGGGCCGCCCACGACAAAGCGGCCGGTGGGGTTCACATAGATGTCGGCGTTGTCCCACGGCATGTTCTCGGCAGCCATGACGGGGGTGATGACGTGCTCGATGAGGTCGTCCTTGATCTTGCCCATGTCCTCGATCTCGGCGGCGTGCTGCGTGGAGATGACGATGGTCGTGACCTCGACGGGCTTGCCGTCCTCGTAGCGCACCGTGACCTGGGTCTTGCCGTCGGGGCGCAGGTAGGGCAGGGTGCCGTCGTGGCGCACAGCGGCCAGGCGCTCGGCCAGGCGGCTCGCCAGGTAGTGCGGCATGGGCATGAGGGTCTTGGTCTCGTTGGAGGCATAGCCAAACATCATGCCCTGGTCGCCGGCGCCGATCAGATCGATCGGGTCGGTGGTGGCGCCGGTCTGGGTCTCGAAGGACTCGTCGACGCCCTGGGCGATATCGGGCGACTGCTCGTGGATGAGGCTCATAACTCCGCAGGTATCGCAGTCAAAACCGAACTTTGCGCGGTTGTAGCCAATGCGGCGGATAACGCCACGGGCAATCTCCTGCACGTCGACGTATGCCTGGGTGCGGATCTCGCCGGCAACGATGACGGTGCCGGTGGTCACGAGGGTCTCGCAGGCACAGCGGACGTTCTCAACGTTTGCGGGCACGCCGTTGGGCGCAATGTAGCCCTGCTCCTGCAGCTCAATTTCTTTAGCGAGGATTGCGTCGAGGACGGCGTCGCTGATCTGGTCAGCGATCTTATCGGGATGGCCTTCGGTCACCGACTCCGACGTAAAAACAAAGGACCCGTGTTGGGGTGGGATGGAACGAAGTTCTTCTGACATGATTGTCCTTTCAAAAACGTGTCCCGGCGACCGTTACCATTCCGCCGAGCTCTATATGCAAGGGCACATCATATCGCGTTAAACGAATATTCACACCCTTTCCGCACCTACTCATTGGGGACAGACTTAAATGACCAGCCGGGTGCTCATTGGGTGGTCATTTAAGTCTGTCCCCAATGAGTGGGTCGGTGCCCTTTGTGCGGAGGTTGCTTTGTTGCTTTATACTGATGCGGTTAGACATCCATCCTGCAATCGAGGAGATTTCCATGGCATCAGACGTTCGCGTCCGCTTTGCACCCTCACCTACGGGCAAGCTGCACATCGGCGGCGCCCGCACCGCTATCTATAACTGGGCTTTTGCCCGCGCAAACGGCGGCACGTTCATCCTGCGCATCGACGACACCGACCCCACCCGTTCCACCGACGAGAACACGCAGATCATCCTGCGCGCCATGCGTTGGCTGGGCCTGGACTGGGACGAGGGTCCCGAGGTGGGCGGCGACTTTGGCCCCTACGCCCAGACCGAGCGCCTGGACCTGTACAAGCAGGCCGCCCAGAAGCTCTGGGACGAGGGCAAGGCCTATCCCTGCTTCTGCACCAAGGAGCAGCTTGACGCCGATCGTAAGGCCGCCCAGGAGCGCAAGGATCCCTTCCAGGGCTATCAGCGCCGCTGCCGCGATCTTGATCCCGAGGAGGCCCGCCGCCGCATCGAGGCCGGCGAGCCCTACGTCCTGCGCATCAAGGTGCCCGAGAACCGCGGCGACGTCGTTATCCACGACGCCGTCCACGGCGAGGTGACCTTCGATGCCAAGGAGCTCGACGACTTTGTCATCTTCCGCTCCGACGGCACGCCCACCTATAACTTCGCGACCGTCGTCGACGATGCCATGATGAAGATTACCCACGTCATCCGCGGCGACGACCATCTGTCCAACACCCCGCGCCAGGTCATGGTCTACGAGGCCCTCGGCGCGCCCGTGCCTACGTTCGCCCACATCTCCATGATCTTGGGTGCCGACGGCAAGAAGCTCTCCAAGCGCCACGGCGCCACCTCGGTGGAGGAGTACCGCGACGCCGGCTATCTGTCCGACGCCTTCGTCAACTATCTGGCGCTGCTCGGCTGGTCGCTCGACGGCGAGACCACGATCATCCCGCGCGACGTCCTGGCCAGCAAGTTTTCGCTCGACCGCATCTCCAAGAACCCGGCGACCTTCGATCCCAAGAAGCTCGACTGGGTCAATGCCGAGTACATCAACGGCATGTCCGACGCTCAGTTTGCCGACGAGATCATGGTCCCCGAGCTGCACGAGGCAGGCCTCATCGAGGGTAACGTCGAGTACGGCGAGGACTGGATCGACGCACTCGCTGCCATCGTTAAGCCGCGCACCAAGATGCCGGCCGACGCCGTGACTGTCGCCGCTCCCATCTTTGCCACGGCCGAGACGCTCGAGTATGACGAGAAATCCGTCAACAAGGGCCTGGCCAAGGAAGGCATGGGTGCCATTCTGGATGCCGCCAAGGCCGCGCTCGAGGGCGTGGACGAGTGGACGGCTGCCAACATCGACGCCGCGCTTGAGCCGCTGCCCGAGCAGATGGACCTCAAGAAGCGTGTTGTCTTCCAGGCTGTGCGCGTCGCCGTCTGCGGCAACATGGTGAGCCCCCCGCTGGGTGAGACCATGGCGCTCGTCGGCCGCGACGACTGCCTGGCGCGCATCGACCGCGCCCGCACGATGGCGCTGTAGCAGCCGCGTAAACGCATGTATCCGAGCCCCGCTCACCCGAGCGGGGCTCTTGTTTCTAAAGACGTATGGGATGGGAGGTACAGAGACCATGGCCGAGCAACTGTCACTGTTTGGTTCGCCGGAACCGGAGGAAGCTCCGAAGTCCGCGGCCCCCGTCGCCGCCCCGGCGCAGCCCGAGCCCGTATCCGAGCCCGTCGTCGCCTACGCGAGCGTGGTCCTGGACATTCCCGCCCGTGTGCTCTCCGAGCCATTCGCCTACGGCATTCCGCAGTCGCTCGCCAACGATGCCCAGGTCGGATCGACGGTCCTGGTTCATTTTGGCAACCGTGCGGCCGCAGGCTACATCGTCGACATTGCGCCCGAGCTTGCCAACCTGCAAGGTAACGACGCTCTCGATCCCGCGCGCATCAAGCCTATCGAGGCTATCCTCAGCAAGCCGCTCTTTATCGCCGAGTCCGCCCGTATCGCACGTTGGATGAGCCGCGAGTACGTCGCGACGCTTTCCGAGTGCCTGCGCCTGTTCTTGCCCCCGGGCGGAAGCCCGCGCGTGGTCAAGGTCGATGACGGCGTGTGGACCGTTGAGCGCCCCGCCGTCAAACCCATCCAAAACCGTTGGGTCATGCTCACGCCCGAGGGTTTCGACTACACGCCGCCCAAGACCGCGGTCCGCCAGCGTCAGCTCATTGAGGCGCTCCAATGCGGCCCGGTCACGACGCGCGACCTCAACCTGCTCTACAACAGCATGTCGGCGACCATCAAGGCGCTCGAAAAACGCGGCGTCGTGGTGGTGGAGGAGCGCCGGGCGTGGCGTGGCTGTAGCGAGCAGACCACGCTGTCCTCCGCGAGCGGCAAAGCGCCGGTCTCGCTTACCAACGGCCAGCAGCAGGCCCTCGCGCAGATTGAGCGTGCCCGCCTTGACGCCCACGGCGACGTAGTCCTTGTCGATGGCGTTACCGGTTCCGGCAAAACCGAGGTCTACCTCTCGGCGATTGAGCGCGTGCTGGCGGCCGGCCGTTCGGCATGCGTGCTCGTGCCCGAGATTTCGCTGACGGCCCAGACTGTCGGCCGCTTCCGTTCGCGCTTTGGCGAGACGGTTGCCGTGTTCCATTCGCGACTTTCTGCTGGCGAGCGCCTGGACCAGTGGGATATGGTCGCCAGCGGTGCCGCGCGTGTGGTCGTGGGCGCCCGCTCGGCGCTCTTTTGCCCGCTCAGCGACTTGGGTCTTATCATCATCGACGAGGAGCACGAGACCAGCTACAAGCAGGGCTCCAGCCCGCGCTACCATGCGCGCGAGGTGGCTGCCGAGATGGCGCGCCGCTATCGGTGTCCGCTCGTGCTGGGCTCCGCCACGCCTTCTGCCGAGGCCCTCGACCGCTGTCGCCGCGGCACGTACAACGGAGCCACCTGGGCGCGTGTCGAGATGCCCGAGCGCCCGGGACACGCCGTGTTGCCCACAGTCCGCATTGCCGACCTACGCCGCGAGTTCGCACACGGCAGCCGCTCCATGTTCTCAAAACCGCTGATGGAAGGCCTGGAGCGCGTAGTCGAGCGCCGCGAGAAGGCCGTGCTGCTGCACAATCGTCGCGGCTTTGCGCCGTTCCTTATGTGCCGCGAGTGCGGCTGCGTCCCCACCTGCAATCACTGTTCCACCGCGCTCACGTATCACGAGCGCACCCATACGCTGCAGTGCCACACTTGCGGTTCGTCCTGGCGCGTGCAACCCTATCCGGCGCCCACGAGTCGCTGTCCCAAGTGCGGCAGCCGCTACCTGGCTAAAATGGGCCTGGGTACGCAGCAGATCGAGGATGCGCTGCACCAGATGCTGCCCGACGACGTCGCCATCATTCGCATGGATGCCGATTCCACGCGCGGCAAGGACGCGCACAAAAAGCTGCTCGAGCAGTTCGATGCGGCCGATTGCGCGGTGTTGCTGGGCACTCAAATGATCGCAAAGGGCCTCGACTTTCCCGAGGTCACGCTCGTGGGCGTGGTCAATGCCGACTTCGCCCTCAAGCTGCCGGACTTCCGCGCAGGGGAGCGCGCCTACGACCTGCTAGAGCAGGTTGCGGGCCGCGCCGGCCGCGGCGATCGTCCCGGCGAGGTTATCATCCAGACCTACCTGCCTGAGGACCCGGTCATTCGCGCCGTCGCCGAGCACGACCGCTCGATTTTTACCGACTACGACCTGGATCAGCGCCGCGACGCCTTGTATCCGCCGTTCGTGCGCTTGGCCAACATCTTGGTGTGGTCGACGAATGCGGATGACGCGCGGGACTACATCGGCCGCATCGCGAAGCTCCTCAAGCGTCGCTGGCATGCCGCCGCGCCCGACTTTTTGCGGGCGGGGAGCGCCGTGCCCCAGGTGCTTGGTCCGGCTTCGTGTGTAATCGAGAGAGCCAAGGACCGTTACCGCTTCCATCTGCTTGTAAAGTCGCCGGTAGGGTACCATGTCTCTGATGATATCGACGCCTGCCTCAAAGAGGTTGGCTCCGTGCGCGGCGTGAGCGTGAGCGTTGACGTCGACGCCTATGATTTGATGTAACAACCCGAAAGGATGGCCATGGAAGCCAACGGAATCGTACTGTCGCCCGACCCTCGTCTGCGCCAGGAGTGCGCCGTCATCGAGGAGATCACTCCGGCGATCGAGGCGCTTGCCGAGAAGATGAAGAAGATGATGTTCGACAACGGCGGTTGCGGTCTGGCTGCCCCGCAGATCGGTGAGCTTATTCAGCTCGTCACCATCGACTGCGACTACAGCGACAAGAATGACTACGATCCCTACGTGCTCATCAACCCTGTCATTGTTGAGCAGAGCGACCATCTGGTGCCGTTTAGCGAGGGCTGCCTGTCTATTCCCGGTATTAGCTGCGAGATCGAGCGTCCCGACCATGTCGTCGTCGAGGCGTACGACCTGGATGCCAACCTGATTCGCTATGAGGCCTCAGGCGACCTGTTCTGCGTGTGCCTGCAGCACGAGATCGATCACCTGCACGGCAACACCATGTTTGAGCGACTCAAGCCCATGCAGAGGATTAAGGCCGTCAAGGAGTACCAGGACGCCCTGGCCCGCGGCGCTCGACCGGGCGAGACGGAGTAGGTTTGTCCGTCCCCGGGGCGCCCGCCTATATCATCCCGTGCTCAAACATTCTCGCTGCGCTGCGAAACTGCGCGCGGGACGATATAGGCGGGCGCCCCGGGGACTACGTTGACGCTGCTTGTCTCGCCCGGGTACCGTCGGGCCAGGGAGGGGCGTCTTCGCTGATAATTGCTTTGTTGAGAGAGAGCTGCTTTTATTGCGGCTCTTTCTTTGGTTTTGGGTATATTTGTTTATGTTGGACTGTTCTGGCGGCTGGGTGCGCTTGCGACCTGGAACGCTTCTTTTGTAGCCGTCTCGGCTCGTTGTTGAGAGGAGACTTACTTTTATGCGTATTGTGTTTATGGGTACGCCTGATTTTGCTGTGCCTTCGCTGACTTCGCTTGTTGAGACTGGGAATGAGATTGCGCTTGTTGTTACTCGTCCCGATGCTGTTCGTGGGCGTGGTAAGAAGCTTGAGCCGTCTCCTGTTAAGGCCAAGGCGCTTGAGCTGGGGTTACCGGTTGTTGAGGCCAACCGTATGACGCCTGAGGTTGTTGAGACGCTCCAGGCTGCGCAGGCTGATATTTTCTGTGTGGCTGCCTATGGCTGCATTTTGCCTGATGAGGTGCTGCATATGGCGCCGCTTGGTATTGTGAATGTTCATGCTTCGCTGCTGCCTCGTTGGCGTGGCGCTGCTCCCATTCAGCGTGCCATTCTTGCTGGTGACGAGGTTGCTGGCGTTTCAATTATGCGCATTGGGCATGGCGTGGATACCGGCGCTTATTGTGCCCAGGCGTCTACGTCGGTTACCGGTAAGCATGCCGAGGCGCTCACGATGGAGCTTGGTGAGCTTGGCGGTAAGTTGCTTGCCGATACGCTTCCTTCGCTTGCCGATGGCTCGGCTGTTTGGACTGAGCAGGATGAGTCGCTCGTCACTCATGCCGCCAAGATTTCCAAGCAGGAGATGCGTCTTGATCCGCAGATGGCGGCGCTCGATTGCGTTCGTCATGTGTTCGCTTCGTCCGATACCGCGCCTGCTCGTTGCGTGATTGCTGGCAAGACGGTTCGCGTGCTCGATGCTGTGCCGGCCGATGTGTCGCTTGGCGAGGGCGCTGTTGCCGTCAAGAGCAAGCGTATTTACCTGGGCCTTTCCGATGGCGCTGTTGAACTGCTCGAGGTTAAGCCCGATGGTAAGCGTGCCATGGCTGCTTCTGCCTGGGCTGCCGGCCTGCAGGGTGCCGAACTTAGGTGGGGTGTACTGTCATGAGCAAGTTGTCTCCCGCGCGCAAGCTTGCGGTCGACGTGTTGATGGAGGCCGATCGCCGCGGTATGTACGCACGCGACGTGTTGTCTTCCCGTGCTTCCGCCAAGGCCATTGACCAGCGCGATTCCGCTTTTGCCGCTCGTTTAGCGCTCGGTGTCGCCGCCACGCAGGGCGTTTTGGATGAGTTGCTCGATCAGTTTTTGGATAAGCCCAAAAAGGTCGCGCCGCGCGTGCGCATGGCGCTTCGCATCTCGGCCTTCGAGATGCTCTATCTGCATACGCCGGGCCGCGTTGCCGTAAGTCAGGGTGTTGAGCTGGTGCGCAGCGGTGCTAAGTCTGCCGCGGGCCTGGCTAACGCGGTGCTGCACAAGGTCGCGGACAACGTTGAGGACTTTGCCACGGCATCCGACGTGGATGAGTCCGAGCGCCGTTTGGTTCGCCTGTCTCGTTTGATGGGTCTCCCTCGCTGGCTGTGCGCCCGCATTATGGCGTCGTTCGATACGCCCGAGGGCGTGCTCAACTTTGCCGGCAATCTGGCGCCTGCGCCGCTTGCGCTGCACGAGAATGCGTTTGCGACCAAGGACGACCCGTATATCTCGCAGCTCGTTGCGCCAGTCTTTCCGGGCTGCCATGCTCCGGTCGATGCGCAGGTCACGGTTGCATCGGGCGTGTTTGAGCGTGCGGCCGCGGTTGCCTCGGACCTCAACGCACAGCTTATCGCCACTGCCGCGACACGTCCCGGCCGTTGCCTTGAGATTGGCGCCGGTCGCGGCACTAAGACTTATGTGATGATGTGCCAAGCCAAGCGTGCCGGGTACGAGCGTCAGCATACTGCGCTCGATCTACACGATCGCAAGTGCGATCAGAATCTCGCGCGCCTGCATAAGGCGGGTATTACGGGTGTTCGCACGGTCTCGGGCGATGCCTGCGAGCTCAATGAGGTGCTCACGTCTTTTGACGCGATGCTTGGCGAGCCTGCCCTGTTCGACACGGTGTTTATCGATGCACCGTGCTCTGGCACCGGCACTATGCGCCGTCATCCCGAGATTCCGTGGCGTCTGACCGAGAATGACGTTACGACTGAGCTGCCCCGCCTGCAGCTGACGATGCTCAAGGAAGCAGCCGCGCGCGTGGCTGCCGGCGGTGAGCTTATCTATGCCACCTGCTCGGTTTTTGATGAAGAGAACACGCAAGTCGTGGATGCTTTCCTGGCCTCTCCCGAGGGCGCCGGTTTTACCGTGGCACCTCTTTCCGAAGCCCAGATTCTGCAGCTCCCCGAGTACGACCACGCCAAGAGCCTCGTCACCCTGCGCCAAAACGCTCGAGGCCTCTTCCAAAGCGTTCCCGTTAATGCGGACTCCTACGACGGCCACTTCTGCGCAAGGATGGTCCGCCAGTAACTACTAAGTTGCGGTGAAATAGGGATTGAATAGCGGCATCTACCCGCCAAACAGTCCTTATTTCACCGCAACTCAGGTGGTCATGCGAGCGGAGATCGCAATAGCGGTAAAGAGTGGTAAAAATAGCCCCGTTTTATACTTGCTGTTATCAAAAGTAGGGCGGATTACGGGGCTAGATTGGTGATGTCCGACCACAGCAAAAATGACCTAAATAAAACCGCAGGTAGATGGCTTGTTGAAATTTGCAAATTACTGGAATGGATAGAGGTTGTCGATTCAGCCCCGTAATCCGTTAGAGTTTTGAAATGTTACAAACTTAGCATCAGCCCGAAATCCAATCTATAGAAAAGTTGCGGTGAAATAGTTCCTGTTTGGGCGTTGAATGGCCTGATTCAGGAACTATTTCACCGCAACTCATAAGGAAACCTGGGTGGCGGGGTCGCTTTTTGCTAGTGGTTGTGTGGGCAGTTGGCGCAGCAGCCGCTGGTGGCGTTGGTGCTGGAACCACCGCTGCGCTGGTCGGTGTTGTAGAAGCCGCTGCCCTCAAACTTGATGCCGCTGGCTGAGAACGTTTTTGTTGCCGGAGCGCCGCAGCTCGGGCACACGACCTCGGGGGTCTCGGACATGGGATGCTCAACCTCAAACACGTTGCCGCAGCTCGAGCACTTGTAATCGTAGCGCGCCATAATACTTCCTTTTCAGCACAAAGCGGGCAGATCGCTCTGCCCGCATAAATTCAAACAGCTGTAACTGTACCCTATATCGGGGGTTTTATCACGCTTCGCCCCAGAATCTATGGGTGTTGCGCAGGAGCTGTGCAGTTTTGCCCTCGGCGGCCGCAACGTCGGCCTCGTCGGCCTGCCAGGTCCAGTTGCCCGTGGCGACACCCGGCACGTTCATGCGCGCGTCGTCGCTAAGCCCCAGGACATCCTGCAGCGGCATCATCACCAGGGGAGCATTGCTTGCGAGCGCGTCGCCCATCAGCTTGGCCGCCACCTCAACACCGCTCGGCTCGTCGCCGCCCGCAAAGGAGCGCGTGCACCAACCGGCGAGCGTCGACGTGTCGTGCGTCGAGGTGTATAGAATCTTACCCGGCGTGGGATGCACGCCGTTACGGACGTCGTAATCGCTAAACTCCAGCACGTCCATGCCGGGGAAGCCGCAGGTCGAAGCCATGGCGCGAACACCGGGCGTCAGGTAGCCCAGGTCCTCGGCGATAAAGTTGAGCGGCCCCAGTTCGTCATAGGCAGTCTGGAACAGATCCTTGCCCGGACCCGCCAGCCAGCGGCCGTCGGCGCAGGCCTTGCCGGCGGGAATGCTAAAGTAGCTGTGGAATCCTAGGAAGTGATCCAGGCGCACGCGGTCGTAGAGCGAGAACGCGCGACGCAAACGGTCCATCCACCAGCGGTAGCCGTTCTGCTTCATGTGGTCCCAGCGGAACGTCGGGTTGCCCCACACCTGACCCTCGGGCGCAAAGTTGTCGGGCGGCGCGCCCGAAATCTCAATCGCCTTGCCGGTATCGGACAGCCAGAAGTTCTCGGGTTCGCTCCACGCGTCGGCCGAATCGTCCGAAACGTACATGGGAATGTCGCCGATGACCTCGATGCCCTTCTTGTGCGCATAGTTCATGAGCTCGCACCAGGCCAGGTCAAAGCGGTACTGCATGTACGCCTGCAGCTCGGCCTCGTCGTGGAAACGCTTGTCGTCAATCAGATGCTCGTTGTAGCGCGCGACATCGGCCGGCCAATCGTGGCGCGACTCGCCCTCAAAGTACTTCTTAACGGCCATGTAGACGCAGTACTTCTCGAGCCAATCGGCGTTGCGATGTTTAAACGCCGTGTAGAGCGGGTCTGCATCCTCGCCGCCACGGGCCTTCCAAGTCTCAAAGTCGGCCGCCAGTTCCACTTGGCTCTCGGGCAGCAGGTCAACATTGCCCGCAAAAGCCGAAGGCCCAGCGTATGGGGAGCGGAAGAAGTCCGTCGGGTTGACAGGCAGGACCTGCCAGTAGCGCATGCCCATAGCGGACAGATGGTCGATAAAGCGACGCGTGGGTGCGCCGATCGTGCCGGGCTTGCCGTCATCGGTCGGCACCGAGGTGATGTGGCACACGACGCCCGCGCCGTGATCGAGCGGCTCCTGCAGGCGCTGCTCGGCATGGTGATAGATGATCGACGAGCCCAGCGGATACAGATCGAGCGTGACCGTACCGTTGTGGATCTCGCACTCGTGACCGCTGATGACGTCACTCGCGCATTCGCCGAGCGCCGGAATCGTCACGCGGTGCGAATTGCGCAGGCTGCGGTTGATGATAACCGTCGCGGACTCGCCATCCTTGCCCGTGCGGTTGTAGGCCAGCACCTCATCGTTGAGCGCGAAGGCCTTGATCTCGCCGTCGATCATAAACGGCAGTGCGCGGCGTACGGCGGAGGCGTTCTTGACAATAGCCAGCGTGTCGAAGTCGTGCAGTTGGTCCTTGGTCGGCAGGGTGCGGCGGTTGCCCGGATCGGTAAGGCCCTCCAGGCCGTATTCGTCGCCGTAGTAGATCGAAGGCACGCCGGGGAAGGTCATCTGCATGAGCGTTGCAAGCCAAAAACGGCTCTTGGCCAGGCCCATCGAGTTCTCGTCCAGACGCCACTTGCTGCGCTCGCACTCGGGTAGCTGCGACTCGTCGGGGCCGCCGCCGAGCACCGAGATGATGCGCGGGCGGTCGTGGCTCGAAAGCAAATTGAGCGCGCAGGACAATGCCTCGCTCGGGTAGTTCTCGCGCAGGGTTTCGATATCCTCAGCTGCCTGGTAGGCGTTCTTATATCCCATCAAAAAGCCGATGACCATGTCGCGGAAGGGGTAATCCATAGCAGAGTCCAGCTCGGATCCCTGCAGATAGCGGCGCAGATGGCCGTAGCTAATTTTGTTTGAGGCGTCTTCCCAGACTTCGCCGAGCAACAGCGCATCAGGCTTTTCGGCAAGTACGGCCTTCTTGATCTCGGCTAGGAAATCGTCCGAAAGCTCGTCGGCGACGTCCAGGCGCCAGCCATGAGCGCCGGCACGTAGCCATTTACGGATCACGCCGTCCTTGCCCAGGAGCCGCTCGCGTACCAGCTCGGAGCTCTCATTGATGGCGGGCATGTTGCCCACGCCCCACCAGCAGTCGTACGAGCCGTCCTCGTGGAAATAAAACGCATCGCGCCACGGCGATTCCTCACTCTGCCACGCGCCCACGCCGGGGTAGTTGCCGTAGCGGTTGAAATAGATCGAGTCATCGCCCGTATGGTTAAAGACGCCGTCCAGGATGATGGAGATGCCCAGCTTCTCGGCTGCCTGGCACAGCTCGGTAAAGTCCTGCTCGGTGCCCAGGATCGGGTCGATCTTGGTGTAGTCGGCCGTGTCGTAGCGGTGGTTGCTCGCGGCCTCAAAGATGGGGTTGAGGTAGATGGCCGTGAAGCCCAGCTCCGCGATGCGGGGCAGGTCATTTTGGATACCCTTGAGCGAGCCGCCATAGAAGTCCCAGGTCTTGATGGAGCCGTCCTCGGCGCGCTCGTATACGGGCGGCTCGTTCCAGTCCTCGATCATGCGGCGCTGGATTCCGTTGCGCGGTTTTTCAACCTCGGCCAGCGTGCGCTCGTGCCAGTTTTCGTCACGGGCATAGCGGTCGGGGAAGATCTGGTACACCATGCCGCGCTCGTACCAGACGGGGCGGTTCTCGCGGTGCTTATAGACGGTAATCTGGAAGGACGGCACCTCGGCGTAGTCGTAGGTTACGCCCTCGCCGCCGGTGCGGCCCTGCGGTGCGCCCAGGCGAACCTCGGGCTGGCCCTCGATATTGCAGATAAAGCTGTACCACACCAGACAAGGTTCAGTGCATTTGAGCTCGCCGGTAAAAATGCCATCACCTTCGTGCTCCATTGGACTCAGGGTCTCGCCGACTTCATCGACCCAGGTGCGCAGGGTGAGCGTTGCCTGGTTGGGATCGGCATCCTCCAAAATCACCGAGAGAGCAACGGAAGTTCCAGTGGTCACAGCGCCAAACGGAGTGCGAAACTGCGGCAGGCGGCTGTTGTGAATCAATCTCATAGTACGGTCCAGTTCAATAGAATCATGGCCTGCTGGCCATGGGCTTTACGCACAGGTTGTAAGTATATCTGTTGTACACAGGGTGTATAAACAACATCCGTTTACCATCGGCGAACGGTTGTCCTAGAAAAACGTTTTACCAACTATCTACAGAGAAGGGGCGCCCGGTTGGAGCGCCCCTTGTTTAGTGTTTTGATTAGGTTTTAGATCGTCTGTGGGCTAGCGGCGCTTGCGGGTGGCCGTTGCCTTGCGGACGGAGGTCTTCTTGGTCGGAGCCTTTTCCTCAGTGGGAGCGGCGGGGGAGACTGGGGCCTCCTTGGTGGGCTCGGTCTTTGTCGTAGCCTTCGGAGCGGTCTTGACCTCGGCGGCCTTCGGTGCCGGCTTGGCCTTTACTGCGGGCTTTTCCTCGACCTTAGCCTCTGCCTTGGGAGCAGCGGTCTTGGCCGTGGCCTTTTTGACCGTCGTCGTAGCGCGCTTGCGCGTGGTGGTCTTGGCGGCCGGCTTAGCTTCGACAGCTTCCTCAGCCTTAGGCGCAGCGGGCGTCTCCTCGACTTTGGCGGCCGGCTTTGCGGCTGCCTTGGTCGTGGCGGCCTTCTTGGTCGTCGACTTCGTAGCCGTGGTCTTCTTGGCGATCGTGGTCTTGGACGCGGTCGTCTTC
>JAERMT010000485.1_pt1 | contig 22427 bp, 19 predicted proteins | sample 9267081 | NCBI WGS metagenome assembly JAERMT01 (sample SAMN17071939, study PRJNA684904) | human gut metagenome | isolation source: diarrhea sample from child under the age of five | host: Homo sapiens | place: South Africa: Mafikeng, Mafikeng Provincial Hospital | collected 2019-09
TCTCCGTCATCGCTGCGCGATGCCACCTCCCCTATCGAGGGGAGGCTTTGGCATTTCGGAAAGCTTTATCTCTTCGCCAGAGGCTCCCCTACTAGGGGAGCTGTCTGCGAAGCAGACTGAGAGGTTGTACAGAGCAGAGCCTTTGTTTGTAAATGCATCGTTTTATTGGAAAGGAAGGAATCTCTCATGGCTGATAATACGTTCAATTTTGACTTAGACACACCCGCTGTTCCCACCCTGACCCTCGACCCGGTGGAAGCACCTGCCGCCGAGGAGAAGCAGCCCGAACCCGCTGCGGCCCCCGAGGCCGAACAGGTCAAGCTCAGCCCCGAGGAGCAGGCGATGGTGGACGCCTTCGCTCAGAAGATCGACATCACCAACAGCCAGCAGGTGCTGCAGTACGGCTCCGCCTGCCAGAAGAAGATCGGCGACTTCTCCGAGACGGCACTTTCCAAAGTGTCCACCAAAGACCTCGGCGAGGTGGGCGGCATGATCACCGACCTTATCGGGGAGCTGAAGAACTTTGACGCCGCCGAAGAGGAAAAGGGCATCCTCGGCTTCTTCAAGAAAAAGGGCAGCCAGCTCGACAACATGAAGACCAAGTACAGCAAAGCGGAAACGAACGTCGAGACCATCCAGTCCGCCCTCGAAAAGCATCAGGTGCAGCTGCTCAAGGATATTGCGATGCTGGACAAGATGTACGAGCTGAACATGGCCTATTTCAAAGAACTGAGCATGTATATCCTCGCGGGCAAGAAGAAGCTGGCCGACTTCCGCGCCCACGAGCTGCAGCAGGCAATGGACAAGGCAAAGGCTTCCGGCCTGCCTGAGGACGCACAGGCCGCACGCGATCTGGCCGACCAGTGCGAGCGCTTCGAAAAGAAGCTCTACGACCTCGAGCTGACCCGCACCATCAGCCTGCAGATGGGCCCTCAGATCCGGCTTTTGCAGAACAATAACTCCATGATGGCCGAGAAGATACAGTCCACCATCGTCAACACCATCCCCCTGTGGAAGAACCAGATGGTGCTGGCGCTGGGTCTGGCCCACAGCCAGCAGGCCATGCAGGCCGAACGTGCCGTCACCGACATGACCAACGAGCTGCTGAAAAAGAACGCCGACGCCCTCAAGATGGGTACCATCGAGACGGCCAAGGAGTCCCAGCGCGGTGTCGTGGACATCGAGACCCTGCAGCAGACCAACAAGAGCCTCATCGAGACGCTGGACGAGCTGAACAAGATCCAGAGCGAGGGCCGCGCAAAGCGTGCCGCCGCCGAGCAGGAGCTCACCCGCATCGAAGACGAGCTGAAACAGAAGATGATGGAGATCCGGAGCTGAAATGGCAAACGCAGATTTTTCCAGACAACAGAATCGACCCACCGGCGGCTTTGACGCTTCCAGCTATCGCGCTGCAGCGCCCGCCGAGGAGGAAGTGCGGCTGACGCCCTTCCAGCAGAAGCTGGCAGGCCTCGAAAAGGCCCTGCCTGCCGCGCTGGGCAAGCAGGCCGTGGCCGCTGCTCTGAGCATCGTGGTGATGCTGGCCTGCTTTGTCGGCTTTGGCGGGGCGAAGCTCCGGGCAAAGTACGACACGGTGAAGAACGGGTTCACCACCGGCGTGGCCGCAGACAGCGGCTATGCCCTGAATGAGGAGTTGACCACACGGCTCAACACGGCCGCCAACATCATCACCACCGCGTCCAACACACTGGGTGCCGACAGCACCGAGGTGCAGACGGCACAGGCTGCGCTGGATTCTTTTTCCGCCTGCCTCGGGGCGGTGCAGTCCGATGGCAGGATCCACGCACCGGACTCTCTGAGTATTTACACCGGTGGCAGGATGCATATGCTCTACCAGTCGAACGAGACGCTTGGCACAGCCATCGGCCAGCTCTACGCAAAGCTGCAGGAGCAGGCCGCAGACCCCATGAAGATGGGCGCGGTGCAGGGGCAGTACAGCCAGTTCAACGGTGCGCAGACCATCATCAGCAACCTGCATTATAACGATGCGGTCCAGGGCTACCAGAAAGACGTCGGCGGCTTCCCGGCCAGCGTGCTGGGCAAGCTGTTCGGCATACAGGAGGTTGAACTTTTCGCATGAAGACGATGAAAATATTCTCCCGCCGCATTGCGGCACTGCTTCTTGTCGTGACCGTCGGCATCACGGCGCTGGCTCCGGCGGCTTCGGCTGCCAGCATCCAGCTGCCCAGCCTGCCGAAAGATCAATGCGTGGTGGACGACGCCGGTGTGCTGAGCGACAGCACCACCTCGGAGCTCGAGACCCTCAACGCACAGCTCTCTTCCAGCTGCGATGGCGCACAGATCGGCGTGCTGACCGTGGACTACACCGGCAGCGCCACCACCGAGGACTACGCCACTGAAGCCTTCAACACCTGGGGCATCGGCAGTTCCAGCAAGAACAACGGCGTGCTCATCCTGCTGGTGATGCAGTCGGACCAGTACGCCGACGGCGACTACTATCTGACCTACGGCGACGGCTTCCGCAGCACCCTGCTGGCCGATCAGGCAAGCTCCCTCGTGCAGACCATGGAGGACGATTTCGCCGCCAAGAAGTACGACGCCGCCGTCCTCACCTGCGCCACCAATGTGGCCAACACCATCGCAGAGGTGTACGGGGTCACTCTGAGCGGCGGGACCATCTATTCCGACGGCTCTGACACCCAGACCACCCGGCCCTCCGTCGAGCCTGTCCCGCCCCAGAAGCACTACTCCATCTGGGAAAGCTTTATCGGCGGTATTTTCTCCATGCTTGCTTATATCGTCCTGTTTATCGCAGTTTTCTTTATCTTTATCACCCCTCTCGGCCACTCCTTCGGCTGGTTCTGGGGGCCGTTTGGCTGGTTCGGCGCACGGCGTTGGCACAGAGGCCCGCGCCCTCCCCGCGGCCCTTACGATGACTTCGGCCCCGGCGGTGGTTTCTATGGCGGCCCTCGCGGCCCGAGAGGCCCCCGTGGGCCTCGTCCTCCCCGTGGAGGTGGTTTCGGCGGCTTTGGCGGTATGGGCGGCGGCTCCGGTTTTGGCGGAGCCGGGCGCGGCGGCGGCAGCTTTGGCGGCATGGGCGGCGGCAGCAGCCACGGCGGCGGAGCCGGACGCGGACGCTGATAGTATGACAAAAGGGAAGCCCCATCTGACGGTGGGGCTTCCCTTTTGTCTATTTTGTTATTCGATGCAGCTCGAGCAGGGGCTGTAGCCAGCGGCCACGGCCTCATCATAGCTGGAGAACAGGATCTGGTTCTTCTCTGCCGGGAGGTTGGCGCAGCTGGGCAGATGGAACTTTTTGCTGTTCACGTTGCCGATGTAGGCCTGCTGGGCCGCGCTGGATGCTGCCGGATCGGTGGGGTTCAGCTCAGCGTCGGTGGCGAAGTGTTCCGTTGCCACCGTGTAGTTCCGGCCGTCACTGGAAACGGTGATCGTCCCCAGCAGGTCGGTGCGGTAGACGTCCACACCGGCGTCCCGCAGGATGCTCAGGGTCTCCTCGTGGGGGTGGCCGTACTTGTTGTTGACGCCGCAGGAGATGATGCCCATCTCGGGCAGGACAGCGTTCAGGAAGACGTAGCTGGTGGAGGTGCTGGAGCCGTGGTGGCCCACCTGTAAGACATCCACCTTGAGGTTCGCGCCGCTGTTCACGAGGTCGCGCTCGGCGTCGGACTCCATATCACCGGTGAGCAGGAAGCTCGTCGCGCCGTAGTCGATGCGCAGGACGATGGAGGTATCGTTGGTGTCATCGTACTGCGCCACAGGGCCAAGCATGGTCACAGTGGCGCTGCCCAGCGCCCACTGGGTGCCTGCGGCAGGTACTTCCACCTGTAGGTTCTGCTGCTGGGTGTACTTGACGAAATCCTTGAAGCACTTGGTGGAGGCTTCCGTCACGGGGCTGTAAACGTGGCAGGCCGGGAAATAGGCCAGCGCAGCGGCCAGACCGCCCACATGGTCTTCGTGAGCGTGGGAGCAGAAGACATACTCCAGCTGCTCGACCCCCTGACTCTGCAAGTAGGAGACTACCAGACTGCCGTCGTCCACATTGCCGCCGTCGTAGAGCATGAACTGTCCGTCGCACTCCACCAGCACGCTCAGCGCCTGCCCCACGTCGATGAAGTGCATCTGGAAGGCGGCGTCCTGCCCGTCGGAAGGCGTCGTTCCGGTCTGAGAAGCTGCCGGGTTCGGCATGACGTCACCGCTGCCTCCCGGGACGATGGAAGAGGTATCACAGCCCACGAGGCCCAGCGCAAGGGCTGCGGCCAGCGCCAGCGCAGCGAGGCGGCTCATGAGCGTTTGAGCGGTCACTTTTTCTTTTTTGAAGTTTTCCACGATGTATTCTCTTTCTGTTGATTGTTTTTCGGTTTATGCGAAGGAGCCGAATGGGGCGCAAAACGCGCGCCGGGGCTGGGCTGACGGCCTGCCGGGCTGCGGCCCGCCGGGGCGGTGGAGCGGCTCTGGGGCTTGCCGCCCTTGCCTCTGGGCCGGACGGTGTAGGTGCCGTCGCCGTGGATGGTCACATCGGCGGCCTCGGCTCTGCGGGCCGAGCGCTGGACCGCAATGCGGCCCTCGGCGGGAACCAGCAGGGGGATGAGGTCTTCGCGGTGGGTCATTTTCAGCGCCTTGATGACCTTTTCGGCGTTGCGGGGCTCATAATACTGGAGCAGGGCGCGCTGAAGTGCCTTGCCCTCCGCGGTCTTTTCCACAAACACCGGCTTCAAGGTGTAGGGGTCGAGGCCGGTGTAGAACATACAGGTGCTCACGGTGCCGGGCGTGGGATAAAAATCCTGCACCTGCTCGGGGCGCATATGGTTCTTGTAGAGGTATTCGGCCAGATAGATGGCATCCTTGAGGGTGCTGCCCGGGTGGCTGGACATGAGGTACGGCACGAGGTACTGCTTTTTGCCCGCCTTCCTGCTCAGCTCGTAGAACTTATCCTTGAACCTGTTGAAGGTCTCGATGGGCGGCTTGCCCATGTAGGCGAGGGTGTTGGGGGCGCAGTGCTCCGGCGCGACTTTCAGCTGGCCGGAAACGTGGTACTCCACCAGCTCCTTAAAGAAAGTGTCATCGGGGTCGGCCATCAGGTAATCGAAGCGAATGCCGCTGCGGATGAACACCTTCTTGACGCCGGGCAGCTCCCGGACGCGGCGGAGGATTTTCAGGTAATCGCTGTGGTCCACGATCATGTGGGAGCAGGTGGTGGGGGCGAGGCAGTGCTTGCCGCCGTTGCACATACCCCGCAGCATCTGCTCGCGGCAGGATGGGAAACGGAAGTTGGCGGTGGGGCCGCCGATGTCGTGGATGTAGCCCTTGAAATCCGGCTCGTGAGTCATGCGCTCTGCTTCGGCCACGATGCTGTCGGCGCTGCGGCTGGTGACGCGTCGGCCCTGATGCAGCTGGATGGCGCAGAAATTGCAGCCGCCGAAGCAGCCGCGGTTCTGGATGATGGAGAACTGCACCTCGCGGATGGCAGGCACACCGCCCATGGCCTCGTAGATGGGGTGGCAGCGGCGGGTGTAGGGCAGGGCGTAGACCTTATCCAGCTCCCAGCGGACGAGGGGCTTTGCGGGGATGTTCTGCACGAGGTACCTCTCGCTCTGCTTCTGGACGATGATATTGCCGCTGACGACGTCCTGATTGTCCATCTGGATGCGGCAGGCTTTCGCATAGGCCACCTTATCGGAGGCGACCTTCCTGAAGCCCGCGCACTCCACATACCGCTCGGGCAGGTGGTCGAAGTCGGTCAGGTAGCAGGTGCCGTCCACATCGGTGATGCTCTCCACCGGCTCCCCTGCCGCCAGACGGCGGGCAATTTCCACGGTCTGGTGTTCCCCCATGCCGAAGCTGATGATGTCCGCGCCGGAGTCCTCGGCGATGCTGGGCAGGACGGTGTCCAGCCAGTAGTCGTAGTGGGCAAAGCGGCGGAGCGATGCTTCCAGACCGCCCAGAATGACGGGCAGGTCGGGGTATGCCTGCTTGGCAAGTCTGGTGTAGACGGTGGCGCTGCGGTCGGGCCGTGCGCCGCCCTTGCCGCCGGGCGAATACTCGTCCTCCGCGCGGGGGATCTTTGCGACGGAATAGTGACTCACCATGCTGTCCACATTGCCGCCGCCGATGAAGAAGCCGTACTTCGGCTTTCCGAACCGCTTGAAGTCCTCGCAGTCGGTGTAGCGGGGCTGGGCCAGCACGCCCACCTTGTAGCCCTCGGCTTCCAGCAGGCGGCTGATGATGGCGGTGCCAAAGCTGGGGTGGTCCACATAGGCGTCGCCGCCCACCACCACGAAGTCCAGCCGGTCCCACCCCCGGGCCTCCATGTCGGCCCGGCTGATGGGGAGAAATTCGGTGTAATGCTCCATAGTTATCCTTTTTCTTTCATGATGCCTGCCCTATCCAGCAGGGCTCTATTGCTTCCGAAATCAAACATTCTATTCATCCGGCGTGAGCCTGTCCGGTACGCCAGCGGGTGCTCCGCACCCCGGGTTGCGGCTCCCAGCGGCTGCTTCACTTTCGTTTGCATCCCGCTGGCCGCAGCCCCAACAATTTCTCCCTGTTTCCGCCACTGGCGGCGGTCGAAATCGTTGCCCCTATTAGGGGAGCCGGCAAAGCCGTCCGGCTTTGACTGAGAGGTCATTCATCCGGCTGATTCATCTGCATTTCCAGCCACTGCTGGCGGCTGATGAGGACAGCGCGGGGCTTTGCGCCCTCGTAGGGGCCGATGATGCCCTTTTCTTCCATCTCGTCCATGATGCGGGCGGCGCGGGCATAACCCAGCTTGCAGCGGCGCTGCAGCAGGCTGGTGGACGCCTGACCGGCGTCGATGACCACCTCCACGGCCTGCTTGAGCATCGGGTCACTGCCGCCCTCCTCGTCGGAGTCGGCGGAGCTGCTGCCCTTCTTGCCGTCCTGAATGGCGTGTTTTTCCATGGCCTCTATCATGGCCTCGTCGTACTGGACGGTGGCGCTCTTCTTGATGAAGTCCAGCACACGGCTGATCTCCTCATCCCGCACAAAGGTACCCTGGATACGGGTGGGCTTGGGTGCGCCCACGGGCATGAAGAGCATATCGCCCATGCCCAGCAGCTTTTCGGCACCGGCACCGTCGAGGATGGTGCGGCTGTCCACCTGACTGGACACGGCGAAGGCGATGCGGCTGGGGATGTTGGCCTTGATGAGGCCGGTGATGACGTCCACGCTGGGGCGCTGGGTCGCCACGATGAGGTGCATACCGGCGGCGCGGGCCTTCTGGGCGATGCGGCAGATGGAGTCCTCGACATCCTTGCCGACGACCATCATCAGATCGGCCAGCTCGTCGATGATGATGGCGATATAGGGCATCTTCTCGAGGTCCGGGTCCGCTGCCGCCAGCTTATTGAAGGACTTGATGTCGCGGACGTTGTTCTCCGCGAAGAGGTGGTAGCGGCGCTCCATCTCCTGCACTGCGCCGCCCAGTGCGCCGGCCGCCTTGCGGGGCTCGGTGACGACGGGCATCAGCAGGTGGGGGATGCCGTTGTACTCAGCCAGCTCGACGACCTTGGGGTCGATGAGCAGGAGCTTGACGTCCTCGGGGCTGGAGCGGAACAGCAGGCTCATGATGATGCTGTTGACACAGACCGATTTACCGCTGCCGGTGCTGCCCGCGATGAGCAGATGGGGCATCTTGCACAGGTCGGCCACCTGAGCCACGCCGGCGATGTCCTTGCCCAGCGCAATGCCCATCGGCGAGGTCATCCGCAAAAAGCTCTGGCTCTCGAAGACGCTGCGGATGTAGACCGGCGTTTTCTTATGGTTCGGCACCTCGATGCCCACGGCAGGCTTGCCGGGGATGGGAGCCTCCATGCGGACATCGGCCACCGCCAGGTTCAGGGCGATGTCGTCCGCCAGCGAAGTGATGCGGCTTATCTTGACGCCCGCCATGGGCTGGACTTCATACCGGGTGACCGACGGGCCGCGGGAAATATCCAGCACACGGGTGCGGACACCGAAGCTTTCCAGCGTGTCCACCAGCTTCTGGGCGTTGGCTTTCAGCTCGTCTTCCGCGCCGGAGTCGCTTTCCTCCGGGGCGCGCTCGAACAGCTCGATGGACGGATACTGATACTGGAAGCTCTCCTCCGTCTCCGCCTCTTCAGCGGGGGCGTTCGCGGCCTGCTCCTCGGAGACAGCGGGCTTTTCCATGGCGGCTGCCACCAGCGTGTTGAGGTCTTTTTCTTCCACCGGGTCGCTGGTGATGCTGATCCAGCCGTCCTCATCCGGCTCGGAGCGGAACGCCGCAGCATTCTCGGCGCTGACCGGCTGCGGGGCCGGTTCCGGAGTCGGGGTCAGATCATAGAGCGGGATGCCGAAGGAGAGCGGCGGCTCAGGCGCGGGCTGCTGTTCCGGCTCTTCTGCCGGGGCAGCGGGCGTGACAGTGGGCGTCACCGTCGGCTCGGGCTGGGCCGTGAAGAAGTCCTCGGCGGCGGTATCCACAGCGTCCGGGACGATGGGCGTCACGGTGGGGCGGATGGGCGCACGGCGGAGCGGGTCCATGCCGAAGGTGCCGCCGGGGCCGAGGATGATGGGCTCGATAGGCTCACTGCCGCCCTCGGTGACGGTGGTATGGTCAGGGCCTAGATCAATATCAAAGGGCGCACGAGGCCGGGACTTTTCCACCTGTACGGGAGCCGGCTCGGGCTGAGGCGGGGTCTGCGCTTCCGGTGCGGGCGCAGGGGCAGGCTCCGCCTGTTCGCCGCCCTGCATCACCTGATGGCCCCAGTGGAAGACGCCAGCCAGCCAGCCGGGAGGCTGGATATGGAAGGCGGGCGCGGCAGGCTCTTCGCCGCCGCAGCAGTCCCCGCCTTCGCCCGCTTCGTCTTCCGGCAGGTCGTCGTCATAGTCCTCGTATTCCTCTGCCGCGGCCTCCTCGGCGGCGCGTTCTGCCAGACGCTCGGCCCGGCGGGCGGCATTCTGCTCGTGGACGGCAAGGCCCTTTTCGTGGACGCTGCCGCCCACGTTGCAGAGCCACTGCCAACACTCGGCGGGCGTAACGTCAAAAATGTACAGGCTGGCGCAGGCCGCCAGCGCCGCCATGACCAGATTGGCGGCGGGTCTGCCGCAGAGCAGCAGGAGCGTCCCGCCCAGCACAGCGCCCAGCGCACCACCCGAGAGCCATGCGCTCATCCCATTCTGATAACAGGCAGCGGTCATCTGCGCGGCGGTCTGGTCGGTGGGGATGTCAGAAAAGACGATGACCGTGCCGCTGGCGAAGATGAGCCCCAGCGCCAGCTTTGCGATGTGGGGCAGCAGGTCTTCGCCCCGGGTGTAGAGGATGGCCAGATAGCACAGCGCTGCGCCCAGCACGAAGCTTCCGCAGCCGAACACGCCGAACAGGACATCGTGCATCGTGCGCCAGGCCGAGCTGCCCGGCACGAAAGCCAGCGCCATGAGCACCAGCCCCGCAAACAGGGTGATGAGCCCCGCGGGCATCCGGTCCTGTGTCCGGTTCTTGCGGCGCGAGGCTGTGCTGCGCCCGGAGGTCTTGCGTTTTCTCTTTGCCATGTTTCCTAAAACCCGTTCCTTATTTTATATCATGAAGCAAGGCGCGCTCAGGGCGGCTCTGCCGGTGACGATGGAAGAATTCCGATACGACTCGATTCTTTCATTGTACCACGGGAAAAGTCAAATGGCAATTTATTTCCCCTCGATTTCTCGGTAGAGCCATGCCAGCGCGTCCGACAGCCCGCCCAGCTCGTCGATGAGCTTTTCCCGCACGGCTTTTCGGCCATCCAGCACGGTGCCCACGTCCATGACCAGCTCGCCCGTGCGCATCATCAGCTCCGTATACCGCTTCTCCGAGATGCCGCTGTGGGACGCCACGAAGCCGGTGATCCGCTCCTGCATCTGCTCGAACCAGCGCATGGTCTGGGGCACGCCCAGTATCATGCCGGAATGGCGGACGGGGTGGACCGTCATGGTGGCGGTAGGCACGATGAAGCTCCGCTGGGCGCTGACGGCCAGCGGGATGCCGATGGAGTGGCCGCCGCCCAGCACCACCGCCGCACTGGGCTTGGAGATGCTGGCGATGAGCTCCGCCAGCGCAAGCCCCGCCTCCACATCCCCGCCAACGGTGTTGAGCAGGACCAGCAGGCCCTCGATGGCGGGGTCCTCCTGCACGGCCACCAGCTGGGGGATGACATGCTCATATTTTGTGGTCTTCTGGCCCTGGGGCGCTTCCACATGGCCCTCCACCTGCCCGATGACCGTCAGGCAGTGGATGGCGTGAGCTCCCCGGGTGCGGTAAACGCTGCCCATATCCTCGATCTGCTCTTTTTCCAGCCGCTGCTGCTCCACGGGGACGTTCTTCTCTTCCTGTGACATTCTGCGCATCCTCCTTTTTGCTTCATTTCAGCTTGTCCGGCATTCCTGCTGGTTATACTTCGGCAAAGATTTCTTTTCTTTCTCAAAAAAAAGTGCCAAATGGTTTGACATTCTCTCTTCGCGCTGTATACTTTATACTAGAGATAAGATTGTCAAATATGTATCATTATTGTACAAGAAAGTACAAATCTTTTGCCGGAGCGCCCTGCCGCTGCGCACCTCTCCCCGGCAATGCTGCGGATAAAAAGAAAGGAGCCCCCCTATGAACACTCCCGGCAAAGCTTCTCTGCCCGTCATCAAGCGCCTGCCCAAATACTATCGCTACCTGCGCACCCTGAGGAACGACGGCATCACCAGCATCTCGTCCCGTGAGCTGGCCGCCCAGATGGGTACCACTGCCTCTCAGGTGCGGCAGGACTTCAACTGCATCGGCGACGTGAATGGCCGTCAGGGCATCGGCTACTCGGTGGAGAACCTGCTGAGCATCCTTGAGCATCTGCTCTTTGGCAACGGCGACCTCCTGCCCACCATCCTCATCGGCTGCGGCCGTCTGGGCAAGGCTGTGAGCCGCTTCATCACCACCGACACCAACGGCTACAAGCTCATCGCCGCCTTCGACAACGCCCCCGACGAGGTGGGCAAAGAGATCAACGGCATCCGGATCTTACACATCGACGAGCTGGAAGCTTTCTGCGCCGAGCACCACCCCGAGGTGGCTGTGCTCTGTCTGCCCCGCAGCGGCGCAGAGGAGATCAGCGGCCGTCTGGTGGCTCTGGGCATCCAGGGCTTCTGGAACTTCTCCCACTACGATCTGTCTGTCTCCTACCCCGACGTGGTGGTGGAGAACGTCCACCTCGGCGACAGCCTGATGAGCCTGGGCTACCGGCTGCGCAATCAGGACTGAGCAGATACGATCGATAATACAGGCCCTCTCCGTCAGGCTTTGGCTGAGAGAGTCCTTTCATGAGGAGACTTTTTCGACATGGCAAAGCTTTATTTCCGTTACGGCGCAATGAACAGCGGCAAGAGCACCGCGCTGATGCAGGTGGCCCACAACTACGAGGAGCAGGGGATGCGGGTGCTCATCCTCAAGCCGAAGGTGGACACCAAGGGCAGCGGCGACCTCGTGAGCCGTCTGGGCGTCCGCCGCCCTGCCGATCTGCTGGTGCCGCCGGACATGGACCTGGTGGAGGCCGTCCGGGCCGCCAGCAGCGAGGGCCGGCCTCTGGCCTGTGTGCTCTGTGACGAGAGCCAGTTCCTCACTGCCGAGCAGGCCGAGCAGCTGTTCATGGTGACGGTAGAGCTGAACATCCCCGTCATCTGCTACGGCCTGCGCTCCGACTTCTCCCTCAAGGGCTTCCCCGGCTCCACCCGGCTTCTGGAGCTGGCCCACACCATCGAGGAGATGAAGACCATCTGCACCTGCGGCCGCAAGGCCACCTGCAACTGCCGCAAGGTCAACGGCCGCTTCGTCTTTGAGGGCGAACAGGTAGCCATCGACCTTGAGAACGACGTCCAGTACGTCAGCATGTGCCCCCAGTGCTATTTCCGGGAGCGCAGCGCCTTCTACGCCGCCCGCCGGTGACTCTTTTTCCTGATCTTATGCCGCCCGCGCGCCGGGCGGCATTTTTGTATCTTTTCTGCATCCGTGATATATCAGTCGCGCCCCAATTCGCGCGTTTTTTGCACTATTGATATATCAGCTCGGGGCCGGAACTTTCTGTTATCGTTGCTTTTGATGTATACAACGCTCTTTCAACAAATTCTGCCTCGGCTACAAAATTCTTGCAATTCAGGCCAATCCTCCCCTGTTGCATCCCAGTTTTCTATGCAAATCGTTGAAGTATACAAGTTGCACAGTTTTTCGGTCCAAGTTTATTCATTCTGGCAATGACGTCAAAAGCGGGCAAAAAATAAGCGCAATATTTGTACGTTTTTTGCCGCTATCACTACAATTTGCATCTTTCTTTTTTTTCTTGCCTTTGGTATCATATTTGTATACAACGGATGCTTTGCAGAGGCGTCCATGCAAGAAGATGTTTTCTACATAGGAGGAGAACGAAAATGAGCAAGGCAATTTCTCGTCGTGACTTTCTGAAGGTCTCTGGCGCTGTGGGTGCTGCCGGCCTGCTGGCCGCCTGCGGCGGCTCCGGCAACGCTGGTTCTACCGCCACTTCCACCGCTGCTTCTTCCGCCGCAGCTTCTGTGGCCGGTCTGTCTTCTGACCCCGTCACCCTGACCATGAGCTGGTGGGGCGGCGAGTCCCGTCACAACGCTTACCAGGAGGCCATCAAGGCTTTCTCTGCTGAGCACAGCACCATCACCGTCAACCCCACCTTCGCTGCATGGTCCGGCTGGGAGGACACCATGTCCACCAAGTTCGCAGGCGGCGTCGCTGAGGATGTCTGCCAGATCAACTGGAACTGGCTGTACAACTACTCCAAGAACGGCCAGACCTTCATCGACCTGAACAGCGTCTCCGAGTACCTCGACCTGACCCAGTGGGATGAGGCCAAGCTGGCTGCCTGCAACGTGGCAAACTCTCAGCAGTGCGTGCCTGTGTCTATGACCGGCCGTATCTTCTACTGGAACAAGACCACCTTCGACAAGGCCGGCATCTCCTTCCCCACCACTCTGGACGAGCTGATGGCTGCCGGCAAGACCTTCCAGGAGAAGCTGGGCGATGACTACTATCCCCTGCACCTGGGCGCATACGACCGTATGATCCTGATGGTGTTCTACCTCGAGAGCAAGTACGGCAAGGATTGGGCAGACCCCGCCACCTCCACCCTGAACTACGATGCCGACCAGATCGCTGAGGGCATCGACTTCATCAAGAGCCTGGTCGAGGGCCACGTCATCATGAGCCTGCCCACCTACTACGGCTCCAACGGCGACAACGCCGCTCACCAGTCCACCGAGTGGATCACCGGCAAGCTGGCCGGCTGCTTCGAGTGGGACTCCTCCGCTACCAAGTACGCTGACGCTCTGGACGAGGAGAACAAGGCTGGCTTCACCGTGGGCGAGGAGATCAAGTTCGGCGATTACAACGGCGGCTTCTCCAAGGTCTCCATGGGTCTGGCCATCACCAAGACCTGCGAGCATCCCGCAGAGGCAGCCACCCTCATCAACTTCCTGCTGAACGAGACCACAGGTGCCGAGATCATGGGCTCCGAGTGCGGCATCCCCGCCTCCAAGGCTGGTCTGGCTGCTGCTCAGAGCGCCGGCAAGATCAAGGAGCTGGTGGCTGAGGCAAACGGCAAGGTCATGGCCTTCGTTTCCAACCAGCTCGACCCCCTGTTCGAGTCCAACGACCTGAAGGCTACCGGCACCGGCGTCTATCAGGAGGTGTTCGACACTCTGGATTACGACAATGTTTCCGGCGCTGACCTGGTCGATACCCTGCTGGACGGCATGGAGTCTGTCGGCTACACCGTCTGATTTCCGCCTCACGGACTTTTTGCGGCCCGCACACGCGCGGTGTTGACACGGGCCGCCCCGCATAAAGGAGTCTTGCAAGGGGCATCCCTTCCACCTACGGACGGATGCCCCTTTTTTGCAAGACGGTGATGACATTTTTTTGACAAAAATGTGTCCAAACTATTGTGCGGCGCACGAGACATATCCTTATAAAAGGAGGACCCCTGGATGAAAGAAAGCAAAGCGCCCTCTCTCGGGCGTACCCCGGCCCAGAAGTTTTTTGACAAATGGCAGGGCCTGTTCTATCTGATCCCCTGGATCATCGGCTTCGTCGTCTTCAAGGCCATTCCGTTCGGCCAGTCTCTGTACTACAGCTTTACGGATATGGACTTCTTCAACGGCATCCATCAGTATGGCATCATGAACTATGTGGACGCCTTTACCACTCCCAAGATCACCAAGGCGCTCATCACCACCTTCAAGTACAGCTTCATCACTGTGCCTCTGAAGCTGGTCTTCGCACTGTTCATCGCCTACATCCTGAACTTCAAGATCGCCTGCGTGAACGTGTTCCGCACCGTCTACTACATCCCCTCCATCCTCGGCGGCTCTGTTGCTATCGCCGTGCTGTGGAAGGCCGTGTTCCGTGATGACGGTCTGGTCAACACCCTCATCCGCATGCTGACCTTCGGCCACTTCCAGGGTCCCTCCTGGCTGAGCGACCCCAGCTACGCACTGTGGATCATCTGCTTCCTGCGTATCTGGCAGTTCGGCTCCGCCATGGTGCTGTTCCTCGCCGCTCTGAAGGGCGTGCCGGCCGACCTGTACGAGGCCGCCACCATCGACGGCGCAGGCAAGTGGCGTCAGTTCTTCTCCATCACCGTCCCGATGATCACCCCCATCATCTTCTACAACCTGGTCACTCAGATCTGCCAGGCTTTCCAGGAGTTCAACGGCCCGTTCATCATCACCAACGGCGGTCCCCGCGGTTCCACCACCCTCATCTCCATTCTGGTCTACAACTACGCATTCAAGTCCAACCAGATGGGCATGGCTTCCGCACTGGCATGGATCATGTTCGTCATCGTCTGCATCCTGACGATCATCGCCTTCACCAGCCAGAAGAAGTGGGTCTACTACTCGGATGAAAGGTAAGGTGTGACAGTATGGGAATGAAAGCTTCTAACGCCATCGCGACGTTTTTCAAGTACCTCGTCCTGATCCTGGTGGGCCTCATCATGATCTATCCCCTGCTGTGGATGATCAGCGCCACCTTTAAGGACAACAGCGAGATCTTTGCAGGCATCGGCCTGTGGATCAAGAACCCCACTCTGGAGGGCTACAAGAACGCGCTGAACAACTTCGGCGGTTCCATCAACATCCTGCAGGCCATGCTGAACACTTACAGCTACGTCCTGCCCAAGGTCATCTGCACCGTGGTCTCCTCCTGCATTGCAGCTTACGGCTTTGGCCGCTTCGACTTCCCGGGCCGGAAGCTCCTGTTCAGCATCATGCTGGCCACCCTGTTCCTGCCTCAGGTCGTCCTGAACGTGCCTCAGTTCCTGCTGTACACCAAGTTCGGCTGGGTCAACAGCCCGTTCTATCTGGCCATCTGGGTCCACTGCGCATTCGCAACTGAGACCTACTTCGTCTACCAGCTGGTGCAGTTCATGCGCAACGTCCCCCGCGACCTGGACGAGGCTGCCGCCATCGACGGCTGCTCCTCCTTCCAGACCCTGTACAAGGTCATCGTCCCGATGCTGATGCCCGCTCTGGTGTCCTGCGCACTGTTCCAGTTCATGTGGAGCTGCAACGACTTCATGGGTCCCCTGCTTTACGTCCAGACCCCTGCAAAGTACCCCATGTCCCTGTTCGTCAAGCTGTCCATGGACGGTGATACGGGCTTTGCCTGGAACCGCATTCTGGCCCTGTCCCTGATCTCTATCCTGCCGCAGCTCATCGTGTTCTTCTGCGCACAGGATCAGTTCGTCGAAGGTATCTCCGCCGGTGCTGTCAAGGGCTGAGCTGAAGCCCCCGCCGCTCGGATCATCCCGACAAACATGAATGCCCCCTGTGCCTCTTCCCGTAGAGAGGACGCAGGGGGCATTTCCAATGTCAAAGGCTCTCCCCTTGGGAGAGCTGGCGCGTGAGCGCCTGAGAGGGCAAGGACGCCGACAGAGATGTACGGACGCTGCGATAATATTGCTCTGACAAAGAGGCTGCTTATCGCTGCGCAGCGGCTTTGTCGAAGCTGGCTTGCCCTCTCCGTCACCTTCGGTGACACCTCTCCCAAAGGGAGAGGCTTTTGTGACACTCTATTTTCTGCTCTTCCGGTATTGCAGCGGCCCGACGCCCATCGTCTCCCGGAAGACGCGGCGGAAGTGGGCCGCAGAGGCGAAGCCGGTCTGCTCGGCCACGCTGCCGATGCTCAGCTCGGTCGTTTCCAGAAGCTTCTGTGCCGCCTCGATGCGGCGGGCGTTGATGTAGTCCACGATGGACTGCCCCGTCACCCGCCGGAACAGCCGGCTCAGATAGTAGGGCGAGATGTAGAACCGCGCCGCCACCTCGGTGAGGGAAAGCTTCTGCTGGTAGTTTGCCGCAAGGTAGGCGCAGATCTGCTCCACCGTCTCGTTGCGGGGGCGGGCGTCGGCGGCGCTCTGCGCCCGGTGCTCCTGCTCCACATAGTGGAGCGTCAGTGCCAGGTACAGCCCGCCGGGATACTCCGGCTCGCCCATGGCGCCCCGCATCATCTCCAGCAGCGTCCGCAGACGGCTGGCCCACTGGACGCTGCCGTAAAGGGCCATCTGGCTGCCCGGTGCAAAAAGGCGGAGGAAATCTTCGCCGGTGGCGTTCTTCATCTCGTGGAGGGCCGCCTGTGGGAAACTGCATCCCAGCATTTCCGGCTGGGTGTGGCCTGCCTGCGATACCGCCCACGCCCCCGGCCCCAGCAGCAGTGCGCAGCCGGGGCTGACCAGAAGCGACGTATCCCCGCACTGGACCGTGCAGCTGCCGCCCGAAAACAGAACGATATGGCACATCTCGGCAGGCAGCTCGAGCCGCCCGCCGGCCAGCTTGAGCGCTCCCGCCGTGATCTTCGCGTTGAGTTTTTCCCGTTCGGCGCGCATCCGCCCTTCCCCCTTCTTGCTATGCCTGCCCCGCCGGGGCAGTGCTCCGATATTCTTATCCCCAGTGTACCATGCCCGCCCTCTGCGGGCAAGCCGCAAATCTACGCAAATAACTCAGGAGGCTGTAAAAATGAATCTGTCTCTCATCCGTTCCATGACCCGCAGCGCCGTCTTCGAGCTGGAAAACGGCAAGTGCTTCCGCCCGGAGCACCCCTTCGCCGTGGCTCTGAACGGCAAGACCATTTACGAAAGCTGCAACACCAACGTGTTCTCCCTCTTCTCTCTGACTCCGTCCACCGCCTACACTGTGGAGGTGGACGCCGAGGGTGAGCACCTGAAGCTGGACTTCACTACCGAGGCCGAGAGCTTCTTTGTGGACGCGTCCCGCTACGGCCTCGTCGCCGATGGCGAGACCGACAACACCGGCAGGCTGCAGGCTGCTCTTTCCACCTGCCCCAGGGGCGGCACGGTATATGTCCCCGCTGGCCGCTACCGCACCGCCAGCCTCTTCATGAAGAGCTGCACCACCCTCTACCTCGAGAAGGGCGCTGTGCTGCTGGGCGACAACGACCGCACCCACTACCCCATCCTGCCCGGCGTCATCCCCAGCGAGAACGAAGTGGACGAATACTATCTCACCGGCTGGGAGGGCAACCCGCTGAACAGCTTTGCGGGCCTGCTGAACATCACCCAGGTGCATGACGTCGTCGTCACCGGCGAAGGCACACTGGACTGCGACGCCCAGAACGGCGACTGGTGGGTCGACCCCAAGGTCAAGCGCATCGCATGGCGTCCCCGCGCCGTGGCGATGGTGGACAGCGAGAATATCTGCCTCCACGGCATCACCGTGCAGAACAGCTACTCCTGGACCATCCACCCCATCTTCGTCAAACATCTCGACCTGCTGAACTTCAACATCAACAACCCCTACAACGCCCCCAACACCGACGGCATCGACCCCGAGAGCTGCGAGTACACCCGCATCATCGGCGTGAACATCCACGTCGGCGACGACTGCATCGCCATGAAGGCCAGCAAGGTCTTCCTCGGCATGAAGCTCAAGAAGAGCTGCGAGCACACCGTCATCCGCAACTGCCTGCTGGACAAGGGCCACGGCGGCATCGTCATCGGCAGCGAGATGAGCGGCGGCGTCAAGGACATGGTGGTCACCCAGTGCCTCATGGACCACACCGACCGCGGCCTCCGCGTCAAGACCCGCCGCGGCCGCGGCAACACCGCCGTCATCGACGGTCTGGTGTTCCGCAACGTGGAGATGCGGGGCGTCAAGGCTCCCTTCGTCATCAATATGTTCTACTTCTGCGACCCGGACGGCCACAGTCCCTATGTCCAGTGCCGCGAGGCTCTGCCCGTGGACGAATACACCCCGAAGCTCGGCACCCTGACCATGGAAGACATCGTGGCCACCGACGCACAGTTTGCGGGCTGCTACTTTGACGGCCTGCCCGAGCAGCCCATCGAGGGCGTCTCCATGAAGAATGTCACCATCACCTTCGACCCCGACGCCAAGGAGGGTCAGGCTGCCATGGCCGACAACCGCCCGCTGGTCAAGAAGCTGGCCATCTACGCCGAGAACGTCAAGAACATCGAGCTGCACAACGTCAGGATCGAGGGCTACGAGGGCGAGCGCCTGCGCTTTGCCAACGTCGGCCATTTTGAGGAGGACTAAGCCATGACTCATGAAGAGATTTTGTCCATGCTGGGCGATTATGTGGACTACCTCATCGCCAATTCCAGCGCCGAGGCACCCATGTGGAACATCGAGAAGGTCCGCAGCGGCAAGCCCAACAAGTGGAACTACATCGACGGCTGCATGATCACCGCCTGCCTGAGCCTGTATAAGACTACCGTCGACGAGAAGTACCTGAAATTTTCCAAGGATTTCATCGACTGGTTCGTGCAGGAAGACGGCTCCATCAAGACCTACGACCCAAAGGAGTACAACCTCGACAACGTGAATCAGGGCAAAAACCTGTTCATCCTCTACGACATCTTCGGCGACGAGAAGTACCGCAAGGCCATCGACACCATCCGCAGCCAGCTGCTCACCCAGCCCCGCACCAGGGAGGGCAACTTCTGGCACAAGGACATTTATCCGTGGCAGGTCTGGCTGGACGGCACCTACATGGCCCAGCCCTTCTATATGGAGTACGAGACCCGCTACAACAAGATGCAGGGCTGCATCGACAGCTACAAGCAGTTCATGAACATCAAGAAGCACATGCGGGACGAGAAGACCGGCCTGTACTACCACGGCTACGACGAGAGCCGCCAGATGTACTGGGCCGACCCCGTCACCGGCTGCAGCCCCAACTTCTGGCTGCGGGCCATGGGCTGGTTCATGGTGGCGATGGTGGACGTGCTGGAGCGGATGGATGAGCAGCTCTACAACGAGTACCGCGGCATCATGGCGATGTTCAAGCAGACCATCGAGGACGTCCACAAGTTCCAGGACGAGGAGACCGGCATGTTCTGGCAGGTGATGGACCACCCCGGCGTCGAGGGCAACTACCTCGAGACCAGCGGCACGGCCCTCTTCGCCTACGCCGTGCTCAAGGGCGTGCGTCTCGGCTGCCTGCCCAAGCGGATGGCCGCATGGGCCGAGAAAGCCTTCTACGGCACCTGTGACAAGTATCTGAGCAAGAACCCGGACGGCAGCCTGCAGCTGGGTGGCATCTGCCTCGTGGCCGGCCTCGGCGGCAAGGACCACCGCGACGGCTCGCTGGCTTACTATTTCAGTGAGCCGGTGGTCTGCAACGACGCAAAGGGCGTCGGCCCGCTGGTGCTGGCCTACACCGAGATGATCGCACGGAAGTGACCTCTCCCATATCGCAGAAGACCTCCGCAGCCCTGAAAGGCGGCGGAGGTCTTTTTTACATTGGAATTTATTGTTTCTCTTCAGGGCCAAAGAAATGCAGGACCCTCAGCGGAGCCTCCGCATCCAGTGTAAATCTTCCCGTTCCAGCGGGGACAAAGAGCTGGTCGGTCTTTTTCAGAGGCAGGCTGCGGCCGTTTGCGCTCAGGGTCCCTGCGCCTTCCAGCACATAGATGCCGCTGCCGCGCGGCGGGCAGTCCACCGTCAGGGTGTCGGAGACGTTTACTTCGTCCAGACGGAAGAGCGGCGTATTGCGATAGCCCACCAGCGTCGTGATGCTTCCGCCCGCCGTTTTCAGCACCGTTTCCGGTTCGATGAACCAGCGGTCGTGGATCTCCCCGCGGCTGTGCGGCTCATAGTGGAAGCATTCGAACATCGTTTCAAAGCCAAGCCCCTGATGGCACATACTGTCGGCCACGGCAAAGCCGCTGGGCGTCGTGCGCTCCACCCGGATCGTATAATCCGTCGGCTCCTGGATCTCCACGAGGAAGCAGCCCGCGCCGATGGCGTGGGGCATCCCGCCCTCGATCAGGATGGTGTCGCCCGGATGCACCGGGTATTTCTGCATCCCGGCCAGCATCCCGGGAATATCCTGCGCGTGGAACAGCGCTTCCCACCGCGCGCGGGTCATGTCCGGCTGGAAGCCGTAGTAGATGCAGGGCTCTTCGCCGTTCACGGGGTGGCCGCTGAGGATGTGCCAGCACTCGGTCTTGCCGTACTGGCTCTGGAACAGCCGCAGGGCTGTCGGCCTGTCGGGATGCACCTGCAGAGTCAGGCGCTCGGCGCTGTCGATGAGCTTGGTCAGCACGCCGAGGGTGGGCTGTGCCGCGCCCTTGCCGAGATAGCCCTCCGTATCGCTTTCCAGCACCGATTTCAGGGTGACGTCGGTGCCGCGCAGGTGGCTCATGCCCTCTTCGGGGAATTGCTCCCGTCCGGCGTTGCGGGCGGCGACGGTGGAAAGGATCCACTCCTCGGGGAAATGCCCGTCCTCGCCGTTGGAGTCACCGTGCAGGGCGTCCAGCATCCGGCCTCCCAGATAAGTGCGCCACGCCCGGGGGTTGTCCAGCAGGAAAGGGAAATCTGTTGTCGGTTTCATAAAACCCTCCATAAAAGGCACAGAGCCTGCCTTTCCAAGGCAGGAAAGACAGGCTCTGCTTTATAGATAGAAGGATCGGAGAGATGTGGAACGCTTGATTTACGCGCCGTACACGAGGTTCGGCAGGAAGAGCACCGCCTGCGGGAAGAATATCATGAACAGGATGACACCTATGATCGCGAGGTAGAAGGGCCAGCCTTTCTTGAAGGTCTCCTCAATGGGACACTCCATGATGTCAGACACGGCATACAACGCGGTGCCGACAGGGGGAGTCATGACGCCGAAGGTGACGGTGGTCATCATGATCATGCCGAACACGACTTCGTTGACGCCGATGCTGCGCATGACGGGCAGCAGGATGGGGGTCAGGATCAGGGCGATAACGGTGGTCTCCATGAACATACCGCAGATCAGCAGGAAGACAACGACCAGCAGCAGCAGGATGGCGCTGTTGCTGGTGATGCCCAGCAGAGCGTTTGCAATGGTGACCGTGATGTTATCGAACACGATGCCGTAGCCGAACACGCCGGAGAACGCCAGAATGATGGTGATGACGGTGATGTCCTTCACGCTGTCGCGCAGGGTCTGCAGCAGGCTCTCCCAAGTCAGCTCGTGGTAGAACACGGTGCCGACCAGCAGGGCGTATGCGCAGGCAAAGGAGCCGGACTCGGTGGGGCTCATGATGCCGAAGCGGATCAGGACGATCAGCAGGACAGGGAACAGGATGGCCCAGATACTATCCAGCAGAGCCTTCAGGATCTCAGACAGCGGAGCCGGATGATCATGCTCGGGCTTGTAGCCGAAGCGGCGGGCGCTCCAGGTGACGGCCAGCATCAGCAGCACGCACATCAGGATGCCGGGGACCCAGCCAGCCATGAACAGACGGCCAATGGACACCTCGCCGACGGTGCCGTAGATGATCAGGCCCATGCTCGGCGGAATGGTGGCGACGATCAGGCCGGACAGGCCGTTGATGGCGGCAGACCAGCCGCGGTCGTAGCCCAGACGGGTCATCTCAGGTCCGAGGATGCGGCACTCCATCGAAGCATCTGCAACCGCAGAGCCGGAGACGCCGCCCATCAGGGTGGACATCAGGCAGGAGACCTGACCGATGTTGCCGTACATAACCATCCAACCACATCTGATTTTACAAGAGGGTCTATGAATATTTACGATATTGCACGGGAAGCCGGAGTCTCGATCGCCACCGTCTCCCGCGTGCTCAACCACAAAGATACCGTCCGCGCCGACACCCGCGCCAAGGTGGAAAAGGTGCTCAAACGCTGCAACTACGCTCCCAGTGCCATTGCACAGGGCATGGTCAGCAAGAGCTTTCACACGGTGGCCGTGCTCACGGTGGACATCCGGGATCCCCACTATGCCCGCACAGCCTACACCATCGAGCGCGGGCTTGGTGTTCCGGTGGTCGAGGAGATCTGGGAGTCAGTTTTGAAGAATCGTCCATTCTTTAAAGAATTGTCCATAGACAAATCCGTAAGCGGCCTGTAAAATACCTTGTGGATAGTCAAAGCTAACCCCGGACCACTTG
>JAERMT010000394.1_pt2 | contig 22413 bp, 20 predicted proteins | sample 9267081 | NCBI WGS metagenome assembly JAERMT01 (sample SAMN17071939, study PRJNA684904) | human gut metagenome | isolation source: diarrhea sample from child under the age of five | host: Homo sapiens | place: South Africa: Mafikeng, Mafikeng Provincial Hospital | collected 2019-09
CATTCTTCTCGCTCACCCCGCAGGAGGTGCTGCAAATCAAGGAGCAGGGGCATCCGAACGACCCACGACTGCTCCAACTTCTATCCCACTCTGAGCAACTCCTCGCTACAATCCTCATTGGCAACAATGCGGTCAATGTGGGAATCACCATCCTCTGTACCTGGTTTGTCGGGGAGCACTGGGACTTCTCGAACAATCGCGTGGCGGGCTTTGTCATTCAGACAGTCCTAATTACCTTCTTGCTTTTGCTCTTCGGCGAGATTATCCCTAAGATTTATGCCCAGCGCCGTCCGCTTTCATTTATTCGGCTGACCGCTCCGCTCGTTAGTGGCCTTTACAAAGGCATCTCGTGGTGCTCCAAGGGATTGATTAAGACCTCTAAGCTACTTCACACGGACCGAAAGAAGGCACCCGAGCTCTCGGTCGACGACCTCTCGGAGGCTGTGGCACTAACCACCGAAGGAGACAATAGAGAGACGGAGATGATCCACGAGATTGTCAAGTTTTACCATAAGACGGCAGATGAGATTATGGTACCGCGCGTCGATATGATCGGCATAGACTACCACTGGGGCTACCTCCAGACGCTCCATTATGCTGTTGACACAGGCTACTCGCGCTTACCAGTCTACGAGGGTTCGCAAGATACTATCCGAGGTGTGCTATATGTCAAGGATTTGCTCCCGCATATGCACGAGGAGGACTCATTTGCGTGGCAGAAAATCATCAGGCAAGCTTACTTCGTCCCTGAAAACAAAAAGATAGATGCTCTTCTGAAGGAGCTACAGCAGGAGCGCATCCATATGGCAATCGTCATCGATGAGTTTGGAGGTACCTCAGGTCTGATCACCCTAGAGGACATATTAGAGGAAATCGTCGGAGAGATTATCGACGAGTACGATGACGAAGATCCGCCCTACGTCTGTCTAGCGGAGGGCGTTTACCTCATCGATGGCGGTATGTCTATAATAGATCTCTGTAAACTCCTCAACGTAGAGCCCGACTACTTCGCCCCCCATCATGAGGAGGTGGACACGGTGGGTGGACTCTTCCTAGAGGTGCTTCAAGAAATCCCTCAGGTGGGTGAGCAGATCACGATTTCAGACATCGACTTCACGGTAACCCGTATGGATCGTCACCGCATCATGCAGCTCAAGATGCGCCTGCACCCCAAGGAGCAGGCAGAGGGAGAGGAGCAGGCGTGACTTACACAGAGCTAGACCTGCCATTAGGTGGCTCCCTTTATGTAGCGAGCTCTCCGCAGCGTGGAGCGTGGAGTCTTGCTGACTACCGGATGTCTGTAAAGGCCTTGCTTGAAGAGATATCCCGTGCCACGGGCTGTGACTATGGTCGCTTGGCGCATTACGACTCGGGGGCTCCCTACTTAGTCAAGTCGGATGGGAAACCACTAGAGAAGCTACAGGTGAGCATTTCACATAGCGGAGGCTACGTCGCTCTGGCCATCGCCGAGGGACCATACGGCATCGGCGTGGATCTGCAGGTCGCTAGTGATAAGTTGCCACAGATTGCTCCGAGGTTTATGTCTTCCTCTGAGCTAAATTACTATCACTGTCTTATAGCAGCCGAGGAACAGTCGATGGCTTGTCAATGGCTCTACACCGTCTGGGGACTCAAAGAGGCTGCCTACAAAGCCCATCCGCTCCAAGTCAAGCGAAGTCTAGCGACGAACTATATCATCTCTTCGCAAAACGCGGGAAATCCCACCAACACCTATAATATATATGTAGACGAAGGGGGCTCTTCTTATGTAGACGAAGGGGGCGCATCCCCTACGTTACTCACGGGTTACCTGCTCCGTAGCATCACGACAGCGCCCTACCATCTCACTTTTGTGCAGGGTGGTAGCGTGGCGTGTAGAGGGGAGTAGCGACTTTAGCGAGAGCGCGGTGAAAGCCTTCGGTGGTGGCTCGGTGTCTAGAAGGGACTGTAGACTTTTGCAGCAGTTTCTTCAGGCGTGAGAGACAATCTCTCGATAGAAGCGTAGCACTGAGGGTGCTGTACGCAGATTGTACGGCTTGAGTGGCTGTGTGAGCGTCAGTCCCTCGAGCGTGCGACAGCGACTGAGGGCGACGTATCCTTGCCCAGGGGCAAAGAATCGACTTGGGTCTACTACAATCCGGTCACAGGTCTGACCCTGCGCTTTGTGCACGGTGATGGAGTAGGCGACGATAAGCGGAATTTGCGTGTAGGAACCAGTCTGTCGCTCGACAATCTCCCCCTTCTCCTCGTCATAGTCGTAGTCCACTTGCGACCAGGTGTGTGGCGTGACGATGATAGTCTCGCCATCGGGCGTCTCGACCTTGGCGTACGGCTCTGTGATATCGCCGATAGCCCCGCCGACAAGCTTCGTGATGACACCCGTCGTGCCGTTGACCCACGCTCCGTCGGGATGGTTGCTCACGAGCATCACTTGAGTACCTACCTTGAGCGAAAACTCTTCGGGTACAGGCAGCGCAGAGGCGGGGATTTTGCCCTTGAGCTTGCCTCGGAAGGTCACCTCTTTGGCATCAAGCTCAGCGCAGCGAGACTGGTTGTACTCCTCCACGTTAGCTCTATGAGAGAATAGTAGCACCGCGTGCTGGTCGCTCTGAAGGAGCTCCTCCTGCCACTGAGGGGAGACACGGCTATTGAGCAGAGCAACCGTCTCCTCGCTGACACGCCCTAAGCGAATCTCCTCAAGAGCAGAGACGAAGTGCTGGTCGCTCTGACGATACATGCGACGTAGTAGGATGGAAATGGGAGCAAGCGTGGCATAAGCGTGGGCATCGAAGAAGTAAAAGCCTTCACTATCAGGATAAGCCCTCTGCATCTCCTCCAGGTCAGCGGCTGTCGTGACCGGCGGTAGCTGAAAGGGGTCGCCCACCATGAGGAGCTGTACCCCACCGAAAGGCACTTTGCTGTGCCTCACGCTGCGTAGGATACGGTCCATCGCATCAAGCAGGTCGCACCGCACCATCGATATTTCGTCAATGATGATTAGGTCCAGCTGACGGATGAGCTCCCGCTTGTCCTTGCGGTATCGACGAGTGATGGCGGAGGTATGGTTGGCATCCGTCAGCGGTGCTAGCGGTAGCCGGAAGAAGCTGTGGATCGTCTGCCCATGGATGTTGAGCGCGGCGAGACCCGTCGGGGCAAGCTTGACAAACTTCTTGTGAGTCACCTCGCAGTAGTGTTGCAAGAAGTAGGACTTGCCAGTCCCCGCGCTACCCGTCAGGAAGAGACTCATAGAGGTCTGCTCGAGACATTGCAGAGCAGACATCTGCTCGGCATTGCTCTGGTCGAAGGCTTCGGGGATTACAAGCATACCGCCACCTACTCCTCGTAAAGCGTCGGGTCCTCCAGCCCGTTTGCCACAAAAGCGTCGTGACGCTCCCGACAGGTGCCGCAGCGTCCGCAGTGACGCTCGCCTCCCTGATAGCAACTATAAGTTTTTCCGTAAGGCACGCCAAGACGAGTGCCTCGAGCTACGATCTCAGCTTTCGTGAGGGTCGTGTAGGGCGCCACCAGCTTGACCCCATTGCTAGTGCCAGCTGTGATCGCCTCGCCCATAGGCTTGACAAAACTCTCCCGACAGTCTGGGTAGATGGCGTGGTCACCGAAGTGATTCGCTATGAGCACCTGCTGCAAGTCACGGCTCTCCGCCAGTCCTGCGAGGATGCTCAGCATGATGCCATTGCGAAAGGGTACCACCGTCGAGCTCATATTCTCCTCCGAGTAATCCCCCAGTAGCATCTCACCACCCGAGAGAAGGAGGTCACTGCGAAAGTACTCTCCGATGAAGGCAAGCGGAATGATTAAGTAAGGGATCTCTAGCTCACGACAGATAGCGTCGGCAGCGGCTAGTTCACGAGCATTGTGCTTCGATCCGTAGTCGAAGCCCACGGCACAAGCTATCTCCTCACGATACTCGTAGAGGAGCGTCGTGCTATCCACGCCACCTGAGAGTGCGATTAGCGAGTTACGCATTACCGCTGTCTTAGTAAGAGCGAGCGATGATGACCCGACACTTAGAGGGGCGACCAGTCACCATACAGCGACCCGGCTCCGAGGGTATGTCACGAGGGATGCAGCGGATCGTAGCTTTGGTCTCCTCCTTGATACGCGCCTCCGTCTCGGCTGTGCCGTCCCAGTGGCAGAGGAAGAAGCCTCCATCCTCGATGCGCTCCTTAAACTCATCGTAGCTGTCGCAGATGTAGGTGCGATCCTTGAGCGACTGGAGCGAGCGGTTGTAGAGATTGTTCTGGATATCTTCGAGTAGCTGCTCAATATGTGCAGAGATGCCCTCTAGCGGCATGGTCTCCTTAGTGAGCGTGTCACGACGAGCCACCTCGACGGTACCATGCTCGAGGTCGCGCATACCGAGAGCGAGACGCACAGGAACACCCTTCATCTCATACTCAGCAAACTTCCACCCGGGCTTCTTATTATCGTTGTCATCGATCTGAACCGATACGCCATGCTGACGCAGCTCGCTGACGATCTTGTCGGCTGTCTCGTGGATGCGCTGCAGCTCCTCCTCGCTCTTGTAGATTGGCACGATGACCACCTGGATAGGTGCAATGCGTGGGGGAAGCACCAGTCCGTTGTCGTCGCTGTGTGCCATAATGAGTGCACCGACGAGACGAGTGGATACGCCCCACGAGGTAGCCCAGACGTAGTCACGATTGCCCTCCTTGTCGAGGAAGGTAACGTCAAACGCCTTGGCGAAGTTTTGCCCTAGGAAGTGCGAAGTGCCAGACTGCAAAGCTTTACCATCCTGCATCATAGCCTCGATGGTGTAGGTGTCGATAGCACCGGCGAAACGCTCCGTCTCGCTTTTGACCCCGACGATGACTGGCAGTGCCAGCATCTCACGGGCGAAGTCCTCGTAGACACCGATCATCTTGCGCGCCTCAGCGATTGCCTCCTCCTGGGTAGCATGTGCCGTGTGACCCTCTTGCCAGAGGAACTCGGCCGTGCGAAGGAAGAGACGCGTACGCATCTCCCAGCGCACTACGTTAGCCCACTGATTACAGAGTAGTGGCAGGTCGCGGTAGCTCTGGATCCAGTTCTTGTAGGTACTCCAGATGATGGTCTCACTCGTCGGACGAACGATCAGCTCCTCTTCGAGCTTCGCATTGGGGTCTACCTCTACGCCATCGCCCGCCTCGTTGGTACGCAGTCTGTAGTGCGTCACGACGGCACACTCCTTGGCAAAGCCCTCAACATGCTCCGCCTCGCGGCTGAGGTAGCTCTTAGGGATAAAGAGCGGGAAGTAAGCATTGCTGTGTCCTGTCTCCTTAAAGCGACGGTCAAGGTCTTGCTGCATCTTCTCCCAAATGCCGTAGCCGTAAGGCTTGATGACCATACAGCCACGCACGGAGGAGTTTTCCGCCAGCCCAGCCTTTACGACGATATCTTGATACCACTGTGAGTAGTTTTCGCCACGTGGTGTGAGTTCTTTGATTTCTTTTTTAGCCATGATGCTAGTCAATCTGATTTATTTGTTAGCAAAGGTACCGCTTTTCGCTAGAATTCACAATTTGAGACGCCTGCTCTCGAAGCTACTCTTTTCCGCTTGGGAGCTACCCACCGTACCGACCTGTAGCAGGCTGTCTCCGCCCCGACTTACGGCGATGCGGAGCGGGGCTAGTATGCGTTAACTACCAATCTATTTAGTACCTTTGTCGTGCAGGTAGTTTGCCGTGTCTCATCTCTTACGCTGGATAGCGTGGTGAGCTACCCCTCTTATCGACACATATCTCTCTAGACTACAGTCTTATCTCTACATGAAGCCCCTGACCTATCTACCTCGCCTGCTACTCTCGTCGGTTGCTATGCTCCTACTATGCACGACAGCGTGGGCGCAGGCTCCGATGAATTCTAATTACCAGACCTACATACGTACCTATGCCGATGAGTGCATTCGCCAGATGAAGCGTCACAAAATCCCTGCCAGTATCACGATGGCGCAGGGACTCATCGAGACGGGTGCTGGATCTAGTCGCCTAGCGCGTGAGGGCAACAACCACTTCGGCATCAAGTGTCACCGCGCCTGGCAGGGGCAGCGCATCTATGCTGACGATGATCTCAAGGGAGAGTGCTTTCGCAAGTACCGCTCCGTGGGCGACTCCTACGAGGATCACTCCAACTTTCTCAAGCAGCCTCGATACCAAGTACTATACACCTATCCTATCACGGACTATCAGGCTTGGGCTAGGGGGCTACAGCAGTGTGGCTATGCGACGAACAAAGGCTATGCGAATATGCTCATCAAGGTAATCGAGCAGTACGAGCTCTACGAGCTGGATCGCGGACGCTATCCGCGCTGGATGTCGGGTCGCCCGGCACCTAAGTACACCCCCTCAGAGGAGGATCCAGAGATGAAGCTGACGCACGAGGGATTCTTCAGCTATGGACTACTATATGTACTTGCCAATGAGGGCGACTCGCTAGAGTCCATCGCTCGTGAGATGGGGATAAGCCTCAAGCGCCTGGCTGACTACAACGATATGCCGGTAGACTTCCCGCTCCAAGCTGGAGATGTGGTCTACCTGGAGCGCAAGAACAGACGAGCCACGCCCGACTACCCTGACCATGTGGTGCAGGTGGGCGAGTCGATGCACGACATATCTCAGCGCTACGGCATACGTCTATCTCGTCTCTATCGTATGAACCACCTAGACTACGACTACGTACCCGAGGAGGGCGACGTACTCCGACTCCGCTAAAGTCTAACCCCTAATCTCTAACTTCTAAACTCTAAACTCTAATCTCTAAGGTCTCTATGAACCGATATATGCGTCGTGGCGTTTCTGCCGCAAAGGAAGATGTACACAAGGCTATTGCTCACATAGACAAGGGGCTCTACCCGCAAGCCTTTTGCAAGATACTACCGGACATACTGGGTGGCGATCCCGACTATTGCAACATCATGCATGCCGATGGGGCTGGCACGAAGTCTTCGCTGGCTTATATCTACTGGCGAGAGACGGGCGACCTCTCCGTGTGGCGAGGCATAGCTCAGGATGCAATTGTGATGAACCTCGACGACCTCCTCTGTGTGGGTGCCACCTCGGGGATGCTCCTCTCATCGACCATCGGGCGCAACAAGCAACTCATCCCCGGCGAAGTGATTGGAGCAGTCATCAACGGTACCGAGGAGATTCTGGCTCAGATGCGTGACCTAGGGGTGGAGATTTACCTTACGGGGGGCGAGACGGCTGACGTGGGCGACCTGGTCCGTACAATTATTGTAGACAGCACCGTCACCTGCCGTATGCGTCGGAGCGACATCATAGACAATGCGCACATCGCTGACGGAGACGTGATCGTCGGCTTCGCCTCCTATGGACAGGCAACCTACGAGGAGCGTTACAATGGCGGTATGGGAAGCAATGGGCTTACCTCTGCACGGCACGATATACTCTCTCACACACTTGCTGAGAAATTTCCCGAGAGCTACGACCCCGCTGTGCCTGACGACTTAGTTTACAGTGGTAGCCGTGAGCTACTCGCAGAGGTGCCAGGGACAGGGCTGACCGTCGGCGAGCTGATTCTCTCCCCCACACGTACCTATGCGCCGCTTGTGGCAAAGCTACTCAAAGAGATGCGCCCCGCCATACATGGACTAATCCACTGTACAGGAGGCGCACAGACGAAGGTGATGAACTTCGTCACCAACAAACATATTATTAAGGACCATCTCCTTCCGGTTCCTCCGCTCTTCCAGATGATTGCCGAGGAGAGTGGAGCTGACGCTGCGGAGCTGTACCAAGTCTTCAACATGGGGCACCGCCTAGAGGCTTACCTACCCGCCGAGCAGGCTGAGGAGGCTATCGCTGTGGCGCGCCACTTTAACATTGATGCGCAGGTCATCGGCCGTGTCGAGGCGGCGGACCAGAACCGCCTGTCACTCGTTACGCCCTTTGGCTCGGTAGAGCGTTAGCCTTTGACCCTTACATCACTTAGCAGACCTATATGAACGATTTACTCAACCGCATAGAAGCTCTGGTGGCTCGCCACGAGGAGCTAGAGACATTGATAACCGACCCTAGCGTTATCGCCGACGGCAGACGCTTTGCCACCCTCAGCAAGGAGTACACTCACCTGGGAGAGATCCTCAAAGCTGGGGGGCAGTACAAGCAGCTCCTGACCCAACAGACAGAGGCTGAGACAACGCTACAAGATGCTGACAGCGACGAAGAACTGAAAGCGATGGCGCGCGAGCTACTCGCTGAGGCTAAGGAGGAGATTCCTCAGATGGAGGAAGAGATCAAGCTACTCCTCTTACCGAACGACCCCGAGGATGACAAGAACGCTATCGTTGAGCTACGCGCTGGTACGGGCGGAGACGAGGCGGCACTCTTCGCGGGTGACCTCTTCCGTATGTACTCGCGCTACTGCGAGACGAAGGGATGGAGTGTCACCGTCAGCAGTTACACGGAGGGAGGCACGGGAGGTTACAAAGAGATTGTCCTCAACGTCACAGGCACGGGTGTCTATGGTACGCTCAAGTATGAGAGTGGCGTGCATCGTGTGCAGCGCGTCCCGCAGACGGAGACGCAGGGACGTATCCACACCTCGGCAGCGACCGTGGCCGTACTGCCTGAGGCAGACAAGTTTGAGGTCAACATCAACGAAGGAGAAATCAAGTGGGACACCTTCCGCTCTAGTGGTGCTGGTGGTCAGAATGTCAACAAGGTGGAGTCGGGTGTGCGTCTCCACTATCCGTGGCGCAACCCCAATACGGGCGTCGTGGAGGATATAACGATCGAGTGTACCGAGACGCGTGACCAGCCGAAGAATAAGGAGCGTGCGCTGTCACGGCTTCGCACTTTCATCTATGACAAGGAGCATCAGAAGTATATCGACGAGATTGCATCACGTCGTAAGACGATGGTCTCGACGGGAGACCGCTCGGCTAAGATCCGCACCTACAACTTCCCGCAGGGTCGTGTTACCGATCACCGCATCGGTCTGACGGTACACAACCTGCCCGGTGTGCTCGGTGGCGACCTGCAGCCGATCATCGACGCTCTCATCGTTGCTGAGAATACGGAGCGCCTCAAAGAGGCCGCCCTCTGATTTCCGACTCAATGTTACGGTCTCTTGGGCCCGATGTGATACTTTTTCACTACCTTAGTAGAACCGTACTACGACTACTTACTTCAAACAAACAGAAGATTATCTCATGAATCGCGAGCAAATCATAGAACAAATACGAGCCAAGCGGAGCTACCTCTGCGTGGGTCTCGATCCAGATATACAGAAGTTGCCCCCGCACTTGCTGAAGGGGGATAATCCTATCCTAGATTTCAACAAAGCGATCATCGATGCCACAGCACAGTACGCTATAGCCTTCAAGCTGAATCTCGCCTTCTATGAGACCCTTGGGGCGTTCGGCATGCAGGTCTTTGGCGATACGGTGGACTATATACGTCAGAACTATCCCGAGCAACTCATCATTGCCGATGCTAAGCGTGGCGACATAGGCAACACGAGTAAGATGTATGCGCGTGCCTTCTACGAGAACTTTAAGGTCGATGCGCTCACCGTGGCTCCCTATATGGGTAGCGACAGTGTGCTACCTTTCCTAGAGTACAGCGACAAGTGGGTGATCCTACTCGCCTTGACGAGCAATCAGGGTGCGCAAGACTTCCAGATGCTCCAGACGGGCGAGGAGACTTGTCTCTTCGAGCAGGTACTCAAGACGGCTCTGAGCTGGGAGGGTGCTGACCATATTATGTTTGTCGTGGGCGCTACGCAGAGCAATCTGATGGAGCGTGTGCGTGCGGTGGCCCCCAATGCGTTTCTTCTTGTTCCAGGCGTGGGTGCTCAGGGCGGTAGCCTAGAGGCGGTAGCTGAGCATGCGATGACGAGCGACTGCGGACTGATCGTCAATAGTTCGCGAGGCATCATCTACGCGGGCAATGACGAGCGCTTTGCCTCTGCCTCAGCACAGGCTGCCTCTGACCTAGCACGCCAGATGGAGCAGACGCTCATAGACAAGGGTATCATAGACTAATATATATAAGGTAGATGTACACAGTTGCAGACATTGCCAAGCTAATCGGTGGTACGATAGAAGGCGACGGCACAGCTCAGCTACAAGGCTTCGCAGGCATTGAACAGGCGAAGGCGGGGGACTTGAGCTTTCTCGCCAATATGAAGTACGAGCCCTATCTCTACACGACTCACGCCTCGGCGGTACTCGTTGACGAGAAGTTTACTCCGACACAGCCTTGCTCTACGACGTTGATTCGCGTGGCAAATCCATACGAGACGCTCTCGCAGCTGATGCGGCTCTACGTCTCTCAGCAGGAGCCTCACTGGACGGGTGTCCACCCGACGGCTATCGTGGACCCTTCGGTGGCGATACCCAAGGAGTGCATCATCGGTCCGTACGTCTGCATCGAAGCAGATGTCAAGCTGGGAGAGCAGGTCGTCATCTCGGCGCACTGCGTCATCGGGACCAACTGCTCTATCGGTGACCACACGACACTACACCCACGGGTCACGCTCTACTCGGACAGTATCATCGGACATCATTGTCGCATCCATGCGGGTACGGTCATCGGTGCCGACGGCTTTGGCTTTGCCCCTACGGAGCATGGCTATGACAAGATTCCTCAGATAGGACACGTGGAGATAGGAGACTATGTGGAGATAGGTGCGAATAGTTGCATCGATCGCGCTACGATGGGTGTGACGCGCATCGCTTCGGGGGTTAAGATCGACAACCTCGTGCAGATTGCGCACAACTGCACCGTCGATGAGCACACGGTCATCGCCGCCCAGGCGGGACTAGCAGGCTCAGCACACATCAAGGAGTGGTGCCAGCTGGGCGGTCAGGTGGGCATAGCTGGTCATCTCACCGTGGGCGACCATTCGCAGCTGGGCGGTCAGACGGGCGTGCTGGGCAACCTGCAGCCACACAGCGTCGTGATGGGTGCTCCCGCCATGCCTGTGGGTAAGGCGCTACGTGCCTTCGCCACACTTCCTAAGCTCCCCGAGCTGATGCGTCGGGTAGATAAGCTCGAAGAGCAAGCCGCCTCGGCAACTAAATAGACCCATTTGTAAAAGCAGACACACTCACGTTATGAATCAGTACACACTCGCTACGACACTAACCTTCCAAGGTGTAGGACTTCACACAGGAGCCAACCGCACCTTGACGCTCTCGCCAGCCGAGCCCAATAGTGGCTACCAGATCTGTCGCTCCGACCTCGAGGGCCACCCCGTTATCCCCGCTTATGCGGACTATGTCACGACGACACAGCGTGCTACTCGTATAGAGCGTGGTGCTGTCCAGGTCTCTACGCTCGAGCATTGCCTCAGCGCACTCTATGCGCTCGGTGTGGATAACTGTCTTATTACCGTCGATGGCGACGAGGCTCCCATCCTCGATGGTTCGGCGCAACCTTATGTTCAGGCCATTCAAGAGGCGGGACTCAAGGAGCAGTCTGCTGCTCGCGAGGTCTTTGTCGTGCGCAAACCTATCGAAGTGAGAGATGAGGAGACAGGAGCCTCCATCCTTCTTCTTCCATCGGATCAGCTCGGCGTAGAGGCGCACTTGAGCTTTACCTCCCCACTGCTGAGCAACCAATACGCATCGCTGCGTGACCTCAGTCGCTACGGTGAGGAGGTCGCCGAGGCACGCTCCTTCGTCTTCGTGCGAGAGATACTGCCTCTCCTCAGTCAGGGCTTGATCAAGGGCGGAGACCTAGCCAACGCGATGGTGATCAACGATGAGCCGCTCTCTGAGAGCGATGCTAAGGCACTGGCAGAGGCTCTGCATCGTCCCGTGACGGAGGTAACTCAGCTAGGCGTCATCAACCCCAAGGAGGGCATAACCAACGAGCCCGCACGTCACAAGATCATCGATATACTAGGTGACCTCGCCCTAGCAGGCATCTTCGTGCAGGGACATATCATAGCGACCAAGCCTGGTCATAATATTAACAACAAGTTGGCACGAGCCATTCGCAAGGAGGTCAAGGGTATGGAGACACAGCCCCCCGTCTATGATCCCAATGCAACACCCGTGCTCGACCTTAACCAGATTAAAGGACTCCTACCGCACCGCTACCCCTTCCTCCTAGTGGACAAGGTAATCCATCTAGACAAGAACCATATCGTAGGGGTTAAGAACGTAAGCTTCAACGAGACCTTTTTCCTCGGTCACTTCCCCACCGAGCCTGTCATGCCGGGCGTGCTCATTGTCGAGGCGATGGCGCAGACCGCTGGACTGCTTGTGCTGAGTGGTATCGAAGACCCCGAGCGCTACTCGACCTACTTCCTGACGATCAACAATGTCAAGTTCAGAAACAAAGTCGTCCCCGGTGACACCCTCCTCTTTAAAGTCATGCTCACCAGTGAGGTGCGTCGTGGCTTAGCCAGCGTCAGAGGACTGACCTTCGTGGGCAACCAGCTCGTTTGCGAGGCCGACTTCATGGCTCAGATAGTAAAGAATAAGGATTAAACAATCATATCCATATTATATGGCTCAAACGCACATCTCTCCGCTTGCGCAGGTACATCCTGACGCTCAGATAGGAGCTGAGGTGACGGTCGGACCTTTTGTCACCATCGAGGCCAACACGGTCATCGGCGACCGCACAGTCCTAGACCAAGGCTGCATCATCCGCAGCGGAGCGCGCATCGGTAGCGACTGTCACATACATCCCTATGCTGTGATCGCAGGGATACCGCAAGACCTAAAGTTCAAAGGTGAGAAGACCACAGCCGTCATCGGTGACCACACCACCATCCGTGAGTTTGCCACGGTCAATCGTGGTACCGCCTCGCGTGGTACCACCATCGTCGGGAGCAACTGTCTCATCATGGCTTACTCACACGTTGCGCATGACTGCGTCCTCAAGGACCACATCATACTAGGCAATGCCACCCAGCTCGCTGGCGAAGTCGAGATAGACGACTACGCCATCCTCAGCGGAGCTGTGCTGGTGCATCAGTTCGTACGTATCTCTCAGCACGTGATGATACAGGGAGGCTCTAAGGTGACTAAAGACATCCCGCCCTACTGTCTCGTGGGGCGCGACCCGATTGTCTACTGTGGCATCAACATCGTGGGGCTACGTCGTAGAGGTTTTACCAACGACCAGATTTTCCTCATCAACGACATCTACCGCACTCTTTATCAAGGTGGACTTAACAATAGTGAGGCACTCGTCGAGATTCAGAGTCGCTATCCGCAGTGCTATGAGCGAGACCTCATCTATGACTTCATCAGCGACAGCAAGCGCGGCATCGTCCGGGGATCGATGGACTAGCATAGACAAAAGATTCAAGACCGTAGGCTAAGTCGCACCAACCAACTAAATAGACCAGCTGAAACAATGAAAAAGATACTCATCGGACGCCAATGGGGCACCACGGATAGTTACATCCTCGAGCGTGACCACCTCTCCATTCACGACCTCGTGGAGCGTGTCGCTCAACGCTTCGTAGCAGAGCTTAGGAGTATCTCGGACTTACCACAGGGCATCACCTACGTCTTTGCCGGTCCGGGCAATAACGGAGCTGATGGACTAGCCATCGCACGACGCCTCCTGCAGGAAGGGCGTCGAGTACATTGCTACCTTTTCTGCAAGCAAGAGGAGGCACTCTCCGAGGCGTGTCTCTGGCAGAGAGACAAGCTGCAGGAGTTTCACCCAGATGCTCTTACCACGGTCGCCGATGAGTTCCAGCCCCCGCTCTTGACCGCTCAGACACTTGTCATCGATGCTCTCTTTGGCACTGGACTGTCGCGTCCCCTCGAGGGAGGCTTCGCTGTGCTAGTTGAGCAGCTTATCAACCCATCTCCCGCCACAGTCATCGCCGTCGACATACCCTCTGGGCTCTACGATAAGGACAATAGTGAGAACAACCTCCAAGCCATCATCAAGGCGGACTACACCCTCACCTGCGAAAGCCCCAAGATAGCTCTACTCCTGTCGGACAATGAGAGCTACACTGGCACACTACGCATCCTCTCGCTCAGTCTCAACATGGATGACGACCCTGCCATCCAAGCCGACTACTTCCTCTACACCCCGCAGGATGCCCGTAGAGCCTTGAAGCCTCTCTCGCACTTTGCGCACAAAGGGACTCAGGGGCATGCCCTCCTCATCGCAGGATCCGAAGCGATGGCAGGTGCAGCTATGCTGGCTGGTATGGGTGCTATGCGCTCAGGACTGGGCAAGCTCACGATGCACCTTCCCTGGTCACTCGCTCATCTGGCGAACACCCTCCTCCCCGAGGCTCTCGTGGAGAGAGACCGAGAGGAGACCATCGTTGGGAACCTCCCCAAGGAGCTACACAGCTACCAGGCCATCGCTATGGGCCCCGGCATAGGCACAGCTCCGCTCACCCTACACCTCTTGGAGCATCTCCTGCAAAACATACAGCCAGCCACCCCGCTACTCCTCGATGCTGATGCGCTCAACCTTCTAGCACTCCACCCCGAGTTGCTGAGCGTCCTGCCGAAAGATACCATCCTTACCCCGCATCCAGGCGAGCTAGACCGCATCATAGGCAATGCCCTTGATGATCATCACCGACTCACCAAGGCGCAGGAGCTAGCCATCGAGCAGGAGATTATCGTCGTCCTCAAGGGTGCTAACACAGCCACCTGTCTACCCACAGGAGAGGTCATCTTCAACAGCTCAGGTACGCCAGCCCTCGCCACCGCAGGCAGTGGGGATGTACTCACTGGCATCATCCTCTCACTACTAGGTCAGGGCTACACCCCTGCTGAGGCTACACCCCTAGGCGTTTATATCCACGGCTTGACTGCCAATCATTATGGCGAGCGACTCTCCCCACGCGCTATGATAGCTCGTGATATCGTCGAGATGCTACCGTCCGTCCTCAGGATAGTCGAGCAGTAATCTTGCACCTATTATATAGTACTGCAAAGTTATGAAGCATCTTCGGCACCAAAGCCTCTTATTGCTCGCAGCACTCCTCTGTCTGCTCCTTAGTCTGTCCAGTTGCGCCAAGAGCAAAACCACCGAAGAGCTGCTACAGGATGCCATCGTACAGCAATATCAGAGCGTGGGTAAGCTCATCCTCACCGAGACCACTCTCCAGAAAGCGGTCACCCTTCAGGACCCTAAAATTTCATTCTACGACGTCAGTAGTTTCAAGGACTTTGCAACCTGGCTGGGCAATCAGACCAAGATAGGCAACCGTGTAGGCATTTACTCCTTTGAGGCGACACTAGTGAGCTACACCGACCTGACCGGATTTTCTGCAGAGGATGTAACTTATGACACAGACCATCAGCAACTAACACTCTACATAGCCCCCATACAGGTCGAGCTGCGAGGACGGGACTTCACACTGCAGACCGAGTACGAGTACGTAGCTCCCATGCGTGAAGCCATCACCCCGCAGGACCGAGCTCGTGTCAAGAATAGAGCCTACCAAGTGCTCCAGAAGGAGATTACTGACAATGAGCAACTCATCGCTCAGATACGGCAACGCTCCATCGAGAAGTTGCGTCGATGGCTCACACAGCTCCTCCTCTCCTACGAGCTCCCTCCCAGTGTCGTCATCGTAGAGCGTGGTGCTGCTTTGACACAGCCCACGACTCAGACCTCCTCACCTATGTAGCTCCGTATCCCTATGACCAAGTGGCTTAAGCGCATCCTCTACATCATTCTAGCGATACTCCTCATCGTTGGCACCGTCCTCTTGTGGCGTAGCTGCTCCAAGAGCCAGAGCGAAGACTACAGCGATGTAGTCACACACGCTATGACCGTCCGCTCCATTGAGGAGGTACTCAAGCTCTCCACAGGCGAGCTGTACCAAGAAATCCCTATGGTCGACACCATCGATGGCATGGTCATCGCGTACGTCATACAAGCGCGCACCTACATAGACTTCGACATAGAGCAGCTCCCCACGCAGGTCGTCGGCGACACGCTCTACGTGCAGCTTCCCCCCGAGGAGGTCACTCCTCACGAACTAGGCTACCAAGTCGTTGACGTCCACGCACTGCGCCAAGGATTCTTCAAGAAGACCCTCTCGGCCGAGCAGGAGAATAGAGCCAAGCGACGCATACCGCAGCGACTAATCGACGAGGTGTACCGCTCTGGCTACATACGCAATGCACGCCAGCAAGCTCGTGAAGAGCTAGCACGCTTTCTCTCCGTCACCCACCCCACCGTCATCGTCGTAGACCGCTATCCCGATGGGGTGAGAGACTCCTTCTTTGCCGACACCGTCTACATAGACCATCGTACACTATAAGAGGGTCAAGTTTTTATTCCGAGGCACCCGAGGCGAGGAGATCTAAGGCTGGCGAAATTTAGGCCAGCGAAATGACAAAACGATATCCACGTGGGAAATCTAAATTCCCAGGTGGATGTTTTTTATTTCCCAGGTGGTGAGGAAGATGAGTTGTGCCCTTGGATAGGGGGGGGTAGGTGGTGTGCTACTCTACGGGTGTGAGCAGGTAGCGAGGGTTGTCGCTGTCGTCCTCGATGAGATGCCACGCACCTGAGTAGTAGCGGGTGTGTGGCGGTTCGTCGTGAAGCCACGGCTCTACTGCGATGCCACGCTCACGGTCTCGGTAGGTAATTAGGACGGAGCGGAGGAGCTCCCCACGGTAGTGTAGCTGTCGGAGGGCGACCCGTTCGCCTGGTTGTAGGACAATCTGTCTAGCCATTGGTGTGCTGCTTGCTACGAGGGGAGGCTATGCGCAGAGCTTAGCGGGCGATGATGCGTAGGTCATAGAGCCTAAAGAGTAGCGACCGCTCACTCTCGTAGGCTGTCGGTAGACCGTAGATGGTGATGGAGAGGGTGTCTCCTGCAGAGAACTTGGGGACGGGTCGGTGTGGCACTGTGTGTGGTGGGGTGACGGAGAGCGTGTCCGCCAAGCCGTTTGCGACACTGTCCACATGACTATTCGGCTCCTGTGGCTGTGTGGCTGTTGGCTCCGTTGGGGCTGTGCCTAGGGTGAGGACGAAGCGACCTCCTAGTGGTAGCTGTGTCGAGGTGCTTTCGACTGCCAAGGGGGGCGGTGTGGCGTCTAGCTGCTTGGAGAGAGCTATGTAGGGCATCCGCCCTTGCTCGGGTAGCTGTGTGCCACTGATGAGTCCCTGTATCTCCACCTGCCGAACGGTGTCGGGGAGGTGGGGGATGTCTGCTAGCGCAATCTTCCAGTGATAGCTGCTTTGTCGCTTATTGATACAAATGGGATAGGGGGACAGCGGGGTGACAAGACGAGAGAGTGTGTCGGGAAGGGGCGAGTAGAAGTAGACCTCGTCTCCGTCGATGCCTACCCTAAAGGAGCCAGTGGTGCGCTCAAAGATTTCCACATCTCTCTCGATGCTGGCGGAGGCCTGTGCGATAATCTTCTGTAGCACCTTGGCCTTTGTAGCGGAGAGGTAGTAGATGGTGCTGTCGAGGTCTTCTTGAGATACACCGTGTGCCTGCAGGATGGAGGCGTAGACTGAGTCTTGCTCGGCAGCGGAGATGTAGAGAGCCTGTCCTACACCTCGTGCTGTGTATAGCTCGGTGAGGAGTTGCTGCAGCTGGTCGTTGGGGATGCGTTGCCACGACCGCTTGTTACAGCCCACTGCTAGTAGCCCGCAGAGGAGGAGCAGGAGGAGCTTGACACTGGTGAAGGAGGCCTTCATAGGAATCTTTTGCCTAGGCTACCGATGGGGCTACTTCTTGGGGCGGTGCTTGCCTCGGAGGTAGAGCCAGAGCCGATCGAGGGCGCGCGTGGTGGTGCGTGGGTAGCAGATGAGCAGTGCCAGCACGCCTACGGTGATGCAGCTGTCGGCAATGTTGAAGATGGGACTGAAGAAGGTGTACGCTGACCCACCGCCTATCGGGAACCACTCGGGCAGTACGGTCGTGAAGAGGGGGAAGTAGAGCATGTCGACTACGTGACCCTCAAACCACGGGGCGTAGCCGACGGCTCCAGCTGTCGTGGGGACAAACTGCGCTACCTGCCCGATGGAGGAGGTAAAGAGCTGTCCGTAGAAGATAGAGTCGAGGAGGTTCCCGATGCCCCCTGCCAGCACTAGCCCGATAATCGTACAAAAGCCTAGCGAGTAGTGTCGCCACTGACGGATGAAGCCTGAGAGCCAGACGCCTAGACCTGCCATCGCTACGATACGGAATGCGGTCAGAAGGAGCTTGCTCCCCAGCTCGACACCATAGGCCATACCACGGTTCTCAACGAAGTAGATGCGAAACCAGTCGAAGATGTGGTACTCCTGCCCGATGTACATATGGGTCTTAATCCACACCTTGACTCCCTGGTCGATGAGAAGGAGGAGCAAGATGAGGAAGACGACTAGCCAGCGCCGCCGCTTGGTGTGACTCATGATGATATGAGGCGAGCCCTTACTTGCGCTTGTCACGGTTCAGCTTAGCCTCGATGCTCTTGGTCGTATGTGGTACGGCACGTAGACGCTCCTTGGGAATAAGCTTGCCCGTTACGGAGCAGATGCCGTAGGTGCCGTTTTGAATACGTAGGAGGGCTGCTTCGAGCTTCTCGATGAAGTCCTGCAGACGCTGGGCTTGTGCGTCGTTTTCAAGGCGAGCCTGCGTGATGGCGCCCTCATCTAAATCCTTGTAGGTGGGCGTCGTGTCGCTGATATCGTTGGCATTGTCAGCGCGGAGCATATTAAGATCCTCACGAGCTTGCGCAATCTTCTTCTCGATGAGTATGCGAAACTCCTCGAGCTCCTCGGCGTTGTATCTTTTCTTACCGCTATCTTCCATAATCTACTGAAGGGTTAATGTGCCAGAGGTGAAGAGCCTTTTCCCAAAACAAAGGCAACTGTCGCCTACCGAGGCACTGTGAATAGTCTGTTATACTTTGCTGATTTGTACCGCTATCAGGGCACCATCGAGATCAATCTCCTCAGCATCGCTGAGCACCTCGGAGTAGTCAATCGTGTCGGCCTGCACTTGCGTCTGGATATAGTCCTGATGGGTGCGTAGTGCCTGTGCGACCTCTTCGGGCGCCATCACGAGTAGCTCGATGTGGTCGTTGACTTCATAGCCCGACTGCTTGCGGAGGTTCTGTATGCGGTTGACGAACTCTCGCGCCGTACCCTCTGCGATCAGCTCGGGTGTGAGCGTGATGTCTAGAGCGACCGTGTGGCGTCCCTCATTGGCGACAGTCCAGCCAGGGATATCCTGTGCGATGATTTGTACATCTTTAAGGTCAACCTCGATGGGCTGTCCCCCCACAGTTAGGGTGAGCTGCCCAGTCTGCTCTAGTTCGTTAATCTGATCTGGAGTGAGCGCATTGATCTGAGCTGCGAGGGCTTTCATCTGCTTACCGACCTTTGGCCCTAGAGCCTTGAAGTCAGGCTTGACCGTACGTACCCAGATGGAGTCGGAGGGATCGACGAAGCGAATCTCCTTGACGTTGACCTCGCTGAGCAAAAGGTCGTGGACTTGCTCGACATGTACTTTGTCGGCGGGGTCATTGACTGGTAGCATGATTGCGCTGAGCGGTTGACGCACCTTGATATTGACCTTGCGACGTAGTGAGAGGACTAGCGTCGAGTAGATTTGTGCTAGCTCCATACTGCGCTCGAGGTCGAGGTCTATCTGAGACTCGTCTGCTACTGGGTAGTCAGAGAGGTGCACCGATGTAGCGTCGTCGTGCAGGTCACGGTAGAGCCTATCTGCGTAGAAAGGCGCAATCGGAGCCATCAGTTGAGACACGACCGAGAGGCACTGGTAGAGCGTCTGGTAAGCACTGAGCTTATCGTCGGTCATAGTTCCCGCCCAGAAGCGTTTGCGTGAGAGACGCACGTACCAGTTGCTCAGATGCTCCGAGACAAAGTTCTCGATAGCACGTCCTGCAGGTGTCGGGTCGTAGCTTGCCAGCTTGCCATCGACCTCCTTGATGAGCGAGTTGAGACGCGAGAGAATCCAGCGGTCGATCTCAGGTCGATTCGCATAGGGGATTTGAGCTACGGCAGGATCGAAACCGTCTAAGTTCGCGTATAGAGCGAAGAACTGGTAGGTATTGTAGAGCGTGCCGAAGTACTTGCGACTCACCTCCTCGACACCCTTCGGATCGAAGCGAATGTTTTCCCAAGGGTTGGCGTTGGTAATCATATACCATCGGAGTGGGTCTGAGCCGTACTGCTGAATGACGCCAAAGGGGTCGACCGCATTGCCCAGACGCTTGCTCATCTTGTTACCATCCTTGTCGAGTACGAGCCCGTTGACGAGGACATTTCTAAAGGCGATGCTGCCCTGGGTCATCGTGGCGATAGCGTGAAGCGTGAAGAACCAACCACGTGTCTGGTCCACACCCTCGGCGATGAAGTCGGCGGGGAAGACCTTGCCACTCTCGACCTCCTCACGATGCTCGAAGGGGTAGTGCACCTGCGCAAAAGGCATAGCCCCCGAGTCAAACCATACGTCGATCAGATCGCTCTCACGACGCATCGGGCGCTTGCCATCCTGAGCTACGAGTGTAATCTCATCAACGTAGGGACGGTGCAGGTCTATCTTGTCGTAGTTCTCCTCGCTGTAGTCGCCCGGGGTAAAGCCTGCGAGCGGATTGGCTGACATGACGCCCGCCTGCACAGCGCGCTCGCACTCCTTGTATAGCTCCTCGACAGAGCCGATGCAAATCTCCTCATCACCATCCTCCGTGCGCCAGATAGGTAGGGGAGTGCCCCAGTAGCGACTGCGGGAGAGGTTCCAGTCCTGGAGGTTCTCCAGCCACTTGCCGAAGCGTCCCACGCCGATAGCTGCGGGATGCCAGTCGATCGTCTCATTGAGACGCATCATCTCCTCTCGGCAGGCAGTAGAGCGGATGAACCAGCTGTCTAGTGGGTAGTAGAGAATCGGCTTGTCCGTGCGCCAGCAGTGAGGGTAGTTGTGCGTATGCTTCTCAACTCGGAAGACGCGGTTCTCATGCTTGAGCATGACGCAGATCTCTACGTCTAGCGTCTCCTTGTCAGGCGTGTCCTTGGGGTCGTAGTCCTTCTTGACGTAGCGACCTGCGTAGATATCGTAGAGAGGGACGTTCACAGACTCCTTAAGGAACTGATGATCCAGTGCCTCAATCTTGTAAAAGCGACCCTTCAGGTCGACCATCGGACGTTGCTGCCCCTTATTATCAATCATCAGAAGCGGAGGAATGCCTGCCGCCTTAGCGACACGCTCATCGTCCGCACCGAAGGTTGGTGCAATGTGCACGATACCAGTACCGTCCTCTGTGCTAACATAGTCTCCGGGGATGACACGGAAGGCTCCCTCGCCAGGATTAACCCACGGGATAAGCTGCTCGTAGTGAATGCCGACGAGATCGCTACCCTTGCAGGTTGATAGACGGTGCCAAGGAGCCTTCTTGTAGGTCTCGCGATCCCACGTCTCAGGCAACTCGCTTACTTCGCTCTCAGCGTCGAAGTAACTCCCTAGGAGCGTTGTGGCAAGCACCACAGTGATTGGCATACCGCTGTAGGGGTTGAACGTCTCTACAGCGCAGTACTCAATCGAGGGACCCACGCAGAGCGCTGTGTTCGATGGGAGCGTCCATGGGGTGGTGGTCCAAGCTAGGAAAAAGCTCTCGCCACGACCACGAAGAGACTCGGGGACATCGATGATGCGAAACTGTGCGGTGCAGACCGTATCCTTGACATCACGATAGCAACCTGGTTGGTTCAGCTCGTGCGAGCTCAGTCCCGTACCAGCTGCGGGGCTGTAGGGCTGTATGGATAGACCTTTGTATAGAAGCCCCTTCTTGTATAGCTCCTTAAGAAGGTACCAGAGCGTCTCGATGTACTTATTCTTGTAAGTTACGTAGGGGTGCTCCATATCGACCCAGTATCCCATCTGCTTGGTCAGGGACTCCCACTCGGCGGTGTACTTCATCACCTCCTTGCGGCAGGTCTTATTGTACTCAGCGACAGAGATCGTCTTACCGATAGCATCCTTGGTGATGCCGAGCTTCTTCTCGACCCCCAGCTCTACGGGCAGACCGTGCGTATCCCAACCAGCGCGACGATCCACACGGTAGCCGTGCATCGTCTTGTAGCGACAGATGATATCCTTGATAGAGCGTGCTATGACGTGGTGAATGCCGGGCATACCATTGGCCGAGGGAGGACCCTCGTAGAAGGTAAATAGCGGCGCATCCTCACGCTGATGTAGCGAGCGGTGGAAGAGCTGCTCCTTCTCCCACAGAGCGAGCATCTCTTGGTTCATCTGAGCAAAGTCAGCAGACTGGTATTCCTTAAAGGGCTTCTTCATTGGAGCTATCGTATGAGTTTTGTCCACAAAGATACAGAATCTCGTCCAAATGAACCCGTAAATTGCTGTCGCAAAAGTCAACAGTCTCATAATGTTGTCACCCCTGGATTGGCTGTTGGCTGTTAGCTATTGGCTGTTAGCCTATCGGAACCATCGGAG
>JAERMT010000486.1_pt1 | contig 22385 bp, 17 predicted proteins | sample 9267081 | NCBI WGS metagenome assembly JAERMT01 (sample SAMN17071939, study PRJNA684904) | human gut metagenome | isolation source: diarrhea sample from child under the age of five | host: Homo sapiens | place: South Africa: Mafikeng, Mafikeng Provincial Hospital | collected 2019-09
GCTTGCGAAACGAGAAAAAACTTCGCATTTTACTTGCATATGAACTTAGAAAGCAAAGGGCTACATGTCAGACAGTTCTGATAAAAAAAAGACCTCGCTAGAGGTCCGACGCATCGTGGCCTTCGGTCGAAGGGGCTACGGCCCCGAACGACCGTTGGATAGGCGAATGTGGTAGGAGGTCGACCCCTTGTGGGTCGGACTAAACGAAGCTTACAGTCCCAGTCAGAGTACTCTTATTGTTGAACTTCCCAGTTTTTCTTCTGTGCAGTAGTTACGTCAGCAGCACTACACCTGTTTTTATCGCTTTTCTTAGAGGAGCGACTTACTACCCAAAGAGAACCACTACTCATACCCTTTCGATTGGGAAGACTATTCACCAACTTGGTCATAGCCTCGCCATTGATACAATTACTGAAGCAATAAAGAGCATCCAATCTAGCACATCCAGATATGTTCAAGCTCGTCAGTTGATTGATGCAGCATTCAAGAGACTCCAAGGCAGTGTTCTTTGACACGTCCAAGCTGGTTAGTTGATTGTCGGGGCAGTTAAGCTCTGTCAAGGCGGTGTTCTTTGACAAGTCCAAGCTCGTCAGTTGATTGCCTCCACAAGAAAGCGTTGTCAAGGCTCTATTCTTTGATACATTCAAACTGGTCAGTTGATTGTCGAAGCAGCTGAGCGATGTCAAGGCGGTGTTCTTTGACACGTCCAAGTTCGTCAGTTGATTCCATGAGCAGTCAAGCTTTGTCAAGGCGGTGTTCTTTGACACGTTCAAGCTGGTCAGTTGATTTTCGGAGCAGTAAAGCTCTGTCAAGGCAGTGTTCTTTGACACGTCCAAGCTGGGCAGTTGATTGCCGTAGCAGTTAAGCTCTGTCAAGGCGGTGTTCTTTGACAAGTCCAAGCTCGTCAGTTTGCTGCTAAAGCAGTCCAGAATTGTCAAAGCAGTGTTCTTTGACACGTCCAAGCTGGTTAATTGGTTCTCTCCACAGTATAGCCCTTTCAAGGCGATGTTCTTTGAGACATCCAAGCTAATCAGTTGATTGCTGAAGCAGTTAAGCTCTGTCAAGGCGCTGTTCTTTGAGACATCCAAGCTGGTCAGCTTATTGTCGCTGCAGTAAAGTACTTCCAAGGCGACACTCTTTGACACGTCCAAGCTCGTCAGTTGATTGTTGAAGCAGTCAAGCTCTGTCAAATCGCCTCGGATGGTAATCGTTTGGCTAGTGAGCCTGTAGGGCTTGAAACCGGACTCGTTCGCTTGTCCAGTCTCTTGAGCCCCTTCGATGGTGACGTTATCATTTGCCTTGATGATCAGTTGGATTTCTTCTCCGACAGTTCGGGAGGTGGTCATCGTGATGACGCCTTCGGCGAGGAGGGTGCTGCTCGCGAGGAGGGTGCCGAGGAGGACGAAGAGCCAGATGCGGAGTTGTTTGCACATAGTCTAGCTAGAGGTTAGAGGTTAGAATTGGGGGGGAGCAAAGGCTCTACCTGCGCTAGTACATCGTCCAGGTCGGCTAGGGTAGGGGCTTGGAGCATCGCTATGCGTAGCGTACGGAAGTTGGGGATGCCCTTAAAGAGTGGTGTGGCGGCTAGGTGGCGACGACTATGCAGGATGCCTCTGCGCTCGTCCAGCTTCTCGATATTCTTGTGAACGATCTCTTTTAGGATCTCCAGCTGTTGCTGGGAGGTTAGCTGAGGAGCGGTAAAGGTCGGGTCGACGGCTGCGCGCATTTCGCCAAAGATCCACGGCTGTCCGATAGCTGCTCGTCCGACCATTACCCCATCCACCCCATAGGTGTCAAAAGCGTGCCGTACCTCCTCGCCTGTCGTTATGTCGCCATTGCCGATGATTGGAATTGCTATCTCAGGATTGGAGCGCACCGCACCGATCAAAGTCCAGTCTGCACTCCCCTTGTACATATCGCTGCGCGTACGCCCATGGATGGTCAGAGCTGCGATGCCACAAGCTTGTAGGCGTGGTGCCAGCTCGTTGATGATAAGGCTGTTGTGGTCCCATCCTAGACGCGTCTTGACCGTCACAGGGCAACTAGCCGCAGAGACCACTGCGGCGGTGATTTCGAGGAGTAGCTCGGGTTCACGAAGCATACCACTGCCCGCCCCCTTGCCCGCGACCCGCTTGACGGGGCAACCGAAGTTGAGGTCGAGTAGGTCAGGCTCCAGTTGGCAGGCGATACGAGCCGCCTCACACATCGTCTCCACATCACGACCATAGATCTGTATGGCGACGGGACGCTCTGCCGGGTCTATACGCATCTTGCGCATCGTGCTGGGTACGTAACGCACGAGCGCATCGGCACTGATGAACTCAGTGTAGACGAGGCTAGCACCAAACTGCTTACAGAGCAGGCGAAAGGGTGCATCGCTCACATCCTCCATCGGTGCGAGCAGTAGCGGTCTAGAGCCTAAGTCAAGGGAGCCTATCTGCATAGCTATTCTTCTGTCGGGGCGAAGCAGGTAAACTGTACGGCGCTATAGGACTTGTGCCAAGCGAAGCGAGGGAACTCAGCAAAGTCCACCGTGTCGGGGTGCTCTAGTACGAAGATAGAGCTAGGACACCACGCTTTACTGGCGAAGAGTAAGTCGGGTATATCCTTTATCCACGGTAAGTTATAGGGCGGATCGGCAAAGATCAGGTCGTAAGGCTCCCCATCGTACTGACGTAAGTATTGCTCTACGGAGCGATTGAGGACGAGGAGCTGCTTGGTCGAGAGGATCTCCTTGTCTAGCGTGTCAGCGGCCGATCGGATGAAGGCTGCATGCTTTGGATGCTTCTCAATAGAAGTCACCGAGGCTGCTCCCCGTGAGACAAACTCTAGAGAGATACTCCCGATGCCCGCAAAGAGATCTAGCACCCGCATACCCTCTATGTCATATTGAGCTGAGAGGCTATTGAAGAGAGCCTCCTTGGCAATGTCTGTCGTGGGGCGAAGTGTCAGCCCTTTAGGCGGGGAGAGACGACGGCGACCATATTTGCCTGCTATAATGCGCATGGTAGAGCTTGAGTTTAGGATTGCCAGTAGTGGGACGGTGTGATGCTCACTGACCAGTCGGCTGTGGCAAACTGTCGATGGAGTGCTGCTAGTAGCTCCTCTGCGAGACTATCAGCGCCTGCCGTACCATCCGAGAGAATGATTGAGATAGGCTTGGCATAGTCAGTCGTACAGTCTAGATAGATTTTGCTGAGGAAGTAGAGTACTTGATAGAGATGGTGCTGCCACGTATGGTAGCGAGGCCAGCTGTAGTGATTAGCTCGTAGTAGGTCGCCCGACTGACACAAGACAATATCACAGCCAGACTCGAAGAGCTCGACTCCTAGCGAGAAGCCAGCTTGCAGAGCCGAGTGACGTAGCACATACTGGGTGAAAGGTAAAATCGTCGGGACAAATCTGCTCGCTACGAAGCTACGCTGTATGAAGCCTTTGATTAAGTTGTCGTACCCCACAGCTAAGACTGGCTTGCCGTCACCAAGAGAGTAGCTATCGCAGTAGTACTGACTAGTCTCGGCAAAAATAGGAGCTGTCAGTCGCCACCACTGCACATCCTGGTCGCCACTCATACCGCTCGGTATCACTACATAGTGAGAGGCGGGGTAGAGTACACGTACCTCTCCGGCAGGGTCTGTCAGGATGGGATGCTGTGCTATCAAGTCGCCCCAGAGAGTTGATAGATGCGCCCAATCTATCTGGACGAACCGTGGCTCCTGTAGCCCCCCAGGAGTCGTCGCCTCAACGTCTCTAGCAGAGCGTGGTGTGTGCTGCTCCTCTGATGTGGTAGGTAGATAGACGAAGCCATCCGCCGTGAGTCGCAAGGTGAGCGATGAAGCTGCGGATTCAGATGAGAGCATATCTACGGGAAGTGCTGGGGGCTGCTGCATAGTAACTATATATAATAAGGAGTCAGACGATAAACTTTAAGGTCCTGCGCCCCATCTCCTCTCTCGGAGAGCTAAGTCTCAGTCGAGAGAGTAAGAATCAGCAGACGACGCTTGAAGTCTATAGTCTGACTCAGTAGAGCAGTATGTCTACCACAGATAGGGTAGTAGCTGGGGCGCAGTTGCGATTACTCCCAGTTGCCTGTGTTCTTGACCTCCTTGAGAGATCCTAGAGCTAGTCCAGGATATCCAGTGCCTTGATAGCGAGCCTCTGCATCCTTGATAGCTGTGTTGAGGAGCTTATGATCCTGATCAGCTAGGTAGACAGAGAGAGGTACAGCGGTACGGAATACGGGTACCATCACGACATCGTCGCCAATCTCCTGAGCGATTGAGGCTGTGTCAATCTCTATAATAGACTCGGGGAAGCCTGGTACCTGCAGGAACTCCTCGGGAGTTATCCCCCCCTTGAGTAGTGAGTCGCGTGCGCTCACCCATACAGTGTCACGGACGATGAGCCCCTTGGCAGCAGCCTCGCGCTCATTCATACCAGCCTCGCGCATAGCGTCGGTGTAGTCACCCTCGGAACGTACATAAAAAATCTTGCCATCCGTAAGGAACTGACGTAACTCGTCTACTGGAGCGTAGCGGTTGTAGACATCGTGAAAGGCATTCTCCACGAAAGCTACCTCTTTCAGACGCACCTGGATGGGAGCCTCACGAGCAATGCGTGTCTTGCTGAATTGCTCTGGTGTTAGGATGCTCATGACTGCTAGATAGCCTACGACAACGGCTGCTATAAGCAGGAGGACGGTCATTAGTTTTCTCATAATATCGCCTATAAGTATTTGTGTTGATTACGCTAAGTTAGTAACAGGTGAATCTAGAGACTTCAAGGACGGTGTGCCGATGAAGTCCGTGCAATTACAGCGCAAATATACGCTTTTCTCAATAGATAGAGCAAATTATTGTCTACCAATTACACCCACATAGGTCCAAAAGTCCCAAATTATAGAGGTGCAATTCCCAGAGAACGACTACAAGTCGCGCTATCTCGGGGCGCTCCGATGAGGGGCTAATGGGCGAGCTGGCATCTCCGTTAAAAGCATGGAGCGACCTGTTTTTCGTGAGTGAGAGAGGACGCTCCGATGGACTACGTCCGATAGGACTGCTCCGACGTGCTCCTCTTAGGATTGCTCGTAGTACGCTGATTCCATAGCACATACGAGTTCCAAAAATAGATCCCCTCTTGGAACTTTTTAGTTCCAAGGGAGGAACTTTTCGGTTCCAAGGGAGGAACTTTCGAGTTCCAAGGGAGGAATTGAAAAATCCCTAGGGGGGGACGAAGAAATCCCTCCCTAGGGACGAATTACTCCCACACTGGGTGGGCAACTTTCAGACGAAGGAAACGATTAGCGCCCTGCGGAGGAGGCTTTGGAGCTCTCTAGAAATGTGATTTCACTTCTGCGGAAAAGTGATTTGACTTCTCGGAAAATGTTGTTTGGCTTCTGCGGATGAGCTTTAGCGGTGCTAGAAGGAGACGGAGATGCCGAGGCGGACGGAGTGACGCTGGAGCGGGGGGATGTCTTGGCCTGTGATGCGGTAGAAGTATTGGACGGAGAGCATCTTGAAGATGTTGCTTAGCCCTGCTGAGAACTCTAGGTGTAGGTTGTTGCGCATGGGATCGGCGTAGGTGGGTAGGAGGATTTGCCCTGGGCGCGGAGAGCGGTGTCGTGGCGATGTGTCGCCCCAGTAGCCATGGATGCCGACGAGCTCTCGTAGTCCGAGACGCTTGACGAGCGGGATGCGGTTGAAGAGCAAGCCCTCCATACGATAGAGGAGCTTGAAGTCGAGGTATTTGTCAGCTATGAACTCAAGGGGTTGTATAGTCTGGAAGGCATCGGGGACGAGTAGCCAGGCACGATTGCCGTAGGGTGTGAAGAGTTGTGACTGAGGGGTGTCGCCTAGTGCAATGCCGCTCTGGAGGGTTATGTCTAGAGCACCAAATATGCTGAGATATAGTCTCTGGCTGTAGGCGAGGTGGAGTGCGCCGTGGGTCTGCTCGTTGCCCCATAGACCTCGTGGGTAGATTGATCCCGAGAGTGTAAAGGTGGGCTTGTAGATGTCTGCCGAGACGATGCTACCGGGCTTTCGTCCTGAGTAGGGGGTGCGTCCAGGTGTCCAGCTGAGCGAGGTCCCAATCTCGGTCTGCTCAAGTTCGTGGACTTCGTATTGATTGCCTTCGGCATCAAGTGCGTAGTAGTGGAGCGTGCCGGTGGGTCTTTGTCGCTGGTAGTCGACCCAGATGTTGGTGTATAGTCCAGTTGACCAGTCTATCTCGTGCGAAGCGTTGATGTCTAGCCCGTAGTAGCGCCGCGTGATGCCGTAGGTGCCAAAGATGGACGCGATACCATCTTTGTATAGTCCGTAGCTCTCCTCTCCAGGGAAGAAGAGATCGTTGCGTACGGCGAGTGCGAAGTTGTTGCGTGGGTAGCTGTGGGGGTGAAGTTCTTTTGGCTTGGTGGCGTAGGTGAGACGAGCATAGTACTTCCACTTTTTGTCCTTAAAGCCATAGGTGACATATCCCTCGGCAAAGAGCTGGTTGTGCAGTCTGGCTGTGGTCATACCACCAAGTCGAAGTCGCACGCCCTCGATTAGGTTGGCACTGATGAGGGTCTCTAGGGGACCTAGGTCTAGATAGACGCGCTCACGGTGTAGTGGCTCGGCAGGTATCGGGATAAAGCCTACGGAAGCCATCCTAGCACCTAGAGAAAAGAGCTTGTACCCTGGGTCGTGGAGGATGTAGTCAACGAGCTGTGTGGCGCGCTGCTCGGTGGAGTCGATTGGCTCGGGACGAACGACCAACCCGTAGTCGTCGATGACGCGTGTCATGAGCTGCTGGAGCGTATCGGCAGGGAGGAGGAGACGAGGGTCGAGCGTCTCGGGTCGTAGTGCTGTGGCTCCTGTCTCGTAGTGGCTGTAGATGGAGGTGACACGTGCTAAGGCGGAGATGTCTAGTCGCTTGGATACGCGAAAGAGTGCATCGAGCCGTTGTCGCTCGGGAAGCCATAGGGTGTCGGGTCGTCCGTCTTGTCGTGTGATGCTCTGCGGGGCGTAGTCGATGGTAATCTCTAGGCGGTCGACCCAGTTGACATTGGCGGTGGTGGGTAGGCGCATCTCTACTCGGTGGATGCTATAGTCCACGGTGTCTACCAGTAGCGTACCCGAAAAGCCTGCGTCCCGCATCTCTATCGGTACGAACTGTATCTGATAGCAGGGATTGCCCGAAGCGTCTGGGATGGTGTCTCGTAGGTAGTATTTGTAGAAGGTGATGCCGAGCTGCGCGTGTAGGGGACCGATGATCTCTTTGGAGAGGAGTGGCAGGTCGTTGTCGTAGATGTCTACGGGAGCCAGGAGGGCGTCTATATTGCTCGATAGAAGACCCTCGTCAACCACCTGCTCGACCCCTTTGTGTCTGGTCCCGAGGAGTAATGGGGGCTCGGGGTGTCCGCTCTGCTGTGCGTAGACGATGTGTCGCTCACGTAGGGAAAAAGGAAGGATGGGTGTCCTAGCGAGTGCGGAGCTGTCGACGAAGCTCTTCATGCGCCACTTGGGGATACCCCAGTAACCTTTGCCTCGTGTGACGTCGCCCTGAGCGAGGAGGGTCTTCTGGTAGAGCTGGTAAGAGTAGTCGGGTAGGGCGGATAGGTGGTTGCGCTCTTTGTGCTGCATCACCTGGCGCATGATGGTTACGGCGGGATTGCCCTTGCGTCGGTAGCGCTCTTTCTTGGGCTTGACGACGACTGTCTCTATAACGGTCTCTTTTCGAGAGAGGGGGATGCGTCCTAATTCGTGGTTTTGGTATTTGTCTAAACGCAATGTTCGTCCCTCATAGCCTATACAGCTAATTTGTAGTGCTATGGTGTCTGACGCAATGAGCTCTTGTTGTAGCTTGATGGTGAAGGCTCCCTTGTCATCGCTTGCGGTGCCAGTGACGCTCTGGCGTGTCTCGGTAGAGATGGTGGCGTAGGGAATGGACTCTCCTGTCTGACGGTCGTATAGGATGCCTGAGATGGTCGTGCTACTGGTGACCTGTGCAGGGAGGAGGGTGGGGAGGAGACATAGGAAGCTCCAGAGCAGGATGAGGTAGCTGCGCTTCGTTTGCATAAGTGGGTCACTTAGTCAGCTTGCGACGCAGACGAGCCGTGGGGAGTCCGAGCTGTTGTCGATACTTAGCCGTGGTGCGACGCGCTATGTCGTAGCCTTTGCGTGAGAGTTCCTCCGTTAGTTGGTCGTCTGTGAGTGGCTGGAGAGGGTCTTCCCCTTCGATGATTTGCTTGAGACAATCTTTGATTACTTTGGTGGAGACGTCACTACCATCCTTGGCCTGCATGCTTTCGCTAAAGAAGAACTTGACGGGGTAGATGCCCCACTGGCACTGCACGTACTTGCTATTGCTCACACGTGAGATGGTGCTGATGTCTAGTCGGGCTAGCTCAGCTACGTCTTTGAGAATCATAGGGCGCAGGTCTACGATGTCGCCTGAGAGGAAGAAGTCTCGCTGCAGCGTCATGATGATGGTCATGGTGGTGCGAAGGGTGTCGTAGCGCTGCTGCAGTGCGGAGATGAACCACTCGGCATCCTTGACTCGGTCACGGGTGTATTGAATCGTCTCCTTGAGCTTGGCACGCTCGCTGGCTGGTGCATCACGGTAGTCGGCAATCATCTGCTTGTAGCTTGGCGAAACGGTGAGGGCGGGTATCTCACGCTGGTCGGTGAGGGTCAGGGTGAGCTCACCTTCATGCTCAGTGATGATGAAGTCGGGCGTCACCTTCGAGAGAAGCGTCTCAGCCGAGGAATCAAAGCCGTTGCCTGGCTTGGGCGAGAGCTGGTGAATAAGTGACGAGACCTCTTCGAGTTGCTGCTGGTCGAATCCTCGCTTGGTGAGTCGCTCGAACCGTTTGTAAGCAAAGTCGTCGAAGTAGCGAGAGACGATCTGCTCCGCATTGACGACGGTCTCGCTCTGCTCCATGCGGTGCAGTTGTAGTAGCAGGCACTCTTGTAGCGTCCTCGCACCTACGCCTGGAGGGTCTAAGCTCTGAATAATCTGAAGTAGCTCGGTGAGCTCCTGCTCGGAGGCATCGACGCCCTCTTTGAGGAGCAGATCCTGAGCAATGAGTGGAAGTGAGCGGTCTAGGTAACCATCCTCACGGAGGTTGCCTACTATATAAGGTACGAGTAACTGCTGCCGCTCGGTGAGCTCTAGGGTGGAGAGCTGGTTGTCGAGGTAGTCTGCGAGGGATAGACCGTGAGCAGCAAAGGGTATCTCCTCGCGCTGCTGCTCTCTCTCGGCGATCATCCTGAGACGATAAGCTGGGATCTCGTCGTCATTGCCAAACTCGTTGCGCGCCTCGATTCGGTCTTGGTCGAACTGGCTTAGGGAGGAGTCGACTTGTTCGTTGGTTGCGTTGCTTTCATTAGAATCGTCATGAGCAGTATAGCCCTCTTCGAGGGCGGGGTTGCGCTCGATCTCAGCACTGATGCGCTGCTCCAGCTCGGTGACAGGTAGCTCCAGCAGTTGTATCTGCTGTATCTGTCGCGCTGTGAGAGTCTGTCGCTGCTCTAGCTGCTGTTGCTGGCGATTCTTTAGCATAGCTCCGCGATGGACGAGAGATGGTGCGAGTTAGAGCCTTTGATTAGGATAAAGCTGTGCTGCGGTTGGTGTCTGGTGAAGTATTGCTTGAGAGCGGTCGCCGAGGGGAAGAAGATAAAGTGCTCGCTCCCGTAGCGAGCCTGCAGGGCGAAGAAGTTGGGCCCGCAGAAGTAAGTGACCATCTTAGGATAGCGTAGGAGATAGCTCTGTATCTGTCTGATGACGGTGATATGCTCGCTCTCGGCCGCATCGCCTAGCTCGTTCATATCGCCAAGGATAAGCATACGATTGAGTCCCTGCGAATCCATCGTGAAGTAACTATTGAGTGCCACCTCCATGCTAGAGGGGTTGGCGTTGTAGCAGTCGAGGATGACGCGGTTGCCCTGCGCCGTCGGAGGGAGGACTTGTGACCGCTCATTGTGTGGCTGGTAATTGGTCACAGCCTCATTGATTGTCTTCGAATCTAAGCCGAAGTGTAGTCCCACGGTGATGGCTGCGAGTATGTTGTTGAGGTTGTAGTCGCCGACTAGCTTTGTAGCGAGCTGATAGCTCTCGTCCGTCTCCTGGTCACGCCACTCTATCTTGAGTAGTCCAGACTCATCGGTGGGGAGCACGGATCCCGTGACGCGTGGCGACGTGGTGCCATTATAATAGACCGTGGGCAGCCCATTAAGATTGCTGATGAGCGTCTTGTCCTCGCCATTGCAGAAGGCTTGTCCGTCATGCTCTCGCAGATAAGCGTACAGCTCGCTCTTGGCCTTGACAACCCCCTCGGGCGTGCCAAAGCCTGAGAGATGAGCTCGCCCCACATTCGTAATGATACCGTACTGTGGCTGTGCCAGCTTGCAGAGCGAAGCTATGTCTCCGATGTGCGAAGCACCGAGCTCGACGATGACAAACTGATGCTCAGGACGAACTTGTAGTAGGGTTAGCGGGACGCCTATCTCGTTGTTGTAGTTGCCCTGCGTGGCATGCACCCGATACTTGGCGGACAAGACCGCAGCGACCAGCTCCTTGGTGGTCGTCTTACCATTGGTTCCTGTGATTGCTATGAAGGTTGCCTCAGACTTCGCCCTATGTAGGAGCGCCAGCTCGTGGAGTGCCTCAAAGCCCCCATCTCTATAATAGATAAGTCGCTCCCGGAGGTCGGCGTCAGACTCCTCGACCTCATCTATATAGCTGAGGTCGTCGACGAGTGCATACTTGCAGCCCTGCTTGAGTGCATCTACCGCAAAGCGATTGCCATCAAAGTGCGCGCCTCGTAGCGATACAAAGAGCGAGTCGGGACGCAGATGTCTCGTGTCGGTGCAGATACCGTCACTCTGGAGGAGCAGGTCGTAGATATGATTGATGTCAGCTGATTGTCGCATAGTAAGAGGATAGGAGATAGCTAATTAGTCAAAAGTCAAAGGCATGCCACTGGGTACGTAGTCGGATACATCTAGATTCCAGCTTAGGAGCTCCCGTACCATAGAGCTAGAGATGTGGAGCAACCCCTGCGCCCCAAAGAGTAGCACCGTCATAGGTCCCTGCAGATGGTCATTAATCTGGGAGATACTCTGCTCGTACTCGAAGTCGCTCGTGGAGCGTACGCCACGTATGAGAAACTGTGCGCCGCACTGCTTCGCCGCCTCGATGGTCATGCCGCTATAACTCACGACACGGACACGCGGCTCCTGCGCATAGACGGTCTCTATCTGCAGAGCGCGCTGCTCGGAGGTGAAGAATGGCTTTTTCGTCGGGTGCGTGCCGATACCTATGACCACCTCATCGAAAATCTTGAGAGCACGTGCCACAATGTCCGCATGCCCTAGTGTAAAGGGATCAAAGGAACCCGCAAAGAATCCGATACGCTTCATATCTGTCTGCTAAGCTAGGTGAGGAGACTCACACAATCTCCTCATCGATGACTAGGTTGTCTATGATAAAGTCTTGACGGTCGGGCGTGTTCTTGCCCATGTAGAAGTGTAGCATTCGCTTGAGATTGTCCTCCTTGCGGAGCGATACCTGACGAAGCTTGATGTTTTCCTCCGTGATTAGCTCCTTAAACTCATTGGCACTAATCTCTCCCAAACCCTTGAAGCGGGTGATCTGAGCCGAAGCTCCCATCCGCTCGACAGCCGCATTGAGCTCCTGATCACTGTAACAGTAGGCAGAGGTCTCTTTCTCAGACTCAGGCTCGATGGTTATCTTCTTGCCGCTCTTCTTCTTACCCGCTGAGGCAACACGTGCCGTGATGCTCTTCTTACGCTTGGCTGGGAGTGAGACTCGGTAGAGTGGTGTCTCTAGTATATATACGTGTCCACGCCGTACCAGCTCGGGAAAGAACTGTAAGAAGAAGGTCAGCGTCAGGAGTCGTATGTGCATACCGTCATCATCGGCATCGGTAGCGATAATCACACGGTTGTAGCGCAAGCCGTCGAGGCCGTCTTCGATATTGAGCGCTGCCTGGAGGAGGTTAAACTCTTCGTTCTCATAGACCACCTTCTTGCTCAGCCCGTAGCTGTTGAGCGGTTTGCCGCGCAAGCTAAAGACCGCCTGGTAGCGTGCATCTCGGCTCTGTGTAATCGATCCACTAGCCGAATTACCCTCCGTGATGAAGATACTAGTCAGCTCAGGGTTCTTAGCCTTCGGATCGTTGTAGTGCTCTGTGCAGTCACGTAGCTTCTTATTGTGCAGGCTAGCCTTCTTAGCACGCTCACGCGCTAGCTTGGTGACGCCGCTCATCGCTTTGCGCTCACGCTCGTTGGCTTGAATCGTCTGGAGCATCACCTCGGAGACGTCAGAGTGCATGTGGAGGTAGTTGTCGAGCTTCTCCTTGAGGAAGTCACCTACAAACTTCTGTACCGTCACACCCCGCAGTGGTTCGTGCTCAAACATCGGGTCCTGCGGCACCATCTCCTTGGAGCCGAGCTTGATCTTCGTCTGACTCTCGAACTCAGGCTCGATGATGCGGATGCTGATTGCTGCCGCCATGCCAGAGCGAATGTCTCCATACTCAAAGCCCTTGCCCGAAAACTCCTTGATCACACGAGCCACCTGCTCGCGAAAGGCGGTCAAGTGAGTACCGCCCTGTGTGGTGTACTGACCATTGACAAAGCTGTAAAACTCCTCCCCATACTGCTCAATGTGTGTGATAGCAACCTCTATATCAGGTCCCGAGAGATGGATAATCGGGTAGAGTGGATCGCCCGTGATGGTGTCTGAGAGGAAGTCTTCTAGCCCGTGACGGCTCACATACTTCTTATCGTTGAGGTAGAGTGTCAGCCCCGTGTTGAGGTAACTGTAGTTACGCACGAGCGCCTCCACATGGCGCAGGTCGTAGTGCGAGTTGCGAAAGACCTCAGCGTCTGGTGTGAAGGTGACCAACGTGCCGTGCTCCTCCTTGTTCTCCCACGGCTCTGCTGGCGTATGAGAGACCTTCTCAGCACGCTCGTAAGTAACAGAAGCTGTCTCCCCCTCGCGCCAGCTCTGTACCGTAAAGGTCGAGGAGAGCGCATTGACCGCTTTGAGACCGACACCATTCAGACCGACCGACTTCTTGAAGGCTTGTGAGTCAATCTTGGCACCCGTATTCATCTTAGAGGTCGCATCGACGAGCTTACCAAGTGGGATACCACGACCATAGTCTCGTATCTTTACTTCGTTCGTCTCGCTGTCGATGGTGATGCGTATCTCATGCCCCACGCCCATGACAAACTCATCGATGGAGTTGTCTATCACCTCCTTGATAAGGATGTAGATACCGTCATCCGCCTGTGTACCATCACCGAGCTTACCGATATACATACCGGGTCGCTTACGGATGTGCTCGCTCCAGGAGAGTGTCCGAAAGTCATCCTCCGTGTAGCCAGCGAGTGCGTTTGCTGGGGATAGTAGGTCTGGGTCGTTGAGTGGTTCTGGTGTTGGCATGGGCAGCTAAGGTAATTTAGTAGCGAGTTGTCTAGAGCTCCTTGATAAAGACACGGCGCGTCTTGTGGTGCTTACGCTCGAAGTAGCTCCACTGTAGCTGGACTGCCATATTAGTCTCTAGCTCAGGGTTGCTCTCAGCGACTTCGACACCGAGCTTGTTGTATATTGGTATCAAGTCAGCGAAGATGAGGGCATTGATTCCCTTGTTCTGATACTCAGGCAGGATACCGATGAGATAAAGGTCTACAACCTTAGGTGGGGTCTTGAGCGCATTGAGTAGTGGTATGAATCCAAAGGGGAAGAGCCGTCCCTTGGCAGCACGCATAGCCTTGCTCAGGTTCGGCATCGTGATAGCGAAAGCAATCATCTGCTCATCACGCTCTCTGACGATGGCGGTAAAGAAGTCGAGACGTAGCAGTGGCAGGTAGGCATTGGCATAGTACTCCATCTGGGCGGGTGACAACTCGCTAAAGCCGTAGAGCGGAGCGTACGCCTTATTGAGCGTGTTAAATATATCGTCAGCGTGAGACATAATCTCCTTGCGACTCTTGTACTTGACCACCTTGAGACCGTACTTCTCCTTGACCAGATTGGCGATACGCTGATGCTTCTCGGGAAGCTCCTTGGGGATTTTGATGAGGTACTCCTTCCAGTCGGTACTCTTGACATATCCTAGTCGCTCTAGTTGCTTAGGATAGTAAGCGTAGTTGTAGAGACCTACGGTCGTACCCATCTGGTCAAAGCCCTCTACGAGCATAGCCTCCTGATCCATATCGGTGAAGGACATCGGCCCGTGCATATAGTCCATACCCTTGTTGCGCCCCCACTGCTCGACAGTCTCAAAGAGCTTGTCGACCACCTCATCGTCATTGATGAAGTCCACGAAGCCAAAGCGAGCGTAGGTCTGGTTCCACGTCTCGTTGGCCTTATGATTGATAATCCCCGCGATGCGTCCTACGATTCTGCCATCCTTGTAGGCTAAAAAGTAAGCTGCCTCACAGAAGTCAAAGGAGGGATTCTTGTCCTTATCCAGCAGGTCAAGCTCATCTTTGATGATGCTGGGGACATGGTAAGGATTGTTTTTGTACAGCTCAAGATTGAACTCAACAAACTTCTTCAGCTCCTTGCGTCCATCTATTTGTCTGATTTCTACTGCCATGATTTAAGCTTATGGTTTGCGTTACAACCCTCCACTATAAGGTAGGGGTACTTTCGGGGTAAATGTAGCGTCTGTACTACAACTGCAAGCAATAAAAGAGCCTCCGAAGCCTTAGCAAGTGAGACTACTCTCCTCTTACTGCTCTGGCGACAAAGTTAGCAAAATAAGCGATACGAATAACGCTCTGGCTGAGCTCATCCTCCTCCCTTGTGAAGCTGGATAGGCGGTCTGCAGCTCCTCGTATCATCACAATTCGTCGTCTGCTATAGAGACGAATCCAGTTTCCTCCGTATGAAACTCCAGTTTCCTCCGTATGAAACTCTAGTTTCCTACCTATGGCACTAGAGTTTCCTACCTATGAAACTCTAGTTTCACCCCTATGAAACTTTAGTTTCTACCCGTATGAAATTTTTGTTTCACCCAAGTGGCACTGATAGTTACGTTGATTTGTCGACAAGGTTGTCCCTACAATGACAAAGTCTCCAAGGAAAAGCAAAACATCCATGTGGATATCTTTTACTCTCTATGTGGAGGCGCATGTTGCCCCCGATGACGATGTACTTGTCTCCGTGCGAATTCGCTATTGCTTCTTCTCTCCCAAGGGTCGCCCCTTGAAACTTGCAAGTCGCTATGGGGTTCGTTGGCAACTACGCTCCAGGTGGACTTTCACCACAGATGTATGACATCCCCGTCATACCGAAAAAGGGGACCGCACCGCAAAAGGTACAGTCCCCCTAATCGTATATAGGATGTGTTTGTGCTTTAGCTGAGCTCGTGGATGACGATACCAGAGCGGAGCTTAGGCTCGAACCATGTGGTCTTAGGTGGCATGATGTTGCCCGTGTCAGCGATGTCCATGATCTGCTTCATCGTGACGGGGTAGAGAGCTAGTGCGACCTTCATCTCGCCTGAGTCGACACGCTTCTTGAGCTCGCCGAGACCGCGGATACCACCGACGAAGTCGATGCGCTTGTCACTACGTAGATCCTTGATGCCGAGGATCTCATCGAGGATATGATTCGACGAGATGGTGACGTCTAGGATGCCGATAGGATCGTTGTCATCGTAGGTGCCTGGCTTAGCAGTGAGCGAGTACCAGTTGCCATCGAGGTAGAGTGAGAAGTTGTGCAGCTTAGCGGGCTTATAGATATCTGTGCCCTTCTTCTCGACGACGAAGTCCTTCTCGAGCTTCTTGAGGAACTCCTCGCTGGTTAGCCCGTTGAGATCCTTGACGACACGGTTGTAGTCGATGACGGTGAGCTGGTTTGCGGGGAAGGCAACAGCCATAAAGTAGTTGTACTCCTCATCACCACGGTGATTGGGGTTTTGCTTAGCCTTCTCAGCACCTACGAGTGCTGCTGCAGCACTACGGTGGTGACCGTCAGCGATGTAGAGCGCGGGCATCTGGCCAAATAGCTCAGTGATGCGCTTGATATCCTGATCCTGATCGATGATCCAGAACTGATGCTGGAAGGTATCGTTGGCGACAAAGTCGTAGACAGGCTTCTCTGCCGTGTACTTAGCAACAATCTTGTCTAGCTCATCATTGTCAGGGTAAGCGAAGAAGACCGGCTCGATGTTCGCATTGTTGATGCGGACGTGCTTCATACGATCCTCCTCCTTGTCACGACGTGTGAGCTCGTGCTTCTTGATGACACCGTTGAGGTAATCCTCGACGTAAGCACCGATGACGAGACCATACTGTGTCTTGCCGTTCATCGTCTGAGCATAGACGTAGTAGCACTCCTTGTCGTCCTGTACGAGCCAGCCCTCCTTCTTAAAGTGCTGGTACTGCTTGACAGCCTCTTCGTAGACCTTGGGGTCGTGCTCGTCAGTGCCTGCGGGGAAGTTGATCTCCGGCTTGATGATGTGGTAGAGAGACATAGGATTGCCCTCAGCCTCCTTGCGTGCCTCGTCAGAGTTTAGCACGTCGTAGGGACGAGAGTTGACCTTCTCGACAAGATTCTGTGGGGGTCTGTATCCTTTGAATGGTTTGATTATAGCCATAATAGAGAGTCTTAGTGGGGTAAGATTGAAAAGAAAGAGAGACTTCAGTCCCCTCTAGGTGAGGAGACCAAAGTCTCTAAGTCATTTACTGATTAGTTGACGCGGAAAGTCTCGCAACCATCCTTGATGAAGCCAACGATCTGGTTAGCAGCAGCTAGACCAGCGTTGATGTTTGCCTCAGCCGTCTGAGCACCCATCTTCTTAGCGGTAGCTAGGTAGCGATCCTGTAGCTCCTTCTGGTACTCCTCGTGCATGTCAGGCGCGATGTCGGTAGCGTAGCGTACGTCCGTGCGCTCCTTGAGAGCTGCTAGGAAGCACTCCTCGTCAATAATCTCCTTGCGAGCCGTATTGACGATGACACCGCCCTGAGGCATCATCTTGACATACTTGCCATTGATGCTCTTGACAGTCTCAGCGGTCTTAGGCGTATTGAGCGATACGATGTCGCACTGCTTGAAGAGGTCCTCCTGGCTGCAGTAGGTGAGCCCGAGCTCCTTCTCCTCAGCTGCATCAAGACGATGGCGCTTGTTGTAGTAAACCTCCATACCAAAGCCCTGAGCGATCTTAGCTAGGCAGCGACCGATGTGTCCGAAGCCCTGGATACCGAGCTTCTTGCCCTTGAGCTCAGAGCCAGACTTGCCGTTGAAGTGGTTGCGAACCATACCGAGCATGAGTGCAAAAGCGAGCTCAGCGACAGCGTTAGAGTTCTGTCCTGGGGTGTTCATCACGCAGACGTTGTGCTTGGTAGCAGCCTCTAGGTCTACGTTGTCATAGCCAGCACCAGCGCGTACGACAATCTTGAGGTTCTTAGCAGCCTCAAAGACGTCAGCCTGGACCTTGTCGCTACGTACGATGATAGCGTCTACATCCTTGACAGCATCGAGGAGCTGCTGACGCTCTGTATATTTCTCCAGGAGTACTAGCTCAAAGCCAGCACCCTCTACAATCTTGCGAATGCCATCTACAGCGACCGGTGCAAAGGGCTTCTCAGTTGCGATAAGTACTTTAGTCATAGTATTTGTGAGTGATATCTTTATTTAGGAGCCTACCCCGTAGACCCCCTATTGGTGTGAGGTGCTGCGGGGTAGGACAGATAGTGTTATGTAAGTAATGAGAGAGATTAGTGCTTCTTCTCGAAGTCCTGCATAGCCTGGATGAGAGCCTGTACGCTCTCCATCTCGAGACCGTTGTAGAGAGATGCACGGAAGCCACCTACAGAGCGGTGACCCTTGATACCCATCATACCACGCTCAGTAGCGAAGTTGAAGAAGTCATCCTGTAGCTCTGCATACTCATCGTTGAGGACGAAGCATACGTTCATACGAGAGCGATCCTCAGCCTCGACAGTGCCACGGAAGAGCTTGTTGCGGTCGATCTCTGTGTAGAGAGCGTCAGCCTTCTCCTTAGCACGCTGCTCCATAGCCTTGACACCGCCCATCTCCTTGTACCACTTCATAGTCTGGAGGCAAGCGTAGATAGGTAGGACAGGAGGTGTATTGAACATAGAGCCCTTCTTGACGTGCGTCTGGTAGTCGAGCATCGTAGGTAGTGGACGCTCGAACTTGCCTAGAGCATCCTTGCGGATGACTACGAAGGTCGTACCTGCAGGACCCATATTCTTCTGAGCACCACCGTAGATACAGTCGTACTTGCTGACGTCTACTGGACGAGAGAAGATATCACTACTCATATCGCATACGAGAGGTACCTTGCAGTCGAAGTCCTTGCGAATCTCTGTACCGTAGATGGTATTATTGGAGGTGTAGTGGAAGTAGTCTACATCCTCGGGGATGGTGAAGTTCTTAGGGATGTAGGTGAAGTTCTTGTCCTCTGAAGAAGCGACAACAACTGTCTCCGTGCCGAACACCTTGTCTACGAAGCCAGCCTGCTTGATAGCGTTGGTAGACCACGTACCTGTGTTGAGGTAAGCAGCTTTCTTACCCATGAGGTTGAGCGGTACCATATAGAACTGAAGGCTAGCACCACCACCGAGGAAGAGTACCTCGTAACCCTCGGGGATGTCTAGTAGCTCCTTGAAGGTAGCTACGGCCTCGTCCATTACAGCTTGGAATTGCTTGCTGCGGTGAGAGATCTCAAGAAGTGAGAGATCCATGTCAGCAAAGTTCAGCACCGCATCAGCAGTGCGCTCGATCACGCCACGGTTCAGTACCGAGGGACCAGCATAGAAGTTGTGCTTTTTCATCTTACTATATTTATTGTTTTGGGATTATATGCTTGTATATCTGTGCAATAGGGGAGACTGGATAGCCTCCTTTTGCTTTGTTTAGAAGGGACAAAGGGAAAGCTTTTTAGGGTCTCCTCTCTTTGCCCCTACAAAGATACGCAATTAAAGTGGAGAAACAAACTATTTCCACAAGACCTTGCGCTAAAGTTCTTTTTTCTAGGTCCGCAAGGTGCTCTGCGGAGGAGACTATTTCCCTAGGGAGGCTTATCCTCTTGCGCCATCACCCCGCTGTGACTTCTGTCGGGGAGCCTTCTTGAATCTGGAAGAGTCGGTAGGGGACTTGCTTCGAGGAGATAATCTCGTCGAGGTACTTGCGGTTCGTGTCGGTGATAAAGATTTGCCCGAAGGTGTCCGTAGCGACGAGCTCGATGATGCGCTCCACGCGGTCACTATCTAGCTTGTCGAAGATGTCATCGAGGAGCAGTAGGGGAGCCGTCTGATTGGTCAGATGCTGCTGCAGGTAGCGATACTCTGCTAGCTTGTAGGCGATGAGGTAAGTCTTGTTTTGCCCTTCGGAGCCTATCTTGCGCATGAGGTTCTCGCCGAGGAGCATCTCAAAGTCATCCCTGTGGCAGCCGGTCGCCGTGAAGCCATACTCGTAGTCTCGCTGACGGCGGTCTCGTAATATGCGTAGCTGCTCCTGGGCAGTGCTGGCACTGCCGGCACTAAAGGATAGGACCGCACGCTCTACCCCCGCAGCGAGATGCTGATAGATCTGATCGAAGGTGGGGACGAGCTCATCGACATAAGCCTGTCGCATCGTCGTGACCGCTAGCCCCGTCGTCGCTAAGGTCTCCTCGAGGATGTCCATCAGAGCTGGCTCGTGGATTTGATTGCGCAGCATATTGTTGCGCTGGTCGAGTGCCCTATTGTAGTTAATCAAGTTCGCCAGATAGGTCGCATCTTGCTGTGAGAGAATACGGTCCACAGAGCGTCTGCGCTCGTCGCTCCCTCCACGTATGAGTCTCTGATCGTGTGGCGAGATGATGACCAGTGGGTAGCGTCCTATGTGGTCGCTGTGACGCTTGTAGAGACGACCATTGCGAGAGAGCTGCTTGCTCCGCTCAGTGGAGATGCGCAGGCTGATCTTGTCCTCCTGCCCATCGTCCCATAGGTACTCGCCCTGGATGATTGCCTCCTGCGCTCCGTGTCGTATGGCGTAGCGGTCAGTCGTACCTAGATGCCCACGCACCACCGAGAGGTAGTGGATAGCATCTAGGAGATTGGTCTTACCCATCCCATTGCCTCCGAAGAAGCAGTTGAGCTTGGGCGCAAAGTGGCAGTTTGCCGTAGCGACATTCTTAAAGTTGATGACACTCAGCGAGCTTAGTATCATAGTCGAGGCTCTATTCCTAACTGCTGCATGGGTACAAGTAGCTCTTCGTGCACCTCACGTAATCGGCTCGTGAGCTGCTCTGTGGCGTGGCAGAGCGGCAGGCGCACTGCACAGGTCTCTATGAGCTGAATGGTGTGAAGCAGACCCTTGATGCCTACGGGATTGCCTTCCTTAAAGAGCAACTGATACATCTCCGTAAAGAGCGCATCAATCTCATCCGCCTGCTCCCGCTGCTCCGTAATAAGCGCTGAGACGAGTGCTTTGATTGCTTGCGGATAAGCGTTTGCCACGACCGAGACCACTCCGTCGCCCCCTGCACGGATGATATCTTTCGTCAGGTGATCATCGCCTGAGTAGACCAGCAGGTCAGGACGGCATAGCTCACGAATCTGACCAATCCGCTCCACATGCCCCGAAGCCTCTTTGATACCGATGATCTTTGCCGAGTCACGTTGCAGCCGAGCCACCGTCTCGGGCAGCAGGTCGCAACCCGTACGCGAGGGGATGTTGTACAGTATGATTGGCTTCTTGCTCGCCTCGGCAACAGCCATAAAGTGGAGGTATAGTCCCTCCTGCGTCGGCTTATTATAATAAGGTACCACCGAGAGGATGGCATCGACATTGTCATAGATTGGGTCGCTCATACGCTGGCACAGGTCCTGCGTGTTGTTGCTCCCGACACCTATGACCAGCGGACAGCGCCCATCGATGGCTCGTCGCACCACATCAATCAGTAGCAGTCGCTCAGGGTAAACGACCGTAGGCGACTCGCCCGTAGTGCCGAGTAGCACCACAAAGTCGCATCCGCCTGAGACCACATGCTCCGTCAGACGGCTCAGCGAAGCCGAGTCCACCTGCCCATTCTCCAGAAATGGAGTAATCAACGCCACGCCAGCGCCCGTCAGATGGCTATAAGGATGGTAAGTATATTTGTCGTACATATATAATAAGGTATAACCCCTAGCAATTTGTCCAGTTCATATCGAGCAGCTCCGCACGAGCCGCATTGTACTCAGCAATAAGATTTTCGAAGATCTGAGCCACTGGCTGCACCTGCTCTATCTGCGCAGCCACCTGACCAATCTCTAGCTCGCCTTCCTCAAGGTCTCCCTCGAAGATACCGCGCTTCGCTCTGGCTCGTCCTAGTAGCTCTCGTAGCTCATCGGCAGAGGCACCCCGAGCTTGCAGGGTGGCCACCTGTTGGTAAAATTCGTTCTTCAGCAAGCGTGTCGGAGCGAGCTCCTTGAGGGTCAATATCGTGTCTCCCTCGTCACTCTTGACACACGCCTCCTTGAAGGCTGCATGCGCACTACTCTCCTCACTCAGCGCAAAGAGCGTCCCGATCTGCACACCATCGGCACCTAGGCTCTGAGCCGCTAAGATAGAGCGCCCCGAAGCGATTCCGCCAGCCGCAACGAGGGGCAGGTCAATAGCCTCGGCCACAGCTGGTATCAGCGCCAGCGTCGTCGTCTCCTCACGGCCGTTGTGACCGCCAGCCTCAAAGCCCTCAGCAATTACCGCATCGACACCTGCCTCTTGGCACTTGACGGCAAACTTCGTACTGCTGACCACGTGCATCACTTTGATACCGTGCTCATGGAGGAGGGGTGTAAAGCGCTTGGGACTACCCGCCGAGGTAACCACGATAGGCACCTGCTCCTCGATGATAATCTGAATCAACGTATCAATCTCAGGATAGAGCAGTGGCACATTAACCCCAAAAGGTCTATTCGTAGCCTCACGGCAGCGGGCTATATGTTCGCGGAGCACCTCAGGGTACATCGAGCCAGCCCCTAGGAGGCCCAGTCCCCCCGCATTGCTCACCGCCGAGGCCAGTCGCCAACCGCTGCACCAGACCATACCGCCCGCAATAATCGGGTAGCGAATGCCTAGCAGGTCGCAGAGTCTATTCTTCATATCGTCTCAATTCAAAATTCAAACTTCCTGCACAAAGCTACGCAAATCAGCCCACATATCCGTCACGCCCACGAGTAGCCCTTTGTAGGGACGCACGGTCGTGCGTCCGTTGTACTACCGCAAGACGAGTAACGATTTGTAGGGACGCACGGTCGTGCGTCCGTTGTGTCAAAGGTTACAGCGTCAGGGCTTTAACGGGGACGGACGCACGACTGTGCGTCCCTACTTTAAGTTTGCAGAGTGAAAAGAAATCGACCCGAGATTAGGTC
>JAERMT010000488.1_pt1 | contig 22231 bp, 20 predicted proteins | sample 9267081 | NCBI WGS metagenome assembly JAERMT01 (sample SAMN17071939, study PRJNA684904) | human gut metagenome | isolation source: diarrhea sample from child under the age of five | host: Homo sapiens | place: South Africa: Mafikeng, Mafikeng Provincial Hospital | collected 2019-09
GAAGCTGCAGGATTTTGAGGAGGATAACAGGCTGAAGCTGGAGCAGTACCTGTAACGGAGCTAAGTTCTCTTTTGCGCGCCAAAAGAGAACCAGAAAAGCGCCGCTTTTCCGAGGCGCGGGCACGGGAAAGGGGCTGCTCGCCCCTTTCAGACCCCGAAGGGGAAGTCGAAACGGAAAAAAGCTAGCCGCTTCGCTAAACGCTTTTTTCTCGCTTCTCCGATTTGCTGCTTCGCAGCAGATTTTTTAGATGCTGCAATAGAAAAAGCTCCTGCTGAAAGATTCGGCAGGAGCTTTTCGCAGCTAAAATTAGAGAGATTCGACCATCGCGGCGACGATCTTGGTCGCGGTGGCGACGTACTCGGTGATGCTGAACTTTTTGACCACCAGCACCTCATGGCCGTCCTCGTCGGCGTTATCGCTCATGGCGCGGAGGATGACGCAAGGCACATCGTTCTTGGCGGCGATCTGGCTCACGGCCGCACCCTCCATCTCCACGCAGTCGGGGGCGCACTTGGCCTCGATGGCGGCTTTGGTGGCGCTGTCGCCCACGAACATATCGCCGGTGGCGATCTTGCCTGCCAGAGCCTTGACGCCTGCGTCGGCGCAGGCTTTCTCGGCGGCGGCGATAAGGGCCGGGTCGCCGGTGTACTCCTTCAGGAAAGGCGGATTCTGGCAGATCATATCCAGCTGGGCGTCGTGGTAAAGCACCGTCTTGCCGATGACCACGTCGCCGATGCCGATCTTGCTGGTCATGTTGCCTGCGATGCCGGAGAAGATGATCTTCTCCGCACCGAACCTGGTGATGAGCACCTGAGTGGCGGCGGCAGCGTTGGCCTTGCCCATGCCTGCACAGCAGACGACCACCTGCTTGCCGGCCAGTGTGCCTTTGTGATATTCCACGCCGCCGTAGGGCTCGACCGTGACATTTTCCAGTCTGGCGCAGAGCTGGTCCACCTCGTCGGGCATTGCGCCCATGATACCGATAATCATAATTTTAATCCTTTTCTGCTTTGGCTCCCCTTTCTAGGGGAGCTGTCGAGCGGTAGCGAGACTGAGAGGTTGTTCCTCTGTTTTAGACATTGAACAGGAACTCGATGACATCGCCGTCCTTCACGACGTATTCCTTGCCCTCGGTGCGCTGCAGGCCCTTGGCCTTGACGGCAGCGTAATCGAAATCGTGAGCCTCGAGGTCGCTGTAGGCGATGACGCTGGCGCGGATGAAGCCGCGCTCAAAGTCGCTGTGGATCTTGCCGGCAGCCTGCGGAGCCTTGGTACCCTTGCGGATGGTCCAGGCGCGGCACTCCTTCTTGCCGTCGGTCAGGAAAGAGATGAGGCCCAGCAGGTCGTAGCTGGCGGTGATGAGGTTGTCGAGGCCGCTTGCTTCGATCCCCATCTCGGCGAGGAAGGCTTTCTTTTCCTCGGGACTGTAGTCGGCGATGTCCTCCTCGGTCTTGGCGCAGATGGGGATGTAGCGTGCGCCCTCTTCCTTGGCGCGTGCGGCCACCAGCGGGACGTACTTGTTGTTCTCGATGCCCTCCATCAGGTCGTCCTCGCCCACATTGCAGGCGTAGAGGACAGGCTTTGCGCTCAGCAGGCCCATCTCGTGGAGCACGGTCTGCTGCTCGGCGTCGTTCTCGTCAAAGTCGAAGCTGCGGGCGGGCTTGCCGGATTCCAGATGGGCGGCCAGCTGCTGCAGCCATGCGGCCTCGGCGGCAGCCCCCTTGTTGTTGCCGCTCTTTGCGGCCTTGGCCATGCGGCCTGCGCGGTTCTGGACGACTTCGAGGTCGGAGAGGATGAGCTCGTAGTCGATGGCGTCGATGTCGGCGATGGGGTCCACGGCCTCGGCCTTGGTCACGTCCTCCACGACATGGATGATGTTGTCGTCGTCGAAGCAGCGCACCACATGGACGATGGCGTCGCACTCGCGGATGTGGCCGAGGAACTTGTTGCCGAGGCCGGCACCCTGGCTTGCGCCCTTGACGAGGCCGGCGATGTCCACGAACTCCACGATGGCGGGGGTCTTCTTGTTGGTCTGCCAGATCTCAGCCAGCTTATCCAGCCGCTTGTCCGGCACGGCCACGATGCCGCTGTTGGGCTCGATGGTGCAGAAGGGGTAGTTTGCAGCCTCCGCGTTCTTGGTGGAGGTGATGGCGTTGAACAGAGTGGACTTGCCGACGTTGGGCAGGCCGACGATACCTAATTTCATTTTACTATTTACCTGTCCGAAAACCCTTGATTTATCGGGGTTTTCGCCTTTCTTTAGATTTCTTGTACGCCCTTTTTACGCCCTTTTTTTGAAACTGGCGGCGTAGCCTGTTGAAATTGGCGTATTGCATTTACCAGTGATTCGTCCGTAACATGAACATATCTGTCCATTGTTGTTTTTATACTTGCGTGTCCCAAGAGTTGTTGTAAAACTTTTGGTTGAACGCCGCGCTCAATGGCGCGTGTAGCATAAGTATGTCGCAAGGCGTGCATACAAAAGCGTTTTATACCTGCTTCATCACACAATTTGTATAAATGTGTATCGTAAGAACTGTTTTTTGCGGGTTCTCCTGTTCGCCAGTTGACAAAAACTAAGTCACGCATAATAAGACATTTATTCTCGCCTGTCCTACTGTCGATATACTCCAAAACCTGTGAAAGTGTTTCGGAAGATTTTCGGCTGTCCTTTTCATCATAGCAACTTTTGAGAATAGAATACGCCTTATCAGTAAGGGGAATGGTACGATAACTTTTCTGTGTCTTAGGTGGTCCCGCACGCCAATATCCTTGGCTGTGCCGATACTCCAAACTTTTATTTACTGTCAGCGTCCTGTTCTTCCAGTCGATAGCGTCCCATGTCAAACCAATCATTTCAGCCGTTCTCAATCCTGTTTCCAGTAACAAAGCATATTGTCTGTAATTATGAGAACGCGCTGCGGCTTCAAGAAATTTTTCCTGTTCTTCGACAGTCAAGTATTTAATATCATCTACCGCCCGAACTGGTTTCGTATAACGAACACCATTCATAGGGTGTTTTGCGATAATATCATTCATAACTGCTGATTTTAACATGGTTCCCATTGTGATATACGCCTGCCTAATGGTTGAACCTGCATAAGTCGTTTCCATTCGATTTAGAACAGCTTTACAGTGCATAGGCTTTACATCAGCAATACACATAGCCCCGATTACTGGTTGAATGTTCCATTTATAACGCTCCTGATAATTCCTTTTGGTATTAGGAGCAAGGTCACAAACGATATTTTCAATCCAATAAGTAAACCACTTATCTACCGTCATATCGGGAGAAGTGACTATAAGATTATGTCGTTCTTCATATCTTGCGTCAGCAAGCCAGTTTTTCGCTTCCGGCAGCGTTTCAAAATATCTTTCCTTACGTTTACCGTTTTTTGAATAATATCTTGCGGAATATAACCCGTCCTTTCTTTGATATATGCCTTTGCCGCACTCTTTACCTTTTAGATTTTTTCCCATTGTTAGGCCTCCTCTTTTATCGGAAGATAGCCCAATGCAACTATATATTATAGCATAGGAACTCCGATTTCTCAAGATGTTTCGGCTAATATTACCGGGCTTTTGGATTGTTATATCACTGTCTCCCGGCGAATGTAATCTTCAAACTCGCGCCGTTTTACCAGCTTTCGGGTACCGACATATAGTACGAAAGGACAATTTGGCTGTTTAAGCATGGCATCAATCTTGTTGATACCGATATTGCTGTATTCAGCCGCTTCCCGTATAGTCAAAGTCATTTTAAGGTGGATCGGAACTTTTTCCTCACCATCTCTGCCCGCTGCGTATAGTCCTTTGCTGTCGTGCAGCATCGGGGGCAGCGGATAATCGTTTCTTCTATCCATAGAGTTACCCCCTCCTGAAATGCTAAAAGGTTAAAGGAATAATGGGCTTTAATCGGACGGCTGTTAGCAGCAGCCTCACAGGGGTTTCACCTCGGCCCATGCTTATGGGTGCGCCGCGCAATGCTGTGTGGGCGTTCAACGCGGGAGTATCATTATGTGTTTTGCGCTGTCGTCGCCCACAAAGCCGCTACGCTTGTTTTGCGGCGTGGTATAGATCGCTCGCCCTGAATAGGGGTCATGGCGCACCCGCCGTATGGCTCGGCGCAAAAGGAACGTATCCGATTTGCCCTATACTGCGCCGCCGTTATCTTGCGGTGCTTTCTTTGTCAAAATGCAAACAGGCTGTTTGCTGACGTCTGCGAAACGGAAAAGGGGGTTAAGGCGCTTCGCTGCGTATATTGTTTAATCAGCCTTAAATCTGAGGACTGTCCTCATCAGTTTGGCTTGTAGCCTTTCGCGGATGTCCTCGTCCACGCCGTAATAGGCGTTGCCGCGCTCGTCATAGAGCTTTCGCATGGAAAGACTTGCGATATATCCGCTGAAATGCTGCACTACCAATTTCATAGCCTCAGGGTCGCCCTTTGTCGCCGCCAAAATGATCGGATAGGGAACAAGAGCGACTTCAGGGCCTTCATATTTACCATTCGTCCCATTCATCAGCGTGTTCCTCCAAATACTTTTTCAGCAGCTCGAAAGAGCTTGTCCGTCGATACTGGATCGTGCTGCGCGGTGCGTCAAACAGCTTACCGATCTCTGTATCAGTCATTCCGGCAAAGTAGTACAGAAGTACCGCCTTGCGCTTTTCCTCTGGCAATGTGCGGAGGGCTTCGGCTATGAGCTTCGCCGTGATCTTCTTTCCCGCTGCGTAGTAGCCCGGCTCTGTATCCTCATGGCCGCCGTAAAAATAGCTGTCATAGGTGCAAAGCTGGTCTTGCTCCTGCGGGGTCAAATCGGAAAAGCTCACTTCCTTTGCTCTGCGCCTCTTGATTTCTTTGTGGGCGTTGGCGGCTTCGTTCCGCAAAGCCCGCTTGCAGAAACTTTGAAAGGCGCATTGCTTTTGAAACTCCAAGCGATTAGGTTGCATCGTCTCACCTCCTTTCTGGCCGAAAGGCGGCTCGCTGGTACATCCCCTTTTCGCGTATGACTACAACCGATTTTTTGAAACGCCAAAGAATCGGGGAAACTTTCTGAAAAAAACTTTGAAAAAAACAGAAAAAGCCCCGACTGCATGAAGCAGCCGAGGCAAAATAGGAACCTACAACAGCAGGGGGATGATTATGTTGTTTCTTTACACGGACGCAAAGGGGTACGGAGTTGCGATTGCTTTTTTTTGCAGGTTAAGGATATGAAGATCAGACGGACATAAAATGAACACGACGACACCTCCTTGCAGCCGCCGTGTTCCGAGAATAGAGTGACGCTATACAGCCTCCGTATCCCTTTTCAAAACAGGAAAACGGCGGTTTGAAATTGTGTTCGTTTCAAAACCGCCGTCAGATCAGATCATATTATCTTTTAAGGACATCCCGCAATTCTGACAACGGTTTTAGGGTTGCAATAATGGAAAAAGATTGCACATTTAATTATCTTCCTTTGTACTGTTCTTACTTTCAGTCACAAGCTGACAGGAATCCGCAAACGGGCAGGTGTTTTGCTTCTGCTCCTTTAAGACATGGAACGATTCATGGCTGATTGTGTGTTCCATACGGCAGGCTTCTTCCTCCGCAATCGCAGTATCAACACCGGCACCGGCAAGGTGCTTTGCAAAAAACTGATAGCGTTCATAAAGTTTTTCCGCCGTTTCTTGACCCAAAGCGGTAAGGTGCAGAAAGTGGTCGCTGTCTTTCGTGAGAAAACCTCCTTCGCGTAACAGCTTTACTGCATGACTGACGCTGGGTTTGGAAACGCCCATGTAAGCCGCGACATCAACGGAGCGCACTTTACCGTTATTCTTTTGCAGAATCAGGATTGCTTTTAGGTAATCTTCCCCGGAGGAATGTAGAACCATAGGCACACCTCCTTTTATGCTTGCTCTCGTTAAATACTCCAGGACGAGGCTTCATACTGAATATTCCACAGCTTTTGGTACAATCCGTCCTGTGAGACAAGCTGATCGTGTGTTCCGCGCTGCGTTATTTTCCCGTTTTCTAATACAAGAATCTGATCGACATTTTTTATTGTAGATAGTTTGTGCGCTATCATAATGACGGTCTTGTCTTGCAACAACTCCTGTAAGGCCATCTGGATCATAAGCTCATTTTCTACGTCCATGTTCGCTGTTACCTCATCGAGCAATACAATAGGAGCATCCTTTATAATTGCTCGCGCAATGGATAGTCGCTGCTTTTCACCGCCAGATAGTTTTGTTCCACCTTCCCCCAACACGGTATCATATCCATTTTCGAGTTGCATAATAAATTCATGGCAGCGAGCGCGTTTGGCTGCTGCGACAACTTCATCCATACTTGCGCAAGGATTTCCAAGCCGAATATTATTGAAAACGGTATCTTGAAATAACATCACATCCTGAAATACAAAGCTCAAATTGTGTAGCAGATATTCATAGGATACCGTCCGAATACTTTTTCCACCAACTTTTATTTCTCCTTGCTGCACATCCCAAAATCGTGCCAGCAAGTTGATGATTGTTGTCTTTCCGCTTCCTGACAAGCCCACCAATGCGGTCGTCGTTTTTTCCGGCACACAAAATGATACCTGTTGTAAAACAGGTGTGCGATCATAAGCAAATGTGACATCCTGATAAGAAATATCAAATTGTCTCGGCTGCTCTTTCCCGGAAATATTCTCCATAACGGATATTCCTTTGATTGCTTTCATGCGGTCTATGGACTGCTGTGTCATTTTTGAAAAGATACTAAATATCCCCATAGCCTCAACCCCTTGAAAAAGGGTGAAAGAAGCAACAACTAACAGGAACAATCTCAAAAAATCAGCTTCGCCTCGAAGGTAAAGTATTCCCGATAGAAGGACGGTTCCAGAGGTAATGAGACGAAACCAAAACTGAAAAGAGGCCATCGGGAACAAATGCGCAAGTTCATTCAAAATAGATGCTTTGCGAAGCCTTGTAAATATGAGCCTGATTCTTGACGCCTGTTCATTTTCCAGACAGCAGGATTTTAATATATGTATACCCCGGATAAACTCAACGGTTTCCTCGGTTACTTCTCCGATTAGTCTCTGCCGATTTAAATTTAGACGATCTTGTGTCGTGGCAAAATAGCGATAGGAAAACCACGCGGGGATCAAAAGAATAACCGTTAAAACAAAAATCCTATAATCTACCTGAAAAAGGAATAATAAGCCAATCAGTAGGGCTGGAATCCCCATAGCGGCCTTTTCAATCACACCCAAACCTTCAATTTCCAGAAAGGCCGCGTCGGAAGTGATGGTTGAAACCAAATCGCCTAAATTTCTTCCTGCGAAGAAGCCAAGTGAAACACGTTTTAGATGTTCTCCCAGCCGAATGCGCTCATCACACATTGCCTTATATCCCGCCCCGGATCGCAGTCGCATTGTAAAATAACGCAGGAAAATGCGGATCAGAACGACAGCCATCATTATACCCATATATAAAAAGACTGTTTCTTTACTTAACCTCGTTGTTGCGCTCGGATTAAATTCCGGCATTTCGGATACCATGAGATATGAGATAATGAGCGGGATCATAAGTAGTACACCGTCACAGAAACTAAAAAGCAGGGAAACATACAGCTGGTATCGCTGACTTTGTATCAAGCGCACAAATTCTTTTATAGTTTTCAGCATACTTCCACCTCCGCTTTCCCTGCTAACTGCGTGGAATCCTCCTCAAAATAGATAGACCACATTTTTTGATAGACTGCACAGGTTTTCAATAATTCTTCATGAGAGCCAACAGCAGCGACGCGCCCACCATTTAAGACAACGATCTTGTCACAATTCTTAATCGTCGTTAATCTATGTGCAATAACGATGAGGGTTTTTTCTCTGCATAACTCCTGTAAAGATACCTGAATTTTATGCTGATTTTCCATGTCTGTGTAAGCGGTCGCTTCATCCAGAATCAGAATCGGTGCGTTTTTCAATATGGCACGAGCAATAATGATTCTTTGGCGTTGTCCGCCAGATAGTTTTATGCCATCGTTGCCAACAATGGTATGATAGCCCTCTTGTAAAGCATCAATAAACTCCGCGCATTGTGCCTGTGTTGCCGCAGCGATTACCTGTTCATCCGTTGCAGATGGATTACCCAGCCTGATATTCTCTAAAATGGATAAATTGAATAGAAAGGTATCCTGTGTAACATAGCTGATCCTTGTCATTAACGATGACAAGGGGAGATTTCTGTAATCGACACCGCCGATCAGAATACTCCCTTCTGACACATCCCAAAATCTCGCAAGCAGATTCGCTATCGTTGTTTTTCCGGCACCAGACGGCCCAACGATGGCAACTTTTTCCTTTTCCTGAAACACCAATGAAATGTTCTGCAATACTGTCTCTTTTTCATACGCAAAGGAAACGTTGCGAAGCTCTATTTGGTTGCTGGAAGGCTCTTGGCCTTTGATATTCTCATTTAATTCTGGTAATTCTGGCGCGGATAAAATCTCGTTAATCAAGCGTTTTCCGTTTCGTATATGATAAAAATTATCCATAAAGTCTGTAAACTTAAGCAGAGATGTACCGGTTCCCAAAGATAGTAATACTGAAAATAGAAATACGTTTCCTGACAGATGAGCCTGTGCGTACAAATAACCCCCAACGCAAAGAACGCTTACTATAATTGAGGATAAGAGCACAAATGACGGAGCGGCCGCAGCATACATTCTTCGATATAGCTTCAATGTCGAGTTTTTGTATTTTTGGATGGATTCCTCATACTTTGTGTAGGCTTCTTTTTCCTGACCAAAGATTTTGATTTCCTTATTTCCGCGGATGTATTCAATAATCCGCCCGTTCATATTCTCCAGCGCAGCATAGTAAGTATTTGCAAACTCATTCATAATCCCAATATACATCGGAAGATAGAACAGCAGCGTCAACGTGGCAGGAACTAAAACGGACAATGCCATGCGCCAATCAACCACAAACAGGAGACCGATAATTCCAGCAGGAATCAGGACATTGGAACTTATCTCCGGGATTGCGTGTGCCAAAGGATATTCCAGCCGTTCCGTTCCATCAATAAGTATATGATGAAAGTGTCCGGCCCCCTGTACCTGCATATAGCCCATAGGCATTCGCAACATTTTATCTGTTATCGCAATCCGCATCTGCTCTAATATGCGAAAAGCTGTCTTGTGGGATATTGCCGTTGAAGCGTTGTGCATCGCTAACTGCAAAATAAATGCCATAAGCATAAAGACCGCAGCAAGGAAAATTTCCCGATAAGAAAGGGGCGTCTGTATATTGACTAACAAGTGATAGGCGATGTAGTAAGGGACGAGTCCGAAAAACACACCGATCACCGCCAGCGCAATAGAGCTGATGTATGCTTTTTTGTATGGCTTTAGAAAATCTCGGAATTGTATCACGTTTTTCGTTTTCACAATGAACACCTCCCCTTGCGGCTATTCTTATCAGTCTATGTTTTTGAAATGCCTTCTCAGAATGAGTTTCCCGACATAAACGCCAACAATACCACAGAGAATAGCTGATACGACACCAATCACCGCGAATCCACCGGTTAAATATCTTATGTAGCCATACATTTCTTCTTCCGTAACGCCCATTTCTACCCATTTATTTATTTCTCTGTCTAAAAAGAAAATGAATGGAAAACAGCCGCCAAAGAAGTACGCAGCTTGCGTAAAACCATAGCCGATTCCAATGGATATGGTTTTGAAATTTGTCTTGGCAATTACTCCATCAGCAATCAGGCTTGCGACAATAACGAAAGGCAGACAGGTAATACTTCCCATCCCTGTAAGCGTAAAGATTGCCACCCCCAAGCTGACAAGAAGCGTCATTGCTCCAAAACGTTGAATCTTCTTAACAACAAATAAAACAACCGTTCCCATAATGAGCGCAGTAATACTCGAAGTGAACACGTGCATAACCGGCACCATCGCAGCGGTCAACATAGCGCATTTGATAGACCCGGTTGCTGATCGTATGGTTGTTGTTTTCGTCTGCCTGCCATTGATTTTCGGTGTGCGTAACAGCGGGTGTCCTTGCATATTCAATGGCTTTATCAAAGGTCAGCGTGTTTCCCGCCTGTGCTTCCCAAGCCGCCGCCTGCTGTTGCAAGGCTTCAAAAATCGCCTGTTCCGCTGCGGCACTTTCTTCCCGCTGTCGGATAAGCTCCGCAAGCGGTAAGGCAGTCAATGCGGAAATGTCGGCTTTGCCGCTTTCAAAATAAATGCTGCGTTCGATTTTTAAGCGGTCAGCAACTTCTAAGCGGTCGTTTTCAAAACTGGAATAATTCAATCTGTTTTCGCTCCTTTCCTGTGCAATCATTTTGTGCATAAGGTCGTAGTCCTCCATGCTCATGTGTCCGTCATATACATACGGGTCAATATCTTCTCCGTCATAGGGTTTCTCATGGAATGGAAGTCCTGCGGCATGGGCGGCTTGCCGCGCTTCCTCCAATACTTCCGGTGGTAACGTGTCGTCGTGTGCTTCGATAAAATCCGCAACGCTGTTATAGCCGTTTTCATAGTGGCGGCGCACCCCGGCGGTCAGTTCGTCCACAGTCATGTCCACGCCTAAATAGCCGCAATAGTAGCTGTTGAGCATGACGGCGGCGGGGTCTTTTTGCCGGATTTCTTCAAGGCGGCTTTTATCTTTTGCGGTAAGAGCGTCGTTTGCTTCCAAGTAGAAATAATCGCCGTTCCATGAACGTCCCACGCGCCAAAAGGCAATCCAAGCGATACCGTCCCTTAGTTCTTCCTGATACTGTTTTACGGTGTCCCGTAAACTTGCCATGCGGTAAACCTCCTTTCGTGGTGGTGTGAATAAGGGTTTGGGATTATCCCAACAAGCAAAAATCCCCGCAGTTCCCGAAAGGGGAAAAGGGGGATTTTACGGAAGTGGGTACACACTTCCTATGCTTGCTATTCAAGTTATTTCTTCTTCGTTATCTCAATACGATAGTTGACATACTTCCCGCCGGTGTCGGCTAAAACTACCGTTCCGTCATAGGTTTTCCCTGTTTTCGGGGAGTAAAGCCCTTTGACATTTGCCTTGCCGGATTTTAGGAGTGCGGCGGCGATTTTCGGGGTAAAAGTGGTCTTTCGTTCCTCGAAAAAGCGGTCATTCTTCCACATGGCAAAGGTGCAATCCCTGTTTTCGCAGTAGTAATTTTTCCTGCCCTCATAGACAGAAGAACCGCAGCGGGGACAGTTGCCGATCACAGGCTTTTCCTCTTTGAAACGCTCCCTGTCCCCGTCGGAAAGGATAGGATAGGCTTTCACAAGCTCCCTTGCCATTTCTTCAATGCCCTGCATGAAGTCCTCCGGGTCGGATTTTCCTTTTGCAATGAGCGTCAGCGTATTTTCCCATTCTGCGGTCAGCTTCGGGGAAGTCAGACTGTCCGGCAGGACGCACACAAGATTGATACCGTTCTTTGTTGGTACAAGCTGTTTCCCTCTGCGTTCTGCAAATCCGGATTTCACCAATTTTTCAATGACAGCAGCACGGGTGGCAGGAGTACCTAATCCTTTTCGTTCCGCGTCCTCGGTGGTGTCCTCGCTTCCTGCGTGTTCCATAGCAGCGAGCAGCGACGCTTCCGTAAGGGGCTTCGGGGGCTGTGTGTCATGGGCGGTTACTGTTGCGGAAATATTGGAAAAGGTCTGCCCCTCGGTAAAGTCCGGCACGTTGGAAAGATTGTCGCTGTCCTCATGGTCGGATTTTGTTTTCAGCGTCAGACGGTAGCGGCGTTCCAAGTCTTTCCACCCGGCACAAAGCACCGTCTTTCCCTTTGCCGTAAAGTCGGTATCAGAACAGGAAAATACCGCCGTTACCGCTTCATAAATGTGCGGCTCGGCGGCAGCGAACAACAGACGCGCTCCGGCAAGTATAAGGATATTTCGCTCACTTTCGGGAAGTGTGGCAAGGTCTGTCTTTGCAAACTCCTGTGTCGGAATAATGGCGTGGTGGTCTGATACCTTTTTGCTGTTAAGGGTGCGGGATACGTCCGGGGAAAAGGTCACGTCCTGCATAAAGGGCAGCTTTTTACAAAGCAGTCCGCTGATCTGCGTGGCGGTGCCGCCCATGTCGTCGGTCAGATAGCTGCTGTCCGTTCTCGGATAGGTCAAAAGCCGCTTTTCATAAAGGCTCTGTGCAAGGTCAAGGGTCTGTTTTGCCGTGTAACCGAAAATACGATTGGCTTCCCGCTGTAAGCCCGTAAGGTCAAAGAGTTTCGGCGGCGATACCGTCTTTTTCTCGTGGGTCACGGATTTACAAATTGCCTGTGCCATATTGCAGGCAGCTTTCAGATTTTCCGCTGCAGCAGGGTCGGAGAGCTTTTCACTTACCGCTTCCGTGCCGGGAAGTGCAAGACGAACATGGTAGTATTTTAATTTCTGAAATGTGCTAATTGCTGCGTCCCGGTCTACAAGCATTTTTAAGGTTGGGGTCTGGACACGCCCCACGTTCAAGGTACGGTTATACAGACAGGAAAACAGGCGTGTTGCATTGATACCGATAATCCAGTCTGCCTTTGCACGGCAGAACGCAGACGCAAAGAGCGCGTCATAATCCCGCCCGTCTTTGAGGTTATCAAAGCCGCTGCGGATAGCTACGTCCTCCATTGAGGAAATCCACAGGCGGCGCATGGGCTTTTTACACCCGGCAACTTCATAGACAAACCGGAAAATGAGTTCGCCCTCGCGTCCCGCGTCGCAGGCGTTCACGACTTCCGAAACGTCGGCGCGGTGCATAAGCTCTTTTAGGATTTTGAATTGTTTTCCTTTGTCTGCGGCTACGGTGTACTGCCAGTTTTGGGGCAGAATAGGCAGGCTGTCATAGCTCCATTTTCGATACTGTTCCCCATAGGCGGCAGCTTCCGCAAGCTGTACCAAATGCCCGACGCACCATGAAATGAGATAGCCGCCGCCCTCCATATATCCATCTTTTTTCTCTTTCACGCCAAGTGCGGCAGCGATACTCTGTGCCACGCTCGGCTTTTCTGCAATGACTAAAATCAATGTAAATCCTCCTTTTTAAGTACAAAAAAACGACAAATTTCATAAAGAAATTTGCCGTTACAGAAATAAACAAAGCTATAATGTTTTCATTATCTGTTCAATATCTACATATTCAATGATATTATTAAAGGCAGTGTAATCGACATAAAAACTTTTCTTGAGGTGGTCTTTTTCGATTGCCTTTAACCATTTGAATATTTCATCTTTAATTATTTTGTTATCAGACTTAGAAGAATAAAAATGTGTTCCGTTTGCTTGAATGTTCTGTATAAAATGCTTCTGCTTGCTGTCAGCATAGTAAATTTTATCGAGAGAACAATATATGTCAAACCAAACATCATGTCTGGAAACAGAGATTTTGATATAACCTATGATTTGATTATATTCCCATAAGCTGCGCGGAAAACTAAAACGTGATACATAATACTGTGTATCTTCTTCGGAATGTCCATGACTAACGTAAGTATCGTGTAATTTCTGTTTTTGCTTATCCCACCGCCTATTAAATTCTTCTTTGCTCATGGAATAAATAGGTATTTCAAATAAAGTTTTTTTCTCCATAAACCGCACCTCTTTTTCTTTTTATTGTACCATATTTGAATGGTCGAGTCTATTTTGACGACTTCGATAACAAATTTTTGCTACAGTAGCCCACACAAGGGGCTTGCCCTCGATAGGGACAGGACGCACAAACCGGAGAAACAGGAACAGGCGGCGCATTATCGCGCCGCCCGTTGGGTCTTTGTGTCATCATCTTTTCAAAAGGGCTGTCGGTAAACCATGTCATGCTTCCTCGTCCTCCGTTTCCCCGTCGCCTGTGTCGTCGGTTTCTTCCTGCTCGTCCTCGTCGTATTCGTCAAAATCAAAATCGTCAAGGTCGGTGCCGCCTTTCACGTCTTGTTTCGGCTTGAAAATCTTAAAGTAGTAGAGTGCGCCGCCACCGCCAAGAAGTGCCACAATAAGGAACACAACTAAGCCGCCCATGCCGTTATCTTCTTCCTGCGGCTCTTCGGGCTGCTCCGGCTCGGTCGTTGCTGTCACACCCGTACAGGCAGCCATATTGACAGAGCATACCGGGCAGGCGGTATTGATTGCCCCGGTCACGCATTTATCGGTACAGGTGCAGACTGCGGGAGTAGTCGTTTCTTCTTCTCCGATAATCGCCATCAGGTCGGCTTCGTCCACTTGATTAAGGAAATGGACGGTGTTTTCGCCCTCGGCGGCATGGTCAATAATGATGTAAAAATAGTTGCCGCCTTTACTCTGTACCACGATAAACTGCTTATCCTCGGACGCTTCGCCGGAAATGTCGTCCACAAGGTTCATGTTGCCCTCCGGGGTAAGGGGCTGCGGCTCGGTTTTCGTGATAACGCCGCTGTCGTCGGTGGGAATGTCATTCCCCTGTGCGTAGGCGGTCATGGAAAAGCCGCCCACGCAGACAAGGGCGGCAAAGAGTACAAGAAAGCTGCGGAACAGTCGTTTATTCTTCATGGGCGGTGTCCTCCTGTTCGTAAGTTTCAGCAGGTACAGCGTTCATGCCAGGAATACCGCCGCCGGAAAGCATAGCGGTCAGCTCCGCAGGGGTCAGACGCATAGCGCGCACAAGCTGTACGATTTGCAGATTTTCAAGCTCGGTTTTCTGTGCAAGCAGTTCTTTCAGACGGTTCTGCTGCTCGGTAATTCGTTCGCGGGTCTTTTCAATCTCCGCATTGATACGGTCAAGTTTATTGTTTGCCATAAGTTCAGTTCTCCTTTCAAAGTTCGGTTAATTCCAGTTCATCAGCCCGTACCCTTTGATACAGGCATAGTCTAACGGGTAGCTTTTGATTTTGCAGGCATCGCCGGAATTGCCCTCCACGGTGTAGACGCGGCTTCCGTCTGTGCCGATCACAATTCCTACATGGTCTGCACTTCCGTCTAAATCCCAATCGAAAAAGATAGCGTCACCGGGAGCGATATTTTCATAGCCCCGCGCTCCCCATTGCCCGCGTGAGGTAAACCACGGAATACCCTGTGATTGACAAGCGGCAAAACGCGGCTCGGATAAGCCCATTTGACCATAGCACCACGACACAAAGCAGGCGCACCATTCCACGCGGCTGTTAAAGCCGTACCAGCTCCAATAGGGTCGCCCGCCCACATTGCCGACTTGTCGCTTTGCTATATCTACAATCTCGGTATTGCCGGGACGTGTGCCGTTTACAAACTGTACGCCGCTTAAATCCTCCGACGCGGACGTATCAGAAGAACCGCCGCCAAAAAGCAGGGGCTTATTGCCGCTTGTTTCCAAGTACACCCGGAACATGGCAAGCTGTTCTTCGTTTAATACCTCCGGGGCAATCGTGGCAATATCCCGGTTGGTAAGGGACACATTGAGAATGTAATACTCATACGGGACTTTCTCGGTGGTTGTTTCCCCGGTTTCCGGGTCGGTACTTGTTTCAGTACGGTAGCGTATCTCCACTTCCTCGGTTATGGTCAGCTTGTATTGCAGATTGAAAATGCGGTCTAATTCTGCCTGTGCGCTCTGCGGAGTGTAGCTCTGTAAAAGTGCGGTCAGATAGGACGCTAAGGCGTGGGGATTATGCCCGATATTATCAAGGTCATAGCGGTATTCGTCATAGCCCGGATAATCACGCTCGATATTGTCAATCCGCTGTTGCAGTTCGGCTTCCATAGCCGCATAGTTGTTTTCGACTGCCACAAGGTCGCTGTCCTCGGACGTGTAGGACGTTCCGATCACGCCGTTTAACAAGCCGGAAAACATAGCACCGCATGAGGAAAGCCCCGCCGATACCATGATGAAAAGAAGCAGCGCGGCAATGATAAGCAAGATACCTTTCCAATGCCTTGCCGCAAATTCAGCGGTCTTTTGGGTGGTTTCCGCAGCTTTCTTTGCTGCCTTGCGGGTGTTCTCTGCGGCGGTCTTGATACTGCCTGCCCGTGCCGCCTTTGCATACTGCTTTTTGATCTGCTGTTTCTGCCAGTAGCGGGAAAGCGGATTAGACGCGGCAATTTGCGGGTTATCATGCAGGAGCTTTTGATACTGAAATTCCACATTTGCCCGTGCCGCCGTTTTTTCCGCTTTTGCCGCTGCCCGGTAGGGTTTCAGCTTGTGGCGGTGGTAGCCCTCCCGGATTTTCCTTGCCCCGTACCTTGCGCCGCCCTCTGTCACTTCCTCGGTCTTATGCGCACCCTCCACGCCGGAGTTGTCTTTTTCCACTTCATGTATCTTGTTGTGGACGAATATGCCTGCTTCCTGCATGGGACGGGACAGTGGATTTTTTCGGTGCTTTAAGTCCGGCATGGGCTTTTCCCGTTCCTCAAAGTGCAATCGGGTTTTGCCTTTTCCTGTGGCTTCGTCAAAGGTGCGGTTTCGCACAAGCACTTTTTCCTTTGGGATTGCCGCCCTTGCCGCGTCCAAACGGTCAGCGGCTTTGTCGGAGTTCTTGATACACTTTTCAAGCTCCGGGGTGGAAAGTTCCTCGTCGGTAAATTGCAGTCTTGAAGATCTGCCGCTTGTGGTGGCTTCCTCCTGTGCTTTGCGTACCGCCTTTTTAGACGCTTTTCGGGTCTGTGCCGCGCCGATATGCTCCATGACACGCTCTGCCGTTGCGGTATCATGCTTTGGGGCAATGCCCGGAGAGGGAACGGGTACAGCGTCCGGCGTTTGGTTATGAAGCTGCTGCGTCATATCCTGCGGCTGTTCCGGCTGCTTTGTGTAGTCCGTTTCCTGTTCTCGGCGGCTGATACGCTCGATGCTTTCTTTGGTTTCGTTTACCTCAATCAGCCCGTCACGGCTCATTTTCTGCGTTACCTTGTCACGGGGCTTCAAGGGGTCTTTCATGGTCTGTCACCTCCATTCGGTCAAATTTCTGCGGATTATAGCGGCACACGTCCCGGTCAAACCGGGGCGGTGCAATGGCTTGATACTGCCTGTCCCCGATACGGATACGGAAAAACAAATCCCGGTCTTTGGGGTAGGAAAGGATCTGATACTGCGGGTACTGCCGCATGATGTTCTTCGCCTTTTCATTCAGCGGATAGATATAGCGGAACATTCGCCCGTCGATTTTCTCAATGCCTTTCATGGTGCAAAAGTCATGTGTCAGCCAATGCCGCGCTTTCTTTCCGTCAAGCTCTGCATTTTCTTTTAGGAGAAGTCCTGCGCTGCGGGGGTGTATCTTTTCCCCGGTTTCCGCGTCCCGGTACACGCTCGTCAGAAAATGCCCCATGTAGCGGAAATTTGCGGCTTGATAGACATAGCCGCATTTTCCCATGATACCGTCCGCAAGAGTGTAAAGGAAAAGGCAGTCCGTTTCCTGCCGCACCCACTTAATGAGTGCAGACAGGGCAAGACTGCCAAAATGCCCGTTGCCGTTCTCGGACGGGAGAAAGCACATTTTCCCGATCTCCAAATAATCCTTTGTCTGTAAGGCATGATCGGGAAAAAGTTTTCGTATGGTCTGTAACGGCTGCGTTCCCCACCCAAGCGTTACCACGCCGCAAAGTGTTTTGTCCCGGTAAAATCCCAAATAGTATTTATTCAGCCGGGGCAGCACCTTTGAATAGTGGTATGCCCGGATAAAGGACATTGCCGCTTCCGGGGGAAGTTCCCGGACAAAGAGAGATTGTTTTGCTTTGATTGTTTCCTCACCTCCAATCGGTCAAATCTTTGCGGTCAGAACACGCACCAGTCTTTACAGTTCCCAAGCTCTATATCCGCAATGAAACGTAAGATAGGATAAACCTGCGGGGGAACAACGGCGTTCCCCAACGTTTTCAGCCGCTTTACACGGTCTTTTTTGTCCTCTGCCAAGCGGGGAATGTCAAGCGGCTCTATTGCCCACAGGTAACGTCCGTCCATTTCAGCGGGAACCCCATGAGCCATTCCACCCATTCGGGATTGAACCGCAGGTTTTCCTCCGCGTTCGGGGATAGGTGGTAGACTGCCTCCGAAAGGGACGCCGCCCAGTAGTTCCCGCTGCTGTTCATTCGCCGGAACGCTCCGTTTGGAGAGATCGTCACCCTTGATACACGGGGTCTTGTCCCGGTGTCGGAAGCAAGGGGCGTGGGAAACATCAGCCCCGACGATAAAAGTTCGTTTGCGCTCATGCCATGCACCGACGGCACAAGCTGGAAGCACGAATGTCCAAACTGCATATCCCGCACTTTCCAAGTCAAAGAGCGTCTTGTGCAGTCCCATGTTGACGAAGTTAGCAACATTTTCGCCAAGCACCCAATTGGGGCGCAGTTCTTTAATGACGCGGCACATCTCCGGCCAGAGGTAACGGGTGTCCTCAAATCCCCGTCGCGGTCCGACAGAGGAAAAGGGCTGGCATGGGAAGCCGCCGGATAAGAGTGTGATTTCTTTTCGTCCTGTCTTTTCAATAAAAGCCTCCTTTGTTACGGTCGTTATGTCCCGGAAACGCGGCACAAGCGGCCAGTGCTTTTCAAGGACAGCGGTTGGATAGTCCGCCCATTCGCACTGGCATACGGTGGTAAACCCTGCGGCTTCTGCCGCAAGGTCAATGCCGCCGATACCCGTAAACAGACTGAAATGTGTTAAGGGTTTCATGCGCCTGCCACCTCCTCCGGTTTGGTTGTCATTACTTTGTAAAGCTCGGTATCTTTCGGGAAACGGTCAATGAATGGCAGCACCACATTTCCGTAAAAGATAAGTCCCTCGCCCGCTTCGGAGTGGGTCACATATTTCATCTGCTGCGGGGAGATATTGAGCTGCTTTGCAAGGATAGCCCGGTCGCCTGCCGCCTGATTGAGCATGAGGACAAAATCGGAGTTTTCAAAGATATTTTCTACCTCGCGGGAAGAAAGCAGGTCTTTGACGTTCTGCGTTATGGCGGTCGGTATGCCGCCCCATTTACGAAAACGCTTCCAAATCTCCACGGAATAGGCTGCGGTCTGTTCCTCTTTGAGCAGTAAATGAAATTCGTCCATGTAGTAGCGGGTGGATTTCTTTTCTGCGCGGTTTACGGTCACTCTGTTCCACACCTGATCCTGCACAATGAGCATACCTAACTTTTTGAGCTGCTTTCCAAGCTGCTTAATGTCAAAGCAGACAAGGCGGTTTGTCAGTTCCACGTTGGTACGGTGGTTAAAGACATTGAGAGAACCGGAAACATACAGCTCCAATGCTGCCGCAATGCGGGCGGCTTCGGGTTCTGGCTGTTTCAATAGCTCGTCGTAAAGGTCGCCCAAGATAGGCATTTTCACCGGGTTGGGGTCAGCAAGGAACGGTCGGTAAACATTTCTCACGGCACGGTCAATGACGGTCTTTTCTACGGGCTGCAAGCCCTCCTTGCCACCAATGACAAGCTCGCACAAGGACAGGATAAAATCGGATTTCAGCGCAAGCGGGTTGTCGTCCTCGGAGTAGTTGAGGTTAATATCCATAGGATTTACATACTGCGGCTTTCCGTCAATGCCCCTGCCGGTCGGGGACAGTCGGATAACCTGTCCGTTCAACCGCTGCACAAGGGAAAAATACTCGGCTTCCGGGTCGCAGATGATAATGTCGTCGTCGGTAATGAGAAAGGCGTTTGCCATTTCACGTTTCGCCGCAAAGGATTTACCGCTGCCCGGTGTTCCTAAGATAAGCCCGTTTGGATTTTTGAGCTGCTTTCGGTCGCAGAGTATCATGTTGTTAGACAGGGCATTTAAGCCGTAGTACAACGCTGCACCTGTCTGAAAAAGCTCCTGCGTGATAAAGGGAATAAAAATAGCGGTGCTTGATGTGGTCAGTCCCCGCTGAATGGGGATAAGGTTTTCCCCAAGCGGAATACTGCTCATAAAGCCCGCTTCCTGCATATAGTCAAGGCGGGTCAAAGCGCAGTTGTTTTTCTGTGCAATGCCCGCCGTAGCGAATATGTCATTATCCAGTTTTCTTTTTGTGTCTGCCATGTTCACCACAAGGAACGTCAAGAGAAACATTCGCTCGTTGCGGCTCTGTAAGTCCTGCAAGAGATTTTTCGCTTCGCTGCCGAATGTGGCAAGGTCAGACGGGATTATATCCATGTCGTAGCCGCTGCGTACCGCTTTTTTCTGTTCCTCGATTTTCATTTTATCAAGGTCGGTGATCTTCCTCTTAATGGTCTTGATTGCTTCGGTCTGGTCGATACTGCGGATATGCAGATTTACCATAACGCCGTTTTCCAAGTCCAACACGTCAGATAGGATACGGTCGTTAAGTTCCGGTGCAAGGATTTCAAAGAACGATACCGCACCGATTTTCTGTCCCATGCGGAAATACCGTCCGTCACCGAAACGGAAAGAGGACGGGGCGATAAAGTCCTTTGTGGTAAGCCCGGACGGGATAAGCCAGTCCCAAGAAAAGCAAAACGGCTCGCCCTGTGGGTGGAAAATGCCATGCAGCACTTCCAAGCGTTCATAGCCTGTCATGGGGCGGGCAGACACGCCAAGCACCTTGAAGTTATTGAGTATGTCGGTTTCAATCCGGGCAAGGCGGGATTTTGCCGCGCTCATGCTGTCGGCTTCAATGGAAAATGTGATGTATTTTGCTTTCACAAGTCCGTTATTGCCCTTTGCAAGCTGATTTTTCAGCATATCCGAATACTCGGTACGAATAGAGTTAAAAGCGTCATTCTGTACCGGGATATGGATAGCGTTTTCTGCGTCGCTGCCGCGCCCGCCCTGATTGATGAACGAGAGCTGCACCTGTACGCTTGCGTCAAAGTAGTTGAGAAAATCGCACCAGTTTTCAAAAATGGCGGTCTTGTCGTCTGCCTGTGCAAGCTGATAGTTGATGTCCTCAAAGGCAACGGTCTTGCTGTACCGCTTGCCGGAAACATGGCAGATACCGTCCGGGTACATCTGCACATAGGGAATGGTCTGCTGTGCGGTGTGGGGCTTTCCGTCGCCCTTTGCTTTCTGTATCACTTCCGCGATCTGTTTCTTTTCAGCACGGGTCAGCTTCCGTTTAGTCTTTCCTGCGGGGCGTTTTGCCTGCGTCTTTTTTTCGGTTGCCTTTTGCAATCGCTGATACCTCCTTTTCCAATTTTGCCTGCCGTTCGATAACGGCATAGAAATTCTGTGTCTGATAGGGGCGTTCCTTTGGTCGGGTGAATTTTGTATTGATGATGTTTCGTATCACCACTTCAAGGGGCTGCCCGTGTTTTTCATACATGGCAAAGAGAAAACATGGGAGCATTACCAAAATCATTACCATTGCGGCAAGGCTCGTCCCTGCGCTGTCTTTGAGCAGGAAGAACAGCGGCAAGCCAAGAGCCAACGCCGCCGCAAAGAAAATGAGCTGCCGTTTGGTGAGATTGAACGCCACTTTTGTTTTTACCTTTGTCAAATCTTTGGGTACGGGTACATACGCCAAGAAAAACCCTCCTTTCGTTAGTGTGCATTGAAGATTGATTTTGCAAGTGCGCCGGTCTTAAACAGGGAGAAACACAGGATAACGGTATAGGCGGCGATTGAAAAAATCGCACTGTGTAAGTTGTCCGCTACCGTCAGCGTGTTCACAAGGACTGCGTAAATGCCGACACATATCATAATGAGGAAGCCTTGAAAACCAAGTGCGAACAGGGATTTTAGGTAGTTGTTTCCTATCTGTCCCCACTCCCGGTTTGTCATAGTTGCAAATGGGATAGGCGATACCGAACAGTAAAGGTAAATCTCAATCATTCTGCCGTAAAGGATAACGGTTATCAGAACAGACATGATTTTCATGCACAAGCTCACAAGGCTTGTTTCCATGACAAGCAAGAGAAGTTCGGGGATTTCCATAGCGTCAAGCCCGTCCTGCATGGACGACAGGGCAGCGGTCACGTCAATGTTCGTGTTGCCGCCAATCACCCCTGCCGCGCCGGAAACGACACGCTGCGCCACGTCAAATACCGCCATGGTAATATCAAAGGTGTGGGTGACAAGGTACACCGCCACCCACGCCTTGAAAAACCACTTAAAAAACATGAACGTGTCCACGTCGTGCATATTGTTCTTTTCCGTTACCATGCTGATAAGCTCCACGCATAGGACGTAGGTAATGACAAGCCCCGCAATGGGGATAATCACATTCTCCGATAAGGTCTGTATCATGGAAAATATGCTTGCGTTCCACCCTTGCGGGGTCTTGCCTACCTCGGTAGCTATCGTACCGACTTTTTCGTTTACATCCCCGAACATAGTTGACAGATTACCGTTTATGGCTCCGATAAGGATTTCCTTTA
>JAERMT010000484.1_pt2 | contig 22184 bp, 15 predicted proteins | sample 9267081 | NCBI WGS metagenome assembly JAERMT01 (sample SAMN17071939, study PRJNA684904) | human gut metagenome | isolation source: diarrhea sample from child under the age of five | host: Homo sapiens | place: South Africa: Mafikeng, Mafikeng Provincial Hospital | collected 2019-09
CCCGGCGACGAAGGAACAAGGTTTTGCGGGGAGTGAAGCACCACGCCGATGATGCGAAGGCCGATTCGGCCCGAGCGACGTGGTGCCCGGCGACGAAGGAACAAGGTTTTGCGGGGAGTGAAGCACCACGCCGATGATGCCGAAGGCCGATTCGGCCCGAGAGGCGTGGTGCCCGGCGACGAAGGAACAAGGGTTTGCGAGGAGTGAAGCACCACGCCGATGATGCCGAAGGCCGATTCGGCCCGAGAGACGTGGTGCTCGACGACGAAGAAACAAGGGTTTGCGGGGAGCGAGGCACCACGCCGCCCGATCCCGAATGCCGATCTAGCCAGCGGACGTGGTGCCCGGCGACGAAGGAACAAGGGTTTGCGGGGAGGGAGGCACCATGCCGCCCGATCCCGAATGCCGATCTAGCCAGCGGACGTGGTGCCCGACGACGAAGGAACAAGGGTTTACGGGGAGTGAAGCACCACGTCGCCCGGCCCCGTGCACCGATTCGATTATTTGAAGTTTCCATTTGATCACTCGCAGTCGTTAATGTTTTTCAAGACCTTTGAGCCATAGCAAAAGGTAATAAGTTCGATTGTACAAAGCACAACTATTCATATTAACTATACAAAAGCACAACAATATTAAAAAAACTATATCGATTAAAAAAAGAAAAGGCGCCGCTGTATATCGTGATATAATTCTCAAGGAAATACACTAGGGTATTTTCTGTTAACAGAAAAAGGAGATTGTTTTACGAGAAAACGTATTTTATCACTTCTCATGACTGTAGCAATCACGCTGACATTCAGCATGCCGATGGGCGTCTTTGCGGCCACAGCAAGCCTCAATGTGGAAGAGGCGAAGTGGACGGCTGAGGACGAAATTACTGTCAAATTCGGCCAGAATGTAAGCGTTTCCGACGATGCCAAAGATAAGGTCTTGGCAAGTGAGGGCTACAGCGGAAACTATGAGAAATTCGCACAGTCGGTAACGGCAGATGGCAATAAGGTCATCATCAAAGTTAGCGACAAATCCAAGGATTATAAATCCATTAAATTCCAGGCGGGAAGTTTGATGGATGCCAACGGAAATATGAATTCCTCGGATGTTGAAGCAAAGACGGTAAGTTCTGCTGACGCCAGCGTGTCCGGTGCTTCGTTGGAAAAGACTTCCCTGGCATCCGAAGGGGGCACGGTTAAAGCGGTAGTAAAGGGAACTTTACTCAGCAAAGCCGGCTATTATTATCGCCTGTATAATGCGGCAGATTATAGCGACGTAAGCGGAACTGCTTCTTTTAAGGATGCAAACACCGCGGAAGTGACCTTCAAGGTTCCGGCAAACACCACATCCTCAGAAGTGAAATATGCGCTTCAATACAGTACGAAACCCTATTTTGGATTTAAAGCGATTGGGGACAACACCGTCACCGTTGCGGCAGCAGGCGGTTCCGGCGAGACTCCGGCACAGTCGATTACGTCCTGGTCTGCAAATCAGACATCTTTCGACAATAACGGCGGAAAGGTCACCGTATCGATTAAGGGTACCGGTCTGAAGTCCCTGGACAAGAGCGCATTCGAAATTGAACTGAAAGGTCAGTACGGATGGATGACACAGGAATACGACGTCAAGCATTCCTACACCGCATCCGACGATCAGAATGCGACCATCGAATTCACACTTCCGAAAAACACCGGAAATGACGTAGCGACATACCGCATTGGACCGTCAAAGGCATACAAAGATAAGCTGAACTGCGACGCAATTCAGTTCACCGTTGCCGGAAAAGCTGATGAAGTGAAGAATCCGGAAATCACCAAAATGGAAAAGACCGACGGAGTAACGCCGGTAGACGGAAAGGGCGGCAGCGTAGAAATTGCCATTACCGGAACCAACCTGAAGAGCTTAACGGAAAAGGATTTTGCAGTTGTTGAAAAGGATACCGACAAAGACGCCGGCGTCGCTCTGACCTACACCGCAGCAGACGATTCCAGCGCGACGCTTCGATTCACTTTGGGAGCCAACAACACGGAATCTGTCAAGAAGTACGTGGTAAAAGCATTGAAGGGTGCGGCTGCAGATGCCGGCACCGTTGAAGTGTACCAGAGCAAAAAGAAGAATACGGCAACATTCAAAGTAGAAACCGACGATGTAGCAGCGTATAAGTTCTACAAGATGAATGAAGACGGCAGCACTTCCGATAAGCTGGATAAGGTTGAGATAACCTTTAAAAAACTGACTTCAGTGACTGTGGCGGAAAACTGGAAAGACCTGATCTATTTTTACAACGGCTGGGATGACAGCGGCAATGTTGCCCTGACTAAAAAGCCGACCGTAGAAGGAAATACAATCATCATTGATGCGGACGGAATTGACAAGGCACCGGGATACATCATGTTCAAGGCAGGTGCCATCGAAAATCAGGATGGAGCCACCCTTGCAAATTCCACTAAGTTCTATCTGAAATCCGGTGCAACTGTTACCAATATGAGCTACAACCGAATCACTTTCGGTTCTCAGGGCGGCGAAGTGGTTGCCACCGTTACCGGTAAGAACCTTACATCCAGCAATCCGGCACTCTCGGCGAAGGTGTTCATGAACAACGGAACCGCGGCACACAGCTTGAAGGCGGAGACCAAAGTGATTTCCGATGAAAAAGCGGAGATTCGCGTACAGCTTCCGGAGAACACGACCAAGAAAGTACAGACCTATCGCATTATGCCAATTGTAAGTGGAATGAACACCTATTCGGCATATATCAAGGGATATGATGTAGTCTCCGTCGTTCCGGAAGGCGAAGATCCGGATGACAACAAAGCCAGACTGGCCTCTGTTGAGCTCAGTGGCGGCAATGACACGAATGATGCGGTAGATGTGTACGACACCGAAATCAGAAGCACGGATTTCACCTTGAAGTTCGATGCCATCATCCGCGGAACCAACCTGAGCGCGAAGAATACCGCAGTAAAGGTCGTAGATGAAAACGGTATCGAATGGCCGGTTGCTCCGGTAAAAGAATGCGGCGCAACCATCCGGTGGCAGCGTTCTTCCAGCTTTATGAAGGACAGAGATTCCAAGAATGAGCAGCGCATCGAGTTCCTGGCGCCGAGACTTCTGGGAACCACCCACACCTACACCATGTACTTCGCAGTAGATGGCGAGAACTACGATAATGATACAACGGCAAAGATTGTAATCCGAAACAACGGCGTATACGATGCCAGCCTGGGATTCTCTCTGGATGATCTGGGCGTTTTGAAGACCGGTAAAATCAAGTACGTAGATACCAAGGGCAACGAGATTGCTCCGGAAAAGGATTTCAAGGGCTACGGCGTTACCGAGCTGTACAAGATTGGTGCAGAGACAAAGAATATTGAGGGATACAAGTTCAGCAAGTGCAATGTAAACACCAACTGGTTTGTTCCGCCGACATTCGATGAAGAAAAGCAGGAATATGTATTTGAACACGGTCAGCATTTTGTAAGAGACCTGAAGGGCAACGACGTGGTGTTCACTTACGAAAAGATCGGCGACCAGAAGCCGGACGACCAGAAGCCGGCAGTAATGAAGGCGTCTCTTTCTACCTCAAGCTACACTTACACCGGAAAAACCCGTACCCCTTCCGTAAAGGTATCTGTAAACGGTAAGGTACTCGGAACCGGTGATTACACCGTGAAGTATGCTTCCGGCAGAAAGAATGTTGGCAAGTACAGCGTTAAAGTGACGTTGAAGAGCGGAGACAAAACAAGCAAAACCTTGTACTTCAAGATTTTGCCGAAGAAGACCTCCATCAAGAAGGTGACCAAGGCGAAGAAAGCGTTCACTGTAAAGTGGAAGAAGCAGACCAAGCAGGTCAGCGGATATCAGGTGCAGTACAGCACATCCAAGAAGTTCACCGCGAAGACGACAAAGGTGAAAACCATCAAGAGCTATAAGACCACAAGCAAAAAGGTGACAAAGCTCAAGAAAAAGAAAACTTATTACACCAGAGTTCGTACTTATAAGACCGTAAAGGGTACTAAGTACTACTCCGGATGGTCCAAAGCAAAATCTGTAAAGACCAAATAAGTATTGAAAAAAGAGACTGTCCGCTCCGTTCGGAGCTCGGACAGTCTCTTTTTAATCATTTCATTAATCGCATCGGCTATTTCACATGGAAAATCAGCTCATAGCCTCGGCCGCCGTTCAGATTGTTGTACGGCGTGCCGTCTCCGCGGTGATCCTTCGGATCTCCGTGAAGGTTCTGAAGGCCGCTGATCATCAGTTTTCCCATGCCCATCTTTCCGTTGGTGCGCACATAGGTGCCTCCCATGCCCCCTTGAAGGGTGATGAACTTCGGGCCGATAAGGTCGATGCTGCCTTCCGCTTTCAGTGCCAGCGGGTTGTTGGCATACGGAAGGATGTTCCCGTTCTCGTCCAGCGCCCGGAAGCGGACGGAAGCCACGTCGTAGGTTTTGTCCTCCCGAAGCTCCGTTGCCGATACTCGGATTTCTAAGTCGTGCATCTTCATCGGAAGGCGGGTGAGGTTGGATACAACTTGTCCGTCCTTTACGCCTTCGAAGCGGTATTCCGGAACCAGGCCGGTATTTCCCAGAATGTATTTTTCGTAGAGACGGGTCAACGTGCTTTCGTCCACGCTCTCTGTTTTCTTTCCGCCGAAGAAGCCCTTCTTCTCTCGAATCTCCATAAAATCGCCGGTGAGCGCTTTATGATTCAGTTGGTTCCGAATTTCCTTCCGCTGCTCCTCGGTAAAATCAGACTCCGCTTCTAAACAGTTTCCGACAAAATCATCGATTCGTACCGGCATCCCTTTGGTCACTTCATATTCCTTAATCGGCTCGCCGTTTCGATACGTACGAAGAACGTCGGCATTGGTGTATGCGTACACATCTCCCAGGGAGTGCATCGGATTTTCCCCGAAGGAGAGGGAAGAGGAAAGCTCCAGTACCGGCACCTCGTCCTGATAAATCTGGTAGGCTGCGGCTGCCAGCTTCGGGTTCCGGAACATGTCCATCACGCCGTGATAACAGATGCGGTCTCCGCTGCCGTAATTCTGATGGGCATTGTAATCCGTCATGTTCCAGCCAAAACTGCCCAGGACCTCCACGTGCTGCTCCACGTCGTGAAGAACGTTGGAATACAGCAGAGCCTGACCCATTCGGCGCGCTTCATCATCGCCGGCTTTGGCCGGATAGGAAACACCGCCAAAAGCCGAAATCAGGTACGGCTTCTCCATGTCCGAAACGACTTCGGATTTTCGGCGGCAGGCAGCGCCCTTCAGACCTGCGCCAAAATCATTATAGGCATATACATCTTCTACCATGTGTTCTTTCGGTTTCCGGTGGACGCCGGTGGTGGCCCGGTCCGGATCCAGCTTGCGCGCCAGTCCGGAAATGCGTTGGTTAAAATCATCGTCTTCTTCCGATTCGCCCACCCGAATGCTCCACAGGATGATGGAAGGGTGGTTCCGGTTCTGAAGAATCATCTCCTTCGTATTCTGCAGTTCCTGATTCTTCCATTTGATATTGCCGATGTAGCGAGATCCCGGAATTTCACAGATAACCAGAAGTCCCAGCTCATCACAGCGATTCAGGAAGGCCGGAGACTGCGGGTAATTTGCCGCCCGAACGGCGTTCACGCCCAGCTCGTTCTTCAAAATATTGGCATCCTCAATCTGCATGGAATCCGGCATGGCGTAACCCACGTACGGGAAGGCCTGGGATCGGCAGAGCCCCCGAAGCTTGATTTTCTTTCCGTTCAGATAGAACCCGTCCTTCCGGAATTCCGCTTCTCGGAATCCCACCCGGGTAATCACGGTGTCCACGACTTTCCCTTCTGCCAGCAGTTCCGTCCGGAGATCGTACAGAACCGGGTCATCCGGTTCCCAGCGCCGGATGCTTCCCATGGAGAAAGCCATGGTTCCTTTCGTGGCGGATACGTAGCCCACATCCGTATAGTCGTTGTCGGATCCGTGCAGGCGAATACCCTGGCGAATCTGCACCGCCGGTTCCGGATTGGCAACCTTTACCCGACTGATGGCCTGCGCCCGGCCGCTTGGGAAATGGGTGCGCACATACACGTCCTGAATGTGCATCTTTTCTTTGACATCCAGGTACACGTCCCGATAGATGCCGCCGTAGGCCAGGAAATCCGAATGCTCTCCGAATGGCGGAATGTTCAGGCTTTCCCGGGTGTCTAGGATGACGCGGATGCGATTGCTTTTACCGTACTCCACGCAATCGGTGATATCGATGGTAAAAGCAGTATATCCGCAGCGATGTTCGTATACCGGCTCGTCGTTGATGAACACCTCGGCATTGTGAGCGGCACCTTCAAAGGTGAGAAGGAGGGTTTTGCCTTTCCACTCATCCAGAATGAACAGGGGACGCTCGTATTTGCAGCGCATCTGGCACTTGGATTCATTGAAATAGTGATAGGGAAATTCTTTGCAGGTGTGGGGAATTCGAACCGACACGGATGCATCGGTTTCCGCATCCTCCGAGAATTTCCACTCGTTGTTGAGATATTTTCTATCGTTCATTACTACGCCTCTTTTCAAATAACAATATAGTTTATTTTAGCACAGACGGGGGATGGATTCCATTACTTCTGGCGTCCGCCTCGGAGCCGGTGGGAAGGGTCGAATTCGGTGAGCTCCCGCACCACTTCCGATGCGATGATTAGGCCGGCGGCCGCCGGTACGAACGGGGTGGAGCCGGGAAGGCTGCGGCGCGTGGTTTCTTCCTCATCCTCGTAAGGCGGAATCGGGGCCTCTGTGGAATAGACCACCTTCAGCTTTCGGATGCCGTCTTTTCGAAGTTCCCGGCGGATGACCTTCGCCAGCGGATCCATCTGGGTTTTGTAAATATCCGTAATCACCAACTTGGTGGGATCGAAACGGTTTCCGCATCCCATGGCGGAGATAACGGGAGTTCCCAGATTGTCGCAGCGGCGGATGATGTCCAGCTTGGCGGTCACCGTGTCGATGGCATCGATGACATAATCGAAAGCGCTGAAATCGAAATTCTCCGCCTGCTCCGGCATATAGAAGGTTTGGTGGGCAATCACTTGAATGTCCGGATTGATGTCCCGAATCCGATTTGCCATGGCGGTGACTTTAACCTGCCCCACGGTGCTGCGGGTGGCGATAATCTGGCGGTTCAGATTGGTCAAGGCAATATCGTCGTTGTCGATGATTTCGATGGTGCCCACGCCGCTTCGGGCCAACGCCTCTGCCACATAGCCGCCCACGCCGCCCACGCCGAAAATGGCAACGTGCTTCTGCGCCAATATTTCCAAAGCTTCCGGGCCCATCACCCGTGCTGTCCGTGAATTCTGATGTATCATTCCGTTCCTCCTGATTTCAATCTCCTTAAATTGTACAAATATTTCCCCCATCATGCAATGTGTCTTTACAGAATTCCCCTGAAAATGCTAATATAAGATGTTAAAAGGAGATTTGAAAATGAGCGTATATATCGGATGCCATCTGTCCTCGGCAGGTGGTTTTGAAGAAATGGGAAAACGGGCACTGGAGATCGAGGCGGATACCTTTGCTTTTTTTACACGAAATCCTCGAGGGGGTAAAAGCAAAAAGGCGGATCCGGAGGATGCGGCAAGGCTTCGGGAAATCATGGCGCAGAACGGCTTCGGAAAGCTGGTGGCCCACGCACCCTACACCATGAATGCCTGTTCCAAGGACGAGCGGGTGCGGGAATTTGCCCGAATGTGCATGAAAGAGGATTTGGAGAAGATGGAGCTCCTCCCTGGAAATTATTATAACTTTCATCCCGGCAGCCATGTGGGACAGGGCGTGGAGAATGGAATTCGGATGATTTCCGACACCCTGAACGAGGTGCTTCGGGAAGAACAGAGTACCACCGTGCTTCTGGAAACCATGGCGGGAAAGGGCAGCGAGATTGGAAGCCGCTTTGAGGAACTGGCGGAAATCATTCGGCGAGTGGATCTGAGCGAGCATGTGGGTGTCTGCCTGGACACCTGTCACGTGAACGACGGTGGATACGATATTGTGAACCACCTGGACGATGTGCTGGAGGAATTTGACCGGTGCATCGGGCTGTCGAAGCTGAAGGCACTGCATATCAACGACAGCATGAATCCGCTGGGTGCCCACAAAGACCGGCACGCCCGGATTGGAGAGGGAACCATCGGAAAAGAAGGTATGGTGAAGGTTCTCTGTCATCCGGCACTGCAGGGACTTCCGTGTATTTTGGAGACGCCGCAGAAAGATCTGCAGGGCTATGGCGCGGAAATCCGGATGCTTCGGGAAGCCATTCGGGAAAAAGATTCCGAGAAGGAGGAAAACCGTTAGATGAATTACTACGAACTTCAAATTGAAACCGCCGGACCCGGTGTGGAGCTGGTGGAAAATGAATTGACGGAGCTGGGCATCACCCAGTTCTCAGTGGACGACCCTAATCTGGACATACAGATGATGGATGAAGCCTGGGGCACCGAGTACGTGGACCGGGAGGAAGTTCTGGCACGGAAGGACCGCAGCGCTACGGTAACCGTGTACACCGAAACCTTAGAGGAAGCGGAGGCGATTCGCCAAAAACTTCAGGATTGGATGCCGGCGGTTCGAAACCGATTGGATTCCGGCGTATACGGGGAGAATTTGAATGCGGACTCCCTGGGAAGCGGTAAGATGACGCTGACCCTTCGGGGAGATGAAGAATGGAAGGATAAGTGGAAGGCCTACTTCAAACCCACAAAGATTACGGAGCACATCGTGGTCTGCCCGAGCTGGGAGGAGTACGAGCCGGCTTCGAAAGAGGAAGTGGTAATTTCCATCGATCCGGGCATGGCCTTCGGAACGGGAACGCACGAAACCACCTCTCTCACCACCTTGCTGATGGAGAAGTACCTGAAGCCGGGAGAGAAGGTGCTGGATGTGGGATGCGGAAGCGGCATTCTGTCCATCATCGCAGCGCGCCTGGGTGCATCCGAGGTGTTGGGCATCGATATCGACGATGAAGCGGTTACCGCATCCGAAGAAAACAGCGAGTTGAACGGCGTGACAGACACCGCCCATTTCCAAATCGGCGATTTGACGGAAGGGGTGGATTTTCGGGCGGACGTGGTGGTGGCCAATCTGCTGACCCATCTGGTGCTTCGACTCAGTCCGGATATTCCGAAGCACATGCTTCCGGGGGGCCGATACGTTACCTCCGGCATTCTGGCAGAGCAAGAGGCGTCGGTCGTGCAGGCATTGGAAGAACTTGGTTTTACCGTGCTGGAAACCGCGGAAAAAGGGGACTGGTGCTGCATCGCCGCCCGACTGTAAATGAGATTCGTGTTGAAAAAACAGCGCGAATGGAATATTATTGAACAAAGACTGGAGTAAAAGGAGATTAAATTATGCCTATTAAAGTACCGAACGATCTGCCGGCGATAGATACGCTGACGAAGGAAAATGTATTTGTGATGACGGATACCCGGGCGATGACCCAGGACGTCCGTCCGCTGCACATTCTGCTGCTGAACCTGATGCCGACAAAAATCGATACGGAGACGCAGCTGGCGCGCCTGCTGGGAAATACACCGCTGCAGATTGAGCTGGAGCTGCTGCAGACGGCGACCCACAAGGCTCACAACGTGTCGCAGGAGCATATGATTGCGTTCTATAAGACTTTTAGCGAAATTCAGGACGAATACTTTGACGGAATGATCATCACCGGCGCACCGGTGGAAAAGATGGAATTCGAAGAAGTGGATTATTGGGAGGAGCTTTGTGAGATTATGGAGTGGAGCAAAACCCATGTTCACAGCACGTTCCACATCTGCTGGGGTGCCCAGGCCGGATTGTACTACCATTACGGCATTCAAAAGCACATGCTGCCGAAGAAGCTGTCCGGTGTGTATCTGCATCACCTGGATCAGAAGCACGGCATGCTGTTCCGAGGTTTTGACGATGAATTCTACGTGCCCCATTCCCGGAATACCACCGTGTACCGGGAGGACATCGAAGCGGTGCCGGAGCTGAAGGTGCTGGCATCTTCCGAAGAGGCGGGGGTGTTCTGCGTAAAATCCACGAACGACCGTCAGATCTTCGTAACCGGTCACTCGGAATACGACTGGAACACGCTGCTGAAGGAGTACGTTCGGGATAAGAATGCGGGGCTGAATCCGGATGTACCGGATCACTATTTCCCGAATGACGACGATACTCAGACCCCAATCGTCAAATGGCGTTCCTGCGCGAACCTGATCTATTCCAACTGGATCAACTACTTCGTATATCAGTCCACGCCGTACGACATTCACATGATTGACAATGAGGATTTGGCGCCGGTGCTGAAGAACAATTCGGATCTCACCGTGGCGAAATTCGGCGGAACCTCCCTGGCTGACACGGCGAAATTCCGTCAGGTGAAGTCCATTGTCCAGGAGGATCCGGCTCGGAAATACATCGTGGCTTCTGCGGCCGGCCGCAGTGCGGAGAATACGGTAAAAGTGACGGATCTCCTGATTGAGGCCGCAAAGAAGCCGGAGAAATTCGATGAGAATATAAAGCTCATTTCAGACCGCTACTGCCGCATCGCCGAGGATTTGGATCTCGCGGTGGACATTTCCGCTAAAACCAACCGGATTCGCGAAGACTTCCGGGAAATCCGGGAGGGCGGCGGCAATCCGCTTCCGTACCTGGCAAGCCGCGGCGAGTACCTCTGTGCCCAGCTGCTGGCGGAGTATTTGGGATATGATTTTGTAGACGGGGAAGATTTGATTCTCTTCCATAACGACGGCACCTTGAACCTGGAAGCCACTCGGAACCGGATTGAAGAAGTGCTGAAGGATCGGGAACATGCGGTGATTCCGGGATTCTACGGCCGAACCGAGGACGGCAGAATTTACACCTTCTCCCGGGGCGGTTCGGATATTACCGGATCCCTGGTGGCAGAGGCCGTAAAAGCGGATCTCTACGAGAACTGGACGGATGTTCCGGGAATGCTCATGGCCGACCCGAAGGTGGTAAAGAATCCGCTGAGCGTACCGGTCATCAATTACCGGGAGCTGCGGGAGCTTTCCCTGTGCGGTGCGGAGGTGCTGCATGAGGATGCGGTGGCACCGGCCAGAAGAAGGGGAATTCCGATTAATATCCGCTCCACATCGGAGCCGCAGAAACCGGGTACCCTGATTGTAAAAAATGCAGACTTCTATCAGACGGTACTGGATATCTCCGGCATTTCCGGAAAGACCGGCTACTGTTCCGTCTTGATTGAGCGGGAGCGCCTGACGGAGGATCCGGCGATGAAGTCCCGAATCGATGAGATTTTCCGGAACCACGGACTGGAGATTTCGGCAGAACAGATTGCGCTGGATTCCGTATCCCTGGTGGTAAACGCCTCCTCCTTCCGGGACTGCGAGGAGCAGGTGATTCAGGAGCTTCATGATCTGACCGGTGCAGAGGATATCGATGTATCCACCGGACTGGCTACCATCGCCGTGGTGGGACGGAATATCAGCAAAACCGTTTCCGTATCCCTCCGGATTTTTGAAGCCCTGGCTAATGAGCACATCAACCTCCGCTTCGCCGATCACGGTGCGGAGCGAATCAGCATGCAGATCGGCGTCAACGAATCGGATTATAAGAATGCCATCCGGTCCATTTACAAAGCATTTACCAATGTTTCTCAGCTTGCGGAAAAATAATTTTTCGAAAGTTTACGTTTTGCCGTTTCTGTCCCGCAAAAGGGCATGTTTGGTTTAAAAGCATGTCGTATGAAATTTGCGCCTCTATAGGATAAAAGATATAATTTAACCATCAAATGGTTGTGTATCAAATATCGAATAGGAGGAATAGAAATGGCATCATTTGAGTACAAAATCGATCGACATTACGGAATTCTGTCCACTTCGCCGAAGGGGTGGACCAAAGAGCTGAATCTAATTTCCTGGAACGGAAATCCCCCGAAGATGGACATTCGGGATTGGGCGCCCAATCACGAGAAGATGGCGAAAGGGGTGACGCTGACCCGGGGAGAAGCGGAACGACTGGAAAGGATGCTGGCACAGGCATTGAAGCCGGCAGCTCAGAGAGTACCGAACCCGGTTCCGCGAGAAACGGGTTTCGAGTCGGAAGTATCCGGCGATTCCGTCTTCGCATCGAATGAATCGCCGGATGACCCGGTGGAACCGGAAACGGAGGCAGAGGCCGAGACCGAGAAAAACGAGGAACCGATTCCGGAAGCAGAATAGCTTGAATTGGGTAAGTTAGATCAAGTGAGCTAAATAGGGTAAGTTGAATCGGGTAAGTTAAATCGAAAGAGTCCCGGGGCGAGAAATCGTCCCGAGACTCTTCATTGTGCTCGGAAATTAATCCGGCATGATGCTTTCACCGCGGCATTCGTCGATGTAGGTGCGGATAATCTTTACCGCACCGTCAATGCCGGACCGGCTGGTATTGATTAGGAGGTCGTAGGAATCCCGAGCCCCCCACTTCATATCCGTGTAGTATTCGTAGTATCGCTTCCGCTGTTTGTCCATTTGCTTTATGATTTTTTCCATGGCTGCCGGAGTCATCTTCGCGGCATCTTCCGGCTTCAGCAGGGCCATTTTACGCTTTACCCGATCTTCCATCGGTGCGAACAGGAAGATGCTGACATGGGACTGATCGCTGAGGATGTAGTCCGCAGCTCGGCCCACGATGACACAGCTTTCTTTAGCGGCGATATCTCGAATCAGCTTATACTCCTCGGCCTGAATGCGGTCGTATGGGGACGGCTGATACATTTCCATTCCGGAGAACATGGCGCCGGAAACGAAATCCGGAGCTTTCTCTTCATTATCCTTTACGTAATCTGCGTGAAAACCGGTTTTCTTCACGGCCATATCTACAAATTCGTGATCGTAGAACGCGATGCCCAGCTCCGTTGCCAGTCTGCGGCCCACTTCGTGTCCGCCGCTTCCGAACTGACGGCCGATGGTTACGATGATTTTATTCTGTGTCATAGCAATGACCTCCTATCCTTAAGTTAGAATTATTATACCACAATCGGAATTAATTCATAAGAACTTTGGCGTTATTTCTATAACGATTCGATGAATTTCTCCACGGCTTCTTCGTTCGGCATGAGCGCCCGGGCCTGATCCGGTCTGCCGCCGCCTCGGCCGCCTAAGGATTTCGCATGTTCTTTTACCAGGGCACCGCAGTTTTGGCTTCCGTCGGAGAAGAGAAGCACGGTGTGGCTCGGCCGGTGTACCAGCGCCATGAGAGCCGGTGCCGCCTCATCTTCCATGATGGCGAAACCGAGTTTCAGCAGGTCGTCCGGAGATACCAGCGTAAAAGAATCTTGATAGAAGTCCGGCATGTCCCGATGGAGCAGGGCGGCGATTCGCGCCATCTCCCGATCCCGGTAGTACTGGCGAAGGCCGGTGCAGTCCTGACGGAGCTCGGCTTCTTTTTCATCCCGAATATCCATCTTCTGAAGCAGGTCGTGGCTGCCGGCGGAATAGCGTTCCTGAACGGTGCGGAGAAGGGCATCGTCGGCCTGCATGCTTTCCAATGCTCGGTCGCCGCATTCGAAATAGATGCGGTTCATTCCCTTGTTGGGCTCGAATTTGTGAACCCGAATCAGGCCGACCTCGCCGGTGCGGTGGAAGTGGGTGCCGCAGCAAGCCACGCAGTCGTGGGGAGATTCCAAATCGCCGATGGTGACGATGGTGATTTCGCCGTCTTGGGTGACCGGCTTCCGAGTTGGCATGACAGAAGCTTCTTCCCGGTTCGGGAAGGTGGATACGGTCACCGGAAGGTTTGCCCAGATCACTTCGTTGGCCATTTTCTCTGCGGCCCGAACCTGCTCTTCCGTCAGCTTCTTTCCGTCGTAGTCCATGTCGATGGTGACGTATTCCCCGCCCATGTGGAATCCTTTGTTGGCGCCGCCGAAGAGCTGAATGAATGCGCCGGTGAGAATGTGCTCGCCGGTATGGCGCTGGGTATTTATGCGGCGACGGTCTTCGTTCAGCTTCTGGGTGACGGTCATGCCGACCTGCAGGACACCAATTGCCGAAGCGGCGTTCTCGATGGTGTGAAAAATGATGCCGGTATCTTTATCTTCCTGCACATCGATGACGGAAACGGATGTGCCGTCCGGGGTTACAAGTGTGCCTGTGTCGCAGGGTTGACCTCCGCCGGTAGGGAAGAAGACGGTTCGGTCCATGATAATCCGGGTGCTTTTGCCGTCATTTTGAATGGCCTCAATCCGGCCGTTCAGCTCGCGGCAGTCGACGTCGTGCTGGTAATATTTTTCTGTTGCCATAATAACCTCCTGCATCCGTTTTCTTCTGTGGAGAGAAGAAATCAACGGATTAATATCGTCTAAATTGTGGAAAACTTTTCATTAAAATTAGCGTGAAACACGTGAAACATTTGAAATATAAGGAAATCAAAATATATAAAGTTTTCAACATGCGAATGTGCAATAAATTGTATACAATTTTTCCGAATCCTGTGGAAAAAATCGTATCCCTTGAAATCAAGCACTTTACAAAGTGTTGATAAATGTTTACCGGAGAATATCTTCAAAGGTGGCGCCGGGCATTTCGCAGAATGTTTGGAACACCTGAGAGTCGAATTTGTACCTTCCGGTGAGTTCCAGATTTCCGGAAATGAAGGTCGCTGCGAGGTCCATTTCCATGGAAGATATTTTCATCACTTCCGAGCTCATGATGACCAGCTCGTCGGCACGGGTAATCAGATACGCGCCGTATACGTCGTTGTTCATGTAGTAGTTCGACGTGTCCACGTGGGTATTGTCGTTGTTGTACAGAAGATAGAGGATTCCGTTGGGCACCGGGGAAATCTGCGAATCCGATGCCATCATGGAGCGGTCCAGGTCGAAGTGCTCCGGATCTTTGACGATCTTGTACGCGGAGACGTATTCCGGACGCCGCATTTGCATCGCCATCTCAATTTCCGAGAAATGATTGAAATAGATGCACTCCATCGAAGAGACCAACGCCATCCGTTTTCCCTTCGTCATGTCCAGCCGGAGAATCAGGCGGGCGTAGAAGTATCCGTCATCGGCTTCCATTTGGGAGGTGCAGAAGAATTCTCCGGGTGCCTTGCCCTTTGTGGTTCGGTTGTGAATCAAGGTCATCATCCGATACTGCCATTTCGGAATGCTCTGAAGCATTTCCGGTGTCATCGTGGAGAGCACCGAAGCGCCGATGTAATCCTTATCGCACATCCGCATGACGAAGTAGTTGATGGTTTCGTACATGGAGACGTTTTTGAGGCAGACCGCTTGGGTAGCCTTTTCCGGCGTCCACTCCTCGTATTCCGGATCTCCTTTGGCCGCCTCCAGCATGAGGCGAATTCTTTTTAGCGTATCCTTCCGAAACTCCTGAATGTCCACATCGTGGTAGTGGAAGTATCCCTTGTTGGTTTCGATGGCCATTTCAATCAGACGAACGGCCGCTCCCAGGGAGATGGAGATTTCTCTTCCGCCCAGACTCTCTGAGACCCGTTTCCATTGTTCCCGACACTCGTATTGGCTGTGGAGCATGCTCACGCCCGCCATGGCCGGGTCGGTGAAGTATTCCAGGTAATCGTCGATGCCGTATTCGGAGAAGTCCAAATGCAGAATCTGGTAAATCTTGCTGCGGCCGCATTTCCAGGTAATCTTCATGGCAATTACGCCCATGAGGCGGGTGTCCGTGGCCACACAGCTGTCCCATTTGCAGTCTTTGAAATGATTGTAGAGGAAGGATTGCTTTCCTTCCACCGCATATAGTTCATTCATTGGCTTTTCAAACCCTTTCTTAATATCATTTTACACATTATGCCATTATACACTATTCTCAAAGAAAGTATCAATAAAAAGCAGGGGGAATTCCCTTGACATGCCGGCATAAATGATTATAATGACCATAGACTAATCCTTATTACGAGCGAGGTAGGGAATGGGCCCGATGAACTCGCGGCAACCTCGGCAATAACAGTCGAAGGTGCCAAATCCCACAGTTCCCCGGAGAACCGGCGGAATCTGGAAGATAAGGAGAGTGGAAGCTCTCTTTGTTTGGAGAGCGTTTTTTTTATCCATTATTACTGAACATACGGATATTTGGACCCATGACGAATATCCAGAAGATACAAAGGAGATTGTTATGAAAAAACTATTTACCTCTGAATCCGTTACCGAAGGACATCCGGATAAAGTCTGCGACCAGATTTCCGATGCCATTCTGGATGCGATTCTGAAAGAAGACCCTCGGGCACACGTTGCGTGCGAGACCGTGGTAAAGACCGGTTTCGTAATGGTATTCGGTGAGATTTCCACCACCTGCACCGCGGACGTGGAAGGCATCGTTCGGAAGGTGGTTACCGATATCGGTTACGACTGCAGCGATGTATGCTTTGACGGAAACACCTGTGCTGTTCTGGTTGCGATTGAAGAGCAGTCTCCGGACATCGCACAGGGCGTAGACGAAGCGCTGGAAGTGAAAGAAGGAAAGAGCAGCGACGAAGACGCTCTTACCGGCGCCGGAGACCAGGGCATGATGTTCGGTTTCGCCTGCGACGAAACCGAAGAGCTGATGCCGATGCCGATTGCGCTGGCGCATATGCTGGCACTGCAGCTGGCAAAGGTTCGGAAGGACGGAACCCTGAGCTACCTCCGTCCGGACGGAAAGACCCAGGTTACCGTAGAATACGATGACGACCGCGTGGTTCGAATCGATACCGTGGTTATTTCCACACAGCACGATCCGGACGTATCCCTGGAGCAGATCCGGAAGGATATGATCGAGTACGTGGTAAAACCGGTTCTGCCGGTGGAATACATCGACGAAGATACCAAATACTTCGTCAACCCGACCGGCCGCTTCGTTATCGGCGGACCGAAGGGCGACTCCGGACTTACCGGCCGTAAAATCATCGTGGATACCTACGGCGGATATGCCAGCCACGGCGGCGGTGCATTCTCCGGAAAGGATCCGACGAAGGTGGACCGCAGCGGTGCGTACATGGCTCGTTACATTGCAAAGAACCTCGTGGCAGCCGGACTGGCGCGCAAGGTGGAAATCGAGCTGGCATACGCCATCGGCGTTGCAGAGCCGGTATCCGTGTACGTGAATACCTACGGAACGGGAATCATCTCCGACGAAGACATCGTAAAGATCGTTCGCGAGCACTTCGACATGAGACCGGGTGCCATCATCAAGACGCTGGATCTCCTGCGCCCGCAGTACAGACAGCTGGCGGCTTACGGACACTTCGGCCGGACCAAGCTGGGCGTTCGCTGGGAGGACACGGATCAGGCAGAGGCACTGAAAAAGGCGGCAGAAGCTTACAAATAGAATGCGGCATTGCCGGTAAAAACAGCATCGGTGAATCCTGTTTTTACGGGAAGCGCGAATGAAAACGAAAGGCGTGAGTCACCCATGGGGCTTGCGCCTTTTGAAGTAGAAACGGACGATACTATGAAAAAAGCATTTGACATTTGCATTATCGGCGCCGGCGCGTCCGGCATGGCAGCGGCTTTGGGGGCGGCGGAGGTGAATCCGGCGGCTCGAATCCTGGTGGTGGAGAAGAACGATCAGCCGGGGCGGAAAATCCGTGCCACGGGCAACGGCCGATGCAATATTTCCAACGAAAAAGCGAAGGACAGCCGGCAGGCGGTGCAACTTCTGGAGAAATGGGGCATCGCGGTTCGGACGCTGGATTCCGGCCTCATGTACCCCTACTCCGAATCTGCCGGGGACGTGGCGGACCTCCTGGCGATGGAGATGAAGACCCAGGGCGTATTCCTTTGGACCGACACTGTCATAAAAGAAATTTCGCCGCGTCCGGAAACGTCCGATTTCCTCCTGACGGTGGAAACTGCCGACTCCACGAAGCGCATCAGCGCATCTAAGGTCATCGCAGCGGTCGGCGGAAAAGCCGGTCCGCATTACGGAACCACGGGGGACGGATACAAAATGATGCGGAACCTAGGGCATACGGTGACGGCACCGGTTCCCGTCCTCACCCCGGTGGAGTGCAAGGGCGACGACTGCCATTTAATTGGGGGAACCCGTGCCAAAGGAAAGGTCACGCTGAAAGAGCGCGAGGGAGAAGGCCGGAAAAAGGTTTTTGAGGAGGAGGGAGAAATTCAGTTTACCTCCTTCGGAATTTCCGGAATCTGTGTCTTCAACATGACACGGTACATGCGGTTTAAGCCGGGAAGGGGGATCGACGATTTCCGAATTGAAATCGACCTGTGCCCGGAACGAAATTTGATGGATTACATCGCAGGCCGGAAGGCGCACACGCCGGAGCTAAACGTGGGCTGGCTCCTCACCTCCGTTTTGAAGGAAAAATTGGCCGGCTATGTCCTGGCAAGAACCGGAATCGACGCTGCCAAAACCATCGGTGAACTGACGGAAGAGGAATGCCGCGCCATCTGCGAACAAGTACATGGTCTGGAGTTCCGGCCCACCGGGGTCCGGGGGTGGAAGGAAGCGCAGTGCACCTCCGGCGGCGTGGTGCTTTCGGAATTGGATGAAAAAACCGGCGAGTCCAAGCTCTGCCCGGGATTGTACATCACCGGGGAGCTGCAGGATTACGACGGACCGTGCGGCGGATACAATTTGAATCACGCCTGGCTGACCGGCAGCGCCGCCGGAAGGGATGCCGGGGAAAAGTGTAGGAAATAAAGGAAAGATAGAAGGTAGAGAATGTATCATTATCGAGTGAATCAGATAAAATTAGCTATCGGAGAGCCCAAGGACCGAATTCCGGGGCGAATCGGGAAGATGCTGGGCATCTCTTCGGATATGATTCAGAAATACGACATCCGTCGGGAATCCATCGATGCCCGGAACAAGTCGGACATCCGTCTGGTCTATACGGTGGATTTTTTTACCCGAAAACCCGTTCGGCGTAAGAACAAAAACCTTCAGGAAGTGGGGGCGGAACGACCGGCAGAACCGGTATCCGGAACCCAAGTGCTTCAGGGACGGCCGCTAATCGTGGGGTTCGGTCCCTGCGGGATTTTTGCCGCATTGAAATTGGCGGAGAAGGGATACCGGCCGGTGGTCATTGAGCGGGGACAGGCCATGGCGGAACGGGTGGCGGATGTGGAAGCCTTTCGGCAGAAGGGACGACTGAATCCGGAATCCAACGTGCTGTTCGGAGAAGGAGGCGCCGGAACTTTTTCGGACGGAAAGCTCACCAGCGGAATTAAGAACGGGCACATCCGGGAGGTGCTGGAGGTCTTTGCGGAGGCCGGCGCCAACCCGGCGATTCTGTACGAACACCGCCCTCATATCGGCACCGATGTGCTTCGGGAAGTGATTGTAAACATTCGTCGTAAAATCATATCTCTGGGGGGTGAAGTGCGGTTCGGAACCCGCCTGGAGTCCCTCCGAACAGAAGAGGGCCGGCTCACCGGCGCGGTGCTGGTGAACGATGAAGGAAAGCGGGAAGAGTTTGTCACCGATGCGCTGATTCTGGCAATCGGTCACAGCGCCCGGGATACCTTCGAAATGATTCATGAGAAAAACCTGCCGATGGAGCAGAAGCCGCTTTCCATCGGAGTTCGAATGGAACATCCGCAGGACCTGATCGACCGGGCCCAGTACGGAGAGGAGCGGAGACTTCCTCCGGCAGATTACAAAGTGTCCTACCGCGCCTCCAACGGCAGAGGGGTCTATTCCTTCTGCATGTGCCCCGGCGGTGAGGTCATCGTCTGCTCCACCCGGGAGAAGGAGCTTTGCGTGAACGGAATGAGCAACAGCAACCGGGACAGCGGCACCGCCAACAGCGGCATCCTCTGCGACGTGCGTACATCGGATTTTGAGTCCGACGATGTGCTGGCTGGCGTTCGCTTCCAGGAGAAGTATGAGCGGCTGGCATATGAGAAGGGGCTGGAAGAACACGGCGAGATTTTCCGGGCGCCGGAGTGCACCATGGAGGAGTTCTTGACCGGCACGGGAAACAGCCGTTTCATTACGGAATCTTTGCCGGATTTTGCGGTGGAAGGACTGCGGGAAGCGGTGCCTCACTTTGCCCGCAAGATTAAGGGCTATGATTTGCCGGACGCCAAAATCAAGAGCGTGGAAACCCGAAGCTCTTCTCCGGTTCGAATCCTCCGGGATGAAAGCGGACAGAGTGCAATCCGCGGAATCTATCCGGCGGGAGAAGGTGCCGGCTATGCGGGCGGAATTACTTCTGCGGCCTGTGACGGCATCCGGGCGGCCTATCATGTGATTGAGACCTTTGCAAAACCGGAATAGGGTTGAGGGGGCGTCTAATAATATTTTCTTATTCATGCGCGTACAATCTTATATGCCTGGAAATTCAGAGGCGGTTCACGCTTTTTGACAGAAAAATCGGAATCAGCGTGAACGCAATTCGCTGTTTTAGCGGAATTCTAATTTTGAATCAACGGATTACCGTCGTTAGTTCACGCTGATAAAGCGATTTCTTTCAAAAAGCGTGAACTATTTTCAAAAGGTTGGTTTGTCACGAAAAATTACATGGCAAAACCGTGTATATCCAAAAATAAATTCACGCTAATCAACAAAACTTGTAAAAAGAGCGTGAAGTCGCCTTGAAATTCTAGACATATTTAATTTTTCTTGTTTGAAGAATTCTAGTTTTCAAACAAATGGTTGAAAATGAAAAACCTGCACCGGTCAGCAACAACTTGACGTTGCTGACCGGTGCAGGCTTTGTTCCTTAACACTTTTACAATCCAAAAGCTTCCTTAACACTTTTACAGTCCAAATGCATCCTTAAAATTTTTACAGTCCGAAGGCTTCCTTAATGGTGTAGAAGCCATTCGGTTTGTCCTGAATGAACTCCGCTGCGTCTACTGCGCCGGCCGCAAAGGACTTGAAGCTGCCAGAGTGGTGGGTAATCTCCAGGCGCTCGCTGGTTCCCACGAAGTAGGTGGTGTGGCTGCTCGGAATGTCGCCGCCGCGCAGGGAATGGAAACCGATGTTTCCGTGTTGGCGAGGGCTGACGCCGCAGCGCCCGTATACCGCTTCCTCTTCCAGGGAGACGCCGCGGGCATCAGCTACGATTTCACCGATTTCCTTTGCGGTGCCGCTTGGCGCATCCAGTTTTGTATTATCGTGCATATCCAGGATTTCCACGTCCACATCGCCGGCCAGCTCTGCCGCTTCCTGAATCAGCTTGAACATGATGTTTACCAGTTTGGAGGTGTTGGCTGCCAGCATTACCGGAATATCCGCGGCCGCGTCGTGGAATTCTTTTACCTGGTCCGGAGAGAAGCCGGTGGATCCGCAGATCAGTGCCTTGCCGTGGGCTCTTGCGGCAGCCAGACTGCGCATGCCCATCTCTACGGTGGAGAAATCGATGATAACGTCGCAATTGTCGATGACTGATTCCAGATCGTCGACTACCGGCGCGCCGATGGTTTTGCCCAGCATCGCCACCTCGCCGATGTCCTTGCCGATGTAATCCCTTCCGGCAGGACCGACGCCTGCCACGATTTCAATGCCTTCCCGCTGAGAAGCGATTTCGGTGATGAATTTTCCCATTTTGCCTCTTGGTCCAACAACAATCAGTTTCATAATGATATAACCTTCCTTTCTGCGTAATTGTATTTACGGTGTAATATTATCTTTTTTTGGTCGAATCCTATTGGTACGGATTCTATTTGTCCACCCGGAAGTCCAGGACAATTTGTTCCGTGTGGGGCTTCAGCTGACGCATCTGCACGCCCGCTGCACGGAGCATGGTTTTGGAAGCCAGAGTGGCATCGGAATCAGCGTACTTGTCGCTGAGATAGACGATTTCCCGGATGCCGGACTGGATGATGGCTTTGGTGCACTCGTTGCACGGGAAGAGGGATACGTAGAGGGAAGCCCCCTTCAGCGATTGGCCACCGGAATTGAGAATGGCGTTGAGCTCCGCGTGGACGACGTAAGCATATTTGGTGTCTTTGCCGGTGCGTTCCCACGGGAAAACATCGTCGGAGCAGTTTTTCGGAAAACCGTTGTATCCGGTGGAGATGATGATGTGGTCCTGGTTCACGATGCAGGCACCTACTTGTGTGTTGGGGTCTTTGCTGCGCTTTGCCGCCAGCAGGGAAACCCCCATGAAATATTCATCCCAAGAAATATAATCTGTTCGTTTCATGTGTTTTATTCCCCTTTTCCTTCTGTTGAGATTGACCGTATTTCCCCAACAAATTATAAAAATATTCTACAATACCCGCTTGCGG
>JAERMT010000492.1_pt1 | contig 22073 bp, 19 predicted proteins | sample 9267081 | NCBI WGS metagenome assembly JAERMT01 (sample SAMN17071939, study PRJNA684904) | human gut metagenome | isolation source: diarrhea sample from child under the age of five | host: Homo sapiens | place: South Africa: Mafikeng, Mafikeng Provincial Hospital | collected 2019-09
TAGCCATTGCAACTATATGTCGCCAAACGAATTCGAACGAGTGTATGAAAGAACGCACACTGAGGCTGAGCTTCTGGCAGGTTAAAATAGGGAGAAATTTCTTATTTTAACTTGTACTAAATCTTGACATAGGACCAATATGCCCTTCACAAAATCGAGAAACGAGTCCCTGCTGTCTGTCTGTCTGTCTGTCTGTCTGTCTGATTGTACTTTTCTATTTGCATTCCGTCAACCTTAGAAATATTCATTTAATTCTCTCCGCATGTTTTTGTGAACAATCACCAACCAGAGCGAAATCATCGTATCTATTTTGCGGGCGGATAATCAAGAAAAACTCTTGCGTTACGGTTAACCACTTGCCCGTGAAGTGGGTCAATAGCGACGATTTATGCAACACCCAATCTGTGAGATAATATCAGCAAAGGCCACGACTTTTTCAAAAGTTGCAAAGAAACAGTCTCAGGATGTTCACACTAATTATCGCATACGCATCCATGCTTGTGTATAGCTTCAATTATTTTGTGCTTACACTATTATCCACGATTCCCCAATTTTCACACACACACATTGCTGTGTAGCCATTCTTATTTTTCGTAGCATACTTTGGGCAAACAATTTTATTGCTACTAGTATTCAAAAAAGCACTCCAAAAAGAAAACGTACTATTAGAAACAACAAGATATTTTGCTTTACTCATCATATACATATCTTTTATACTATCTTTAATGCCATGTGTTACAATACCTGCAATCCTATTTTCCACGAAAATTTCTTTGGCATAAGAGGGATCATCAGTAAAAATATACAACGGCTTTTGAACTCCAATTTGCATGAGTGCTTTACTATAGTATTCTTTCCCGCAAAGATTAAATCCTCTAATTTTTAAAAAATCTCCACCTCTTACATGAACTGCAATCGCATCACCGTCACTCAAATCGCGAACGATCATTTTGTCCTCTTGTTCAAGTAATGGATTAACATTAAATTCTTTAACAATTTCATTTTGGTACTTTCCGAAATACTTAGTATCCTGCCACATTCCATTAATATACCAATCACCTGAATCCATCAGCTTTTTTTTGTTCAAATAATTTGCTTCAGTGACTGTTTTCTTAGCAACGTCTGGACGAACTTTCTCCATTATAGCATTGTATTTCCATTGAAATTTATGAACAATAAAATCTCTTATTTCTCGCGGCAAATACAAATACGATTTGCTTGGCGTTAATCCCACATAAACCTTTCGAACTTCCTGAACCGATGCATAATTCAGTTTAATTCCAAAACAAGACTCTAATTCAAATCCATTATGTTCTTCAAATAGTGAATAATGTGAAATGTCTGCTTTAAATGACTGATTTGAATATTCCTCTCGCATGGCAACCAGCATTGCTAATTGATACATTTGATTTCCAAGACCACCACAAAATTTAACTATTATCATTTTATTCTCACTTTCTTTACAGCTCAATTTTTGAACTTTATTTTAGAAATGGCATCTGAAACGACCTCATTTTTTAAGAAATATTCAATCAAAAAATATCCCACAACAGATGTTATAATTGTTCCACATATATAAATTATAGAATTTCCAAAAATCCGTAGGAAAGAATAATTGCATATAATAATCCATACAGTTCCAACAATGATTTTTCCCAAATTATGGTGTTCAGATGACTTTGCCATGTATTGATGCGCCTTCAATTTAAACATTGCAAAAGATCCTGCTTCTGCAAGGAGGGTCGTAAAAGCAGCCGCATTTTCATGATATCGAGGAATCAAAATAATATTCAAGGCAAAATTCAATAAAGCAAAAATCGCCGTAACGCAAAATACATATTTTTCTTTTCCCAACGGAATAAGTACACTTTGTCCCCAAAAGTATGATCCAAGTGCAAACAAAAGAGAAACTGCCAAGATCAACAGTGAACTTTGAGCTTGCGTATATTCTAATCCTGCCAATATCGCAACGATATTTTTCCTGAGTAATATAAGGCCAATCATTGCTGGGATTGCAAATGTCAATAATATGGAGTATATCTCACCTGCTGTTTCGGAAAAGTTTTTATCATCTTTAGTTCCAACTATAGATGATAAACGTGGTATAGACACCAGAACAATCGACGAGATTACTGTTTTTACAACCAAGTAGATCTTTGTAGATACAGAATATAGTCCAACCGAAGTGTCACCACATATCACCCCCAATATAGTTATATCTGTACTACTATAAATAGTACCAGCAACTGTCATAGCAAATAGGATGAAAATCGACTTTAAATGTTTCTTTAGTCGATATACTTTTTTTAGTCGGATATTACAGTACTTTTTTGCGTTATACCAATTTAACACACTGGCTCCCGCTGACGAAATAACTGTAATAATAGAATAAGTTACAAGTGAATTTTCGCTTCGCACAAAGCAAAAAAGCATAACTATGGAGAGAAACTGGACAGCAACACTTCTGATTGTAATATAGTAATAATCTTCAAATGCTGAAAAAAGCCACTCTACACCAATAAGGTTCAATGGTATTTGTAATGCTAATATAATTATAGTCAATCGATACGGTTGAAGCTTTTCTGTGCCAAACAGAATAAAAAGCATTACTATAACTGCTGAGAATGCCGACACTACATTAATTGTAAATATATCTGAAGCTAATTCGTCAACTTTTTCCCGTTCATTTCGAACTATTGCACATTCTCTAATCGCATATGGTGTAATCCCCAAATTTGCCACCAGCACGAAATACAGTACAAATGTACTTGCAAAATTGTATTTTCCTAAATTTTCAACACCTAAAACTCTTGAAATGTACGGAAACGATATTAATGGGAAAACCGCACTCATTAATCCTTTTAACGCACTTAACAGCATATTAATCTTCAATGAAGTTTTTTTCACGATATCTTATCACACTCGTTTCTTTTAAAGTTCTATCGGCTTATCGCAATTTTTAGTCAGCACATTACAATTCCAACAGGTCATGTCACACATTCGACTTTAATATTATTATGTTATATCGTTTTTAAAGTGCAACCATCGAATTCGGCAAAACATCATAGCCATAAAAATTTCCACTGACATCGTTGGTTCAACGTGTTCTGAGCATTTTTAAGCTCAAACTTCTTGGAAGAACTATGCACATTATTTGCCTAAAAATCACTTTTAAATTTGCATCTGATGTACGATGGTGAATTATAAAAGGTGAATAATCCTTGTTTGAATAATATAGCATTTTGTAACCCGGTTGAGCATATTTTTCAGGGACCTTGCCAAACTGGGACGGATCTTCATAACATTTTATGTTATATTTCTTTATTAATAAGCTCAGGATTGATTGATCTTCGCGATGCGATACAAAATCGTCATATTCGTCAGTCCTGTCCTTTGGTGGTTCCAGAATATCTTTATTACAGCAGTACTCAAGCCATTCTGTTACAAATTGTTCTGTAAAACAACTTTTTTTAAAAGCCATAAAAGATCCTGAAATCTGAGGGGAGTTGATGTAACTTGATTCATTCATGTTCATTGCCAGAAATGTATATCTCTTTGTAAATTGTCTTTCAACTAAAGGTAAAACGGTCACCCATATATCCTGATTTCTCAAAATTTCGAAAACAGGAGCTGGTTTCCGAAATATAAATGCTCCGGAATCACAATAGAACAGTATATCTCCATAATTCATTTCATCTAATGTCTTTTTTATAATATACGGTTTCCAGAGCCACAATCCATTTCCCCTTTTTTGTCGCAAAATTTCTGCATTTTTAGCTTTAAATTCTTTATCTATATTTTTTTCAGAATACTCTATTATTTTGTCAAAGCCAAAGATCAATCCACTTTTGGAACACAATTTTTGAGTTCGAGCATAATTAGAATTAGCATAATTTATCATATATTTCATATTCAGTGCTTGCCTTTCCGCGAAAATCACAATACGTCACGAGACATATTGATAAAACTTTCGCTTTCCAATATATCTTTCTAGTTTTACCGTTCTATTATCTTACCACACCGCCCAATATATAGAAGGAGGCAATAGAGAGAGTTGCACAGAAAGAAGGCTATCTATTTCTTTGTCACTCACCCGTCAATACTTTGATAAACGGCGTAATAACATAATAGCTAGTAAACTTGTCCATTCTGAAGTTATCTGGTGTTCTGTTTCTTTTACCTTCTACATGATGACACCGATCGAATATTGGTCTGCAAACACAAGAAACGAAGTGCAACTGTGGCATCATTTTCGATTGGCAACAGCACAACAGATGAATTTTTAAGTAAGTAATTATGCATAATTTGAGTGAGACAAAGTGTTAGAGTCTACTGGAGAAACGGTTTGATTAGTCTTTCTGAACCATCTTATATCATTATATGCATATAGAATTATACATAAAATAATAACATTACCCGCCATATCCTGTGAGAAAATCATCATCCAAAAGCATATTGATAAGAGCAATCCCGATTGACGGCTATTGGCTATTTGACAACAAGCAAGGTAAATTCCAAGATTAGTAATAATTCCATAAAGAAAACCATATATTGCAAACCAATTTAGCGGAGTACAGGTCAAAATGCCCTTATTCAGATATGACTGACTCCAATTTCCCCATCCACATCCAAGCAAAATATTATTTTCGAACGAATTTAAGGCAATCGAAACAGCTCTAAAACGTTCAAATGCAGATCCATTCGTAAGATTCTGAAACTTTTCAAATACTCGTGAATCAATTACATTCCCGCCGTTTGACACTACAAAAGCACTAATTATTCCCACACACAAACAGCACATTAATAAATTTCGTTTAAATTTGCCTTCGATTTTCCCGGACGAACGACTAAAAAGGTACGCAACTAGTATGCCACATGCTACTATATATCCTGCTGTAGATAGAGTGGTAAGCATAGTTAAATAGAATAAGATTATTTTCCTGAACTTTCTCTGATGGTTAAATAGGGTCAACATAATGGCCAAGCACAAAAAAATTTGATAAACACCGGGTTCTTCAAAGCATCCAAAATTTCTATAGTAGTCATTCATTTGTATCGGGACAAGCGAAAATATAGTATTTGCAGTTAATGCAGTCGCTTTTACCGTTGGTAGCCTATAAAAAAATTGCGGAATTATCTTATATGCTCCCCACATGATTAATGAATATCCAGAAATAAACGTCATAAAATCAACATATGAACCTTTAAACATTTCTGAACCTACTATTGAAACAAAAAGGAGTGCAATAATCACGCCAGATAATTGTGCAAAATCCAAAGTTAAATGATAAGATTTAAATACAGCTGTAAATAGCTCTAGTAAAAGTAGTATTGTGCTTATAACCAATGCGTTTTTCTTTATAACATATTTCTTTTCTACTAGCATTATAGCTATTATCACACCCATCTGAACTACTCTGAGGAGCATTATATTTAAAGATGATGTAATCCAGTAGGAAAGAGAAACAAAATAAAAAACATAGCACAAAACATTGATCTTTTTATTCTTTTTTTCTTGTGTGTTCATTCATTGCTCTCCTAATAGATTTCACTATATTCCTTTTGAAATGCGCTTATCGATATTTTGTTCATATAATTCAAAGCAATTGCATCATATTTAAAAAATCTTCTTTGCAATGCCGTATTTAATACCTTTTCAAGATCTTCACAATTCTCACTTTCAAACGTATATCCGAGATGATTCTTTTCGACTATATCACCTAGACTGCCGTGGTTTGCTGCAATAATCATCTTTTCCTTTGCCACGCCTTCTCCAAGCGGCCCACTAGCACCATTAAAAGTTTTACGATACGGAAGCACAATTGCATCTACCGCCTGAATTGCCATTTCAAATTCTTCGTCAGTTAAAAAATTGAGATGCAGTTTTACTCGGTCTCTATATGGTCTTGCCAGTTCTTCAATTTTCTCACGCTTTATAGCATCCTCTGCTCCAGCAATAAGTAACTCAAAATCTCCATTCACACCTTGCAATGCCTTAAGTAAAATGTCCAATCCTTTATCATACCGTGTCCCACCAATGCATCCCAGTGCAAAGGCGTTCTCGCTCAGGCCATAATATTTCCGTGCTCCCGCCTTATCAATGTCATACCCTGTAGAAAAATGTGGATACTCGATATGTACGATGTTTTCAATTCCTGCATCTTTAACTTCATTAAAGATGGCATCTGTGTGAACAACACCAACACTTGACAAGCGCATGATTCTCTTAAGGCTTACAATTCCAACCTTACCCTTTTTAAGTGCATGAATTGTATTGACAACCTTATATTTCTTTTTTAGCCCTTCTAGTCCTAACCCAAAATATTTGTAAAACACATCTCCGTACAGGAAATGAACCACATCTGGTTTTTCTGTTTTAATAATGCCTTTGACTTCTTCGGTCCACTTATAATATTCCAGCAGTTTCTTGTTAAAAAAATCTGTTTTTCTGAATACATACTGTTTCGTTTTAAGCCCTTCTATTTTTTCAGGAAGAACAAGAACATTTTCCTTTTCAGGAATGTCCATCAACGCTTTCAGATATGTTTGATGATGTCCCCCTGTTTCTATATCCACATATAATACTTTCACTTCGTTTTCCTCTACTTATTTCTTATCAAAAAATTGCTCAAGCACTTGAATATGACCTTTAACAATGTTATCCACTGTATTTGTTTGCATTTTATTGGTGTTAGCAAAGCTCATTTTTCTGCATAGTTTCTCATTGTCCCTTAGCGTTAAGACCTTATTTACCAATGCCTCTGTATCATCGACATCAATAATGTAGCCGTTTTCTCCGTCTTTAATAAGTTCTACGCCCGCCACGCATCTCTTCGTTGTTATAACTGGAAGGCCATTCGCCATAGCCTCATTGATTACAAGCCCCCATGTATCACCACGAGTCATAAGCACAAAAAGGTCTGCTGCATTGTAGTATTCTCTCAGTTCATCTTTGCCTAGGAAATCAACAAAATGAATATTTGAAAGATTATGTGTTTCCTTATACTTTTTATTTTCCGCAGACGGTTCACCACCGATAATATAAAAGTCTACAGACTTACCGATTTTTTCTGCTGCCTTCAGTACAATATCAAAACCTTTGCATTCAATATGTCTGCCAACCGTAACAACATTAAATTTTCCAGTCATCCCGATTTTCTCTTTCAGGCAGTTTTTCTCAGCATCAGTCAAGAGTTTCTTATTGATATCATCCTGATGGAGTGAAGTAAAATTATGTAAATGTATTCTTTTACTGTCTGCCCCATAGTATTCAAAATATTTCACCGCAGACTGGCCACCAGCAAAATACCCCACTGCTCCCCGCATCAAAAAGCATTTTACCACTTTCTTTAACGGATTAGACTCCTCAATATCATTGCATCCATCACAATTAAGAAAAAAAGGAATACGTCTTATTTTGCAAATTAATTCTAGTAAAATAGAATATTTCAGGGAATTATTATAGATTATCGCCGCATCAAAATCTTTAATGAACTTCACATCATTCCAAAATTGCTTTTTTCCCTTTTCTGTAGACAACATCTCGCAATCTACTGCAATTCTGGAAAGCCATTCTTGCGTTCGTTGTGCATCTTGTTCGATTTCAAAATATATCTTTGAATTCCATTTACGAGCAATTCCAGCAAACACTTCCACACGATATGGGGCTGGAAATTCTCCTATAATCAACAGCTTTCTCACAGAATCACCTCTTCCATGCTTCGATTAGTTCGGATGCTACTGTAAACTTATCAGCATATTTTTCAATTTTATTATCGTCCCATTCCCACCATTTCATTTTTTCAAATGCATCAATAGTTTCGTCATCGAACCTTTTACGAATCAATCTTGCCGGATTTCCTGCCCATATTTCATATGGACCAATATCCTTTGTCACAATGGAGCCCATTCCAATCACTGCTCCATCCGCAATCTTTACACCGGCTTTAATCATAACTTGATTTCCAATCCAGACATCATTTCCAATAGTTGTTCGTTTAAAGATCTCAAATTCATGCCTTGCAAAATTCTTTTTCATGATATTTTCCCATTTGTGAAACACGGGAGAGGTCGAAACCCAGCTTGTTGGATGTGATGTTCCCCCTATATAGCAGTCTGTCGATATTGATGTAAAGCTACCAATATCAGTGTCGCTAACAAAGCTGTTATTTCCTATGTATGAATATTTTCCAATTTTCCCTCTATAAAATCGTACTCCAGAGCAGATTGCTGCTGTTTTATCAACTACGGCTTCCTGCAACACACAAAACAGTGCAACATGGCTTACCAGTCTTCCGGGTAGTGACAATATATTTTTTAACAGCACCAATAATCTTCTCATCTCATATTCTCCTCTACGCTTTCAAATCTCCCTGCGGCTTCATTTTCGTACCTTTTTTCTCGCATTCATAAATCTTTGCATCGACTAAGAAACGATACCAATATGCCTGCAAGAAGTGGAATATCTTTCCCTCCGGTCCATCAAGAAATCCAAGTTTTATGTAATACCGATAGATGAAGTACAGGTGTGCCCTGAAGAACTTCGGCAATCTGTAATAACCGCTATTCTTCACAACTCGCTTCATTTTTGCCTGTCCGGACGATGTACCATCCTGTTCCAGACTTTCGTCCATCGCATTTTCGAGTGTCATCTGGTGATCCAACACTTCACGATTGCTATACCAGTTATGTTTTGCTGTCCACCATTCCAAATCTTTCTGATTGTTGTCAATCAAATCATGTTTAAATTCAACGGTCGTGCCTTCCGACAAAATCATATGTTCATCCATGATTTTCATTTCGCAGGAGGCTTTTCTAGTTCGAAAAATACGAAGCAGCAACTCCGGATATCGTCCGCCATGCTTAATCCACCTGCCCATGAAGTAAACTCTCCGGCGGAGAATTACACCGTTTACAGGTGCTTTAATCTGCGGAAGTTTTTCATCAATTTCAGCCGCTAAGTCTTCCATAATTTCTTCATCAGCATCCATACGCATGGACCATTCCGTGTTAATACCTGTGTTCTGAAGTCCCCAATTCAACTGATCCGCATAGGAAATCCACTTGTTCTGGTAGAAATCCAAGCACGAACCGATTTCCTGAAGTTCCTCATTCAGTTTCTTACACAGTTCTTCTGTGCCATCTATGCTAAAGCTATCTACAATTACAAATCGCTTTGCTACTCCACGAAAAGATTCCACACATTTCCGAAGGTTCTTTTCTTCGTTTTTTGTAAGAATTACAACCGTCAAATCCGTCATGCTGCCACCGCCATTTCTGTGCTGTGGTACACACCATAAATCAGGGTAACCCGATTATTCGGTGTTACCCTCCCCCGTTTAGAAGAGGTCGCTTCAAGTGCTCCTTGTTTTTCCATCTTTACTCCTAACTTCTCACACTCATATAGCTTTGCGTCAACTAGATACCGATACCAATACGCCTGTAAGAATGTATATATCTTTCCTTCTGTTCCATCTAAGAATCCTAGTCTGAAGTAGTATCTATAAATAAAGTACAGATGTGCCCGGAAAAACTTCGGCAAACTGTAGTAGCCATGATTCTTCACAAACCGTTTTACTTTTGCCTGCAAGGATGTCGAGGTTTCTTCTACAGATTCTTCTCCATTCACTGCATCCGACTTCATCTGTTGATCCAATACTTCCTTATTAGAGTACCAGTTGTGCTTATTGATCCACCATTCCAAAGATTTATTATTGTTATCCGAGAAGTCATTTTTGAAAGTGGTCACATCACCATCTGTAACGATAAGATGTTCAGCCATGAGTTTCATTTCAGACATTCCATGACCTACTCGGAATACTCTCAGCAACAGTTCTGGATATTTTTCGCCATGTTTGAGCCATTTTCCCATGAAGTAAACCCTGCGCCGCAGGATCACGCCATTCACGTTCGCCGGAAGCGTATCGAGCTTCTGCTCGATTTCATCTGCAAGTTCCGGAGTGAATTCTTCGTCTGCATCAACTTTCATGACCCACTCTGTCTGAAGGTCGATATTATCCAAAGCCCAATTAAACTGTACCGCATGATTTTCAAATTGATGTTCATAAACTTCCGCACCGAGTGACCTCGCCAGTTCCACTGTTTTGTCAGTCGAGTAGTAGTCAACAAGCACAACTCGCTGTGCAACATCCTTGAATGATGTGATACACTTTTTTAGGTTCTGCGACCATACTTCTCCTTTCCATCACAAACTATTAAATTTGCCATTTTATTTTTCCTATTATGAAATGTGCTATATACGCCAATATTCCTGTAGTCACAACAAATGAAAGTACTGCAACTATTGATGGCTTCACCAAATTCAATGTAAATGCATGAACCAGATAAATCTCGTAAGATGCAGTACCAACCATCAATAGCATCTTATTTTCAAAGAATCCGCTGAATGCTTTACCAAACGCCAAAATTCCAATTGCCATCGGCAAACATGTAAAAATTGCCATCGTGTTAGAGAGCAAATACGGCAGTTCCTTGACTATGTGCAGCTGTGTTATTGCCATGAAGAGAAGGCACAGTGTACCCCCCCCCGTTAAAATCAGAGCACTTTTAGTTTTAGTCAGTGCCACTTCTATTCTTTCCTTATGCTTTGCCAACAAAACGCCACACGGGAAAGACAGCATTTGTCTTGCTCTTAAAAACGGCATATCCGAATTAGCGAAAAATACGGATTCCAGAACAAACCAAGCCACAAACGCACCAATTAAAACTGCCATTCTTTTTTCTACCGGAACAAACCGCTTTACTGCATAAAAAATCAAATAGCAGATCACGATATATTCCATAAACCAACCATAGCCAGTTGCGGGCTTTAAAAAGAAGAAGTCCAGCAAATACGTCTTGACTGAAAATGCCCCGGTAATTAGAAGTCCAACAACTTCAATAAGCCAAAATGGAAGGCACACACCTAATAGACGTTTCTTCCAAAAGCCTCGTAGACCATTTTTCTCATATGAGATTTCCAGACCATATCCAGAACAAATCAAGAAGAGTGCCACACTGATTCCCGCGATAAACTGAATTCCGCCGACTGAAAGTCCTGCTCCACTATGTGTCCAAACCACGGTCAGAATCGAAAATCCTTTAATTGATGTTGTATAACTTCTATCCATCCACTGGAATTTTCCAGACTTTTTGGTAAAACCAATCAAGTAAAGTGCAAATATCAGAACCGTGAGAAGTGAAAAATACTTCATCAGCTATTGCCCTCCAACCTCTTAATAACTCTCGCCGGATTACCAGCAATCACACAGTTATCCTCAAACTTTCCGCACACTACAGCACCAGCACCGACAACGCAACCATCACCCAGCACTGTGCCTTTCAGGATTATGCTGTTGCACCCGATGAAGCAGTTCTTGCCGATTTTGATTTCTCTGCTCGGCACCAGATCACTGTCACCACCGTTTTCATCCCGGAGCAGCTTGTTTCTGGTTTCTGCCTCAATAGGGTGGAAATCGTTGTCCAGAATCTTGCAGTTACCGCCGATGCAGGTGTTTTCGCCAATCGTAATCTTCTTGCGGGCGTAAATCGTTGCTCCGCTTATTCCCACATTATCTCCAATTTCAATCTCTGCCCCCGGAGCGCGGGTGACAATAATCGTCCGGCTGTAAAGGCCAACTAGGTTGCTGAGGAGGCTACTCTTAATCGTGACGTTCTCACCAATCTGCAACTTAGCACCGCCCTTGTTGAAAATAATCGGTACGCCCTTCAGCAAGAGGTTCTTTCCATATTCCACTTTTGTCATCTTCATAACCAGTTTGAACCAGTTACTGTTCATGTCCTCTCGCCTCCTTTACAGCTTCAGAATTTCTTCTGCATACTTCTGTACACTTACGTTTCTGGTCAAATTCTTCTCAAGGTTTTCTCGGCTTCTAGCTCCCATTGCTTTCAGTTCTTCACTTCCAGCATTGTCAATGAACCAGCGGATGTTTTCTTCTACCTTGTCGTACTCACCCGGCTCGCAGCACCGGCCACCCTTTGTATCCTCAATTAAGCAGCGAACCTCGGACCCCGATTCGAGGACCCCTAAAATTGGCTTCGATGCCGCCATTATGCCGTATGCCTTCGAGGGGCAACTCACGCCTTTAATGCCTTTCGCATTCACACACCAGTGAACATCGCCGGCGTTCAGACTATAAATCAGGTCAGCTTTGTCCTGATACGGGATAAAGACCACATTTTCCATGTGATGTTCGGCCACATAGTCTTCCAGCGTCTTCAGCACAGAACCCGCACCAACAAAAGCGAATGCAACCTCTCGATCATCCGCCGTCTTGGTACCAGCACAAAACTTCTCAACCACTTTGATCAGATTCTCAAGGTCATAATACAAACCGATATTGCCGGAGTACATGATGACAAACTTGCCAGCCAGACCATATTTCTTCTTGAAAGCAGCTACTCTCTCGTTATCCGATTCCAGCGGATAGATTTCGTTTTCATTGATCCAGTTGTTGATCATGACAGTCTTCGGGACTTTCTTTCCCTTGAATCTGCCTTCTACTGTCTCAACCAAATCCCGGCCAACTGTGATGATCAAGTCACTTCTTTTGCAGCTGAACTTGTCAAACCACATCATGGCATCGGTAACAAACTTACTCTTGGTATAGCCAACAGCCAACACCTGCTCCGGATTGAAGTCCTGAATGTTATAGATGTACTTAGCGTGCTTTACCCATTTGCCCCAGACACCCAGCAGGCCGCCAAGGATAGGCGGCTGAGAAATGGAAAACACATAGTCCTGCATTCCAACCTTGAAGGTTGCTCCCATCGCCCCAAAGAAATAAGAAACGATGTTCTTCACACGGCTCTTCTTGTTGGTCTTGCTGAACTCCGGCACCCGGATTCGTAGCACCTTTACACCGTTGATTTCTTCTTCGTAATACTTCTGCGTCTTATATTTATCTTCAATAGTTCCAAGGTAGCTCGGAACCACGCAAATCACTGTGATATTAAATTTGTCCAGCATACCCTCCGCCAACTCACGGAGAATCTGCCCCGTTGACGCAGTATCTGGAATATAGTAATGAGCGTAGATCAGAAGATTCTTCTTATTTGACATTCTGCTATATTCCTCTCACAAGTTTTTATATCTAACCGCCGATGCAGTACCCCTGCGGACTTTATCTATTTAATGCAGTATGTTTATCATCCATGCCGGAAGAACTATCGCACTGTAGTTATCCTTTTTCTCACAGTGGGTATCTTCCGCAGCCATATTTCAATCCGTTTTTCCAACCACCACTGAATCCTTAATGTAGACCTGTCACGGGCCACCCACCTATTTTCCCTCAACTGAAACTTTATGGTAGACACCTTAGTACCAACTCACCGACAAAGTGTTGCGTCTTATTGTCATAACTCGCTGTCGAACTTCTCCATTTTTCAAAATGCTGACCCTTACTGTCATAACCTGTTCGCCAACTTACTTTGTTAAAACTGTACAAGTTCATGCCATTTCCTTGTTGCAACATGAACAATCATTTCCCCTCTTCTACCTCTAATTCCCCAGAAAAATGCAGTTATCATGTCCATCTCTCGTCCGCAATAAACTTTTCCAGAAAAATAGATTTTGGGTTTTCAACACTTTCAACCACCACCTCTAATTCTTCGGAAAAATGAAGGTATCATGTCACTACCTTGCTCTGCAATAAAACAGGCTCGCAGTAGGGGTGTTTTGCATGAGTTTTATACGCCACCGTAGACCATCATGCCGCAACTGAAAGTTTGAGGTAGACATTCGTAGGAGCCGCTATAACAACAAAGTCCGCATCAGAGTATGCAGCCTTTGCATCCAAGGTTGCGATCAGGTTCAATTCTTTTTCTACGAGATACTTCTCGATATAGTCATCCTGAATCGGGGACTTACGGGTATTGATCAAGTCCACTTTCTCTGGGATAATATCCACAGCTGTTACTTGATGATGCTGAGAAAATAATGCAGCAATTGATAAGCCAACATAACCGGTACCAGCAACAGCAATTTTATAGTCCTTCTTCATAATTCCATATCTTTCTAAAACCATAATTCATTATTAATGCTAATATTTTGAAATAAACATTCTATTTCTACCATACAAACTCCGCATCCCAGACATCCACTCCAGAGTCCTGATAAACATCCAACAATCGTGCTCTTAGCATTTCCTTGCTAACACCTTTTTTCAAAATCACCTGCAGGAACCCGCCCCCACCGGCACCAGAAATAAATTTCCCATCAATCAGCTCCTCACAGCTTGCAAAAATCTGATCAATGCAGGTATTGGTTGATCCAGCATCCAGCTTCTTAGACACTTCCCAATGTTCATTCAACAGTCTGGCAAAAGCATCTACATCTCCTTGCTCCAGTTCATATCGCATCATGACAGCCAGATGCTTCATCTCTTCCAATGCTTCTTTTGATTCTTTTTTTCCGCCAATATAATTTCCAACTACATCACGAAGCAGATTTCTTGCCAGGCGGCGCTGACCAGTATAAATAAGTACAAATCTTTCCTGAAGCTCTGTCTTTGTAGCCTCATCTAAGTCCAGGTATTCCACTTTCAGCTTCTGCTTCATACCAGATCTGGAGGTGATATATTTAATACCGCCGGTAAGTCCTCCAACCTGATCCTGCCAGCCACCACCAGTACTCATAATCTGTTCCAGATTCAATACCAGTTCATATACGTCAGAATCACTCCAGCTTGTGCCCAGAAATTTACCCAGAGCACGAACACAGGCTCCTGAGAGGATACTGCTTGTGCCAAGTCCGGAGCCTTTTGGAACTCCTTTTACACGAGTGGACATGTAGAAGCCACCGCCCATCTCATCCAGGATTTTTTCCAGATCAGCTTCACCTTCCATAGGGATAATTCCACACGCAATCAGTGCAGCTTTATGAAGGGCAAAGGAATCGTAAGGATTATGACAATCCTGAATTTCTGCTGCAGTTGTCACAACACCATGTGCATCCAGATCGAGACTTGCAAATTCAATATGTTTTTCCGGCAGCTTTCTTAATTCCACTTCGATTGGCTCCTGTCCATTCAGCAAAATTGCAGCATTTAATACAACACCGCCTTTTTCATTACAATATGGCGGAGTATCCGTCCAGCCGCCGCCCCAGTTCACACGAACCGGAAGATTTACTTTTACCTGATTTTCTGCAATCTTATATTTCTTTACCTGATTTACATTACTTGCTTTAAATATTTCCTGCTGGATTGTGGCAAAGCATTTCTGCTCTACCTGATCGTAGCTGATTCCGTGAAAATTCTTTTTCATAAACTTCATGGAACGGGAAATACTGTATAAAACACGGATTTTCTCTTCAAATGGCAATTCTTTTTCTGCCATTTCCATAAGCATGTCAAACTGTTTTTCATCCAATTCTGTAATGCCAAATGTTTTCAGGGAATCTACATAATGTTCTCCAGCACGTAACCGATTGAGGAAACGCTCTATAAGGATTCGGTTTTCCAGATTTTCTTCCCATGGAACCAATACAGAAGCATCTGCTATCTGGAAAGATTCTTCCAGAGAATAACGTTTCAGAGACTTCCATTCTGCAACCTTCACTTCGTCTGCTTTTTCAGAACTCATTCTATGAAGAAGCAATGCCCAGGAAACAGCTTTTTCCTGGCTATCTGTAACCGGATAAAGCTTCGCCTTCCACAAAGAGTGATCTTCACTTTCCCAGATATCTTCTGTCTTTAAATTATTTAAATTTATAAAGCTCTGTAAATCTCCGTCAAGGAAGCTGCCTCTTTCTTCCAGTGTTTTCTTCGGATTATCTTTAATTCCATATCCTCTTACGATATATCTCTTTTCGCCATTCTCTCTTTTTAACGCAACTCCATGCAGCACCATGGATGGAACCGTTACATCTTTAAGCTCCAGCTGTGAAATCACACAGTCTTTCTCTAAAACGGTATTTCCTCTCAGCCAGCTGTTTTCCACATAACATTTATCAGCTAGTTGCACTGTTCCCTCAATAAGAGCATTATGTACTGCTGCCTGTATTTTTTTCTCAGATTTATAATTGGTAAACACCATTGGCTTCCAATCTAAATATTCATAATCTGCAATCTCATCTGTTAAAAGAGCCAGAAGCTCCCTGGTTGTTCCAAAATGAATAAATTCAGCAGGAGAAAGGCAAATCAGCTTCATTCCGAATGAATGCAATGCTTCCCATATTCTGGTACGACATTCAGTTAGTTCTTCACAGAAAGTTCCTTCTGGCTGCTCTTTGTAGTACTGCTCCAGTGTAGAATCTTCAGCTAATGGATAAAGAAAATCTCCATATAAACTGATTCGTGATTTTTCATTGACAAAACGGGCGTATTTTTCTGCATCGATTTTGCCATCTGTCTGAACCAGTGATAATAGAGCATTCATCAGGTTTACATCAAACAAAACTGCGCCTGTATCCAGGTCTACATTTCCATGGGTATTTACAGCCCCTAATTTTTCCAGGGTTTCAATGGATTGTTTATGAAGGAATTTTTTTACATAGTCTTTTCCATTATTCAGGAATACGCCATGATCTTTTCCCACATCTACCGGGGATTTCATGGAGATTGCTGCGGCACCATGAAACTGTGCATCAATCTGTAATGGATTAAACAAAAGAAGGACATCACCGGAAAGTACCAGCATTCCTTCACGAAAGCGCGATGGTACCCCTGCCATGCCTATAAGAAACTCATCAAATAAAGTTGACGCTCTTCCATCAGGAAGTTCACGTGGTACAGGCGAAAAAAGCTTTCCACATACAGAATATTGCGGAACACGTTTACTATCGCCGCCAGAATGAATTACAAGAATTCGCTTATTGTGGAAATCTCCTGCAATATCTTCCTGCTCTGCCAGCTTTCGCAGCACCTGCAAAGTAGCACCGCCAGATCCAACTCTTTTTCCATCTGGATCTGGTAATACGAGATACTTTGTTTTACATGGAAGCACATTTTTATTTTGTCGATATGTAATCTGGCTGCGGAAAGCATTGGCCTGTTCCTCATTTGATGCAGTCAATACTATATAATCCCATTGTGCAAAGCTTCTTTTTCGAATGGAACGCTGATAATCTTCCCAGGCATCTATATAGCTTTGTCTTAAAAACAGATTTTTCATCTTTTTGTATTGATCAATTATCATAACTTTCTATCAATTATCTGATAACCAGATTTCCTTTCCATTATTCTGTATACGAAGCAATATAAAATCACATAGATCCATCTTTCTTAACCACAACCATAACTGTCTTCAAAAGTATCTTAATATCCAACCCAATATCCCAGTTTTCAATATATTCCTTATCCAACCTCACAACTTCCTCAAAATCCGTAATATCACTTCTACCACTCACCTGCCACATACCGGTGATTCCCGGTTTGATTGCCAGTCTCGCCTTATGTCTCGGTTCATACAAATTCGTCTCCGAAATCAACGGCGGTCTCGTCCCCACAATGGACATATCCCCTTTCAGCACATTAAAAAACTGCGGGAACTCATCCAGGCTCGTCCTTCTGATGAAATCTCCCACCCCGGTCTTATGTGACCCATCCGGCAGCACCTTATTTCCAATTACTCTGGGGTCGAAGTCCATCTTGAACATTTTGCCATCGCCCAGTTTGTTCTCTTTCATAAGCTCGGCTTTCCGCGCTTCCGCATCCATGTACATGCTGCGGAATTTGTACATTTTGAATTTCTTTCCGTTCTTTCCCACACGTTCCTGGGAGAAGAAAATCGGACCTGGGGATGCCAGATAGATGGCGGGGCCAACGAAAATAGTAATGATTCCTGTGAAAATACAGCCAACCAGTCCGCCGCAGATGTCCATCAGGCGCTTCAGGAAAAGCTGTCCGAAGGATGCATAGTTCAGACTGGTGGTCAGAACTGTGTAGCTTCCAACCTTTTCCACAAACTGTCTTTTGCCAGTCTGGTTGGTGATTTTTGCAAGGTTCAGATGAACGGTTACACCGGTTTCGGTGAGCTTGTCGATAAGCCCGTCCGGATATGGCAGATTTTCGGAGATGACGATCAGCACCTCGTCAATCCACTCCTGACAGACATACATAGGCACGTCACTTTCGCCTGCCACAACAGGGACACCACAGATTTTCTCACCGGTACAGTCCTCATCGATCACAACCACTCCGGCAAGGGAATATCTGGCATAATTGTTCTCCTGCATGCTGTGCACTACGTTCTCTGCTACCGCTTTGGAGGTGATGATCAGCAGCTTCTTGTCGCCGCCGTTTTCCATTTTTTTATGTAAGGAATTTTTCCAGATTTCTCTTATGGCATAGGTGAGGATCAGGTAGATCACAATTGTGGTGATCAGGATCATTCTGGAAAAGCTCTGGCCTTCCTGGATTATGAACAGATAAGCGATTGCAAGAGCACCTACTGCCACAGCATTTTTCAAGGTGGTGACAAATTCCTTATAGTGACCTCTTTTCAGAACGCTTTTCATGGTACCGGAGGTGAAGATCACCACCAGGTCGGCAAATCCAAGGAATATTGCCATATTTCGATACAATATATCTCCATACACATTGAATCCGTACCCGCGGAATGCATATGCCAAAATAAATGCCAGCTGCAGACAGATCATATCCAGAACAATAAAATCCCCATGTTTTAACCAGCCCTCTGAGTCCTTCCGATACATATTTTGCTTTTCCCTCCCAAGTACTTTTCTTCCGTTCAGCTTAGGTAAATACAGCTGACAGAAGCCCTCCATTCTCTAAAATGCAATGGCAAAATCTATTTTATCTTATATTTATAACTTATCTAAATTTATATTTTCCCGCCAACGCTTCCCGGTTATGATTTTTCTCAAGCATCTTTGGGTCACATCTCTCTTTGGATCTGTAACCACCGTTCATGCGTCAGCGGTATTATTTATTCCTTTTTTTCCAATTTCGACAAATTTCACCATTCCAGTCTTCTTAATAAAATACCACCCTGCCCTATTAGTGTCAACCCCCCCCCAGGTTTCTTTCTGACCTTTCCGGCAAAGTTTGGTAATTTTATCCACTTAACCAGATTTTCTCACTGGTTTTTTCCACTACTTTTTCATAAAGTGTTTGATAAACAGATACATGAGGATCACCATTGCCCCAAAGTACCCCAGCACTCCAAAAGCCGGAATTCCCATTATCTTCGGTGTCATGTCTGTGGTGCAGATAATACTGGAGCTGATTAGAAGTGCCATGACCCAAAGACCAAGCACGATGTTCCGGATCAGGCGGCGCATCAGCCACGCCAGATCATCGGAGGCGTGAAGATCCAGGTTGATCTTGGTCTGGCCTTTCATACAGCCCTGCAGGAAATCTGCTGCCAGCGCAGGGATATCCACAGCGCGGAGCATGGAGCGGTACAGCTTTTTCCCGGTGCCCTTCATCTGCTTCTTCCAGTTTCCCTCCTCCAGAAGGTTTCCCTTCAGACGGGCAGCTGCAATCTGCACCATATTGATCTCCGGGCTGATATCTGCCAGTACCCCTTCCATATGCGTCAGTCCTCTTGCAAGCATGGTAAGACCATGGGGCATGACGATCTTGTTCTCCTTCATTACGTCCATCAGATCTGTAAGGATTTCTACGATATCGATTTCGCCAAAATCTGCGGTGCCGTATTTCGCCATAAGGTCTCGGATGTCTGTGTAAAGTCGGCTCTGATTGGGTTTCCCCTTGAATTCTCCAAGTGCCAGCACTGCATCCTGGATTTTTCCAATGTCATTCAGTGCCACTCCTTCGATAGCCTGACCGATCAGCTCGCGGTCACGTTCATTCAGCCGTCCCATCATTCCCATGTCGATCCACACGATCTTGCCGCCCTGGATCATCACATTTCCAGGATGGGGATCTGCGTGGAAAAAGCCGTCGTCCATAACCTGCTTGATAAAATTATCTACAAATTTGCTGCCGATCTCATCAAGGTCGTAGCCGCCTGCAAGAAGCTCTTCCTTATGGTCGATTGGAATACCATCAATGTATTCCATAACAAGGACGCTGGCCGTGGTATATTCCCTGTAAAGAATGGGCGTTTTCACAAATGCCACCTTTTTATTTTTCCTGGAAAATTCTTCCATGTTTGCCGCTTCCGTCAGGAAATTCATCTCTTCCTGGGTGACACGCCACAGCTCTTCCAGCACAAGATTCAGATCTACCGCTTCCTTGATGCTTACAGGGGGAAGGAGCTTCACCGCCTTTTTCATCAGTCCGATATCGCGGGCCATGATTTCGTAGATGCCCTTTCGCTGAACCTTTATCACAACTTCTTCGCCGGTTTTCAGGACGGCGCGGTGTACCTGGGCGATAGAGGCTGAGCCAAGGGGCTTCTCCTGGATTTCCTGAAATTCTTCCTGCCAGGGACAGCCAAATGCTTCCCGGAGGACTTCTTCAACTTCTGCAAATGGCATGGGGTCTACATCAGAGCAAAGCTTCATCAGCTCGTCGCAGTAGCGCTTGGGCAAAATGTCGGAGCGCATGGACATGATCTGTCCCAGCTTGATGAAGGTGGGGCCGAGATCTGTGAGAATGAGGCGGAGCTTCTCCGGGGAGACGCCTCGGGTGATGGCATGCTTGTGGAGAACGGCTGTAATTTCTTTTAGCCTTTCTTTATACGTGCCGGTGTCTTTGCCATTTGACTTCTTACCAGCTGTGCTGTTTTTCTCATTTTTATCCTGTTGGTTTTCCACTTCCAGATTCTTTCTTTGTGCCTGGTCTGCTTCTGACTTCATCGTACTGTCATTCTTTGTCACACCCATGTCTGTTCCCCTTACTGAAAAGGCAGGATTCGGGTACTCTTTCTCCTCATCCTGCCTTCATAAATTTCTTTATTTTGTTCTGCAATGCCGTTCAGGATTTCCTGCTGCACTTCTTAAACAAGGCAATACTATTTCTTTTTCGGAAAATGTTATTGCTTATTCCTGAGGGTCGTCCTCGTATTCTTCTTTGGCTTCCTCCACTTCTTCTGCCTCTTCCTCTTCTTCGGCAGTCTCCTCTGCGTCCACGTCTTTTGCCTGCATCTTGCTGATCTGCTCTTTCAGGGCGGCCAGCTGATCCGGGGTCATTTTGCCAAGGACTTCCTTCAGCTCGTCCGGGTTGGACGGCTTCAGGGTTACGTTTACGTTCTTCTTCACGCTCTCTTTGATATTGTGCTTAAGTTCCTGATTGAGGACCTTGCCCTGTTCTACAGTGAGCTCACCTTTCTTTACCAGTTCATCCAGAACTTCTTTGGATTTCTCTGCGGTCACTGCTGCAGTGCCGATTCCTGCAAGTAATATTTTTTTGATGCCTTCTCCAAGTTCCATAGTGTGTGCTCCTTTCTTATTTACAACTGTATCTGCCAACTCCCTGTGGGATTTTCGTTTTCAGCAGATCGGACTTCTCATAAAAGTCCAAGAAATACCAGCCCTTTAGGTACAAAAATGATCAGTCCGGCGATGGCGGCCATGATGGCGGCGATCAGGACGGCGCCTGCTGCGGTGTCCTTGGCGATCTTCGCCAGGGGCTTGTACTCGCTGGTCACCAGATCCACCACTGCTTCCACAGCTGTGTTCACCAGCTCCAGTGCCATCACCAGTCCGAAAAGGCCAAGACAGATGCACCATTCCACTGGGGAAAGCTTCAGGATGATGCCTGCGATCACTACCAGGACCGCCATGATACAGTGAATCTTCATGTTCCGTTCCTTGCGGATACAGGTGAAAATTCCTTCAAATGCGTATCCGAAACTTTTCGTAATTGGTGGTTTCTTGGGTGCTGTCATTTCGTACACTTCCTGTCTGTTGGTTTGGGAGTAGTATAGCATATTTTGTGAGAAATTACTATAAATTTAGATAATTTTTACATTTTTCTCATTATTGCTGTACGAATTGCAAAAAGGGCAAGCTGCAAAACAGACCTGCCCTTACATACATTTTCTAAATATCCAGTTTACTAAAATCAATCACCAGGTTCTCATAAATTCCTGCTTTTACCGAATCCTGCAGTGTATATTGTTCCGTATCTTCTTTTTCAAAATTATATACAAATATCTGATTCTTAGCCGCATCTATGATC
>JAERMT010000150.1_pt2 | contig 21935 bp, 16 predicted proteins | sample 9267081 | NCBI WGS metagenome assembly JAERMT01 (sample SAMN17071939, study PRJNA684904) | human gut metagenome | isolation source: diarrhea sample from child under the age of five | host: Homo sapiens | place: South Africa: Mafikeng, Mafikeng Provincial Hospital | collected 2019-09
GGGAGCATTTCACGGGGCTGGAGATCCAGCATGAGTGTGCGGAGATGGCTGACCGTAGTGTGAGGTATAATGGTCTTGAGGACAGGGTTCGGATCGTTGAGGGTGATATCAGGGAGGCTGCCGGGATTTTTGGGGCGGCTTCTTTTGATGTGGTGACGTGTAATCCGCCGTATATGATCGGGCAGCATGGGTTGACGAATCCGCATCTTCCGAAGGCGATCGCGAGGCATGAGATTTTGTGTTCGTTTGATGATGTGGCTTGTCAGGCTGCCCGGGTCCTGAAGGATCGGGGGCGGTTTTTTCTGGTGCACAGGCCGTTTCGGCTGGTGGAGCTGATGGCGACTTTGACGAAGTATAAGCTGGAGCCTAAGAGGATGCAGCTGGTGTATCCTTTTATTGATAAGGAGCCGAATATGGTGTTGATCGAGGCTTGTAAGGGCGGGAATTCCAGAATCCGGGTTGAGCGGCCGCTGGTGGTTTATGAGCGGCCTGGGGTTTATACGGAGGATGTTTTGGAGTTGTATCGGATGGTGTGAATGTTGTGATGTTGTGGCTTAGGGTGGCTGCCTGGTTGGTTGTTTGGTTGTGAGAGATTGGGGTGGCTGCTCGGGAGGTTTTGGGCCATCGGCGCTGCGCTGGATGGCTGAGTGGTAGTGGTGGCTGTGGTACTTCGGTTGGTGAAGGGACGGCGAGGGGAGGCAGGCTGCTGGTGGTGACACGCTGCGCCCCCTGCTCGGCTGCGGCGCCGGTTTGCTGCCATTCGCGCAAACTCGCTTCGCTCAAACAGTGCGCTCGGTGGCAGCAGCTATCCTCACCTCGCTGACGGGGGCTCCGCTAACGTCACCACCAGCAGCCTGCCTCCCCTCGCCTGAGATTCAAAGCGAGAGATCGCAACGCGTAGCGCACTGAGTATCGAAGAATACAGACACTTTGCCAGAAGAGAATCACAGAGAAAGTGAAGAAATAAAACAACATCGGCACAGCATGGCGCGCTGAATACCGAAGAATACAGGCACCTTGCCAGAAGAGAATCACAGAGAAAGTGAAGAAATAAAACAATATCGGCACAGCGTAGTGCGCTGAGTAGCGAAGAATACAGACACCTTGCCGGAAGTGAATCACAGAGAAAGTGAAGAAATAAAACAACATCGGCACAGCGTAGTGCGCTGAATACCGAAGCATACAGACACAAGTCAACAAATAAGAACAGCGAATCCCTTGCACTACTTAAAAAAAGCCCAAGGGGTGTGCAGAGGGGGCGCGGCTTTGCGGCCCCTTTGCGGTTTTCAAAGTTCCCAAACTTAAACAAACCCCCGCGGTCAAGCGGAATATCCCTCGCGGTTAAGCAAAACAACTCCCACACGGCCAAGTGGAAAACAACTCCCCGCGGTCAAGCGAGAAAAGAGGCAAATTATGAAACAAAACGGAAAACTATACTTATGCGCCACCCCCATAGGAAACCTCGAAGACATCACCCTTCGAGTACTAAGAACCCTTCGGGAAGTGGACTTAATCGCTGCGGAGGATACCCGCAACAGCATAAAACTTCTGAATCATTTTGATATAAAAACCCCCATGACCAGCTATCACGAATACAATAAGATCGATAAGGGCCATGTCCTCGTGGAAAAGCTGCTGGCGGGTACAAACATTGCGTTGATCACAGATGCAGGTACTCCGGGTATCTCAGATCCCGGGGAGGAGCTTGCCGCCATGTGTTATGAAGCCGGAATTGAAGTGACTTCACTTCCGGGTCCTGCTGCCTGCATCACTGCTCTGACTTTGTCAGGCCTGCATACCAGGCGTTTTGCTTTCGAGGCTTTTCTTCCGGCGGATAAGAAAGAACGAAAAACGATCCTGGAGGAGCTTTCCTGTGAAACCAGGACTATTATCCTGTATGAGGCACCTCACAGGCTTGTACGGACTCTTGGTGAGCTCAGAGAGGCGCTTGGCAACCGCCGGATGACTCTTTGCAGAGAGCTGACCAAGAAGCATGAGACGGCATTCCGGACTACGATCGATGATCTGATGGATTTTTATAAAGATGAGAAGCCACTGGGTGAGTGTGTTCTTGTGATCGAGGGCAGGAGCCGCAGTGAGATGGAGGCGGAGAAGCGTGCTTCCTGGGAGGAGATTTCCATTGCGGAGCATGTGGCGATGTATGAGCAGCAGGGGAATTCCAGGAAGGATGCCATGAAGCTTGCTGCCAAGGATCGTGGTGTTTCCAAGCGGGATATTTATAAGGCGCTTCTGGATGGAGAAGGTTCTGCTGAATGATCAGGTGTAAATTGTGGTATGGATCGTAGGTAACGTGATCGTGGATGATTGAATAAGCTGCATACTGTGACCAAGGATTTTTGGGAGCGTATGTGGCTTTTTTTATTGTGGTAATAAAAAGTACTGTGCGGATTTTGTCGAAATGATTTGCTTGCAGTATAGACCATATTGTGGTAAGCTGATCTTATCAAAAATAAAAAGCAGTTCCGGGATTCTATGGAAATGCTGTAAAAGCATATTTTCTAAAAATAATCTTATTTTTCTATTACATTTCATATATCAGGCAGATTGCCTGTCATCTCAGAAAATTCATGCTTTTTTCCATTTTTCAGCAGGAGTTTTCAGATGAGACTCCTTGAGATCAAAACAGAGGAGTCGTGTATGATCGTAAACAATAACAGAACAAACAGCTCTAACCTGCGGCAGTGGCATCCTGCATTTTTTGCTGATATCCAGATAGAACTGGAGGCAGAAAGGGAGAATCTGATTTTTGAGAATGAGCATCAGCTTGGGACGAAACCAATGGAGATCGATGCGCTTGTGATCAAAAAGAAATCAGATATCCCCATTAATAAAAACATAGGAAGGATCTTCCGAAAATATAATATCATTGAGTATAAGAGTCCGACGGATTATATAAGCATCAATGATTTTTATAAGGTGTGTGGATATGCATTTTTTTATAAAGCAGATACGGTAACTGAGGATGAAATCCCAATTGAGGAGATTACGATCTCTTTGGTAAGCAGGGCATATCCCCGGAAGATGCTCCGTCATTTGAGGGAGTTTTGGAAATGCCGGGTAAAAAAGATGGAAGAAGGAATTTATTACGTAACAGGATCTAAGATCCCAATCCAGGTCATTGTAACAGAGCAGTTGTCGAAGAAGAAAAATCTGTGGCTGAGAAGTCTGACTGATAGAATAAAAGATAAGGAAGATATGAAACGACTTCTCAATGAATACAGAGAAAAGCAGAAAAATCCTTTGTACGAATCAGTTATGCAGATGATCGTAAGGGCTAATGAAGAAAAATTCAGGGAGGCGGATTGTATGTGTGAAGCATTAAATCGGATCATACAGGATCAGATCGAGGAAAAGATAAGAAAAAGTTTACAGGCTGGCTATGATGAAGGGTATGGAATTGGAATGCAGGATGGAATAAAGGATGGAATGCAGCAGGGAATGCAGCAGGGAATGCAGCAGGGAGAACATAGTATTAACAGTTTGATCCTCTGCCTTGCTGAGCTGGGGAGGACGTCTGATATCATAAGATCGGCATCAGATCCGGAATACCAGAAGAAATTGTTAAAGGAATTTGGGCTTTTGCCGGAGTAGCTGAATATTCCATATGTTTTAAGACCATATTGTGCTGTGTTTTGAGATTGCATTTAATAAGATACTTTTTTGCCTGTATTTCCTATGATTTTGCGTGGAAATACAGGCTTTTTTGTGCTATAATAAACTCTGTATTCGTATGTAAAAAATATTTATTTTACAGGTATAAATGACACTTCCGGAGCGGGTTTGAGAATTGCTTTCTGCAAAATGAAAATACAGTATTTCCTGAAATTAACAGATCAGTTTATCTTGCTCAGGATTTGATGTAATGATTTCTGAAGCTGCTATGGTTCTGCAGAAATGAATTTTCAAACACGTCCGGACGACAAGAACAGGAGGAATGACATGGGCGCAGAGAATACAGAATACGGCGCGGATCAGATCCAGATCCTGGAAGGACTGGAAGCCGTACGTAAGAGGCCTGGAATGTATATCGGAAGTACCTCCAGCCGTGGACTTCATCATCTCGTATATGAGATCGTGGATAACGCAGTCGATGAAGCACTGGCTGGTTTTTGTACGGAGATCCATGTAGATATCAATCCGGATAATTCCATTACAGTTACAGATAATGGTCGTGGTATTCCGGTTGGTATCAATCATAAGGCTGGTATTCCGGCAGTTGAGGTTGTATTTACCATTCTTCACGCAGGCGGTAAGTTCGGCGGTGGAGGATATAAGGTTTCCGGTGGTCTTCACGGTGTTGGTGCATCTGTTGTAAATGCACTTTCCGAATGGCTGGAGGTTACCATCTACCGAGAGGGTAAGGAATACAAACAGAGATATGAGCGTGGCAAAACTATGTACCCGCTGAAGGTGGTAGGTGACTGTGATCCGGGGCTTTCCGGTACGAAGGTTTATTTCCTTCCGGACAAGGAGATCTTTGAGGAGACTGTTTATGATTATGATATCCTGAAACAGAGACTTCGTGAGATGGCTTTTCTGACTAAGGGTCTTCGTATCGTACTGGAGGATAAGAGAGAGGGACAGGAGCGCGAGAAGGTATTCCACTATGAGGGTGGTATCCGTGAGTTTGTAAGCTACCTGAACAGAAGCAAGGAGGCTCTTTACCCGGAGATCATTTACTGTGAGGGTGAGAAGGACGGCGTGTCTGTAGAGGTTGCGCTGCAGCATAATGACTCCTATACAGAGAACACCTATGGCTTTGTAAACAATATCAATACACCGGAGGGCGGTACACACATTACCGGTTTCCGTAATGCGATCACCAATACATTTAATGATTATGCACGTAAGAACAAGCTTCTCAAGGACAGTGAGCCGAACTTAAGCGGTGATGATATCCGTGAGGGCCTGACTGCGATCGTCAGTGTTAAGATCGAGAATCCGCAGTTTGAGGGTCAGACCAAGCAGAAGCTTGGAAACAGTGAGGCCAGAGGTGCGGTAGACAGTGTTGTAAGTAAACAGCTGGAGATTTTCCTGGAGCAGAATCCTGCAGTTGCCAAGGCTACCGTTGAGAAATCTGTTCTTGCACAGAGAGCCAGAGAGGCAGCCAGAAAGGCCCGTGACCTTACAAGAAGAAAATCCGCACTGGACAGTATGTCACTTCCGGGAAAGCTTGCAGACTGTTCTGACAAGAATCCGGAGAACTGTGAGATCTATATCGTAGAGGGAGATTCCGCGGGCGGTTCTGCCAAGACAGCGAGAAACCGTGCCACACAGGCGATCCTTCCACTGCGTGGTAAGATCCTGAATGTTGAGAAGGCACGTCTGGATAAGATTTACGGAAACAAAGAGATCAAGGCAATGATCACTGCCTTCGGAACCGGAATCCATGAGGATTTTGATATTTCCAAGCTTCGTTATCACAAGATCATCATTATGACCGATGCCGATGTTGACGGTGCGCATATCGCAACACTGCTTCTGACCTTCCTGTATCGTTTCATGCCGGAGCTGATCAAGCAGGGATATGTATACCTGGCGCAGCCTCCTCTCTATAAAGTGGAGAAGAACAAAAAGGTATGGTATGCATATGACGATGATGAACTGAACAATATCCTTACCGAGATCGGACGTGACGGAAACAATAAGATCCAGCGTTATAAAGGTCTGGGTGAGATGGATGCCGAGCAGCTCTGGGAGACTACTATGGACCCTGAGAAGAGAATCCTTCTCCGTGTGACCATGGACGAAGCTGCCACATCTGAGATCGATCTGACATTTACCACTCTTATGGGAGACAAGGTAGAGCCAAGACGTGAATTTATCGAAGAAAATGCAAGATTCGTTAAGAATCTTGATATCTAGGAGAATAAAAAAGAATGGAAGATAATATTTTTGACAAAGTCCACGAAGTGGATCTGGAAAAAACGATGAAGGAATCTTACATCGACTATGCCATGAGTGTTATCGCCTCACGAGCTTTGCCTGATGTAAGAGACGGTCTGAAGCCGGTACAGCGCCGAGTTCTGTACTCTATGATCGAGCTGAATAATGGTCCTGACAAGCCACACAGAAAATGTGCGCGTATTGTCGGTGATACCATGGGTAAATATCATCCGCACGGTGACAGCTCCATCTATGGTGCGCTGGTCAATATGGCTCAGGAATGGTCCACAAGATATCCGCTGGTTGACGGACATGGAAACTTTGGTTCCGTGGATGGTGACGGTGCGGCTGCCATGCGATATACAGAGGCACGTCTCAGCAAGATATCCATGGAGATGCTTGCTGACATCAACAAGGATACGGTTGATTTTCAGCCGAACTTTGATGAGACAGAGCGTGAGCCGGTTGTGCTTCCGGCACGTTTTCCGAACCTTTTAGTAAACGGTACTACAGGTATTGCGGTAGGTATGGCAACCAATATTCCGCCGCATAACCTTCGTGAAACTATCAATGCAGTTGTTAAGATCATTGACAACATTGTAGAAGAAGACAGAGAAACAGCTATGGAGGAGCTTCTTGAGATCGTAAAGGGACCGGACTTCCCTACAGGAGCGACCATCCTCGGAACGAGAGGGATCGAGGAAGCTTACCGTACCGGACGTGGCAAGATCCGTGTCCGTGCGGTGACGAATATCGAGACTTTGCCAAACGGTAAATCCCGTATCGTAGTTACCGAGCTCCCGTACCTTGTAAACAAGGCACGTCTGATCGAGAAGATCGCAGAGCTTGTCCGTGACAAAAAGATCGACGGGATCACAGACCTGAACGACCATTCCAGCCGTGAGGGTATGCGAATCTGTATTGATCTTCGTAAGGATGCCAATGCCAACGTGATCCTGAATCTGCTTTACAAGCATACACAGCTGCAGGATACTTTTGGTGTGATCATGCTTTCTCTTGTTCCAAATCATGGAAGTATGGAACCGAAGGTTCTGAACCTGAAAGAGATGCTGGAGTACTATCTGGAGCATCAGGAGAATGTAGTTCGCAGAAGAACACAGTATGATCTTAATAAGGCACAGGAGAGAGCCCATATTTTGGAGGGTCTTCTGAAGGCACTTGATAATATTGACGAAGTGATCCGCATCATCCGTGGTTCCCGCAACGTACAGATCGCCAAGCAGGAGCTGATTGACCGTTTTGAGCTGACAGATGTGCAGGCACAGGCGATCGTGGATATGCGTCTCCGTGCATTGACAGGTCTGGAAAGAGAGAAGCTGGAGGCTGAGTATGCAGAGCTTATGGAGAAAATCCGCAAGTTCCAGGCAATCCTTGCTGACCGCAAGCTCCTTCTCCGGGTGATCCGTGAGGAGATCCTTGCCATTGCAGAGAAATACGGCGATGACAGAAAGACTTCCATCGGATACGATGTATATGATATCTCTACAGAGGATCTGATCCCGAGAGAAAATACAGTGATCGCAATGACAAAGCTTGGTTATATCAAGCGTATGACTGTTGACAACTTCCGCAGCCAGAACCGTGGCGGCAGAGGAATCAAGGGTATGCAGACTATTGAGGATGACTATATCGAAGAGCTTCTGATGACGACGACGCACCATTATCTCATGTTCTTTACCAATACAGGACGTGTATACAGACTGAAGGCATATGAGATCCCGGAGGCCGGCCGTACAGCCAGAGGAACTGCGATCATCAATCTTCTGCAGCTTGCACCGGGAGAAAAGATCACAGCTGTGATCCCGCTTCGTAAATATGAAGAGGGTCATTATCTGATGATGGCCACCAAGAAAGGCCTTGTGAAGAAAACGTCGATCAAGGATTACGAGAATGTCCGTAAGACAGGTCTTACAGCCATTGTTCTCCGTGATGATGACGAGCTGATCGAGGTTAAGGCTACGGATAATAACAAAGATATTATTCTTGTGACCAGGGACGGACAGTGTATCCGCTTTAAGGAAACGGATGTCCGCAGCACAGGCCGTGCGTCCATGGGAGTAAGAGGTATGAATCTTACTGACGGTGATGAAGTTGTTGCCATGCAGCTGAACACTCAGGGAGATTATCTGCTTGTAGCTTCCGAGAACGGAATGGGCAAACGTACAGCTATGAGTGAGTTCGTTGTCCAGAACCGTGGCGGTAAGGGTGTGAAGTGCTACAAGATCACCGAGAAGACCGGAAATGTTGTCGGCGCCAAGGCTGTCAACGAAGAGAACGAGATCATGATGATTACTACAGAGGGTATCATTATCCGTCTGCAGTGTGCAGATATCTCTGTTCTTGGAAGGATCACCTCCGGTGTGAAGATGATCAATCTTACAGAAGGCGTAACCGTTGCAAGTATCGCTAAGGTAAGAGATAAAGATCCGGAAGCAGATACAACTACCGAAAAAGCTGACGGAGAAACCGGCGATAACGAAGAAAGCTCTTCAGAGGAAGCTGTCACAGACAGTGAAGAATAAGGTCGAGGATAAGTCATGACGACGACAAAGAAAAAACGCAGAAAAAAATCAGTAAAGAAGCTGAAATACTCTAATAAAAAACTGAATTTTGTCCACATTGCGACACTGGCGGGGATCATTTTGATCCTGCTGGTGATCGTTCTGGCGGCCAGGGGCTGCGGAAAGATCAGCCACAGAACTCCGGAGGGGGTTGTGGAAGGCTACATCAAAGCGGCAGCAGCAGGCAAGAATAAAAAGATGCAGAGCTGTTACAGTGCGGATAAGTTATCGGATGAGGCGAAAACAGAGATTTCCTCCACGATAAAATATTTTCAGGCCCATGGAGTAAAGGATGTAAATATCGACAGCTGTGGCTCCATTTCTGAAAACAAAAATTATTCTTATGTTTATATCCGCTATAATCTTGTTCTGGAGAACGAGCAGGAATATCCATGTATCAGTACCTATCTTGTAAAGGTCCAGGACAAAAAGTATTATCTGTATGCGCCTTCTGAGATTTCAGATAAGATCAGCCAGCAGGCTGCTAAGGATTATCAGAAATTTATGACTACGAAAACCTATACAGATTATACAAAGGCTTATGAGGTTTTTCTGAAAAAGAATCCGGGATACGAGGATAAGATCGCAGGGAAACTGAACGGATAAAGCAGAGGCGGGAGGATGTAAGAATGAAGCGGATTTTGCTGATGGTGCTCAGAAATATAGTCTTTGTTCCTTACTGGTGGATCAAGCTTTGCTGGTATGCAGCGCATACAGATGATTATCCGGAAGAGAAGAAATACGCATTCCTGAGACTGGTAGATGAGCATGCCATTGAAGGCGGAAATATCCATATTGATGTGCATGGAGCTGAAAATATCCCAAAAGAAAAGGGATTTATGTTTTTTCCGAATCACCAGGGACTGTTTGATGTGCTGGCGATTATCCGGGCATGCCCGGTTCCTTTTTCGGTAGTTGCCAAGAAGGAAGTTGGAGAGATTCCTTTTCTGAAGCAAGTTTTTGCCTGTATGAAGGCCTTTATCATTGACAGGGAAGACCTGAAGCAGTCCATGCAGGTCATTGTCAATGTAATACGGGAAGTGAAGGCTGGTCGTAATTATCTGATCTTTCCGGAGGGAACAAGAAGTAAAAACGGAAATCATCCGGGGCCGTTCAAGGGCGGCAGCTTCAAGACTGCCACCAAGACAAAATGCCCGATCGTTCCGGTTGCACTGATCGATTCCTTTAAGGCTTTTGATACCGGTTCTACAGAGAGGCTCACCGTACAGGTGCATATCCTTCCTCCGATGTATTATGAGGAATACAAAGATATGCATACCACAGAGCTCGCAGAAGAAGTGAAGAGACGGATCGAAAAGGTGATCGAAGAGAATATTATGTAAAAAAGAAAAGACTTTGATGAAGTTGGAACAAAAACATCATCAAGGTCTTTTTTTGTTGTATGTTTTATATAAAAACGAAACGTTTTATTTGTGAATTGTTGGGCGTATACAACCAAAAGGTTTGATGATAACATAGAGACATCCATACAATATAAATAAAAGATGTAAAGAGGACGAACAGATGAAAAAAGAAGAATACCTTTCTCTGATTGATGAGGTGATCGCACAGGGACCGTACACGGATACCTGGGATTCTCTCTGTGAGCATCCTACGCCGAAGTGGTATGCAAGAGATAAATTCGGAATTTTTATCCACTGGGGTGTTTACAGTGTTCCGGCTTTCGGAAACGAATGGTATCCCAGAAATATGTATGTGAAAGGCTCTAAGGAGAACCTGCATCATACAGAGAAATACGGAACTCTGGATAAATTCGGCTACAAGGATTTTATTCCTCAGTTTAAGGCTGATAAGTTTGATCCGAAGGAATGGGCGGCCTTATTTAAAGAGGCGGGGGCGAAATTCGTAGTTCCGGTAGCGGAGCATCACGATGGATTTCAGATGTATGCCAGTGACCTTTGTCGCTGGAACGCTGCTGAGATGGGACCGAAAAGAGATATTCTCGGAGAGCTGAAGATAGAGGTTGAGAAAGAGGGAATGGTTCTCGGTGCTTCTTCTCACAGAGCAGAGCATTACTGGTTCTTTAATGGAGGTCGTCAGATCCCGGAGGCTGATGTCAATGATCCGGAATATGCGGATCTTTATGGGCCGGCAGCAGGAATCACCAGAGATATGAGTGATATTTATGACAATCCTCCGACAGAGGAGCATATGCAGGACTGGCTTGTCCGCACCTGCGAGATCGTGGATAAATATCAGCCATCCATTGTGTATTTTGACTGGTGGATCCAGCAGTATGCATGGAAACCGTATCTTCGTAAATTTGCAGCATATTATTACAACCGTTCTGCACAGTGGGGAAAAGAAACAGCTATTGATGCCAAATTTGACGCATATGTTTATGGCAGCGCAGTCAATGATCTGGAAAGAGGTCAGTTAGACCATATCACGCCGGATCTGTGGCAGAATGATACGTCTGTAGCTAAGAACTCCTGGGGCTATACCATTGGAAATGATTATAAGAAGCCTTCCGATGTAGTGCTGGATCTGATCGATGTAGTCAGCAAAAATGGTGCACTTCTTCTTAATATCGGACCGAAGCCGGATGGAACAATTCCGGAAGAGGATGCACATATCCTGAGAGAAATGGGAAAATGGCTGAAGGTAAACGGAGAGGCGATATACGGAACCAGATACTGGAAGACATTCGGAGAGGGACCGACGGTGGTTCCGGAGGGACATTTCACGGATACCTATGATAAGCACTTTACTTCTGAGGATATCCGTTTTACAAGTAAGAGCAATCATATTTATGCGACTGTTCTGCACTGGCCGGAGGATGGAGAGATCCATATCAAAGCTCTTGGCAATGATATGAAGCTTTTGAAATCCACGATCCGGGATATTGAGATCCTCGGAACAGATCTGCATCCGGCATTTGCGAGAAATAAAGAACTGGATATTTCCTGCGGAAGAGGGGTTATTGAGGCGGGAGATATGCCGGTGGTATTGAAGATCACAGTAGAATAGCTGTTGGGGGAAGCGAGTAAATTATAATGTTCTTTTTAAAGGATAGAAAGGATAAGGTATTTTAATTATGGGAGATGTAAGATTCACAGGAAACTGGAACTCTGTAAATGCACACACAGTTCCAAAATGGTATGAGGATTGTAAATTTGGAATTTTTATCCATTGGGGAATTTATTCCGTGCCGGCATTTGCACCGCATACATGGGAGCTGGGAGAGGTTGATTCCAAGGAATGGTTTGCGGATAATCCGTATGCAGAATGGTATTACAATTCTCTGAACATTGGAAAAGGCCCTACATATAAGCATCATATAGAAAAATACGGAAAAGATTTCAAATACGAAGATTTTATTCCTATGTGGAAAGCTGAAAACTGGGATCCGAAGCAGTGGGCAGAGATCTTCACAGAAGCAGGTGCGGAGTATGTTGTTCTGACAACCAAGCATCATGACGGATTCTGCCTGTTCCCAAGTAAATATACACATTTCAATTCCGTAGAAATGGGACCGAAGAGAAATATCACCGGTGAGCTGACAGAAGCTGTCCGTGACGCAGGAATCCGCATGGGCCTGTATTATTCCGGACTGATCGACTGGCAGTATGCAAACGATCCTATTTTTGAGGATGATGATCTGTTTGGAACAGCCAGCCCGACATTTGCATATGCAGATTATTCCTATAATCAGATGAAAGAGCTTGTAGATGATTATGCACCGAGTGTGTTCTGGAATGATATCGGATGGCCGACACAGAGTGAAGAGATGATGCCGTATTTCTTGGCACATTATTACAATAAGGTTCCGGAGGGTGTGGTAAATGACCGGTTCAACGGACGTTATCACGATTTCCTTACTAAGGAATATAAATCCGGTTCTGTAAACAGAAATGAGAAATGGGAGATGTGCCGTGGAATGGGCTTATCCTTCGGTTATAATGCCAACGAAGGCGATGACAAGCTGATCTCTGTTCCGGATCTGATCTCACTTCTTGTCGGAACAGTGGCAAATAACGGAAATCTTCTCCTGAACATCGGCCCGAAGGCAGACGGAACTATCCCGGAGGAGCAGGTAAGAAGACTGAAGATCCTGGGTGCATGGCTGAAGGTAAACCATGACGGTATTTACGGAACACGCTGCAGTGACCGTGAATCTGAGCTGCTTGAGAGTGGAATCGAGCTCCATTATACACAGAAAGACGGAAATCTGAATGTATTTGCAGATCATCTGAAGGAAGGTGCCAATGAATTCCTGATCAAGGGCTATCACGGACAGCTGAGACCATTTGATCCGGCAGTGAAGGTAGAAACTGAAGATACTGCAGAAGGACTTCTTGTGAAGATCCCGGAATATAAAGAAGATATGTATGTGGTTGGATTAACCAACAGATTCTAAATGATGAACAGGAGGACCGGATGTATGTCGGTCCTTTTGTTGCTGCATGGGAGAAAATCGTGGATATCCGATTGATTCTCAGGGAGGGAGCTTTTATGTTTGGGAAAAAAATCGCAATACTGTTATCAACGGCAATGATCCTGACAGGGTCTTGTGTATCTTCTGTGGCTGTACATGCACAGACTGGTTATGCGGCTGAATATGCACAGGAAGCATCGGCAGCAGGTGTGCAGAGCACTGCAAAGCTTGTTGCGAAGGGCTCCTGTGGAAGCAAAGCTGTTTACCGGTTGTACTCCAATGGAAACCTGCAGATACAGGGAAAAGGGGAGGTTAAGGTTACCGATGATTTTTCATACAGATCAGCAATGATAAAAACAGTAACCGTTGCATCTGGGATCACGGGAATCGGTGACAGAACCTTTTCAGACTGCAGAAATATGAAGAGGATTTCGTTGCCGGGAACTCTGCGGAGTATTGGGGTAAGAGCATTTGGAGATACTGCGATCACCAGGATCAAGCTTCCTGATGGGCTGAAAAGCATTGGTGCATATGCTTTTTACCAGAGTAAGCTTACGAGCCTGGATGTACCGAAAACTGTGACAAAAATTGATGAATATGCTTTCAGTTATTGTAACAGTCTGGAATCTGTCAGCATTCTGGGAAGTGTGAAAATATTACCGGAATCGTTATTTGAGGCGGATATGAAGCTGAAAAAGGTTACGCTTGGACAGGGCGTTTCCAGGATAGAAAGAGCGGCCTTTCGGCATTGCGGTTTGACAGAAGTAAGCTTTCCGGACAGTGTTACGATTATTGGTGAAGGTGCGTTTTCTTTTTGTCCAGATCTCAGAAAGGTGTCGTTGCCGAAGAAGCTTACAGAGATCGGGAACGGTGTATTCAGTAATTGTCGAAAACTGGGGAATATTACAGTACCTGCCAGTGTGAAAAAGATCAGAAGCCATGCTTTTTATGATTGCTTGGCAATGAAAAAGATTACGATCCTCAACAGTAAAACAGTGATAGAAAAAGAAGCGATCGGCTATAATTTCAATAGTGGAAAAAATAAAACTTTTGTCATTGCCGGAAAAAAGGGTTCTACTGCTCAGACTTACGCAAAGAAAAATGGGTTCCGTTTTTTGAACAATACTGCCGCAGTAAGGACCGCAAAGATGACCGGCGTGCCCAAAACAAAAACCATACTTCGTGGAAAAACATACACGATCCAGGCAGTGACCGTGCCGTATTACAGCGACGAGAAGATTCTTTTCCGTTCCTCGGATCGCAGGATCGCTACGGTAAATTCCAAAGGCGTTGTAAAGGGAATCAAAAAAGGAACTGCAACCATTACTGTTCAGAGTGGTTCCAAAAAACTGACCTGTAAGGTAACGGTTAAATAATTCAAAGGATATTAGTAATCAGCATTTGTTATTTACTCATAGTTATATCTTATATGTTTGAGCACGCAAAACAGACTGGAGCTTGATAAGAATATATATCAGGTTCTCAGTCTGTTTTTATATATTGCAGGCAAAAAAAGAACACGTTTTCACAAAATAAGATTGACTTTTTTCAAAACTCTCATTATCATATAAAACATATTTAATTACTATGAAATAAGGAATAATAAAAAGTTCTGTTACACAGATGATGCTGAGTTACACAGATGACGTTGAGCAGCTTACAGGACTGGCAGCGGGCAGACTTTTTTCAGAGGGAGGGGACGGGTACATGTCCATCAAGAAGATTGCAGAAAAGGCAGGGGTTTCACCGGCGACGGTTTCCAGAGTTTTGAATAATCCCAATTATAAATGTTCTGTTTCCGGACTCAGGGACAAGATATGGAAAACAGCTATCGAGATGAATTATGTGCCCAACGAGGCGGCCCGGAATCTGAAAAAAGGCGTTTCCGCAAAGCAGGAGAAAACCTGGTACATCAATATCCTGATGACAAGAACCGATTCTTCCACAACGGATCCGTTTTTTGCGGAGCTCCTTCGGGTGATCGAAAGTGAGATCCATGATAAAAACTGCATTCTTTCCAAAGTATGGTATATGTCTGTGTTTTCCGATGACCGGAAGTGCCGAAGGGAGAATCTGGACCGGCTGATCGACGGAATGTATGATGAGGTGGAAGGGAAAAGGGACGGACTGATCATCATCGGCAGATGTAATAAAGAGGCTTTGAAGAAGCTGAATAAGAAGTATAAGAGTGTGGTATCGGTGAACCGGAATTCTACAAATTATGAAGTGGATGAGGTCCTTTGTGATGGGAAAAAGATCGCAGCAGCGGCAGTGGAATATTTGATCTCCCTGGGGCACAAAAATATCGGTTATATTGGCCAGTGTTACAGCGAGGACCGGTATAACGGATATCTGGAAACACTGAAGAAGCATGATCTGGATGTGATACCGGAGTATGTTATCGAAACAAAGCAGACTGAGGCCGAGGGCTACGAGGCCATGGAAAAGTTCTTTCAGTCGGACGACATGCCAACCGGAATCTACTGTGCCAATGATATTTCGGCGATCGGAATGCTGAAGTGCCTGAATAAATTTCGGAACCGGTATTATATGCCTTCGATCATATCCAGCGATGATATACAGGAGGCACAGTTTACCAGACCGATGCTGACAACGGTGAGCCTGCCCAAGGAGGATATGGGAAAATTTGCATTATACCTGCTGCTGGACCGACTGAAGGGCGGGCATTCCGGTATTGTGCGAATGGAGCTGGAAGGCAGACTGATGATACGGAACAGCTGCAGCAGTGTGGAGGACAGTATGTGGAGCGATTATTGTATCTGAGTGTTGCGGATGCGCAGATATAGTGACAGACAGGATGCAGTTGCGCTATGACCAGAGTATTTCGTGAAAACGTTTTCAGATATTCATATTTAATTAATGGGAATAATATGGTTTAATGTATTCAATTCAAATAAAAAAATTACAGAACCACAGTAAACGGAAAGAACAGGTATGATTTGACAGCGAAATGAAGCAGTTACATTGGTGGGAAAAAGATTTCTAAATAAAAATGTGGTTGTAAAGGAGTACACAGATCATGAAAAGAAAACGCATTGCAGGTGTCTGTATCACACTGGCAGCAGTGGTACTGGCAGGAACTTTTGCAGTATCGGGAAACAATACAAAGGATAAAAATCATGTGGAGATCATCAATGTGTCCTATGATCCGACTAGAGAATTTTATGAAGCATATAATAAGATTTTTTCAAAATATTGGAAAGAGGAAACAGGTCAGAGTGTGGATGTGATCCAGTCTCATGGCGGTTCCGGAAAGCAAGCCCTTGAGATTTCCAACGGACTTCCTGCAGATGTGGCGACACTTGCACTGGAATATGATATCAATGCGATTCGGAATGCCGGTCTGATCGACAAGGGCTGGATCGATGAATATCCGGATGACAGTGCTCCTTATACTTCCACCATTGTATTTCTTGTTCGGAAGGGAAATCCGAAAAATATCCATGACTGGGATGATCTGACAAAGGATGGTGTGGGGGTGATCACTCCTAATCCGAAAACCTCCGGTGGTGCCCGCTGGAATTACATGGCAGCCTGGGCTTATGCCAATGAGAAATATAACGGCAACGAGACAGAGATGAAAGCCTTTATCAAGAAGCTTTACAAAAATGTCCTGGTTCTGGATTCCGGAGCAAGAGGTGCCACAACCTCTTTCGTGGAAAACGGGCAGGGTGATGTGCTGATCGCCTGGGAAAATGAAGCGTTTCTTTCTGTAAGGGATAATCCGGATGATTACGAGATCGTAACGCCGGGCATCAGTATCCTGGCACAGCCATCCGTTGCTGTTGTAGATGAAAATGTGAAAAAGCATGATAATGCAGAAGCTGCGAAAGCATATCTGAAATATCTGTATTCCGATGAAGCTCAGGAGCTGATCGCGGAGAATTACTATAGGCCGGTTGATCAGACGATCCTGAAAAAGCATGCAGATACTTTTGATCTGAAGGTGAAGCTGACAACGATCAAAGATTTCGGCGGCTGGGATGCAGTTCAGAAAAAGCATTTCGCAGACGGCGGAGTGTTTGATGAAATATATGAAGAGTAGAAGAGTCTGAGATTTTGTAATAGACCAGAGAGTTGTAGAAGAGCCAGAGATTTGCAACAGATTAGAGATTTGCAACAGATTAGAGAATTGTAACAGATCAGAGATTTGCAGCAGGTCGGGAATTTGTAACAGATCAGAGACTTAGAATAGAAAAGAGGGGAGACAGAAATGAAGAAACAACAGAGTAAACGTGTGATACCAGGCTTTGGACTGACAATGGGAGTGACTTTGGCGATGCTGAGTATCGTAGTTCTGATCCCTCTTGCGTCTTTGGCAGTATACTCGGCGCGGCTGGGTTTTCGGGAATTTATTGAGGTGATCACACGGCCGAGGGTTTTGTCCGGATTCTATGTAAGCTTTATTACCGCATTTGCGGCCACGGTGATCAATGCTATTATGGGCCTGGTCCTTGCGTGGGTACTGGTAAGATATGATTTTCCGGGAAAAAGGATCATGGATGGAATGATCGAGCTGCCTTTCGCACTGCCGACTGCAGTTGCCGGTATCTCACTGACATCCCTGACATCCGATAAAGGTCTGGTGGGAAGCTTTTTTACAAATTTCGGTATTAAGATCGCATATACCAGGATCGGTATCACGGTGGCATTAATCTTTGTGGGAATCCCTTTTGTAGTCAGGGCCATTCAGCCGGTTCTGGAGAAGCTGGACGGTTCTTATGAGGAGGCGGCTCGTGTCATGGGTGCAAAGCCATTCACCGTTTTTCGCAGGGTTATTCTTCCGGAGCTTCTGCCGGCAATGCTTTCCGGGGCGGGACTTGCCTTCGGACGCTGCCTGGGAGAATACGGAAGTGTTGTTTTTATCGCAGGAAACAAGCCTTATTATACAGAGATCACGCCGCTGATCATCATGTCAAAGCTTCAGGAGTTTGACTATGAAAGCGCAACAGCTATCGCACTGGTTACACTGGCAGTATCATTCCTGATCCTGTTTGGTGTGAATCTGGTGCAGGCAAGAAATACGAAACGTATCAGAGGGAGGGATGCATAATGGATGAAAAAAAGAAGCAGGCTTCAGGGCCGGTGAAATGGATCCTTATTGGGATTTCCGTGATCTTTCTTTTTGTGATGCTGGTACTGCCTCTGGTGGTTGTTGTAACCCAGGCGCTGAGCAAGGGCTGGCAGTGCTACGTGCAGGCGGTGACAGATGAGTACACGCTGAAAGCGCTGAAGCTGACCATTGGGGCGACGGCTGCGGCTGTTGTATGCAACACGATCTTTGGTCTGTGTGCGGCATGGGCAATGACCAGATTTCATTTTCGGGGAAAAAAGCTCCTTACCACTTTGATCGATGTTCCGGTTACAGTATCACCGGTTATCGCAGGTCTTATCTATATCCTGGTTTTTGGAAAGCAGAGTCCTCTTTATTCTGTTCTTGAAAGTGCAGGGATACAGATCGTGTTTGCAGTTCCTGGAATTGTCCTGGCAACGATCTTTGTCACATTTCCATTTGTGTCCAGAGAAATCATACCGGTTCTGGAATCCATAGGGTCCGATGAGGAAGAGGCGGCAGCACTGATGGGAGCAAAAGGCTGGACGATTTTTACCAAGGTGACATTTCCGCATATCAAGTGGGCATTTCTCTATGGTGTTGTGCTGTGTACAGCCAGAGCCATGGGAGAGTTTGGAGCTGTGTCCGTACTGTCCGGACATCTCCGTGGAAAAACAAATACACTTCCGCTTCATGTGGAAATTCTTTATAACGAATTCCAGTATGTTCCGGCATTTGCGGTTTCTTCGATCCTGGTGATCCTGGCGGTGATCCTTCTGATCGCAAGAAATGTTCTGGAGCATAAAGGAAAGGGGGAAAAAGGCGATGTACGTTGAGTTAAAAAATATCAATAAAACATATGGGGATTACAAGGCATCTGATAACGTAAGCTTTGGCATCGAAAAGGGGAAGCTGATCGGTCTTCTGGGGCCCAGCGGAAGCGGAAAAACTACGATTCTCCGTATGATCGCCGGTTTGGAGCAGCCGGACAGCGGTGAGATCATCATCGACGGAAGAGTGGTCAATGATGTGCCTGCCAGCGAGAGAGGCATTGGATTTGTGTTCCAGAATTATGCTCTTTTCCGGTATATGACGGTGTATGATAATATTGCATTTGGCCTGAAGGTGCAGAAGGCGGACAAGAAGTATATTAAGCAGAGGGTTATGGAACTGGTAGAGCTGATCGGGCTGAAGGGCCTGGAGAAAAGATATCCGAGTCAGCTGTCCGGTGGTCAGAGACAGCGAGTGGCTTTTGCCCGGGCTCTGGCTCCGAATCCGCAGCTTCTCCTTCTGGATGAGCCTTTTGCGGCGATCGATGCAAAGATCCGTACGGAGCTTCGAAGCTGGCTGAAGGATATGATCGAGAAGCTGGGAATCACCAGTATTTTTGTTACCCATGACCAGGATGAGGCTATCGAGGTGGCGGATGAAATTATTATTACCAACCGTGGACGGATCGAGCAGAAGGGAACTCCACTGGAGGTTTATCAGAATCCGGATACTGCGTTTACGGCGGGATTTTTCGGGCAGACTTCTGTGATCGATGATTACCAGGTGTTCAATCACTTCGAGGAAGTTCCAGGAGGAGAAAAAGCTATTATCCGTCCGGAGTTTGTGAAAGTGACCAAGAAGAACGAGGAGCAGAAATATAAAAGTTCTGCCACAGAAGGCATCGTAGAACGAGTCGCATTCCGTGGCAGCAGCCTGGAACTGAAAGTCCGAGTAGGAAACACCACACTCAGCGCCAGAAGAAGCCTTGACGAAGAACCCGTCCGGGAAGGCGAAGTTGTGGATGTGTTTGTGCAGAGGATTTTTGTGACGAAAGGAAATGAGGCAGTACTGCTACATAATACAGCTATGGTTGAGGATTGGTTAGTGATATAAAAAAATGCCGCGGAGCGGCATTTTTTTATGAGCAAGTAGCGTTAGCGGATTGCGAATATCATATGATATGGCCGCGGAGTGGCATTTTTTTATATATGTGAAATTTTCACACCGTAATATTCTGCAAGGGAATCCACCAGGTCATCACGGATTTTTTTGTGGTCATTGCCATCCAGGGACATGACACAGGATACCATCTGACGTTTTTTATCAACGACGCAGTATTGGCCGTAATTGCCGGACAGGATCAGTGTATCTTCCATAGGTCCCATATATATGAAATATCCATAACCATAGCTCTGGTAATCCGGATGCTCCGTCAGTGGATTGTAAGAATCGATATGTTTCTGACAGGCATCAATCACGAATTTTTTTGGGACGATCTGTTTTCCGTTCAGGGAACCCTCATGCAGAAGCAGATGTCCAAAACGAGCCAATTCATCAATCGTCAGATACAGTCCGTTAGCTGCCATACAATGTCCCTGAGGGCAGAGGGTCCAGTCCGGATTCGGAATGCCAACCGGTTCAAAGAAACGATATCGCAGATAATTCAGCAGACCCGTTCCGGATTTCTCTTCCAGAAGAACAGATAAAATATAGGAACAAAAATTGCTGTACACAAAATGAGTACCGGGTGTATAGGGAAAAGAATCATTCTGAAAGAAATATCTCACCCAGTCCTTTTCTCTGTATCGCTCTGGTCCATCGCAGAAAAAGAGCGGATCTTTCTGACCGGATGACATGGTAAGAAGATCACGGATCTTTATCTTGTACAGATTTTCAGAAGGGTCGGAAGGGAAATATTTTTCAAACCAGGGATAAATGTATTCATCAAGAGTGATCAGTCCTTCACGTTCTGCGATACCTGCGGCCATTGCAACAAAAGGCTTGCTGATAGACCATATATTTAAACGGGTTTTGACCGGAAAAAGTCTAAATTCTTCTTTTAGAAGATCATTTTTATATATCTGTGCGTAGATGATATTGGAATGATGTTGCTTTGATTTCTCAAGAAAAATATCTAAAATTTCCTGCATGATAATCCCCCCCTGAAATTATTATTCGTAAAAAAGATCAAAGTCTGAATAAAGTTCTTCTAGGTCATGAAGTCGTGTACTGATGGATTTGCACCTGGTTTTGCGGATTTTTGCAACAATACTGTCAAACAGACAATAGAGGCATGAGAAGGAGTTAAATCCCATTTCATTGAGATTGATCTCTATAATGATAGCGTGGTCTGCCAGCGCCCATGCCGGTGATGAAATGCTGTCTGTGATGGCGAGTATCTTTGCACCATGATTTTTGGCAATCTGTGCATATTTCAGAGACCATTTGGTATAGCGGGCAAAAGAGATCAGAAGAACAACTGTATCCTCGGATGCTTCTGTGAGATATTCGAAATTGGAATCGTAAAATTCGTGAACCACCTTGGTATTTCCAAGAAGCTGATTCAACAGAGTTCCCATCCAGAGAGCGGCACTGTAGGAAGAGCGTGCACCAACAATGAGGCGTTTTTTGGCATTGCTCAGATGGGTAACAATCTGATCCATATCTTCCTGATTCAGATGAGATGCCCAGCTTTCCATGGAATGGAGTTCATTGGCAATGATGTTTTGATAAAAATTTCCGCTATCCAGCAGTGAATCGTCTTTTATAACCGTAGGAACGGAAAGAATATCATTCTGTACAGTACGCTGCATTTCAGAAAAACTTTCAAATCCCAGGGAATAGGCAAGGCGTATGATAGTGGTTTCGCTTACGGAAATTTCCTTGCTGAGTTTCGCAAGGGTGGAATAACTGAATGAATCAAGGTGTTGTAATATATATTCGGCAACTTTCTTCTGACCGGCAGAAAGGAAAGATACTTTTTCACGGATCAACTGTTCTATTTTCATGAAAACCTCCTGTACTGTACGATTAGTATAATAAATTATAACAGGTGTAAAGTTTGATTACAATATAATGGAGTAAAAAATTCTTCTTAACATAAAAAAGATGTAAATAATGCACAAATTAAAGTGTGTATTTTTAATAATATTGTCAATAGAAATCTTGAAACCAAGATGTTAAAATAGCATTAAATAATTCA
>JAERMT010000500.1_pt1 | contig 21846 bp, 20 predicted proteins | sample 9267081 | NCBI WGS metagenome assembly JAERMT01 (sample SAMN17071939, study PRJNA684904) | human gut metagenome | isolation source: diarrhea sample from child under the age of five | host: Homo sapiens | place: South Africa: Mafikeng, Mafikeng Provincial Hospital | collected 2019-09
GGTGTATGGGCGTATTCGTCATACACCGTTCGCTGGAAGCAGGAGGCAAGCACGAAGACTGCCACCATCAGGAAAATGAAATTAATCATTCTTTTCATTTTTCTCTTTTCCTCCATTCTGGTTCTGTCGAGGACCTTTGTTTCTGTTGTCTTTACGGCGATTGCCATTTGGCTGATTTCCGCCCTTTTGCTGGTTTCCATTTTTGGGCTGGTTACCATTCTTTTGCTGGTTACCACCATTTGGATTACCGTTCTTTTGTGGATTACCGCCGTTTTGCTGCTGGCGGTTCTCGCCCTTTGGTCTGCGGTCGCCTCTTTCCTGCTTGTTTCCGCCTTCCTTATCCTGGCGATTATTATTATTGTTGTTATTCTTGTTCTTTTTCTTCTTTTTCTTCGCCTTGTCGAATCGGCTGAGGTCTGACTCATTGAGCAGGTCGATATGCTTGGAGCTTTCCTTCACCTTTCCGTTCTCCATCAGGCTGAGCGGCTTTTCGCCATTCTTGTTCAGTTCGATAATCTCCTTGGCACGGTCGGCTGTGATGGTTTCGAGGTTGGAAGCCAGATTCTTGTCGGATGAGTAGGTGATGAGGCCAGCCAGAATATCCACCTTAAACTGGTAGAACTGACCATCGGCAGTTTCGAGAACGGCATCCTTAGGTGGCATCTTGCGGCTTGCCTCCACGTAGTTGTCTACCTCGTAGTTAAGACAGCACTTCAGTTTGGCGCACATACCCGCCAGTTTCTGTGGGTTGAGCGAGATGTCCTGATAGCGTGCTGCATTGGTGCTTACGCTTACGAAGTTCTTCATCCAGGTGGCGCAGCAGAGCTCTCTTCCGCAAGGACCGGTTCCGCCGATTCTGCCTGCTTCCTGGCGTGCACCAATCTGCTTCATCTCGATGCGTACGTGGAAAGCCTCGGCAAGTACCTTGATGAGCTGGCGGAAATCCACACGTTCGTCGGCGATATAGTAGAATATCGCCTTGTTGCCGTCGCCCTGGTACTCCACGTCGCCAATCTTCATCTTTAAGCCCAGGTCTTTGGCTATCTGGCGGCTCTGGATCATGGTGGCGTGTTCGCGGCTCTTGGCCTCCTTCCACTTGTCAAGGTCCACCTGCTTGGCGATGCGGTAGATGCGCTTGATGTCATCCTGCGACTTGAGGTTGGCTTTCTTGATCTGCAGTTTCACGAGTCGTCCGGTGAGTGTAACCACACCGATGTCGTGGCCTGGGTTAGCCTCCACAGCCACGAGGTCGCCCTTTCTCAGGTCTAGGTTATTCACATTGTGATAATATCCTTTTCGGGTATTCTTGAATTGCACTTCCACGAGGTCGGTGCTTTCTGCGTTTCCTGGCACATCGGCAAGCCAGTCGTATGTGTTGAGCTGTTTGTCCTGTCGTCCCACAGCCTTGCAGCATAGACCTCTGTCGCAGCCATTCCACATTCGGAATTTCATATTCTTGTAGTCCACGATGTAATCTATTTATTGTATTTTATTTATATTATATATGATGCTTTCATTATTATTTTCTGATGAGGAGGACGATGACCTTCAGCGCCATGTCGAAGAAGACAATCTTGGGATTGGCATTCTGGGCGATGAACTTCTTGCTTTCCTCGAAGAGGTCGGAGATGTCGATGATGTTCGCCTCGTTGATGAATCGGGCGAAGTTCTTGGCGAAGTCCTCCTCATCCTGCGTCATGTAGCTCAGTTCCGGCTGGCGGAAGTTGTACATGAAACTCTCGCGAAGCATGTGCATGAAGTAATCCAGCATTCGCTTCTGCTTCTCTCTACCAAAGGTGGCTACCACCTCGCTCCATTTCTTCAGGTCGTGAATGTTGCGCATGTATGCCAGTCGCATCAGCATGATGAACATATCCAGGTGCTGGCGGTTTTCGTTTCCGGAGTCAAGCTCTTCTAGTGCCAGGTTCCAGTTGCCTCCTGCTATTCGGGCGATGCGGTGGGCGGTGTTTTCATCCAGCAGTCTTCGCTCGATGAGTGCCTTCTTCACTTCCTCGTTGTCGATTTTCTTGAAGTCGATGCGCTGTGCACGGCTTCTGATGGTTTCGAGCAGCAGCTCCGGGTTCTCGCTTACGAGGAGGAAGAGTGTCTGGCGTGGCGGTTCCTCCAGGAGTTTCAGTATCTTGTTGGCGCTGGTCAGGTTCATGCGCTCCGGAAGCCATATCACGCTGATCTTATATCCGCCCTGACTCGACATCATGCTCAATTCCTTCGAGAGATTGTCGGTTTCTTCTGCTGTGATGATGGCCTGCTTGTTGAAGTCGGCATCCACCTTTCCCATGCGCTTCATCCAGTCGCTTATCAGGATATATGGACCTTGCGAGAGGAGCATTTCTCGCCATTGCCTGATGTAGTCGAGGCTCACCGGCGACTGGTCGCTGCTCATATCCGAGGTCTTGATGGTAGGGAAGGTGAAGTGCAGGTCGGGATGCTCCCATTTGCCGAGCATGGAGCAGGCGCGGCGCTTCTGGTCATCGCTCATTGGGGGCAATGCCTGGGCAGCTGCAGCATCGGCTTCTTCTCTTTCGCCCAGCAGAAAACTGGCGAATGCCAATGCCATGGCTAGTTTTCCACAACCTTGCGGTCCGCAAAACATCAGTGCATGGGGCACACGATTCTCCCGAACCATCTCTGTCAGACGGTTCCATATATCTTGCTGACCTATGACTTCCTTCTTTAACATTTTATTTCTTGAATTTTAAAATAGGATTTTTGCAATCTGCTTTACGCTGTCCACTGCTGATACGGTGAAGAAGTGGATATGGTTGTAACCATGATCGAAGAGATCTTTCACCTGGCTGGTGGTCCACTCGATGCCGAGAGCCTTGGCATCTTCATCCGTCTTGCACTTCAATACCTCCTGTGCCAACGCCTCAGGAATATCGCAGTGGAATGTCTTTGGCACCATGGTGAGCTGGCTCAGTTTGGCAAAAGGCTTCAGCGCTGGTACGATAGGGATGGTGATGCCCATCTGGCGTGCCTTCTCCACGAACGCATAGAACTTCTCGTTGTCGTAGAAGAGCTGGGTTACGGCGTAAGAGGCACCTAGCTGCTGCTTGAGGAGCAACTGCTGCATGTCCATTTCCAGGTTGGGAGCCTCTTCGTGCTTCTCCGGGTAGCAAGCCACACCGCAGCAGAATTTTTCTCCCGGATGCTTGATAGAAGTGCCGTCGGAGAAGAAACCTTCGTTAAACTGGTTCACCTGCTCCAAAAGGTCGGTGGCATGAGAATGACCGTTAGGGGTAGGAGTGAACTGGCGGTCTTCCTTCGCCTTGTCGCCTCGGAGCACAAGGATGTTGCTGATGCCCAGGAACTGGAGATCGAGCAATTCATATTCGATGTCTTCCTTCGACGCACCGCTACAGATGATGTGAGGGATGACAGGAATATCGTATTTGTTCTGGATGGCACCGGCGATGGCTACTGTGCCAGGGCGGCGGCGCACACGCTGACGAGTGAGGAGACCGTTTTCCAGTTCCTTATATACATACTCGCTGTGGTGTGTGGTTATGTTGATAAACCTTGGGTCGAATTCTTTGAGGCTGTCGATGGTGCGGAACAGCGCCGCAGTGCCATTACCCTTGAGTGGTGGCAGAACCTCGAACGAGAAGCCTCGTTTATCGCCCTGTTGATGTAAAAAATCTGCAATGTTCATATTACGTAATATCTATTTTCCCTTATTTGGTTGCAAATTTACAAAAAAAATGGGGGAAAACCGCACGTTATCCGTAATATTTATAGAGAAAAAGATAAAAATCAGAAATTAAAAGATAAATTATAACCTAAAGTAAAATGGAACAGCAAGAAAAAGGCTCCAAGGCCTATTTAATTTCAATCGTGATGGTCGCCGTATTGGGCGGCTTGCTTTTCGGTTACGATACCGCAGTGATATCGGGTGCCGAGAAGGGTTTGCAGGCATTCTTCAAGGGTGCCGGGGATTTTGAATACACCGATGTGATGCACGGATTCACTTCTTCCAGTGCTTTGATTGGATGTATCATAGGTAGTTCACTTTCTGGTCTCTTTGCCAGCCGTTTTGGTAGAAAGCGATCGCTCATCTTTGCGGGTATCTGCTTCTTCCTCTCGGCGTGGGGATCAATGGAACCGGAAACGTACATCCTGCCGCAGGGACAGCCTGACTGGACGCTCCTGGTGGTGTTTAACATCTATCGCGTGCTCGGTGGTATCGGTGTGGGTATGGCTTCTGCCATCTGTCCGATGTATATCGGCGAGGTGGCTCCTAGCAACATCCGCGGTATGCTGGTAAGCTGGAACCAGTTTGCCATCATCTTCGGTCAGCTGGTGGTTTACTTCGTCAACTTCATCATCATGGGCTCGCATGCCAATCCTATCTATGATGCTGCGGGTGCCATCGCCAACATGGTGGATGCGCAGTGGACCATCGAGACGGGCTGGAGATACATGTTTGGAAGTGAGTGTGTGCCAGCCGGCTTGTTCACCTTCCTCATCTGCTTTGTACCAGAGACTCCACGTTATCTCGTGATGGTGGGACAGGATGAGAAGGCATACGGCATTCTTGCTAAGATTAATGGTGCAGAGAAGGCGCGCGAGATTATCCACGACATCAAGAACACGGTGACCGTGAAGACCGAGAAACTGTTCTCTTACGGATTCATGTGTATCTTTGTGGGTGTAATGCTTTCTGTATTCCAGCAGGCTGTGGGAATCAATGCCGTGCTCTATTATGCGCCTCGTATTTTCCAGGATATGGGCATGGGTAACCCGATGGTTCAGACTGTGATTATGGGTATTGTGAATATCTCGTTCACGCTGGTTGCCGTGTTTACCGTAGAGAAGTTGGGTCGCAAGCCATTGCTTATCTTCGGTTCCATCGGTATGGCAGTGGGAGCACTGGGCGTAGCCCTCACCTTCGGTAATGAATCTTTGAGTACGGTTACGATGCTGAGCATCATGGTATATAGTGCCAGCTTCATGTTCTCATGGGGGCCGATTGCGTGGGTGCTTATTGCCGAACTTTTCCCGAACACCATCCGTGGTGCAGCTGTAGCGATAGCCGTAGCCTTCCAGTGGATTTTCAACTTCATCGTCAGCTCTACCTTTGTGCCGATGTTCAATATGCACTTAACGCCGGGCGATGACTTCGGCCATTGGTTTACCTATGGTTTGTATGGAGCCATCTGTATCGTAGCCGCTATCTTCGTATGGAAGCTGGTTCCTGAGACCAAGGGAAAGAGCTTGGAGGATATGAGCAAGCTTTGGAAGAAAGATTAATTGAATTTCAGAAGAAAAAAAGGGGCGCGATAGTCTATCTCGACTGTCGCGCCTTTATTTTAGTTTTCTCACTGAGTGATAAATTCAGAGCATATATTTGTAAGTTGTTTTATTTAAGAGAGTATTAACTATATATTTCTTTTAGAGTATTCTGTATCTTGTGAGAGATGTCTCTCTCTGGATAGAGTTTTCGTTTTCTTGCTTGTTCTTATTTGCCTGTCTTCTTCCATATATTGCGAACAGCGAAGGCAACTGTGCTATAGTTAGAATTGATGGAATTCTTGATATAGCCAGTCTGTGCACCATCCACCCAAATCTGATAGAGAGCGAACTGGAAGCCCAGCTTTCTTGGATCCTTGAGGGTGCAATAGCCGTAATAGTTCTGGTTAGGAATGAATACCAGCTGCACCTTGTGGCTCTTGTTGTCTGCGCCATAAGCCAAATTCAGCTCGATAACGTTAGGACATGCGATGTAGTATGCCATTTCTGAAGTGCTGTTTGGCATCACGTTATACTTGCAGGTGATGGCTCTTGGAGCCTCCTTTGCGATGGCTTGAGACAATTCCTTATTAGAGATGTGCTCTGCGATTGCAGCAATAGGGAAGTTTGAGATGCTCATAGTGCTATCACCGGTCATGCTGAAGCGTACAGATGAAGGCACAGAGTCGGTCTGGTTGTTGACATTGGCATCGTTCTTCTTTTCGAAGAGAACGACCATGTCGTTGTAAGAACCTACTGACATTGCCATTTGAAAATTTTTCTGTGCATCCTTGCTCAATGGGCTGTAGCCGTTGTCGCTATCTGTGTTGCATGATGTGAAAGACAAGGCTGCCACGAAGGCTGCCAGAATAGAGAATAATGTAATCTTCTTCATTTTTTTTTTGATGATATTTATTTTTTCTTTTATTTCTTTTCTTTGTCGAACAGTATTAAGCACGTTTTCCGCGCTATTCCTAATTAATAAACTCCCGAATTGCCGAAAACTTGCATCTGCTTTTGTTAAAAGCAGTTAAAATATAGAAGAATATCTGCAAGATACTTCTTTTTTGTCGGATAATCTTGGCAGAAATGATAGAAAGCACTACTTTTGTGATGCTATTTAAAATATCAGATAGAGTTATGGAAAGAAAAAGTAGAAAAATCAAGTTGGGGATGATGGCGGGATTTATCGCCTTGCTCTCATCCTTTATGTTGTCTTCGTATGAATTGCCGGTTGCTCAGGCGGATGCTCCGGGACTGGAGATTCCGGTGGTTCAGAAGAAGGCTGCGAAAGGGAAAGCGGTGAATGGTAAGGCTGCGAATGTCACTGGTTCTGGAACCATCAAGCGCCGATTCGCTTATACCGTATCTTATAACCATGGTACCCGACAGCCGAACTGGGTGGCATGGACTTTGACCCGTGCCCATGCGTCGGGAAAACTGAAACGTGGCGATTTCGAGGATGATATGGATATGCCATCACCTAAGGGAACAAAGGCAGATTATTTCAATACGGGTTTCGACAGGGGACACCTGTGTCCGGCAGGCGATAATAAGTGGAGCCAGAAGGCGATGGATGAATGTTTCCTGATGACCAACATGTGTCCGCAGACTCATGCCCTGAATGCGGGTGTATGGAACAGCATCGAGCAGCAGTGCCGCACTTGGGCTAAGAAGTATGGCAAGGTATATATCGTTTGCGGACCTATCTTTCTGAACAAGCAGCATCGCAAGTTGGGCAAGAACAAGGTGGTGGTTCCCGATGCCTTCTTCAAGGTGATTCTCCGCACAGGTAAGAATCCGCAGGCAATCGGCTTTATCTGCAGAAATCAATCAGCCAAGGGACTCCAGAAGAAGGACTTCGTCAACTCTATAGATGAGGTGGAGCGTATCACCGGCTACGATTTCTTCTCGAAACTTCCGGATAATGTAGAAAAGAAGATAGAGGCGAAAGCTGATTTATCCAATTGGTAAAAAAACTCCCGAAAAGTTTGGAGATTTAACCAAAACACCTTATCTTTGCACCAAAGATACAAATATCTAAAAAACTTAGTATCAGTGTCAAAACAGATATAAAACAGCAATGAGTATGAAACAGGTAGAAGAAAGATATATCAGCTTGCTCACCGACTTCGGTTTCAAGCGTATTTTTGGAACGGCAATGAATAAGGATTTACTTATCTGCTTCCTCAACAGCTTGTTCAATGGAAGACAAGTTGTTAAGGATGTGAAGTATCTGAATCCTGAGAAAGTGGGCGACATCTATACCGATAGAAAAGCCATTTTCGACGTGTATTGTGAAGGAGAAGACGGCGAGAAGTTTATCGTGGAAATGCAGAATGCATACCAGACATACTTCAAGGACCGTGCCTTGTTCTATTCCACCTTCCCAATTCGTGAGCAGGCTCCAAAGGGTAATGAATGGGACTTCAAACTCAACCATATCTACACGGTAGCCCTGCTCAACTTCAACATGAACGAGGATGCTTTCAATAAGGAGGAAATCCGCCATCACGTGCAGCTATGCGATACTGCTACGCACAAGGTTTTCTACGATAAATTGGAGTTCATCTACGTGGAAATAGCCAAGTTCAACAAGTCGTTGGACGAGTTGGAAACGCTCTACGACAAGTGGCTCTATGCCCTAAAGAACCTCTACAAGCTTACCCAGCGTCCTAAGGCCTTATACGACAAAGTGTTTGACCGTCTCTTCGAAGAAGCCGAGATTGCGAGATTCACTCCGCAGGAGCAGCGGGAATATGAAGCTAGCAAGATGGCATATCGCGACATCAAGAATTCGATTGATACCGCTAAGCGAGAAGGAAAAGAAGAGGGACTTGCTGAAGGTATAGAGAAAGGCTTGGCTGAGGGAATGGAGAAGGGACTAGCCCAAGGTATGGAGAAGGGCTTAGCAGAAGGAATGGAGAAAGGTTTAGCCCAAGGAATGGAGAAGGGTATGAACCGGAAGGGACTGGAAATTGCAAAAAAAATGCTGGCAAAAGGCATGGATGAAACCACCATTACGGAAATGACTGGTTTGAGCCAGGAGCAAATACGTTCTATTATGTAAGGACAAAGGTATGGTGCTTCGGCGGATTATAACCCTCTGTCAAAAAGTTCTAACCTATTTTTGCTCTGGGATTTTGCAGAGTGTCTAGAGAAAACAAAAGAGGATGCGTCACAGGTTTATGGCGTACCCTCTTTTGTTTTATTTTATATTATCATGTATTAATGTCATATAACCCAACAGTTACTTCATGATTTTAAACGACAACTTACTGCTTTTTACGACATATACGCCAGAAGGAAGTTCGCCCATAATCTCACTAGCTGTTTTGTTGCCGCTAATCTTTTTAAATACCTGACCAGCCATGTTATAAACAATAGCATGGTCAACTACGGTGTTTGCTTCTACGCCTTTAATACCGGTAGTGGCAGAAACCGTAAGTTGCGAAACTCTTTCAGAATATGTACTCAGTTTGTATCTACTATGTGCACATTCCGCTTCATTCATCAATATATCATAAGTACCAGGTGCAACATCTTCTCCAATTTCAAAAACAATATTAGCTACAATACCTGCTTCTTCTGTTGGAACACCAATGCTGTAGCAAAGAACAAAACGACCATTGTCTGGTCTGTCGCCAGTTCTAAATGTGAAAACATACTCATCCTCTTCATCTCTCAACTTCACAACATCACCACGAGTTATTTTCTTGATGGTAACGCCCTTAGGTGGATAAACCGCAAACTGAAGACCAGAAGCAGTACCTGTCATTGTAACAGGAACAGTAATTGTCTGTCCAGGAGTAGCTGTAGCATCTGCAATCACCAAATCAGCAGTTCCTTGTGCCATAACTTTGCCACAAAGGCAAAGGAGCATCATAATGAGTGATAAAAACTTTCTATACATAATTTATATCTTTTAAATTGTTTATTGCTTATAGTTATTCTTTATTTGCCTCAATTATCATGGTAGCGATAGTTGTAATATCACCAACGGTGACCTCACCATCTCCATTGGCGTCAGCTGCCGCCTTATTGATCACTGTATCATCGTTGTCGATAAGATACTGTCCCAAAGATGTAATGTCTGAAACAGTAATGATGCCATCCTTATTCACATCACCAAGGATGCAGTCAGCTACAGTAAACATACTATTGACAAAGTCAACCTTCTTTGATTCTGTTCCGAATGCCATCTCTTCCTTTTTAAGAATAACACCATATTCACCAGCCTCAATGTTTTCAGGTACATTCACCTCAACCTTAGCGATTTCAATATCGCCCTTTGGCATGGCAGTATTAGTTACAGAATAACAAAGGAAGAAGCGAGAACCGTCTTTTTTGTCAGAGCTCTTGAATGTATAGATGTTTTCGTCATTCTCATCCAATCCTGAAATATCCTCTCCTCTTGAAATCTTCTTGATAGAGAATCCCTCTGGAAGTAACATGTTGAATTGGAATCCAGCAACATCTGTCTCATGCTTCATTCTAATAGACAATGTGGCGTTCTTGCCAATAAACGCCTTTGTGTTCTCTACGTAAATCACGTCTTTAAACTGGTTTATGTCTGTAGCTTTTGCACCAACAACCTTTATCTTGCAATTGGCAACAAGATTGGTACCATCGTTAGTTGTAGCAGACACGACAGCCTCACCTTCAGAAACAGCAATAAGATTACCCATTTCATCTACCGTAACAACACTTGCATCCGTCGTATTCCATGTTACAGTCTTATTTTCTGCTGTTTCTGGTAAGACTGTGCACTGCAGCTGGCTTTCATTACCCACTTCTAAAGTCAATTCCGCTGCTCCCATTGTAATACTTTCCACTATAGAACCTATAGCCTTGATGTTCATTTCTTGCCAACTAGATGTATTTCTGTAACGATTTACAGACTGCTTTGGAACCAATATAAATACATCCTTGGACACGTTAAAGCTACTCTCTAATTTTGCCGGTTCTGGATTGAGGAAGGTTATACTTTTGAGCTTATCTCCTCTACTAAATACATAATTTCCAATGGAAATAACAGAAGCAGGGAAAACAACAGTCTCCAACTCAGGGCAATAGGAAAAAGCCCAATCGTATATTTTCTTTATCGTATTAGGAACCGTATATGTTTTGCCCTTACTATTAGGATATCGGAATAATACGGTTTTTGTTTTAGAACAAAGAACACCATCAATATCGCTATACACCGTATTTGCTTCATCTACCTTAATTTCTTTCAAGGCATAAATCCATTCAAAAGCATCCTCGCCAATGTTTACTACAGAACTTGGCACAGAAACTGAAACAAGTGCTGTGTTATAGAATGCTCTTGAATCTATAACTTGCAAAGAGGATGGTAAAACAATATTTGACAGAGCAGTACAGTTTTCAAAAGCCGAAGTTTTGATAAACTTTAAATTTTCTCCCAAAGTTACAGAAGTCAAAGCAGGGCATTGGCTAAATGCTTGTCGCTCTATTGAAGTAACGGACTTTCCTATCTTCACACTGTTGAGAGTTCTGTTACTAGAGAATGCATATTTACCAATTTCTTTCACACCGTCAGGAATTTCAACAACCGAAAAACCGCAACTAGCAAAGGCTCCCCCTTTTATAGAATCGAGACTATTTGGCATACCTAATTTGACCAGTTCTACGCAACCTTCAAAGGCATTATCTTCGATAACTTTCAAACAATTACCCAAAGAAACGGTCGTCAGACCTCTGTATCCCTTGAAAGCTTCTTTTCCAATATGTGTTATTGGATAATTGATATTGCCATAGCCAATGCTGTCTGGAATGCTCACAGAATAAAGGTTGTTACCTACGCCACCGGTTACTGTAGCTTCCTTAGTCTCGGTATCAACTTGATACTTTAGGTCTCCAATCGAGGTGTCGATTTTCTCAGCACTTGCTGTCAGGACGGATAACATCAGGGTCGAGACAGCTAACATTCTCACAGTTAAATGTTTCATAAAATAAAAAATTGGGCGGAACTGCTCGTGACTTTTCTATCCACTAGGCATCGCCAAACGCCTCAACACGAAGAAAAGCACGAACAGTTCACGCCCAAAAAAGGACGTGAACCTCCGTCGTCTTGTTCTCTCGTGTTTGAATTTTGGCGATTTCAGTGGACGAGAAACAAGGACAAAGTCCAAGTATATTATATATGTCTTACCTCAAACTGCGACTGAGTCACAGATAAGGAATCATGTTTCCTAAGTTCGTTTACTATTCCGCTAAGTTAATAATTAATTTATAAGTTCTCTTTATACAGCTTAATTCTCTTGTGAGCCGACATAAGTGCTGCAAAACTCTAGCCTGCTCATTATTAAGTAACATAGAAGTATTTGCCTAAGAATCAGCAATATAAATGCTAATATCAGACGAATCCATCTTCTAAAACTACTTTTTTATTTGCAAATATAAACATTATCGTTGATATTTGCCATATTTTGCGTGGTATTTTGTGATTTTTTAACGGTGAGAATGGCATGTGTGATTGGTATCTTAAAAATGAGGTCGCCATCACCTTATCTATTGATAGCTTAAAACCTTTTGTCAGTATGGCACTGCCGGATATGCGTTCGCCGTTGGCGGATGACTATCCGCCAGTGCCGTATTTGTATCCGCCAGTGGCGGATAGAACTTTTGAGGATATGTAAAGGGAAATCTGTAGATGCGAAAGTAGAATTTTGTATATGCGCAATAAGAAATAGATAGAAACGAAAAAAGGACTCTCCTTAACGGAAAGTCCTTTTTCTGAGACTGTGACTCGCATGGGGCTCGAACCCATGACCCCAACATTAAAAGTGTTGTGCTCTACCTGCTGAGCTAGCGAGTCAATCTCCAACCTTTGATTTCAAAAGCGAGTGCAAAGGTACGACTATTTTTTGGAATAACCAAATATTTAGCCGTTTTTTTGCTTATTTTCTTCAATTTTATCTGGAATCAGCGGTTTTTCAGCCATTTCTTCCTCATATTGCGGCTTTTCTCGCGTTACGTATCGCTGCCAGTAGGCAATGAGAAGCGTGGTGAGTGGAAGTGCTACAATCAGACCGATGAAGCCCAATAAGGCACCCCAAACGGAAAGACTCAAGAGCAGGATGGCTGGGTTCAGTCCCATCGCCTTGCCCATAATCTTAGGCGTTACCACCATATCTGTGATTACCTGAACCACACAGAATACCAGGAATGCCAATCCGAAGACTACCCAGAAGTTCTGTCCTGTATCCGCCGCCTTCAGCATGGCGAGGAACGCCGTAGGGATGAGGGCGAAGGTATGAAGATAAGGTACCAGATTCATGATGCCGATCAGAATGCCCAAACCTATCGCCATCGGGAAACCGATGATGGTGAAGCCGATGCAGAACATGATGCCCATGCAGAGCGACACCATTCCCTGACCTCGGATATAGTTGTTCAGCTCCCTTTCCACATCTTTCATCAGTGCATGCCAGAACGGGCGGTTCTTCTTCGGGAAGATGCGCACCCAGTTGGCTGTCAGCGTCTCGTAATCGAGCAGGATGAAGAACATATATAATAAGGTAATCATCGAGGCAACGATACTCATGATAATGGTAGCCGTCTGACTCACCACCGAGAAAACCTTCGGCATCGTGGACTTAAGGGCATCGCTGAAGTCCTTGCTCTTCAGAAAATGCTCTATGGTGGACTGGTTGGCCTGCAGCCACTCCTTGATGAGAGCCGTCAGGTTGTTGGTGTGGGTAGTCTGGTGTACCCATTTGGTCAGGACGATTCCCAGCTTGTCAAACTGGTCAATCATTGGTGGGATAATGAGCCAGATAACTCCGCCCACGATGGCTATTGCAGCACCCATTGCTAGAAGAATGGAAAGGGCACGCACCTTGACATGGAGTTTATTCTCGATGAACTTCACGACGGGGTAGAGCAGGTAAGCGAAAAACCATGCTATAAAGAAAGGAAGCAGTACATCACTCAGATAATTGATGATGTATAGTACCGCTAATACGAGGACGACGATACCCGCCCAACGTATGAACTTATCGAATGTAATCTCCTTGCTCATATCTTCTCACTTCTTATAATTCATTATGGATAGCCTTCTGGTAGCAGTCGCGGCAGAGTGGCTCATATTCGTCCTTCTCGCCGAGAAGTACACGCTTGTCGTTCTTCACCAGTCGGTGGCTTACGTATGCCAGGGCACCGCACTTCACGCAGATGGCATGCACCTTGGTCACCTCGTCGGCGATGGCACAGAGAGCCGGAATCGGACCGAAGGGAACTCCCTTGAAATCCATGTCGAGACCCGCCACGATGACGCGTACGCCACGGTTGGCGAGTTCGTTGCAGACCTCCACCAAGCCATTGTCCAGGAACTGGGCTTCGTCGATACCGACCACGTCGATGTCGGAAGCCAACAAGAGTATCGATCCAGAAGATTCAATCGGAGTCGACCGGATGGAGTTCTGGTCGTGGCTCACTACATTGTCTTCGGAGTAACGAGTGTCTATCGCCGGCTTGAAGATTTCCACCTTCTGTTTGGCGAAGCTAGCTCGCTTCATTCTTCGGATTAATTCTTCGGTTTTTCCGGAGAACATCGATCCGCACACCACTTCAATTCTGCCGGGACGGTGTGCCTCCCCATATAGTAATTCTGTCATTTCGGGGGCAAAATTACTAATAAGGTTTTAAAAAATGCAAAGATACGCAGTTTTTTTTTGCTATGAAAGATTAATTAACTACATTTGTACCCACTTATGGGCATATTATATATCGTACCGACTCCAGTGGGTAACATGGAGGACATGACAATGCGAGCCATCAGGGTTCTGAAAGAAGCTGATTTGGTGCTCGCGGAGGACACTCGCACATCGAGCGTCCTGCTCAAGCATTTCGATATTCGAAATCGCTTAGTGGCGCATCATAAGTTTAATGAGCATGGCACGTCGTCGGGCATCGTAGAGCGATTGAAGGCTGGCGAAACCATCGCATTGATCAGTGATGCGGGAACCCCAGGCATCAGCGATCCGGGTTTCTACCTGGCTCGCGAGGCGGCTAAGGCGGGCATCACCGTGCAGACCCTTCCGGGGCCTACGGCGTGCATCCCTGCCATCGTGTCGTCGGGATTGCCTTGTGACAGATTCTGCTTCGAGGGATTCATTCCGCAGAAGAAGGGGCGACAGACCTATCTGGAGTCTCTGAAAGATGAGGTGCGCACCATGATTTTCTATGAGTCACCTTATCGGGTGGTGAAAACGCTGCAGCAGTTTGCCGAAGTGTTCGGCGAAGACCGTCAGGTGAGCTGCTGTAGGGAAATCTCGAAGCTGCACGAGGAGAGCGTTCGCGGAACGCTTGCCGAAGTGATTGCGCATTTCGAGGAGACTGAGCCTAGGGGCGAGTTCGTTATCGTCCTGGCTGGCAAGGACCCGAAGCAACTGAAAGAAGAATTGAAAGAAAAGCGACGCGAAGAAAGAAAAAACAGAAAAAACAGAGAAGAATAAAATTTTCTGCTCTTTTCTTCGTTATGTTATTATTAATCATAAATTAATAAAAGGTAAAGATTATGAAAAAGCTATTAATGATGGCATGCCTCGCAGCCTTGGTATTAACTGGTTGTAAGGATGGTAAGACTACCGCAGGTATTGGTGCTGCTCAGAATGATTCTCTCAACAGTATCATTGCTCAGAAAGACAGCGAGTTGAACGACTTGATGGGTACTATCAACGAGATTGAGGATGGTCTCAATCAGATTAATGAGGCCGAGAATCGCGTTACCCTTCTGAAGAATGGTGAGGGCGCTAGCAAAAAGCAGAAGCTCACGGAGGATGTACAGTTCATCGCTACACGCATGAAGCAGAACAAGGAGCTGATTGCCAAGTTGCAGAAGCAGATGGCTAATAGCTCTATCAAGTCGGAGCAGCTTCAGAAGACTATCGACCTCTTGAATAAGAAATTGGAGGCTAAGGAGAAGGAGATGCAGGCTCTCCGTGAGGAACTTGACAAGCAGGATATCCACATTATGGAGCTCGATGAGACTATCAATAACCTGAACACCAAGTCAAATCGCCTGACTAGCGAGAGCAGCAGAAAGACTGAGGTGATCAATGCTCAGGACAAGCAGATCAACACTGCATGGTATGTATTCGGCACCAAGAAGGAGTTGAAAAACCAGCATATCCTGGAGGGTAGCAAGGTGATGACCGGTAATTTCAACAAGAATTACTTCACCAAGATAGATATACGCGACCTCTCTGAGATCAAGCTCTACTCTAAGAATGTCAAGGTGCTCACCACTCATCCATCAAGCACCTATACATTGGTTCGTGATGCTAACAAGCAGTATACTCTTCGCATCACCAACCCTCAGATCTTCTGGAGCACCAGCAAGTATCTTGTTGTACTCGTGAAGTAGTGAACTCTTTTTAAGAGATGAATGAACTCTTTTGAAGAAATGAATTATCTCTTTCTCTGAAAGAAATCCTGCATGAGTGCGCGGCACTCATCTTCCAATACGCCCGATGTAACTGTTGTCTTAGGATGCAGTGCATCGGGCGCATATTTTGTATACCCCCGCTTCTCGTCGCTGGCACCATAAACTACCCGGCTTATCTGTGCCCATCCCAAGGCTCCGGCACACATCACGCAAGGTTCCACGGTGACATAGAGCGTGCAATCCTTCAGGTACTTTCCGCCCAGCATGTTGGCACCCGAGGTAATGGCCTGCATTTCGGCGTGGGCGGTTACGTCGGTGAGCATCTCCGTGAGGTTGTGGGCACGCGAGATAATCCTGTCCTTACATACGATGACGGCTCCCACGGGAATCTCGTCTTCATCGAATGCTGCCTGTGCCTCCATCAGGGCACGGCGCATGAATTCTTCGTCTTTCTTCTGATTGTCTACCATATTTCTATTCTTTATGATTTCTCTTTTCCTTTTTTGTGCAAAAATACATAAAAAACTTTGATGGGTGAAAGAAAAGTGTTATTTTTGCATGGTAATAGTGCCTTTTGGGCGGAAAATGATTCCGACAGGGGCTAAACTTAAGAAAATAACCGATGGCAGAGCATAATGAATTGGGAAAATGGGGAGAAGATGAAGCGGCGCTTTATCTGGAAGACCAGGGCTATGTGATTATCGACCGTGACTGGAAGATAGGGCGGCGTGACCTCGACATTCTTGCCTATACTCCCGATGGCAACACGCTGGTGGTTGTAGAGGTGAAGACCCGCACCGGTGAGGAATACCAGCAGCCCGAAGAGGCAGTTACCCGGGGCAAGATGAGGAATCTTGCCATAGCTGCCAATGCTTATGTCAAGGAATGCCAGGTGGACAAAGAGCTGCGCTTTGATGTCATCTCCATCGTGGGATGCGCTCATCAGGTGAAGAGTCTCCAGCATCTGAAGAATGCCTTCAATCCCATGCTGATACTTTAACACCGATGCTGATACTTTACTCCGTTCTGCCGGCAAGTACCTATTATTATTTATTAATGTGAAAATGGAAACAAAGATGATACGAATGCAGGAAGCGGATTCCACGAATACCTTCCTGAAGGGAATGAAAAGCTGCGATGATGATACGATTGTCGTTGCTGTGGCCGATTATCAGACGGCTGGTAGGGGACAGGGAGCTCATACCTGGGAGAGTGAACCGGGCAAGAACCTCCTGTTCAGTATGCTGATGACTCCTACCTGGGTGCCTGTGCGCCAGCAGTTCCTGCTTTCAGAGGCCGGAGCCCTTGCCGTGAAGGATGCGCTGGATACCTATACCGACGGCATCACGCTGAAATGGCCTAACGATGTGTATTGGAACGACAGGAAAATCAGTGGTACGCTGATAGAGACCTCCATCGACTCCAAGGGCATCAAGCGCTGCATCTTCGGCATCGGAGTCAACATCAACCAGATGGAGTTCCATAGCGATGCGCCTAATCCGGTATCCCTGGCTCAGATCCTGGGGCATGAGGTGGATAGGGATGAAGTGCTCCAGAAGATTATCGAGGCATTCAAGAAGTATTATGAACTGCTTCGTCGTGCCGACTACATGGATGTATCGGGCATCTACCATCTCTCACTCTATCGCCGCAAGGGCTTTCATCGCTATGAAGATGCCGATGGAGAGTTCGAGGGTGCCTTCGTAGAGGTGGAAGATGATGGCCATCTGATACTTCACGACAAGAAGGGAATGATTCGTTCGTATGCTGTCGGTGAAATTAGATTTTTAGTTAATAGTTAAAAGTTAATAGTTTATAGGGCGTAGCCTCCTGTTAACTATTAACTGTAAATTGTAAATTATAATACGTTATGGCAAAGTTTAAAAGAATTCTTTTGAAGTTGAGCGGTGAGAGCCTGATGGGCAAGCAGAGTTTCGGTATCGATCCTGAGCGCTTGAGTGATTATGCAAAGCAGATTAAGGAAGTTCACGAGATGGGCGTACAGATTGGTATCGTTATCGGTGGTGGCAACATCTTCCGTGGTCTGAGCGGAAGCCAGAAGGGTTTCGACCGTGTGAAGGGCGACCAGATGGGTATGTGTGCCACCGTTATCAACTCCCTCGCCTTGAGCAGCGCACTCGGTGCATTGGGCGTTAAGAACAAGGTGCTCACAGCTATCCGCATGGAACCTATCGGTGAGTTCTACACCAAGTGGAAGGCTATCGAGGCTATGGAGGATGGCTATATCTGCATCTTCTCTGCCGGTACAGGCAGTCCATACTTCACCACAGATACTGGTTCTTCGCTCCGTGGCATCGAAATCGAGGCAGACGTGATGCTCAAGGGTACCCGTGTGGATGGTATCTATACTGCCGACCCAGAGAAGGATCCTACTGCTACCAAGTTCAGCGACATCACTTACGATGAGATTTACACCAAGGGCTTGAAGGTGATGGACCTTACTGCTACTACCATGTGTAAGGAGAACAATCTTCCTATCTACGTATTCAACATGGATATCGTGGGCAACCTGAAGAAGGTGATGGAAGGTGAGGAGATTGGAACCCTTGTTCACAATTAAACAAAAAATCAGTAGAACTGATAGAATATAAAAAAGAAAGGCTTGCTACCCAACGGGAGCAAGCCTTTTTTGGCTTATTGCCATAAGCTTTATTTATTTCTCTTATACAATAACCAAGAGAGGAGGACATACATCAGGATGATAATCCACCAGCCTTCCAGGAAGCCTCTGATGCCCTCGGCTGCTACCGAGAGGGCAAGAACTGCCACGGCAAAGCCTACGAAACCATACTTCACCTCGTTGTCCTTAAACGACCACTGCTTGAACTTCAGCGCAAACAGCGGCAATTCGCATACCAGCAGGAAACTGGTGGCGAGAATCATTGCCAGGATGAGGAATACCGACCAGCTCTGGCTGGTAATCCAGCTAGGACTGCTCACTACCAGCGAACCCCAGAACAGGGCGTTGGCAGGCGTAGGCACACCGATGAAAGAGGTGGTCTGACGCTCATCCAGGTTGAACTTTGCCAATCTCAGTGCCGAGAAAGCGGCGATGATGAAGGCTGCGTAAGGCAACCATGGGCGCAATGGCTCCAGAAACTCAGGATACTCCATGACGAAGAGCTGAGAGAATACGATGGTGGCTGGAGCTACACCAAAGGTAACATCGTCGGCAAGCGAGTCGAGCTCCTTGCCTATAGGCGATGAAACATGCAGCAAGCGAGCGCTCATGCCATCGAAAAAGTCGAAAACTGCTCCGATGATAATCCACAACAAAGCCATTTCGGGATTACCGCCGAAGGCGAACGATGTAGCGATGCAGCCAGAGATGAGGTTGCAGCATGTAATCGTGTTTGGAATATGCTTCTTAATACTCATTTTTTTATTTCAATTTTGCTATAATTGTCTGGTCACCTGTGGTAGCCTGTCCCATCTTGACGCATACTTCCGTGCCGATAGGCAGATACACGTCTACACGAGAACCCAGCTTGATGAAGCCCAGATGCTCGTCGATGTAGCACTCCTCGCCCTCCTTGGCGTAGGTAACGATGCGTCGGGCTACGGCACCAGCAATCTGACGGCACAATACATCCACACCTTCAGGGGTAGTGATCATGATGTCGGCATGCTCATTCTCCTCGCTGGCCTTTGGCAGCCAAGCCTTCATGTACTTACCGTTCTCGTGCTTCACGAACTTCACCTTTCCATCCACCGGGAACCAGTTGGCATGAACATTCCAGAGGCTCATGAAGATGGAAATCATCAGGCGCCTGTCGTTGAAGTAAGGCGCATTGTCTACTTCTTCTATTACCACAATCTTACCGTCTGCAGGAGCCACAACGAGCTTCTCGGTATCCTCTACGTTCAGGTAGCGAATAGGGCAGCGGTAGAAATTGAGCACGATGCCATATACCACGCCGAAGACAACAAGGAATGCCCAGAAGGGAATCTTGCTGTCGAAGGCATACCATAAAATGGCTGCGATGGCTACTAATGCTATACCGCCGTACACCAGCTGACCGGTGCCCTCGCGGTGCAATCTTATCTTTTTTAATTTCTTAATTTTCTGTCCCATGAGATAGGTTTATGTTTATATCGGTGCAAAGGTACGGCATTTTTATCACTTTTGCAAATTTTTCTCTCATTTCTTTTGGCAATATCAACTTTTAGCAGTAACTTTGTTGTCAAAATAGGAATTTTAAGGCAGAAAATGGAAGATTTTATACATTTACACGTCCATACACAGTATTCCATCCTCGATGGTCAATCCAAGATTCCGCATCTGGTAGATAAGGCTATCAAGGATGGAATGAAGGGTATGGCTGTAACCGATCATGGTGTGATGTTCGGCATCAAGGAACTCGTTGACTATTGTGGAAAAGTCAACAAAGACCGAAAGAAGGAAGGGCTGGAACCCTTCAAGCCTATCATCGGTTGTGAGATGTATGTGGCTAGAAGAACCAAGGGCGACCGCGAGAAGGACAAGGGTGATATGAGTGGTTACCACCTCATCGTGCTAGCCAAAAACTATAACGGATACAAGAACCTCATCAAGCTGGTGAGTAATTCGTGGGTGGATGGTTACTACATGCGCCCTCGAACCGACCGTGCCGACCTGGAAAAGTATCATGAGGACCTGATTATCTGTTCGGCTTGTATTGCCGGCGAGGTGCCAGCCAAGATTCTGAAGGGTGACATCGCTGGGGCACGTGAAGCCTGCGAATGGTATCACAATCTCTTTGGAGATGACTATTACCTGGAGCTGCAGCGCCATAAGGTGCCTGATGACCCGAGTCTGCTTGCCAACCGTGAGGCTTACGAATTGCAGCAGAAGGCGAACAAGGTGCTCATAGAACTCTCTAAGGAATATGGCATCAAGCTCGTCTGCACCAACGACTGCCACTTTGAGGATAAGGAGACTGCCGAGGCGCACGACCACCTGCTCTGCATTGCCACCGGCAAGGACCTGGACGATCCTAACCGTATGCGCTATTCCAAGCAGGAGTGGTTCAAGACCCGTCAGGAAATGAACGATGTGTTCTCTGATATCCCCGAGGCATTGTCTAATACCCTCGAAGTATTAGATAAGGTAGAAATCTATAGCATCGACCATGGACCTATCATGCCGTTCTTCCCCATTCCTGAAAGCTTCGGCACGGAGGAACAGTTGCGCCAGCGGGTGTCGGAGCAGGACCTCTACAAGGAGTTTACCAGTGATGAGAACGGAGAGAATCAGCTGCCACCCGAGGAAGGACAGAAGGTAATCGACCGACTGGGCGGTTACGACAAGATATACCGAATCAAGTTTGAGGCAGAATATCTGCGCCATCTTGCCTACGAGGGAGCCAAAAAGCTCTATGGCGACCCGCTGCCGGCAAACGTGGATGAGCACGTCAACTTCGAGCTCCATGTCATGAAGACCATGGGTTTCCCGGGCTACTTCCTCATCGTGTCAGACTTCATCAAGGCGGCTCGCGAAGAACTGGGCGTGATGGTAGGTCCGGGACGTGGTTCTGCGGCAGGTTCCGTAGTGGCGTACTGTCTGGGAATTACCAAGATAGACCCCCTGAAGTATGACCTGCTGTTTGAGCGTTTCCTGAACCCTGACCGTGTGAACCTTCCGGATATTGATACCGACTTCGATGATGATGGTCGAGGTAAGGTGCTGAGATGGGTGATGGATAAGTATGGTCACGAGAATTGTGCCCATATCATTACATACGGTTCGATGGCCACCAAGAACTCCATCAAGGACGTGGCCCGAGTGGAGAAGTTGCCATTGGACAAGGCGAATGCACTGTGCAAGGCGATACCCGACAGATTGCCTGATGGTGCGAAGATGAATCTTCCCAATGCCATCAAGTATACGCCAGAGTTGAAGGAGGCTGAGTACTCCAGCGACCCTCGTGAGAGCAATACCATCAAATATGCCAAGATGCTGGAGGGAACCATCCGAGGCACGGGTATCCATGCCTGCGGATTCATCATCTGTAGAGACCCTATCAGCAGCTGGGTACCTGTATCCACTGCCGACGACCCTGATTTCCCTGGATTGAAGACGGCGGTGACGCAATACGATGGTCACGTGATTGAATCCACGGGACTCATCAAGATGGACTTCCTGGGCTTGAAGACCCTCTCGGAGATGAAGGAGGCATGCAAGG
>JAERMT010000224.1_pt1 | contig 21787 bp, 20 predicted proteins | sample 9267081 | NCBI WGS metagenome assembly JAERMT01 (sample SAMN17071939, study PRJNA684904) | human gut metagenome | isolation source: diarrhea sample from child under the age of five | host: Homo sapiens | place: South Africa: Mafikeng, Mafikeng Provincial Hospital | collected 2019-09
CGATGCATCTCCTGCACGGCGTTCGACATGAGTACCGCCTGGAAATTGTCGCCGTACTTCAGTCCGCCACAGATACCTGCGGCGATGGCATATACGTTTTTCAGCACCGAAGAGTATTCGATGCCTATCACGTCGCTTGAAGTCTTGGTTTTGATAAACTCGCTTGCCAGACAATCGTTGGCAAAGGCGCGGGCTTTCTCCGTATCGCAGCAGCCCACCGTGAGATAGCTCAGTCGTTCCAGGGCAACCTCCTCGGCATGAGAAGGACCACCGATGCACGCCAGGTTCTCGTAAGGCACGTCATATACTTGATGGAAATATTCCGAGCAGACGAGGTTCTCGTCAGGCACGATACCCTTGATGGCTGTGATGATAAACTTATCGCTGAGTCGGGTCTTGAGCTTCTTGAGATGATTCTTCAAATAAGGCGATGGGGTGACGAATACAAGTGTATCGTAGTTCTGCACTATCTTGTTGATATCGGAAGAGAAGAAGATCTCATCCACATTGAATCGTGCCGACATCAGATAGGCAGGGTTGTGACCCATGCGCTTGAAGTCCTCGATGCGGTCGTCGCGACGCATATACCAACCTATGTGATGAGTATGCCCCACCACAATCTTGGCAATGGCTGTAGCCCAGCTACCGCCGCCAATTATCGCTATTTTACCGCAGTTATACACTTCGAATGATTTTATAATTAATAATTAATAATGTATAATGAGGCTTTCGCCTTTGTTTGTAGGTATAATGTATAACTAATAAAAAGCCGGAGCTCTTTATTAATTATACATTAATTAATTATACATTAAGCATTTGCTGCATCAATCCATCCCTGGATGTCATCAACAGAAGGCTTCTCGTAGCCGAGCTTGTACTTCTTGTTGATTTCTCCAATCTTCTGCTGCAAGCCTTGTGCTTTTTCTTCACGGATATCAGAGATGAGGTTGAAGCCTGCCTTGCGGAGCACGTATGCCCAATCCTCTGGCACGCCAATCTCTGCCCATTCCTTGATGGTGCTCTGTGGCATCTTCTTCTCTGGCTTCATCTGTGGGAAGAACAATACTTCCTGGATGAAGGTCTTGCCTGTCATCAGCATTACCAAACGGTCGATACCGATACCGATACCTGATGTAGGAGGCATACCGTACTGGAGGGCACGGAGGAAGTCCTGGTCGATGATCATTGCCTCGTCATCACCCTTGTCGGCAAGCTTCATCTGGTCGATGAAACGCTCTTCCTGGTCGATTGGGTCGTTGAGCTCAGAGTATGCATTGGCAAGCTCCTTACCGTTTACCATCAACTCGAAACGCTCGGTCAAGCCTGGCTTAGAGCGGTGCATCTTGGTCAGTGGAGACATCTCTACTGGATAGTCGGTGATGAAGGTTGGCTGGAGGAAGGTGCCCTCGCAGAACTCGCCGAAGAGCTCGTCAATCAACTTACCCTTACCCATGGTCTCATCTACGTCCATGCCCTTCTCCTTGCAGAATGCGCGGATTTCTTCCTCTGTCTTGCCGTTGCAGTCGAAACCGGTCTTCTCCTTGATGGCATCAAGGATAGGCAGACGGCGATATGGAGCCTTGAAACTGATGATGTTGCCATCAATCTCGCGCTCTGGCTTGCCGTTTACGGCGATACAGATAGTTTCGAGCAATTTCTCTGTGAATGACATCATCCAGTTGTAGTCCTTGTACTGAACGTAAAGCTCCATGCAGGTGAACTCAGGGTTGTGGTTGCGGTCCATACCCTCGTTGCGGAAGTTCTTGCCGATTTCATAAACGCCCTCGAAACCGCCGACGATGAGGCGTTTCAGATAGAGCTCGGTTGCGATGCGCATGTACATGTCAACGTCGAGTGCGTTGAAATGGGTGATGAACGGACGGGCGCTTGCTCCGCCGGCGATGCTCTGAAGGGTCGGGGTCTCAACCTCGGTGTAGCCTGCCTCGTCGAGCACGCTGCGAAGGGTGCGGAGCACGGTGGCGCGCTGAAGGAAAATGTCCTTGACGCCGTCGTTGACAATGAGGTCAACATAGCGCTGGCGGTAGCGGAGCTCCGGATCTTCGAAGGCGTCGTATGCCTTGCCGTCTTTCATCTTGACGATTGGAAGTGGGCGCAGCGACTTGCTGAGCATCTTGATGTTCTTGGCGTGAACGGTGATTTCGCCCATCTGTGTGCGGAACACAAATCCCTCGATGCCGACAATGTCGCCGATGTCGAGCAGTTTCTTGAAGAAAATGTTGTAGGTGTCCTTGTCTTCTCCCGGACAAAGGTCGTCGCGGCTGATGTAAACCTGAATGCGGCCTTCGGAGTCCTGCAGTTCCATAAACGAGGCTTTGCCCATGATGCGGCGGCTCATGATACGGCCGGCAATTCTCACTTCGCGTGGCTCGGCGTCGTCTTTGAAGTTTTCCTTAATCTCTTTTGTGTGTCCTGTAACTACATATTCCTCAGCGGGATAAGGCTCTATTCCCATCTTTCTGAGTTCGGCGAGACTGTTGCGTCTCACAATCTCTTGTTCGCTTAACTCCAATACGTTCATATATCTTTCAATTTGTTATTATCAAACGTTGTAAGCACACCTTATAAAGGTGTTGCAGTTTGCAAAGTTACGCATAAACCGCTTGTTCTGCAAAAAAAGGTGTGATTTTTGGTTATTTCTTGTGCTTGCGGTAGTAGGAAAGACCGCGTTTCACGTTTTCTTTTATGGCGTTGCTCGAGTAGGTGGCGCCGCTGACGGCGTCTACTTTCTGTTTCGATGCCTCGCCGACATGCTAGCCTGTCCATTTGCCGAACAGCCCTTTCTCGGCGCGCAGAAACAGGTTGTGCGACTCGCGGTTGGGAAGTGCCTCGATTTTCACAACGCGGTCGTTCTTGATGTGGATTTTCAGAGACGTGGTGCCGGCATAGCCTTTGACGGTGGGCGCAAGTGTGGTGGTGTTGACCACGTAGGTGCCGTCGGCGCTGCGTGTCATCACATCGTCGGCGTTGCCGCCCGACGTCATCACCACCGCAGCTGTTGTCACGGCTGCGGCGGTTAGAAGTAAATTCCTTATTTTCATAATCTTAGTCGTTGTTTTTTTGTTCCGAATCTTAGTCTTCACTTATCATGCCGAGGAGTTGTTTCACCTCATAGTGCGACAGCCGTCGGCTGTCTTTCAGATGTTGTGCAAACTCGTGCGCTATTTTGCGTACCGACGGGTTGCGGAACACCTGCTCCAGATAGTTGAACGTTTCCTGAAACATGCTTCTTATCTCATCGTCATCCAATTGGCAGGTGCGTTTGCCCTCATCTGCCACGGTGCTGAAAATCGCTTTCTTGGCGTCGGCGTATTGCGTTGGCTTGCCTGCCGGCAGATTGCGGCAGAACAAGTTGGCGATGAGCATGCCTACGGTCATCTGGTAGTGCTTGAGCGTGGCGTGCCACGACTCTACGGGCGACACTGCGGGATTGCCTGAGAAATAATAGTCGGGCGTAAACGAGATGTAGCCGTGCTCATCGTCGTCAATGTCGATTTGATAGAGCAAGTCCTCTCCGTTCCAGATTGAAATACCTATCGCCATTCCGGCGATGCCATAACATTTGTCTTCTTCGTCGTTATATTTCATCCTTTTTTTAAGTTTTTATTGACGGCGTCCTCCAATTGGCGGAGCGCCTTTTCAAGCGTTGTGCGGCAGCAGCCCACGTTGAGCCGCATGTGGCATTCGCCTCCGGTGCCAAACATCTCGCCGTCGTTGAGGGCCAGGTGCGCCTTGTCGACAAACAGGTCGACCAAGTCCTTGCCCTTCAGTCCCAATGCCGAGCAGTCGAGCCATACGAGGAACGACGCCTGCGGGCGCATGGCGCGGATTTGCGGTATCCGCTCCGCCAGAAATTGCTCCGTGTAGCGGATGTTGTCCTCGATGTAGCGCAGCGCCTCGTCGAGCCATCCCGCCGCTTTGGTGTAGGCGGCTTCGGTGGCTACGGTCTGCACGAATGTGGGCACGTTGTATTCATTGACTGTCAGCCAGGTGAAGAACTTGCGGCGGAGTGCCGGATTTTTCACCACACACCACGAACTTACGATGCCGGCGATGTTGAATGTCTTCGACGGCGCGCCAAACGTGACGCTGCATTGCGCCGCTGCGTCGGAAACGGAGGCAAACGGGGTGTAGCGGTTGCCAAACAGCTCAAGGTCGCCGTGGATTTCGTCGCTCGCCACCAGCACGCCGTATTCGGTGCATAGGTCGGCAAGACGTGACAGCTCATCGCGGCTCCATACAAATCCGCCGGGGTTGTGCGGATTGCAGAGAATCATCATGCACGGACGCTCCTCGGCAAACTGGCGCTCGAGCAGCTCGAAGTCCATCTCTACGTGTCCGTCGGCGCAGAAGCGCAGCGGATTTCTGACCACCTTGCGGCAGTTGCCCTCGATGATGATGCGGAACGGATGGTAGACGGGCTGTTGTATCAGCACCTTGTCGCCCTTGTCGGTAAACACTTGCAGTGCCATCGCAAGTCCGCGGACAATGCCGGGGATGAATGTCAGCTCGTCGCGCTCCACGCTGAACCCATGGCGATTGAGCAGCCAGTCCTGTATCGACTGCCAATAGCTGTCGGGAGCTATCGAATAGCCGAACACTTGGTGCTCCAGTCTGTGGCGCAGAGCTTCTGTGATGGCGGGACACACCTCGAAATCCATATCAGCCACCCAAAGCGGCAGAAGGTCGCTTCGACCGTAGTTTTGCTGCAGACCGTCGTATTTTACGCAGCCGGTGTGCCAGCGGTTGATTGTCTTGTTGAAATCCATTGCGAGACGTTTTTTGCAAACTTACACAAAAAACATAAATTTCTGCAAATATAGAACGAAAAAAGTTTGTTTATTGTCATTGAATAATGACATTATAAAAGCTACGCTTTGAATATTGAGGAAATCTGAGTAATTTTGCATATTGATGTCGGGCTTGCCCGGCAGCAAAAAAGGAGGAAAGAAATGGAAGAGAAAAATCTTGAAAAGGTAGAGTCAAAGCCGGCGTTCAGGCACTCTATCCCGGTGCAGATGCGTTTTAACGACATCGATGTGCTCGGACACGTCAACAACTCTGTGTTTTTCACCTATTACGACCTCGGTAAATCGGCTTATTTCACCACCATACGCAAAGGTCAGATGAACTGGACGCGGCCCGACGTGGTGATTGCCAACGTGAACTGCAACTTCTACGCCCCGATGCGATTCGGCGAGCCGGTGTCGGTCGTGACCCGTGTGGAGTCGATCCGCGAGAAGAGTTTCAAAGTGCACCAGCGCATCGTAAACACTGTCACGAAGGAGGTGAAGAGCGAATGCGCGACGGTGATGGTGGCGTTCGACGTGGATACGCAGGAATCGAAATGCCTTCCGGCTGCGTGGGTGAAAGCCATCTGCGAGTATGAAGGACGCAACTTGATTGAATCAAAAGACTGACAACAGATATGACAGACATCAAACAGTGTATGCGCGACATCCTCGCTCACGAAAGCCGTGCGGTGGCGGAAATCCCGGTGACCGACGGATATGAGCGTGCTGTAGGAATGATTGTGGAGCAGGTGTGGAACCGCCACGGAAAACTTATAACATCGGGCATGGGCAAGGCTGGACAGATTGCCATGAACATTGCAACGACTTTTGCGTCGACGGGAATCCCTGCCGTGTTCCTGCACCCGAGCGAGGCGCAGCATGGCGACTTGGGCGTGATGCAGGAGAACGACATCATGCTGCTGCTCTCGAATTCGGGTAAGACGCGCGAGATTGTGGAGCTGGTGACGCTTGCAAAGCGGTTGAATCCGCAGCTGCAGATTATCGTGATTACGGGAAATGCCGACAGTGAGCTGGCTCAGTCGGCGGATGTGTGCCTTTGGACGGGCAACGCTCCGGAGGTTTGTCCGCTCGGGCTGACTCCTACCACGTCGACAACGCTGATGACTGTCATTGGCGACGTGCTCGTTGTGGGAACGATGCGCACCACGGGATTCACAAAGGAGCAGTATGCGCTGCGCCATCATGGCGGATATCTCGGCAAGAAGAGCCGTGGTGAGGAAAAGGAGGAACAACGGTGAGCAAGGTTATTGCAGTGGGACAGGCTTGCCTCGACATCCTGCATGAGGAGGGGAGGCAGGTGTGTTCGTTTGTTGGCGGACGCATTGCAAACATGGCAATGACGCTGAGCCACGACGGCGTGGAAGTGGAATTCGTAAGTGAATGTGCCACCGACGGCGTGGGCGACATGATTGTTGACACGCTGAAGAAAAACGGTGTGGGCGTGAAGTCGGTCGACCGGTTTACGGAAGGGCAGTCGCAGGTGTCGCTGATTTTCCGCGACAATGAGGGCAACGAGCGTTTCTCGGAGTATGTGAAATACCCCGACTCGAGGTTTGACGTGCTGTGGCCGAAAATCGAGGAGAACGACATCGTGGTGTTCGGATCGTTTTTCTCTGTGGAGGAAAGCGTGCGCCAGCCGCTCTCTGAATTGTTGGCGTATGCTCAGGACCGCAAGGCGATAATCGTCTATCTGCCGGGTTTCAAGCCTGAGCTGTGCAGCCGCATAACGCGTGTGATGCCGGCTATCGTCGAAAATCTTGAGGTCGCCGATGTGGTCATCGCCCGCGAGAGCGATATGATGAAAATATTCGGAAAGGCAGACGCCCGTGCTTGCTACAACGAGCATATAAAATTTTATTGCAACAATTTCCTTTTTTCCGACAGCCGGCACAATGTGTCGCTGTTCATCAAAAGCGGTGTGCTGACGCGTGAGTCAGACGGGACGCCCGACGCCGCACATCGTCTGGAATGCGATGCGCGTCTGGTGGCTCGGTTTGTTGAGGGAATGCTGCGCCACGGGCTTACGCGCGACGGTCTTGACGCGACAGACGCGGACGAATGGGAAGATATAATGAAAAAATAGAACAAAGATATGTCTGTAGAAATCAGAGTTATACCGAAGGATAAGAAGTCACTGAAAAAGTTTGTGCAGTTTGGCACGGATATGTATAAAGGCAACGACTGCTTTGTGCCGCCGTTGCGCATGGACGATGTCAACACACTGTCGCCCGACGTGAACCCTGCGTTTGAGTTGTGTGATGCCGAGTATTTTATGGCTTTCCGCGACGGAAAGCCTGTGGGACGCATCGCTGCAATCATCCATCGCCTCTCAAACGAGCAGCGCGGCAAGAAGGAGATGCGTTTCGGATTTGTTGAGTTTATCGATGACGAGGAAGTGTGCGACGCGCTTTTCAACGCTGCCATAGCATGGGGCAAGGAGCGCGGAATGGAAACGATTGTGGGACCGCTCGGATTTTCCGATATGGACTATGAGGGAATGCTTGTCGAGGGCTTCGATGAATTGTCGACGATGGCTACCATCTACAATTTCCCATACTATCCCAAGCACATGGAGCGCATGGGATTTGAAAAACGCGCCGACTGGGTGGAATTTCAGATGACCGTGCCCGACGCTATCCCTGAGAAGCATCAGCGCATCGCCGAGATAGTGAAGAAGAAATATGGGCTGCACGTGGAGAAATACACCAACCGCAAGAAGGTTGTCCGCGAGGTGGGACGTCCGTTCTTCGACCTTATCAACGAGGCTTATGCCGAGCTGTTTGAGTTTACCAAACTGACCGACCGTCAGATTGACTATTATGTGAAGATTTATCTGCGCCTGTTGCGCCTCGACCTGCTCAGTGTGATAAAAGACTCCAACAACGAGGTTATCGGTGTGGGCGTGGCTTTGCCCTCGTTGTCGCGGGCGCTGCAGAAGTCGCATGGACGAATGTTGCCGTTCGGATGGTGGCATCTGATGCGTGCCATGTATTTCAACGTGACCGACACGGTCGACCTTCTGCTTGTGGCTATCAAGCCGGAATATCAGAGCAAGGGCGTAAACGCATTGCTGTTCACTGACTTGATTCCGTATTTCCAAAAATATGGCTTCAAATATGCCGAGAGCAATCCGGAGTTGGAGCTGAACACGAAGGTGCAGTCGCAGTGGCAATATTTCGAGACGCGCCAGCACAAGCGCCGTCGTGCTTTTGGTAAGAAAATATGACGGCAAACAGTATGACGCCGGCATATCCTACTCATCCAGGCACAATTTTGAAAGATGAGATTGAATATCGAGGCCTGTCACAACGAAAGTTGGCAGAGAAGATGGGTATTGCTTATTCGGCATTAAACGAAATCTTGAATGGGCATAGACCGTTGTCGGAGAAAACAGCGTTGCTGTTTGAGGCGGCGCTCGGGGTCAATGCGGAACCGTTGTTGCAAATACAATTGCGGTATAATCTGCAGACTGCTAAAACAGACAAAACGTTTATGGCGAAACTGGCGAGGGTAGGAAAGGTAGCGGCGGCGCTATAGGTGGTTGCGAAAGAAACAATCGGCGGCGGATGCTCAATATTGCGGGTCTCGCCGCCGATGTTTTTAGCTGGTCGACTTTGGACGCTTTTGTTGTCTATGCTCGTAATAATGTATACCTTTGCAACCATAATAATGATAAAAAACAGAGAATAATGGCTGGATTAAAATCATTGGTAAAAGACACTGCCATCTATGGTGTCAGTTCTATCGTAGGGCGATTTCTAAACTATCTTCTTGTGCCTATCTATGTCACGGCGATGTCGGCACGTTCGGGTGGCTATGGCGTTGTCACCGAGGTGTATGCGTGGGTGGCGCTGCTGATGGTGATTCTCACCTACGGAATGGAAACCACATTTTTCCGCTATGTGAACAAGGCGGAGGAGAATCCGCGCAGGGTCTATTCAACAACGCTGATTATGGTGGGGTCCACGTCGCTGCTGTTTGTGGCGCTCGGACTGGCGTTTCTGCCGCAGATTGCTGGTGCCATGGGCTATGCCGACCATCCTTCGTATATAGGTATGATGATGGGTGTTGTGGCGATGGACGCTTTCCAATGCATCCCGTTCGCTTATCTGCGCTACCGCAAGCGCCCGTTTCACTTCGTGGCGTTGAAGCTGCTCTTCATTGTGCTCAACATAGCGTTAAACATTGTCTACTACGTGTTTCTCGGAGGCAGCGATGTGGCTTATGCCTTCCTGTTCAACCTTGTCTGCACCGGCACGATAATGCTGCTGATGCTGCCGCTCATAAAGCTTGGCGGCGGTTTCGACTGGCAGTTGGCGAAGCGTATGCTCAACTATTCTTATCCGATACTGATTCTTGGTATTGCTGGAATCCTTAATCAGGTGGCTGACAAGATTATATTCAGCCATGTCTATGTTGGCAGCGATGCAAAGATGCAGCTCGGCATCTACGGCGCGGCGAGCAAGATTGCCATGATTATGGCTTTGCTGACACAGGCTTTCCGCTATGCCTACGAGCCGATTGTGTTCAGCAAGAGCCGCGACAAGGACAGCAAGGAATTTTACGCCAAGGCGATGAAATATTTCGTGATCTTCACGCTGCTGGCATTCCTTTGCGTGGTGTTCTACATCGATGTGCTCAAACACGTCATTGCCCCGAATCCGGAATATTGGGCTGGATTGCGTGTGGTGCCGATTGTGATGGCGGCGGAAATTCTGATGGGCGTTTATTTCAACTTGTCGTTCTGGTACAAGCTCATCGACAAGACGCTTTGGGGCGCGTTGTTCTCTTTTGTGGGATGCGCCGTGCTGATTGCCATGAATGTGCTGCTTGTGCCCAAGTTCGGATATATGGCATGCGCCTGGGCTGGCGTGGCCGGCTATGGCGTGGCTATGGTGATGTCTTATGTTGTAGGACAGAAGAAAAATCCTATCGACTACGATTTGAAGTCGATTCTCTCATACGTAGCCGTGGCTGCGGTGCTTTATTTTGTGGCTGAATATCTGAAAGTTGGCAACACGATGCTGCAACTTGTGGTCAACACCGCAATGCTTTGTGTGTTTGCCATGATGATTGTTAAAAAAGAGCATCTCAACATCGGTGCGATGCTGCGGAGGGGACGCAAATGAAGGTGGTGATTCTCAACACTGCCGACGCCCATGGCGGCGCGGCTATTGCCAGCTGGAGGCTTCTGCACGCCCTTGTTGGGGAGGGTGTTGATGCCCGTATGCTTGTTGTCGACCGCACTACAGCCGACCCGCTTGTCGATGTGGCGGGAACAGCGGAGCAGCGCCGTTGGGCTTTCCTGCGCGAGCGCATAGGCATCTTCGCCGCAAACGGCTTGAACCGCCGCGACCTGTTTAAAGTGTCGACGGCGCGCTATGGTGTCGATGTGCTGTCGCATCCGTGGCTGCGTTCAGCCGATGTGGTGTGTCTCAATTGGATAAACCAGGGGATGCTGTCGCTCACCGACGTTGGGCGACTTGCCGCAATGGGAAAGCGGTTGGTGTGGACGCTGCACGATATGTGGTGCATGACGGGAATCTGCCACCATGCCTATGGTTGCGACGGCTATGAGCGCGAGTGCGGACATTGCAGGTTTATGCGTTTCCCTTATGGCAACGACCTGTCGCACCGTGTGTGGAAGCGGAAAAAACGCATATACGACAATGCCGACATCCATTTTGTGGCTGTCAGCGGATGGCTTGCCGACTGTTGCCGCCGCAGCGCGCTGCTTGAGGGCAGGGCGGTGTCGGTGATCCACAATGCGATGGCGGTCGACAGCTACAGTTGGCAGCGTACAGGAAACAAAGACAAGAAGGTGGTGACGATGGGCGCGGCGCGGCTTGACGACCCCGTGAAAGGGTTCGGACTGCTCATCGAGGCGGCAAACGTCATAGCCGACAGTCATCCCGACTGCAACATCGAGCTGCAGCTTTTCGGTTCTATCCGCGACGAGTCGCTGCTCCGACAGATACGACTGCCTTACCGGTGGGTTGGCGCGGTGGCTCCTGAAAAGGTGGCAGACCTGATGGCGGCAGGCGATGTGGTTGTGTCGTCGTCACATTTCGAGACGTTCGGCATGACGCTTGCCGAGGGACAGGCTGCCGGATGCCTTGCCGTGGCGTTTGACCACGGAGGCCAGTCGGACATAATCACGCATCGGCGCGACGGATGGCTCGCCGCCTATCCCGACGCCGACAGCCTTGCCGAGGGCATCTTGTGGGCGGTGTCGCAGAGTGTCGACCGCAAGGCTCTCCACGACAGCGTGGCGGCGCGGTTTTCATACGGCGCAGTGGCGCGTAAGTATATAGATTTGTTCAACGAATTATTGAGAAAGGAATAGAAATATGGTGACAATACTGTTTCACGACACGATTTTCGGACCAATCCATAGCCGTAGGCTCGGCACGTCGCTCGGCGTTAACCTGATGCCCAACGATGGTAAAATCTGCTCGTTCGATTGCCTGTACTGCGAGGCTGGCTACAATGCCCAGGGCGCGGGAAAGGCTGGTATAAGCACCCGCGAGGAGGTGCGCGCGGCTCTGGAAGACAAACTGAAGGCGATGCATGCCGCCGGCGACCGTCTTGACGTAATCACTTTCTCAGGCAACGGCGAACCAACGTTGCACCCTGACTTCGGAGGCGTGGTCGACGATGTGATCGCTTTGCGCGACAAGTATTACCCTTCGGTGAAAATCAGCGTTTTGTCAAATTCCACGATGATTGACCGTCCGGCTGTTGCCGAGGCGCTTCTGAAGGTGGATAACAACATTCTGAAACTTGACTCGGCGGTTGATGCCACGATGCGCCTTATCGACCGTCCGGCAAACAAGGAGTTTACGGTGGAGCACGTGGTTGGACATCTTAAAAAATTCCGCCATCAGTGCATCGTCCAGACCATGATGGTGCGTGGCGAGCACGACGGCGTGCGCATCGACAACACCACCGACGTCGAGATTCAGGCGTTGCTGAAGGCTTATCTTGAGATTGAGCCGGCAGAGGTGATGCTCTACTCGCTCGACCGCCCCACACCGGAGCAGCGCCTGCAGAAAGTGGAGCGCGACGAGTTGGAGCGCATCGCAGAAGTGTTCCGTCAGAAAGGTATTAAAGTACAAGTAAATTAAGACAATATGATATATCCAAAGCCATTGAGACAAGGCGATGCCGTGGCGATTCTCTCGCCGGCAAGTGCAATCAAACCGGAGCTGGTCGACAGCGCATGCCGGACAATCGAGAGTTGGGGATTCCGCCCCGTAGTGAGTCGGCACTGCAAAGGCGTGAACGGTTCGTACAGCGGAACGGCGGAAGAGCGTATAGCCGACATCCGTCAGGCGCTCGCCGACCCGTCGGTGCGTGCCATAATGTGCAGCCGTGGCGGATACGGAGTGGTGCATCTGCTCGAGCATTTCGAGCCGGGATTGTGGAGCCGCGACCCTAAATGGGTGATGGGATTCAGCGACATCTCGGCCTTCCATGCAGCGTTGGCCCGCGATGGCGTGGCAAGCATACACTCGCTGATGTGCAAGCATCTGACCGAGCGTCCCGACGACGAATGCAGCCGCGCGCTCCGCGACATCCTTACCGGCACCATGCCCGACTATGAAGTGGCGGCCGACCCTCACAACCGTCTTGGTGAGGCTGAAGGCAGAATTTACGGAGGCAATATCGCCGTGCTGAGCGGACTGCTGTCCACACCGTTCAACTTGCTCCGCAAGGACCATATCCTCTTCATTGAGGACATCGACGAGGCTATCTACAGCATAGAGCGCATGCTCTACCATCTGCGTCTTAACGGTACGCTTGCCTCTACGCGCGCGTTGATTGTTGGGCAGTTCACCGAATACAAGCCGTCGAAGGACTTCGACAATATGTACGATATGGTGCAGCGGATGGTTGCCGACTACGATTTCCCGGTGGCTTACAACTTCCCGGTGGGACATGTCGACTACAACCTTCCAATCATCGAAGGTGCCAATGCCCACCTTGTCGTAACCCCCGACAAAGTGCGCCTCACGCTGTCAAAATAAAATGGCCGTTAGAAAAAATATTTATGTCGTTTGATATGGAAAATACAAGAATACATAAGTTGCCATATGACGAGAAAGACATTGTGTCAATCTTCAATTATAGCAAGAAACTGGTTGGCAGGACCCTTCGGGATTTCGTGCATGAATATCATGATTTGTCGGGAAAAGGAGGGCTTGGTCAACTTGTGGAGAAATTGTATTTTAAGTACGATATAAATAGTCGACAAGAGGCGGATTTTGCTTTTGTCAATGCAGAATTGAAATGCACACCCCTGAAAAAGTCAAGAGAAAATGAGTTGCTTATAAAGGAGCGTCTGGTGTGCAGTATGATTAATTATCAGGAAGACTGGGACAAAGCGTTCGAAAACTCTCATTTCTATCAGAAGTGCTTGATAATGTTGCTGTTGTTTTATCTGCATAATCCTTCTGTCCCAAAACTTGATTTGGAATTTGTTTTTGCTGTTTTATGGAAGATTCCAGAAAAAGACTTGCTTATAATCAAGCAGGATTACGATGTTATAATCAATAAGATAAGCAAAGGTCTTGCACACACCTTGTCGGAAGGAGACACTATGTATCTTGGTGCATGCAGAAAAGGGCAGAAAGGTGATTCCCTAATGCCACAACATGGGAATGAGCAGGGTGCACCTCGTCGGGCTTGGAGTTTGAAAACCGCGTATATGCGAACAGTGCTGGCAGAGGTTAAAAAGAGGAACAAGGCTGGCGCTTATTGCAACTTTGAATTGCCTGATGCGCAAAAAGATGCAATGTTTTCTGTGCAAGAGCTCAGATGTCAAACGGTAGACAGTATTGTACAGACCCGATTTAAGCCATTCTTGGGCAAGACGTATTCTGAAATTTTGGAAGCGATAGGCGAAAAAGAAACAACATCCAAGTCGAAGTATTTTAAATTGGCCAATGCGATAGCAGGATGTGGCAAAGTGGCAAATGTGAATCGTTCGGAAGAATTTATAAAGGCAGGACTGACAATGAAGACAATACGTCTTTCAAAAAATGGAAGACTTAAAGAAAGTATGTCTTTTGAAAATATTGATTATCAAGAAGTTTTTGCGAATGAGAATTGGACCGAGTCAAGGTTGTATGAATTGTTTTCAAGCAGATTCTTGTTTGTCGTGTTTAAAGAAACAGACGGAAAAATTTTATTGCCATCAGGAAAAGAAGAGCCGGAATACAAATTGGAGAAAGTGGCATTCTGGACAATGCCTCAGTCGGATTTGAGAATAGCAGAGGAATATTGGGAGAATATTAGAAAGAGTGTGGTTGAGAATCATATTTCGGCTGAATATTTTTGGAAGCAGAACGACAACAAATGTTTTCATGTGCGTCCGAAGGCAGTCAATTCTTCTGACAAGGCACAAAATCCAAACGGCGGAGTCGTCAATAAATATTGCTATTGGTTTAACGCCAAGTATGTTAAGAAAATCATAGATAATGAAATATAGTGAATTAGAATATGTAGAATTCCCAGAGGAGTGTATGTTTGCAGAGCCGATTGTGGCTTATTCGCGAGATGCGCATAAACGGGTCCGACAGCTTGGTTTGTTCGATACACAAACGTGTGGTACAGAGGCTGGTGATATTCGGGTTGTTGAATTGTTTGCTGGAGTTGGAGGGTTTCGGGTTGGAATGGAACGCGCTTCACGCTCGTATAAGGTGGTTTGGAGTAATCAATGGGAACCATCGACAAAACGACAAGACGCAAGTTTGATTTATTGCCGCCGTTTTGGGTCTGATGGACATTCGAATGAAGATATATCTGCAGTTCCCACAGCGGAGATACCCGACTGCGATTTACTATGTGGAGGATTTCCTTGTCAGGATTATTCTGTAGCAACAACATTAAGTCGGTCGGGTGGAATTGATGGGAAAAAAGGTGTTCTTTGGTGGCAGATATATAGAATTCTTGAAGAAAAAGGGGAGAAGCGTCCAAAATATCTTATACTGGAGAACGTTGACAGACTTCTAAATTCTCCTGCAACACAAAGGGGGCGTGATTTTGCAATCATACTTGCGTCATTGTCGGATCTGGGATATACGGTGGAATGGCGTGTGATAAATGCAGCTGAGTATGGTATGCCTCAGCGCCGTAGGCGCACATATATAGTGGCATATAAGGACGATACAAATTTGCATAGACAGTTTTATTTTGTTGAAAATAAATTCTTGTGGGTTTTGCACGATGGTGTTATGGCACAGGCATTTGCTTGTGAACAAAAAAACGCACAAATTTCAGAATTTGAGATAAAAGGAAATTTGGTTGAGGTCTCAAAATCATTCAATGTTGGAATGAAAACAAGTCCGTTTGGAAATTCTGGAGTAATGAGTGGCAGAAAAGTTTACTCTTTAGATACAACCCCGATTTATAACGGACATTATATTTCTCTTGGAGAGGTTTTGGTCGATGATGAGAGCATTCCGGAGAGCTTCTATATTTCAGAGGAAGACCTTCCTAAATGGGAGTATCAAAAAGGGCAAAAATCCTTGAAACGGGTAAACAAAACCACGGGTTATGAGTATAACTATAGTGAAGGTGCGATGGCTTTTCCAGATGCGTTGGACAAAGCGTCAAGGACTATAATAACTGGAGAGGGTGGCGCTGGACCGTCCCGCTTCAAGCATATTATAAAAACAAAGTCTGGGCGATACCGTCGTCTTGTACCTGTTGAATTGGAACGTTTGAATATGTTCCCTGACAATCACACGTTTGGGGCAAGTGATATGCGCCGGGCATTTCTGATGGGAAACGCCCTTGTCACGGGCATTGTTGAGGATATTGCATTGGTGTTGAAAAACAGAATGTGATGTTGTCAGAAACATGGCCAAATCGCCAAGCAAAATATGGCCAAATCGCCAAGCAAAATATGGCCAAATCGCCAAATAAGATTCGTAAATATTTGTTTATGTGGAAATTAAAAAATATCTTTGCATAAACAAAAATACGAACAAAAATGAGCGAATATAAGCCGCGGATAGCAGACGGAATATTGCGAGAGAAGTTGGAGGCAATTGGAGCTGTTTTGGTGGAGGGTCCAAAAGCGTGTGGTAAGACCACGACTGCCGAGCAGCAAGCCAAGAGCGTGCTTTATATGAACGATCCGATGAGGCGGATGCAGTATATGCAAATGGTTGAAACCGATATCAATACTTTGCTTGACGGTGCTGTGCCTCGACTTATTGATGAGTGGCAGACGGCTCCGCAGTTTTGGGATGCTATTCGTTTCACTGTTGACCACAGAGATGGCGATGGTCAGTTTATCCTTACCGGTTCAGCTGTTCCAGTGATAAACAATGGGCAGATAGAGCACACAGGGACCGGCCGTTTTGGCTGGGTTAAAATGCGTCCGATGAGTCTTTGGGAGTCTGGAGAATCCAATGGCGGCGTAAGTCTTTCTGAACTGTTTGAGTCGCCAGAAAGCATTGGCGCTACAAGCACATTGTCATTGTCGCAACTTGCATTTGCAGTGTGTCGCGGCGGTTGGCCGTGGGCGGTGTCAAAGCAAACAGAAAAAGCGGCGTTGCTTCAGGTCGAGGAATATCTTGAGTCGGTGACGCGTTCTGACATTTCTCGTGTTGACAATGTAAACAGAGATTCAGATCTTGCAAAGAGGCTGCTTCGTTCGTACGCGCGCCATCAAGGCGCACAGGCAAGTGTTCCGACTATACGTAAGGATATCGCTGTCAACGAATCGGATTCGGTAAGCGACGTCACTGTTGAGTCGTATCTGTTGGCTCTCCGCAAGATTTTTGTCATAGAGGATATGCCTGCGTGGAATCCAAATTTGAGAAGCAAAACAGCGATACGGACATCTGATACAAGATATTTTGTTGACTCTTCGATAGCTGCTGCCGCATTGGGCATTGGGCCGAAAGATTTGATTGAGGATTTAAACACATTCGGATTGTTGTTTGAAACATTGTGTGTGCGCGATTTGCGTGTGTTTGCAGATGCTCTTGGCGGTACCGTTTATCATTTCCGTGACAAAAACGGCCTGGAGTGCGATGCTGTCATTCATTTGAAGAATGGAAATTACGGACTCGTCGAAATAAAATTGGGTGGTGACACATTGATTGAGGCGGGGGCGTTGACTTTGACATCGCTGGCTGGCAAAATCGACACCACAAAAATGAAGAAGCCGGCGTTTTTGATGGTTCTGACTGGTGTCGGTGATTTCGCTTACCGTCGTAAAGACGGCATTTATGTTGTGCCGATAGGGTGCTTGAAAGATTAGTATGGTTGATACAATGACAGCCGAGCAACGGCATCGCTGCATGTCGCACATCCGCAGCCGCGACACGCGTCCGGAAACGATGGTGCGCCACTATCTGTTTTCCCGGGGATTCCGCTATCGCAAGAACGTGCGCGCTCTGCCGGGCACGCCCGACATTGTGCTTGGCCGCTACCGTACGGTGATTTTCGTAAACGGATGTTTCTGGCATGGGCATGAGGGGTGCCGCTATTTCCGCCTGCCGAAGACAAATGCCGGCTTCTGGCAGCAGAAGATTGAGCGCAATCAGGCGCGCGATGCCCGGGACCGGATGGAGTTGAGGCGTATGGGCTGGCACGTGATCCAGGTGTGGGAATGCCAGCTGAAGCCTCGCGAACGAGCCGCTACGTTGCGCAGCATCGAGCAGACGCTCTGTGGCATCTATCTCGACGACAATGCAGTGGAGCGAACCGACATTTCCCTTGCCGCCGAGGATGAAACGCCGTATAATAATTCTCTCCACAATAAATGAGTTATTTTATTTTGCATTACCTTTGTAGAGCGAAACAAAAAAACGTACATACTATGTCAACAGAATTGAGAGCCCAGGAAGGGCATAAGGCTAATTTGCCAAAATTGGACGGTTTCAGCGTCGGAATTGTCGTGGCTGAGTGGAATCCACAAGTGACGGAGGCTTTGTTGAAGGGCGCGCTCGACGTGTTTCATGCCGAGGGCTACACCGACGACAATATCCTCGTTGAGCATGTGCCGGGCACGGTGGAGCTTACTTATGGCGCGGCGTGCATGATTGACAATGTAAATGTCGAGGCTGTGATTGTGATTGGCTGCGTGATTCGTGGCGGCACACCGCATTTCGACTATGTTTGCGACAGTGTGACTCAAGGCGTGGCTCAGTTGAATGCAAACGGCGAGGTGCCGGTTGTGTTTGGCGTGCTTACCACCGACAATGAGGAGCAGGCTCTTGAGCGTGCCGGCGGTGCGCTTGGCAACAAGGGCGCGGAGGCTGCCGAGGTGGCTATAAAAATGGCTGACTTCACTCGCCGCATGCGTCAGGAATAAGCGGAAGTGACAAAGAATTTAACGAGGCGGAGGCTCATTTTTACGGGCTGCCGTCTCGTTTTTGTTTTCAGTGGAAAACGATGTCGGAGATGACGTCGGCTCCTGTGATTTCATTCAGGCGTTTCACCAAATGGCTGCGGTTGAGCATCAGCTCGTTGCGCAGCGGAGCGGAAACGATGACCACATGCAGCACGCGGTCTTTTATCCAGCGGCGCACCGTCTGCCGGTTGATGTATTCGCCCACCACGTCGGGCCAGAAGGCTACAAGGCGTTGCTGGTTGGCATTGTCGTCGAGAGCCGCAGGGTCGAGAAACTGGCGCATCACGTCGCCTAAGAGCACGGGGTCGCGGCGTTTCATTGCATGCCTCCTTCCTGTCGGCACACACCGTTGTCGACCGTGAAAATGCGGTAGTCGCTACCCACCGCCTCCACAGTCTCGTCGAGGTGCTGGCGGTTGGTGTCTGACACAAAAATCTGCCCGAAAGCCGGTTCCGACACGATGCGCATAATGTTTGCCACGCGGTTTGCGTCAAGTTTGTCAAAAATATCGTCAAGCAGCAGAATCGGAGTCTGTCCGCATTCCGTTTTCAGAAAGTCGAACTGGGCGAGGCGCAGCGCGATTGTGTAGGTCTTGCACTGTCCCTGCGAGCCCGTGCGGCGCATCAGCTCGTCGCCGAGCATCAGCTCGATGTCGTCGCGGTGCACGCCCATCGACGTGTGTCCAAGCACGCGGTCGCGTTCCAGATTCTGACGCAGCACTTCCGCCATTGTCTGAGTGTTGAGCACGCTGCGGTAGTCGAGCCTCACCTGCTCATTGCTGTCGGAGATGGTGTTGTAGTAGCGCATGAAGATTGGAGTGAACCTTTCAATCCATTGCTGGCGAGCCTTGTGGATGGCTGCCGCTGCCTGGCAAAGGAAAGTGTCGACGGTTTCGAGCAACAGAGGGTCGGCGATGCCCTGTTTCAGCATCGCGTTGCGCTGTTCAAGCGCACGGTTGTAGCCAATCAGCTGCTCCAGATATTCGTGGTTTCCCTGCGATATTATCCGGTCGATCAGTCGTCGCCGCTCCTCGCTGCCGCCGGCGATAAGATTCCAGTCGCTCGGAGTGACCATCACAAGCGGGAGCAGCCCGATGTGTTCGCTCTGCCGGCGGTATTCCTTCCCGTTGCGTTTCACGGATTTCTTCTTTCCGCGCTGCAGCGCGCACGAAATCTGCTCCGTTTTTCCGCTCCGCACATACTCGCCCTGCAGCAGCATGAACTCTTCGCCGTAGCGCACGGTTGTTGCGTCGGTTCGCGCGAGGCTGCTTTGACAGAAACTGAGATAGAAAATCGCGTCGAGCACGTTGGTTTTGCCCATACCGTTGTTGCCCAGCAGGCAATTCACCTTCGGGGAAAATTCGAGCGTTGCCTCGGCGATGTTCTTATAGTTCAATATCGACAGTTTCGACAGTATCATAAGTGCAAAAATAACGATTTTTCCGCAACTGTCTGCAATGCCGTGTCGTTTTTAAATTGATTTTGACTGTGGAAAGCGAAAAAAAAGTTATCTTTGTCATATGGAAAGTTATATAGTATCGGCAAGAAAATACCGCCCTTCGACGTTCAAATCGGTGGTGGGTCAACACGCTCTCGTTAACACGTTGAAAAACGCCGTCAAGTCGGGACGTCTGGCGCATTCCTACCTGTTCTGCGGGCAGCGCGGTGTGGGCAAGACAACGATGGCACGCATCTTTGCGAAAGCCATCAACTGTGAGCATCTGACGGCCGACGGCGAGCCTTGCAACGAGTGCGAGTCGTGTCGCGCGTTCAACGAGCAGCGGTCGCTCAATATCATTGAGCTCGACGCCGCGTCAAACAACAGTGTCGACGACATCCGCCAGCTGACCGACCAAGTGCTGGTGCCGCCAGTCACGGGCTGCTACCGCGTGTTTATCGTCGATGAGGTCCATATGCTTTCCGCTGCGGCGTTCAACGCCTTTTTGAAGACGCTTGAGGAGCCGCCTAAATACGTGATTTTCATTCTTGCCACCACGGAACGGCAGAAAATTCTGCCAACGATTCTTTCTCGATGCCAGAAATATGACTTCCAGCGCATCACGCCTTCCGACATCGCCGAGCAGCTGAAATATGTTGCCGACCATGAGGGTTACACAACCGAGCCGGAGGCTCTTAACGTGATAGCGCAGAAGGCCGACGGCGCTATGCGCGACGCCCTGTCGATATTCGACCAGGTGGCAGCCGCATCGATGGGCAACATCACCTATCGTGCCGCTATCGACAATCTCAACGTCCTTGACTACGACTATTATTTCCGTCTTGTCGACGCTTTTGCCGACAACAATGTCGAGCAGTCGCTCCTCGTCTACAAAGACGTGCGCGACCACGGTTTTGACTCGAGGGTGTTTATCAACGGTGTTGCGGCGCATCTGCGCGAACTTGTCGTGGCCCACTCGCCGGAATTGGTGCCGCTGATGGAAGTGGCAGGCGAGATAGCGGAACGCTACAAGCAGCAGGCGGCACGCTGTCCGCTCGGCAAGCTGTATCAGGCTATGGATCTCTGCAACACGTGCGACCTTAACTATATCAATGCAACCAACAAGCGTTTCATTGTCGAACTTACGCTTATCAAGATATGCCAACTCTTTGGCGGAGAGACAGCCGCTCCGACCGCTCCGCAACCGCTGAGAAAGGTTGCTCCGGCAGCCCCTGCTGCACCGGCACCGCAGCGCCAGGCAGTTCCCGCGCCAGCACCGCAACCGGTTCAGGCGGCTCCGCAACCGCAGGCGCCTGTAGCGCAGCCCGTGCGTCCGGTGCGGCCAGCACCGGCACCACGCCCTCAGGCAACGCCCGGAGGCAAGGTGGCAGGCTTGTCGTCGGTGTCGATAAAGGCACCTATTTCCGGCACTGCTGTGCCACAAAGTCAGCAGCCGGCAGGCAGCAATGCCGCCGAGACTGAAAAAAAAAATGACATCCGGCCGCTGAATTCTCCGCGCAGTGAGGCTTATACCGATGACGCTTTTCGGGAAGGATGGCGTGAGTTTGTGCGTCAGCATGAAAAAGAGGCGATGCTCTACAACGCTATGATCAAGGGATTTCCGAGTGCCACAGGCGAGCCTTTCCATTATGAGTTTGTTGTCGACAATCCGGCGCAGAAGGATAAAATCGAGTCGTTTATGCCCGACATTCTCCAGTCGCTCCGCAACTTCGTGAGCAACGATAGCGTCATGCTCTCGGTGAAGGTGAGAGAGCGTCAGCCTGGCGAAAAAATCTGGAATCAGACAGAGCTTATGAAAGAGGCTGCGGAACGCAACCCCAAAGTGCTCGAGTTTATAAAGAAATATCAACTAAGCCTCGCCTAATTGATGGCGTGGCGGCAAACAACATAGAATGACAAAAAAGGTATTGGTCACAGGCGCCGGCGGATTTATCGGCGGATTTATTGTCGAGGAGGCGTTGAGGCGTGGCTACGACGTGTGGGCGGCGGTCAGAGCCACCACATCGCGTGAGTTTTTGAAAGACAGCCGCATCAATTTCGTGGAACTCGACTTTACCGACGGGGATAAATTCAAATCCACCATCGAAGCCCAGTTGCGGCAGCATGGCGCGTGGGACTATGT
>JAERMT010000502.1_pt1 | contig 21736 bp, 12 predicted proteins | sample 9267081 | NCBI WGS metagenome assembly JAERMT01 (sample SAMN17071939, study PRJNA684904) | human gut metagenome | isolation source: diarrhea sample from child under the age of five | host: Homo sapiens | place: South Africa: Mafikeng, Mafikeng Provincial Hospital | collected 2019-09
GGACTTACCTGTGCACTTCAAGATTGATGCAGATGCACTTGCAGCAGAACTACAGGCAGCGGTCAATAAGATTACGGATGTTAAAATTGATTTGCATGTCAACACCGATACCATTAAGACAGATGTCAATAATGCGGTTAATGATAGCGGAGTAGATACTTCTCGTTACACTCAATTGCAACAATTACTGGGGAACATCAACAGTGCAGGAGCAACAGGACAATCCACATTCCAACGTTTTGGAGGAAGCTTGAAAGAAGCATTCAGTACCTACAGTATGGCTAATATGCTTCAGGATGGAATCTACAAGGTTGTAGATGCAGGAAAACAGGGACTTGAGACAGTCAAGAGTTTTAATGATATCAAGACTGACCTTGCGATGGCAACTGGTGAAAATAAGACATATATTAATGATTTAATGCAAAGTTACAATGCATTAGGACAGGAATTAGGAAGTATTACTTCTGATGTTGCTCAGTCTGCGGATAGTTGGTTGCGACAGGGACGTACTATGTCCGAGACAAATCAGCTCATCAAGGATTCCATGGTCTTGTCAAAGGATGCTCAGATGAGTTCTGAGAAATCTTCAGAAGTTTTGACCGCTACATTGAATGGCTTTCAGATGAATGCAGATCAGGCAGGACATATCAACGATGTTTTGACCAGTATAGACTTAAAATCTGCTTCTGATGCAGGCGGAATTGGAGAAGCATTAACAAAGGTTGCTTCTATGGCGAATAATGCGGGTGTTTCACTTGAAAAGACTGCTGCCATGATTGCAACTATTAAAGACGTTACGCAGGATAGTGATACGACTATCGGTACTGCATTAAAGAGTATCTTTTCTAGGATGAACCAGATTAGAGCGGGCAAATTCGTTGATTCTGAGACAGGAGAAGCACTAAATGATGTAGAAAAGGTTCTTAATAAAGTAGGAATCTCTATGCGTGATGTGAATGGTCAGTTTAAAGAATCTGAACCAATCATGGACACCGTGGCTGATAAATGGTCTACGTTTGATGGCAACACAAAGAAAGCTGTGGCAACTGCTATGGCAGGAACTTACCAGTATAACAAGTTGATTGCAATGTTCGATAACTGGGACAAAGTGCAAATGCTCACAGAGACTGCGTATAATTCAGATGGAACGGCACAGCAGAAATTTGAAGACAATTACATGACTTCACTGGAAGCCAAGACTAATGCACTGAAAGCAAGCCTTGAAAATGTTGCTACTTCGGTCGTATCAGATGATATGTATGCAGGGTTCCTCGATGGAGCTAAAGCAGTAGCTGATTTCACGGCTCAGACAGAACTGTTAAAAGCATCTCTTGTCGGACTGGGTGCAGCAGGTGGAGTCTATGCTTTTGGATGGATTCAAAATCTGATTCAGGGATTCAGTGACCTTGGAAAAGCTATGGACATCCTGAAAGCAGGTAATTTAACAGATGCAGGATTCGATAGCTTGTTGAATCTTACAAAGGGACTATCTGAATCGCAGGCAAAACTTTTAGCATCCAGTACAGCTTTATCCGAAGCACAGAGAGTATTGCTTTTAATGAATACCGGAATGTCCGAAGCGGAAGCACAAGCAGCAGTCGCAGCTATGGGATTATCCGCAGCGAACGGAACGGCAGCAGCATCCACGGTCACATTATCCGGTGCATTGTCTGGATTATGGGCTACACTCATGGCAAATCCATTGATTCTTGTTGCAGCAGGAGTTACGGCAGCTGTGGCAGCAATTTCTTCCTATAATAATTCTGTCAAGGAAGCAGTCTCATCTGCGAGAGAATCCGGTAATGCGTGGGAAGAAAATAATACATCCATAGAAGATAATATCAGCAGGATTCAGGAACTGAGGACGGAACTTGCATCCGGTACACTGACTGAACAGGAAGCAGCAGACGCAAAGAGTGAGCTGTTGAGCATTCAGGAATCTCTGACAGATTCTTATGGGGATCAGGTTCAAGGCATTGACCTTATCAATGGAAGCCTTCAACAGCAGATTGAACTTCTGGATAAAGTCTCACAGAAAGAATCAGAGAACTTCTTAAATGAGAATAAGCAGGTCTTTGATAAAGCTACAATAGAGATGGAGAAGAACCGGCATAATTATCTTGGACAGTTCTATGATAACGGTTCGGATGAATCTGAAGCATTAAAGACATCTATACAGAAGCTTCAGAAGACTTACGGTGATGAAGTAGTCAAGTTGGAGAAGGGTTCTGATGGTATCACCATGAACGTTGCCATAGATGCGGATACGACTACTGCGAAAGATGCACTCAATGATTTTATGACAGAAGTTTCGGATATCGAGAAACAGTACGGAGAATCAGATACACTGGAACTGTTATCGGATAATGCAGCAGCAGGACTTACAGATACAAAAGATGTTCTTGAAGAATACCAAAGCTTATATGAACAGGCGCAGAAAGCTGAGATGAAGTCTGACAAGACCTTATTCAGTGCGGATGGTAAAGAACAGACTGCTGCAAAGTGGATATCAGACTATGCAAAAGCGGTACAGGAATACAATGATGCTGTTTCAGATGGTGATGATACAAAGATAAAGGAAGCTGCGACATCTTTTAATACGTTAGATTCCACGATGCAGGGATTATCTAAAGGTAGCATGTCTGAATATGCGGATCAGATACAGGAAGTACGGGATCAGCTGAATGAAACTGCAATCGCAAATGATAAGTTTACAAAAGCGGTTAAGGGCAGTGATTCTTCCGATTTTGGAAAGACAGTATCAGAGAGTGCAAAGGCATTAAAAGACCTAAATCTGACAGATACTGATTTCAAGTATGCATTTGAGACAGACGGCATTCAAGACGGAGAGGATGCAGTTAATTCTCTGGTGGATGCAGCTGTAGAATGTGGTGTGATTTCTGATACTTCAAGTGACCAGGTAGGTAATCTTGTAAACATGCTCGTACAGTTGGGAGTCATCTCTTCCAGTACAGGATCGAATCTTGATGGGGTAGCAGATTCAGCTTCAGATTTGGCAACTCAAATTGAAAATGCGAACAGTGCGTTATCCGGCATAGAAAAAGCAACTTCCTTATTGGATTCACAAAGCACAGGTAAATCCATCAGTCTTGATGATTTTAACTCAGATGAGCTTGCAGATTATACTTCTGCATTAGAGTATCAGAATGGGACATTACAACTCAATGCGGAGAAAGTCAGAGAGCTTCAGAAAGCAAAAGCTGATGAAGCAATCCAGACGAACGAAAATCAGAAGTTAGAGAAGCAAAGTCAGTATATGGAGAATATCGCTCAGATAGAACAGCTTCAGGAAGAATTACGAGGTTTATCTGACGCGAAGAGCGATAATGCTCAGAGTATTCAAGATAATATTAATGCCCTGTTATCTGAAAATGATGGTATCGTAAACCAGTGTAATCAACTCGATCTGTTATCTGCATCTTTACGGGAAGCAACAGGAGCATATCAGAACTGGCTTGATAAGCAGAATGCATCTGAATCTGGTGACATGTTTGATGATGCTATGGGCGCATTACAGCATATCGAAGACACCACACAGAATACGGATTCTGAGTACTATGGCAGAACGGGACGAAAAGATTACAAAGCGGCTGTTGATTTTATTGTACCTGACACCATAGATCATGAAGACGAATCAGCAGTTTCTTCTTATATAGATAGTATTGAACACTACTTCAATCATGATTCTGAAGGTAACAGGACAGGACTTGATGTAGCGGAGTTTTGCGCGAAAGCATCAAAAGCAGGTCTTATGGAGCTGGATGAGGCGAGTGGAGAATATAAGGTTGCTGGTCAGAAGACTATGCAGGATTTTGCGGATGGACTGAATCTGTCAATGCCATTTCTACAGTCAATTTTCGGTGAAATGGAAGAATTTTCGGGAATTTTCGACTGGCAAGACGAAGCGATTAAGACCATGGGTGATCTCGGCATGGCAGCAGGTGAAGCTAAATCTCGTATAGAAGAAGCTTCTGGCGATACCGGAATGAACATTCAGATTGATGTATCGGACATTGAGAACACTGAGGACAAAATCTCTACACTGGATAGCACCATTCAGCAAATGCAGGACTACAAAGGAACTGTTGAAGTTGATTCCTCGCAGGTGGATGATGCAAATGCAGTCATTCAGTATTGTGTAGCGCAAAAGCAACAGCTTACAGAACCAGCGGTTATGTCTGTGGATACTTCACAAGTTGATGGTGAGCTGGGCAATGCATTATCTTTGTTGCAACAGTTCCAGACTGCACAAAATAATGTTGAATTACAGACTTCATTAGGCGCAGATACTTCAGAAGCAGAAGGAAAAGTACAAAGTCTTGTAAGCGAATTACAAGGATTGAGTCCAGAGATACAGGCAAAGCTGAACATTGATACGACTTCAGCAGATACCATTACGGCATCTTTACAAGGCTTGACACCGGAGATCATGGTACAGGCAGGTATTGATTCTTCTTTAGTGGATGCCTATAAACCTGATGATAAGGATGCAACTGTTAAATATGGTACTGACACATCAAAACCAGATAGTTATAAGCCTGATGATAAAAATGCGACTGTAACCTATGGAGTGGATCATAGTCTTGTAGACGCGTATAACCCATCCAATTTATCAAGAGAAGTTATTTACACTATCAAGACGAATGGAACACCACCTTCAGGCGCAAAATCAAGTGGTGCGAATAGCGTAAACGGTACTGCGCATGTAAATGGTACAGCACATTATAATCATATCACTGGACGTGCTTATGCTAATGGAAATTGGGCTACTAAAACTGGCGGAACTACACTTGTGGGCGAGTTAGGACGAGAAATCGTGGTTGATCCTAGCACAGGAAGATGGCATACAGTCGGAGATAATGGTGCAGAATTTACCAATATTCCTGCCGGAGCTATTGTGTTTAATCACAGGCAGTCAGAAGCATTACTTGAGCGTGGCTTTGTAGCTGGCAGGGGAAAAGCTATGGCAGGTGGCTCTGCCATGGTCACAGGTGGAATTTCTGTCAAACAAGCGAATATTGCATCCGGAAAAGCTACTTATAGTGGTTCAAAATCTTCTGGAAAATCTTCTGGTGACGGAACAAAAGCAACTAAGGCAAACACCAAAGCCACAAAGGATAATACAAAATCTACGAAGAAGTCCACTTCTGCTTTTGATTATGTTGCACGAAAACTCACCTATTTTGCCAACAAAACCAAAGAGATTGCGGATAAAATCAATGACTATGTATCTTCTGCATTCAAGACATCTCAATTAAAGAAGCAAATCACTGCGATTGGCAATGAGATTACCGTCAACAGCAAGGGTGCTGATACATACCTCAAGAAAGCCAATTCCGTTGGGCTTAGTGCAAAAGTCAAGAAAGATGTTCGTGAAGGTAAATATGCCATCACAGAATATAACACTTCCACTTCCAGTAAGAAGAGTGGCACAAAATCTCAGTATGAGAAGATTCAGGAGTATGCAAAATACTATGATGAATATGTAAAATGCACACAGGCGGTGCAAGACCTGAAAAATCAGCAACTTGAACTTTTCGAGCAGTGGGCGAACATGCCGACGGAAGCAGCAGAAAAGAAAATCGAGAAGCTAAAAAATGGTTTTAATGGACTTACAGCAATTCAAGCACGATTAAAGACCGCAAATCTTGGCGGATCAGCGCAAGCATATTTGAATAATGAGATGAAATCTAGTGTCAATTCCTCTGCAAACGCACGTAATTCAGCAAAGACAAATCTTGATTCTGCAAATAGCAGATTATCTTCTGCTAATAGATCTCTGAGTAATGCGCAGAAAACGGAATCTCGTGCAAAATCTCAATCCAATAAAGATACAAAAGCACTTAATAGTGCAACGAAGAAACTTAAAAAGAACAAGTCTGTTACTCTCACTTCTTCCGAGAAAAAGAGAATCGCATCTGGCAAGGCACTCAGTACGAAAGGACTAAAAGGCAAGAAGAAAACTCTTGTTCAGAAATACAATGCCGCGCTAAAGAAGAATAATTCTTCTAAGAGTGTATTAAGCCATGCGCAGTCTGCAACTAAGAGCGCAAGTAATGCTGTTAACATCGCAAGAAGTTCTGTCAATTCCGCGAGGTCTGCATATAACAGTGCAAATGCTACTTATGCAGAATATCAGAAACAGTATTCACAGTCATCCAAATATCTTGCTAATGGTGACACATTAGGTTATCAGAATTATCTGACGGATATGGAATTGCAGAATACCAAGGAACAGAACAAGGCAAATCAAGATGCTTATGCACAAGCTACAAAGAACACACAAGATACTATTGCACAGAAAAATGCGGCAGCAAGTAAATTACAGAGTGCAAAGAATAATCAAGCTAATGCGAAGAAAAAGGGATCTTCTCTTGCTAAAAAGTATAAGAACAAGCTTAATCGCTCACAGATTAATGCACTGAATGCGGGCAAAACTGTTAGCACTAAAGGAATCAAGAGCAAATCTCTCAAGAAGCAACTTGACGCATATAATAAATCTTTGACCAACACGGCAAATGCAGTACGTGATGCACAGGCAAACCTTGAGCAACTAACCACACAGGTTGACATAGCAACAAATGCCGAAGCCGAAGCAGCTGCGAATGCAGCTGAGTCTCAAGCGGAACTCGCACAAGCAGCAATTGAGGCAGAGCAAACCAAGTTCGAGAACATCTCTGACTACTATGATAAACGCTTAGATTATCAGAAAGCACTTGCTGAGAAAGAAGAAAAGTTACGTGATCTTTCCGAAGCACACGGCAACTATACAAAATCTTCTGACTATGATACGCAAATTACAGAACAGACAAATCAGCGTGCTATTGCAACTGAAAAACTTACTAAAATGCAAGAACAGCTCAAGAATTCAATGGATAGTGGAGTTATAAAGGAAGGTTCTGACGAATGGCTTGAAATGTCCACTAAAATTGCCGAAGCTGAAAGTGCGGTAAAGGAATTCGATACCGATATTGAAAACCTCAAACAGAAACAGCTTACCACTAAGTATGAAGAAATGTTTGACCGCGCGATTGAGAAAGCAGATAAGTTTATCTCCAAGCTTGACAACATCAATGACCTTTTAACGGAAGAAATGATGTATGACTATGATACTGGTCAGCTTACGGATATGGGCGCACTCTCTCTTACTCTAAACGCGCAGAGCATGAATGATAGTCTGGACACCTTGCAGAATTATGCTAAGAAGCGTCAACAGATTATAGATGACTATAATAATAAGCTTTTCGGAGAACAAAAATATGATGAGCTGATGTCCGAAAACGATTCCAATATTCAAAATGCCCTCAAGAATGCAAATTCCTATAAACAGCAGATTCTGTCCATAGTGAAAACTCAATCACAGAAGGAACAGGACGCGTTGTTTAAGGTAATTGATGCGCGGAAAGATGCACTGAAAAAGAAAAAAGAATATTATGATTATGATAAGCAGCTAAAAAGTAAGACAAAAGAGATCAATCTTCTGCAACAGCAGATAGATGCATTGGACGGGGTAAAATATTGCCCTACAATCTATTTAATTGCGGGAAACTCCCCACAACCCTATCTCGCTACAGCATAACCGGAAACGGTAGGTGCGAATGCGGTACGTGATAAAATCACAACAGCTGAAAGGTAGAAACCATAAAAAGTAGATAGGTTAGGGACAACCGAGTGTGCAAGTCACTCAGACGCAGCGAACTTCCTAAGTCAAGTGATATGGAAGACGTTCAACGACTATGGCATTGTGCCAGTAGGGTCACAAGCGATTGGTGATTCGAAAAATATAGACTATTAAAATATAAATAATATATAGACCAATTTAAACAATTAGATAATTATTATCTATTTCTCTTTACAAAGAATAAAAAAAAGTGTATTATTATTAATATAAAAAAAGACAAATTCCGTTAGACGGTTGAGCCAATAATGTGGGTTATGGCTAAATAAAATTAAATATTTAACACAGAGATAACCGCATATCAACCATGGCGGTTATTTTTGTGCATTCTATCAAGAAAACGGACTACATAAACACCGAGTACGCTGCTAATAGTTCCGTAAACTATGGTCAAAAATACAACAGATGTTGTCACGTATGTATCCTCCTTTATAGGTATTTCCGTCATGATGTCATGAGGATATCTATATAAACAGAACATCACTGTTCTGACGTGACTCAAACCGCCTAACCATCCCAATCTAGCCTGAACTGAAATGTTGGAATTTGCCTTCTTATATTATTACATATATTTACATAAAATGTCAATTGAATAGGCATATTCTTGTCTAAAATCCCAAAAATATATTTTAATAGAAGATATAGTCTCATCTCATGTGAATAGCATGAGGGAAGAAATTTCGCATAGTGTAGCGAACTATGTAAAGATAATGAACCGATGCGGAATCTCGTGCGCAAAAAGCGAGACTTGAAGCGCAGTTAAAGGACGCACAGGATGATCTCGATGATACCGTGCGCGATCACGTCTATGATTTGCAGGTAGACGGACTCGATGACCTTGAAGACCAGCTCAAAGAAGATTTCGAAAAATGGTCAAATGAACTTAGTGGCAATCTGGATAAGATGTCTAAAGCAATAAATGATGCCATCAATAACTCTGGTGCTTCTGCTGCCGACGCTATGAATACTCTGGCAGAGGTCTTAAAGCAGTTTAATATTACTCCTGATCAGTTAGGAATCAGTGCGTCCAATCTGAGCGCGGGCAATATTAAGAAGTACGCAAAAGGTACTGACCATGTTGGACACAACAGTATTGGTCTGACAAATGAAAATGGTCGTGAAATTGTGGTAACGAGAAAAGGATGGCTGACCAAACTTGGTGCATCCGATATGATTATTCCGAATGATATCACTGAAACCTTGGTGCATATGGCGGAACAGTATCAGAATAGAGATATGATTTCTTCGGTCAAATTACCGGAAATCAAGAGTGGGGATAAAAATGTAGTATACAACTATACGAATAATACTCCTGTTACTGTACAAGGTGATTTAGTACGTGACACATTACCAGATCTTAAAACGATTTTGAAGAAATCAAATGAATATACTCAAAATGAGATGCGTAAGAATCTCAGGAGGACATAATGAAGGGTGAAAGGCGGATTATTCCGCCTTCACACCAAACAATGTTTTATGGCTTTATTAATCCGTTAAAACCCAAACAATGAAAATCATAGGAGTCTGGATCTCCGGCTCCTGTCTAAAAGAAATCTTAAATTCTAAAAATCTTTAATAAATCCAATGAAAATAATCTTAGGTGATACATATGGAAGAAAAACAAAAAGTAATATGGAAGGAAAAATTTATGCTGACCATTAGTGAGGCAGCAGAGTACTTCAACATCGGTACAAATAAATTACGTGAAATGGTGAAAGAGCCGGAATGTGATTTTGTACTTTATGTAGGAAAAAGAACCTTAATCAAAAGAGAACGATTAGAAAATTATTTGAATCAGATAGTTTATTTATAAATTGCGTGGCGGGAGAGTGTGTGATAAGATTATTCGCATAGGATGATCTCATTACCACATTCTCAGAAGAAAGGAATGTGCAGATTGGGAAAAGACTTAAAAGGTAAAAACCTAGGGACAGGAATATCACAAAGAAGGGATGGTAGTTATCAAGGCAGATTCGTAAATCGTTTTGGTGACAGACAAACGGTTTATGGTCAGAATGTGAAAGAAGTAAAAAATAAATTGGCAGTTGCAAAAGCGGAGGATGTTCAAAAGAAAAATGTTGTAAACCCAAACTTAACATTGGATCAATGGTATGAAAAATGGATGAACGTATACAAAAAGCCTGTTGTTCGTGCGAATACGATTCGACAGTACCAATACATTTATGAGCATAACATTAGCCCTTATATAGGAAAAAGAAAATTAATAGATATAACAAAATTAATGGTCACAGATGTTATGAATGAATTAAAAAAGAAGGGATATGAATGGGAATCATTAAATAAGGTAAAGGTTCTTCTAACGGATATGTTTGATCGTGCGATTGAGGATGAATTTGCTGTGCGGAATCCAGCTAAAGGAGCAAGGAACCCGAGGAATAAACCTCAAAAAGAGGTTAAAGCTTTATCTGAGGATGACCAGAGAGTGTTCTTTCAATGCAGTGCAGGAACATTTTATGATAATTTGTTTCGAGTTGCGGTAAATTCAGGACTAAGACCAGGAGAATTATTTGCATTGACAGAGGATGATATTGATTTACAAAGAATGGAAATCAATGTTAGAAAAACTCTATTATATCAAAAATTAGATGGGGACACAGGGAAAACTTTCCATATGGAGGAGCCTAAAACAAAAACCAGCTACAGAACAGTTCCTATTAATAAATATTGTAAGGAAGCATTGGAGCGACAAATTATTTTACATAAGATTTTAAAAAATAATTCACCATACAAGAATAAGTTGGAATTTCCAGATTTATTGTTTACAACAAAATTTTGTACACCGCTAAACTCTCAAATTTATTGTGATGCAATTGAAAAAATAATGAATGAAATTAGCCTTACACGCGATCCACTAGATATGATGGAGAAGTTTTCGGGACATTGTTTTCGGCATACATTTGCTACCAGATGTTTTGAAGCAGGTATACAGCCTAAAACAGTACAAGCATACCTAGGACATGCAACATTACAAATGACAATGGATTTGTACACAAGTGTTATGGATAAGAAAAAGACAGATGACATGCAATTACTGGAAGAAACAATCCAATTAGATAACGTTGATGAATATGCATGTGAAAATAAGATTATTAGATTTGCCTGATATTTGTAAAATGGTGTAAAAATGGTGTACAGAACCGAAGTGATGGTGTAAAATAGTCCTCAAAGTACCGAAAAATCAACATTTTCAGAGGGTAAACGGATGTGAATTGCTATACTTATTACGTATACCAGAGTACTCCGTTTGACCTGATGGGAACACCGGATTTTGACAGTATTTCGTTTGAGTAAAAAGGCCGAGTAATTTGATGGATTAAAGAATATTATAAAGAAAGTGCGAAACCTGGAGAATATTTCCACCGGACTTCGCACTTTTTTGGTGTACAGGACAAATATGGTAGTGTATAATAGATTTAAAGCATTGAAAATATAATATGCAGGGGGAAAATGAAATGGATGGTTCGATGTTTATCGGAACATGGTGGTCACTGGTACCGCCATTGCTGGCAATCGTGCTGGCATTAGTAACCAAGGAAGTGTACAGTTCGCTTTTTATCGGAGTGGCAGCAGGGGCACTGCTGTATACCGGCTTTCATCCGTGGAATGCATTTGTGGCATTCTTTGATATCATGAAGAACAGTATGAATCTGAATATTTTGATCTTTGATGTACTGCTTGGAATGATCATCGTCCTGATGTCAAAATCAGGCGGATCGGCAGCTTATGGCAAATGGGCGGGAAGTAAGATCAAGACTAAGAAAAGTGCAATGCTGGCAACGACAGGTCTTGGCATACTGATCTTTGTGGATGATTATTTTAACTGCCTGACAGTTGGTTCTGTTATGAGACCTGTCACAGACCGTTACAAGGTATCCAGGGCCAAACTGGCATATATTATTGATGCAACAGCTGCACCGGTATGTATTATCGCACCGATTTCCAGCTGGGCGGCAGCTGTCAATTCTTATGTGCCGGATGATGCTGGTATTACAGGATTTCAGCTGTTCCTGTCAACGATTCCGTATAATCTGTATGCGATTCTGACACTTGTGATGGTAGTTTTCATCATCATGACCGGACTGGATTTTGGTCTGATGAAGGTACATGAACGCAATGCGGCCAGAGGAGATCTTTTTACTTCAGGTGGAGAGGAATTTGATCAGGTTAAAGACGAAGAAATCTCAGCAAATGGAAAAGTCATCGATCTTGTGCTGCCGGTACTGGTACTTATCGTATCTGCAATCGGGGCAATGATCTATACAGGATTCCTTGGTGGAGCAACAGATATCGTGACTGCTTTTTCTGGTTGCGATGCAGAGACCAGCTTGATCTTTGCTACGATGATCACGGTATTTTTTATGCTGATTCTTTATCTTCCACGCAAAGTGGTTACCTTTAAGGGATTTATGGACAGCTTTGTAGAGGGATTCAAGATGATGATTCCTGCAATTGCAATTCTGATCTTTGCATGGTCACTGAAAGGCATGGGCGATGCACTGGAAATCAGTACTTTTGTCAAAAATATCGTTGGAAGTAATACATCTGCAAGTGTGATCCTTCCGGCAATCTTGTTTGTAGTTGCTGTGTTCCTTTCTTTTTCAACAGGAACAAGCTGGGGAACTTTTGCAATCCTGGTTCCGATCGCGATCGCAATGTTCCCGGGTTCTGAAAATCTTCAGATGATGATCATTTCTGTATCAGCAGTTCTGGCAGGAGCAGTCTGTGGTGACCATGTTTCTCCGATTTCTGATACTACAGTTATGTCTTCAGCAGGGGCACAGTCAAATCATATCAATCACGTAACTACGCAGATGCAGTATGCAGCAGTAGTTGCAGTGATCTCCTTTATCGGGTATATCATTGCCGGATTTGTACATATCTGGTGGGTGGTTCTTGGAATCAGCCTGATCCTGCTTCTGCTTACGCTTACAGTGATCAAAAAAATCACATTTTCCAAAGAAGAGGAGACAAAAGCAGGTGCGTAAGATTCAGGTACCATATATTGACCAGAGCATAAAATATCCAACCGGATGCGAGAGCGTTTCGGCAGTTATGTTATTGAAGTATCTTGGCTATGAGATTACGGTAGATGAGTTTATTCAGAACTGTCTTGAGTGCCGAGAGATGGAAATACGGGATGGTGTTCTGTACGGCCCGGATCCGAACAAATTTTTCTGTGGAAATCCTTATGATGAAGAATCTTATGGGATTTATGCGAGAGGATTTCAGAAAGCGCTTGCAAAAGCCGCAGGGGATCATTATGAATTTCCGGATGAGACGGGAACATCGACAGAGACACTTCTGAAAAAGTATATCGATCAGGATATGCCGGTGGTATTCTGGGCATGTATCAACATGCGTAAGGAAATTCCGGGACCGGAGTGGAAACTTCTGGATACAGGAGAACGATTTTGCTGGACCTCAAACGAACATTGTATGCTGCTGGTGGGATATGATGAAGAAAAGTATTATTTTAATGATCCGTATGATAACAATGGAGTAGTTGGATATCCAAGAACACTGGTTGAAAAAAGACATGCTGCGCAGCACAGTATGGCGCTTGGTGTCTTGAAAAGATGATTTTGTACCAAAAAGTGTCAGGATTTTATAAAAACTTTATTTGAATTAAAAAAGTAAATCTGCTATAGTAGATATGGTTACGGTAAACTGTTTTTTATCAGAGAAAGAAGTGTTTATTGTGCGTAAGAAATCACACATATTATTGGCAAGGTATCTGGCAGATCAGATGCCGGCTAATGAAAGTTTACAGTCACATAGAAAAGCATTTTGTCTTGGCAATATCCTGCCGGACATCCAGCCTTCATTTGTAACCAAGAGACATGAGTATTTCGGTACTTTTGATGAGGTTCAGGGTAAGATACGACGACTGGTTCAGTCAGGGGCCGGATATAATGACAGGGTATTCTGGCGGAGATCCGGAGAGGTCATGCATTATATAGCAGATTATTTTACTTTTCCACATAATAAGACGTTTGATGGTACACTTCATCAGCACAACACCTATGAAAAGCATCTGAAGAACGAGCTGAAAGCATTTGTTCTGGAAGGTAAGGCTGATGTGTATACGGAGAAGGAAATCCATTTTGAGACGCTGAATCAGCTTCTACAGTACATTAAGGAACATCACAGGAGATATCTGAACTGTAAGAGAAATATAGATGATGATATTCATTATATCCTCACTGTGTGCTATCAGGTATTTCAGGGACTGTTTCAGTTATGCCGGAAGAATGGCATAGCAGATTATGCTTATGCAGTTATGTAAATATGAAAAGAATGTGAATTTTATCCAGAAACCGTCGGGGAATTTATCCCGGCGGTTGATTTTTATGGGAATTTATGCTAAACTAACCACAGTTATTGTGTAAGTGAGTTAGCAGTGAGAAACATACCTTTATAAGGGGAATAAAGATATGTTCTTGACAGAAGGGAGCAATTTTACCAGAATGAAGAACAAATATCTGACCAGAAGTTTATGTGTAACAATTTTATCTGCAATGGTTTTATCAAGTCCGATGTCAGTCATGGCTGCGGATGAGCATATAGAAACTGCAAGCGATTTGGGCGATGGAAGTGGTGAGGTAATCTCTGATGGAAGTGATACACCGGACACACCGGCACCAGAACCGGACACACCGGCACCGGAGCCAGATACGCCGACGCCAGAACCGGATACACCAACACCGGAACCAGATACGCCGACACCGGAGCCGACTGTGACACCATCGGATCCAACTGCAACACCGGAGCCGACTGTGACGCCATCGGATCCAACTGCAACACCGGAGCCGACTGTGACACCATCGGATCCAACTGCAACACCGAGTCCGGCACCGACAAATGTAACAGAATCTGAAGCTGCAAAGAATCTGGTAGCAAAGATCAATGCACTTGCGAAGGAGACACTTACAGTAAATCATGCGGCAAGGGTAAAAGAACTCAGAGCAGAATATGACAGCCTGCCGGAAGACCAGAAGAAGTTTGTTACAAATTACGATCTTCTTGTTGGTTTTGAAAGCAAGATTGCAGAATTGCAGAAGAATCAGAAGGATGCGGGGAATGCAACAGATATTTCTGATGGAAGTGGAAATGTTACAGGCAAGACAGGAACACCGGTTTATTATGTGTCGAACCTTCATGCAGGCAAAGAATTTTATCTGGACAGTCTGAAAAATAATTATCAGCTTTCTTTTTCTGATGATTTTTCTTCTGTGATGGATGAAATTGAAAAAGAATATAAAGAAAAAAACAAACTGACAGACGCTAGCGACAGCAGGGCTGACGGCCTGACGACTTCAGCAGATTCTCTGCTCGTGCGTAACTGGCAGGATATCCTGGCAATCTATGTTTATGAGCAGAGCCAGGAAGGAAACACGGAGTTCACTCTTGATTCATCAGCGAAGGATGAACTGGCAAAGATCTTTGCTGAGATGAATCCGGTTGTCCGTGATAAAGAAAGCATTACACATGTTTCTTATGGAAACTATCACATTAACCATTATATTAAACAGAATAATATTTCACAGGAAAACAGGACAGTACTTAAGAAATATGTAGAAACAGATTGCAAGCTGCTCTGTGCGATCGTTACAGATGCGAAAGGATTTGTACGTCAGAGTGTCGGGGATGATGTTTCTGAAGAACGTGTAAATGTCATTACTGCAGCATATTCACTGGTAGGTGAAGTTGGATATTTCTGGGGCGGCAAATCAACGCAGATCGGTAAAGACTCCAGTTGGGGTTCTGCCGAAAAAGTATCTGCAGCAGGCAGTGCCAGCAGTGGAACTGTCCGTGCATATGGTCTTGATTGCAGTGGATTTGTTACATGGTCAGTGATCAATGGATATCTGAATCAGGGTATGCAGAGCAGTGTGGGAGACGGTACTTCTGAACAGTGGGAGAATGCCAATGTTGTCAGTGAACAGGATGCGCAGCCGGGTGACCTTGTATTCCAGAATGGACCGGAAGCAGGCAGTAATAACCATGTAGGTATTATCTGTGGCAAGACAGATGCAGGCGACTGGATCGCAGTACACTGTTCTTCTAGTAAGAATGGAGTAACAGTTGGAGAAGCTTATGGTGCAAGTTTCCGTTATATCCGTCAGCCTTCCTTCTATCCTACACAGACGGAAGTTGCAGAGATGGAAAACCAGGGTGCAAGTGCAGACAATGCAGAGACAGATCTGATAACGGATAATATAACAACGTCAGCAACACTTGTGGCAGAAACAACAAACTCTCTCAGTGATGGATTGAATGTGAAGGATACAGCAACACATGATACAGCGGAAACAATTACAGCACCTGCTGATGCGGCTGAGGATGTTGAGATAACATTTGAGGATATGAGTGATGAATCCGAAAATCAGACGACTTCCAATTATGCGACGGGTAGTGTGGAAGTGACAGATACGCTGGATGAAATCCTGAATCAGAATGTTTCGGTTTCCGGAAGTTCTGCGGAAATTCTTCCGCAAAAACCGGATAACAGTGATATTCAGGTTACTTTTGAAGATTGATGATAAACAAGGCCGGACGATTCGAAAGAGTCGTTCGGTTTTTTACAGCAAGCTCTTTTATTGATGGCAGAAGTCTGATAATATAAGACTGTACAGGAGATAAGGGAGTGACAGATGAAGAAAAAAAGAAGATTTGGACGCAGAGTTTTCTGCGTTTTGATTGTCCTGTTTATGGGTGTCATCTGGCAGAGTGATCTTCTTTCTCAGGAACCTGCTGAAGTCAGGTCATTAAGAAAACAGGAGATTCTGCAGACCGATGACAATTACAGGGAATATTATTTTGGATTGCTGACAGAAGATGAGAAGAAAATATATCGTGAAATGCTGAGTGGAATACAGGAGAGACAAGATGAGTTTTATCTGACATCTTCGAATGAACAGCTGATCAGCAAAGTTTACCATGCATTGCTGAAGGATCATCCGGAACTTTTCTGGGTGCACAATCGTGAGGAAGTATATACGACTGCGTATAAAGGAACTGATTATTGCAGATTTTCACCTGGATATACGTATACAGATCAGGAAATTCAGGAAATTATGGCATTCATGGAACATGCGCTGGAAGAAGTGAAAGAGCAGATTACACAGGATATGTCTGCTTATGATAAGGTCAAAACAGTTTATACGTATCTGATAGATCATGCAGAGTATGAAGCATCGGAGGATGACCAGAATATTGCAGGCATTTTCTGGAAAAAGAAAGCTGTGTGTGCCGGATATGCGAGGGCGGTACAGTATCTTTTGGAACAGCTTGGAGTTCCGTGTATTTATGTAGAGGGAAATGCGAGAGACGGTGATGAAGGACATGCCTGGAATATCGTAGAAATTAACGGTGAGCAATATTATGTAGATGCTACAAACGGGGATCAGCCGACATTTCTGGAAGGCGGTGCGGTTTCTCTGGAAGAACATAAGACAACAATTTATGATTATCTGTGTCCTTTTCCACAGGAATATGAGCAATTATATACAGCATCCGATGAATTTCCGGTTCCGGAGTGTACTGCGACGGATCTTAATTTTTATGTGCTGAATCAGGCATGTTTTGATACATATGATGAACAGCAGATTTATGATTTCTGCTGTATGCGTCTTGAGAACGGAGCTGCGGTAGTACGTTTCAAATTTACTTCGCAGGAAGCTTTTGACGAAGCATGTCAGCAGTGGATACAGGAAGGATATGTTCAGAAAGTTGCTGAATATTATCTGAAAATGTATGGGCTCAGTACAGTAGAGTATCATTATGGTATTCTGGATAATCTGAAAACGATATATTTTATGTTTTAGAGGAGATATTTTTATGAATGATATTTTGCAGCAGATTATGAATATGATTGAGAATACGCGGACAGTACCGTCTATATCCAGTTTTTCGATGATCGGTTTTACAGTACTGCTGATTTTTGGAGTGATCAACTGCATTCTGGGATATCGGCTTCTGCGTTTCTGGATGATGCTCTGTGGTTTTGTCATTGGAGCTGGAATTGGATTTGGTGCAGCGTATACCGGTGGTGTGACAGAGAAATATATGTATGCGGTTTTTATGGTTGGAGCGGGTGTACTACTGGCCGTGATCGCATTTGTGAGCTATAAGATTGGAATTTTTATTCTGGGAGCAGGCATTGGAATTGGACTTGGTATTTATGTTTTTCATCCAACTACTTCGTTGGTATTCTTTTTCTGTCTCCTTCTGGGAGTGGGACTTGGTGTGTTGGCTATGAAGCAGGCGAGGGAAGTTCTGATCATTGGGACAAGCCTTCTGGGAGGTGCGATGGCAGGCTTTTCTGCTGCAAAATTAGGCGGACTGGCGGATATTCCGTATGGTCTGGGACTGAGTGCAGGATTTGCACTTCTTGGAATGCTGATTCAGTTTGCGACAAACAGGCGCAAAGATGATGACGAGGAAGAAGAGTACGAAGAGGATGCGTATAACGATGGACAGGACAGTTCTGATTATGTGGATTTCAGGGATTATATGCCACAGAAATCAGAAAGAAAGGCGCAGAAAGAAGTCAGAAGAACATCGGCACAGAGACAAAATGTGAAGCATACTCCGGGAAGAGCGCAGAACAGTTCTCATAAAGCATCTCGGAGTGCGCAGCAGGTAGATTTCAGACTTGAAAAAAATAAAGGAAGAAAACATAAAAAGGATGCGGTGGCACCTGAATCAGAAAAAACAATTCCGTACCGACCGAGAAAGAGCAGACAGAAAGAAATTGATCTTCCGCTGGGATCTTTTGATACAGAAGATTCCTATCATCCAATGAATGATGACTATGAAGAACCGGTTGTAATTGATGAGGATGAACTGGATGAGGAAGTGCTGAGAGAAATGATGGACGAAGACGACCGGGAGGGAGAAGAACTCTGGAAAAAGATATCCAGACGTGATGATACACATAAAAAAAGAAAGTAACAGTAAATATGCCGGGTAGAAGGCAGGAAAGAAGGACAACATGGCAAAAGAAGCTAAGACAAATGCGATGAGAATGCTGGATCGTCAGAAAGTGAAATATGAAGCATTTCCATATGAATGTGATGAGTTTATTGATGGACTTCACAGTGCAGATCTGATTGGGGCACCATATGAACAGTCTTTTAAAACACTGGTTATGGAAGGGAAAAGCGGCGGATACTATGTATTTGTAGTACCGATCGAAAAAGAAGTGGATCGTAAGGCGGCTGCGAAAGCAGTTGGAGAGAAGGCTGTGGATATGATCCATGTTAAAGATATTCTGAAAATTACAGGTTATGTAAGAGGCGGCTGCAGTCCGCTTGGAATGAAAAAACCATATCCGGTCGTGTTTGATGCATCCGCGGGTGGGTTTGAAGAAATATATGTAAGTGGAGGCCGCGTCGGACTGACGCTGAAAGTTCCGCTTGCTGCACTTTTGAAAGTGACAAATGGAAAACTGGCGGATATCACAATGAAATAAAAAATACTGTAAACAGTAAGCTGCAAAAGCTCCCGATCATTAAAAACGGGAGCTTTTGTCATGCAGTAAAACTGCAGTATGAAATTCTAGTTATCGGCAGCATCTTCTTCGTTAACCTGGAAGACGTGACGTTTCTTAGCCATTTCGTCGCTTGCCAGATATTCGTCATAGGTGGTGATCTTGTCAATCAGCTTACCGTCAGGAAGGATTTCCATGATACGGTTGGCAGTTGTCTGCACGAACTGATGGTCATGGGAAGTAAAAAGGATAACTCCCGGGAATTTGATCAGTCCATTGTTCAATGCAGTAATAGATTCCATGTCCAGATGGTTGGTAGGTTCATCAAGAATCAGGATATTAGCACCGGAAATCATCATTTTGGACAACAGGCAACGGACTTTTTCACCACCGGAAAGAACACGTACTTTTTTTACGCCGTCTTCACCAGGAAAGAGCATTCTGCCAAGGAAACCGCGGACATAAGTAGCATCTTTGATTTCAGAATACTGTGTCAGCCAGTCTGTGATCGTGAGATCATTGTCAAATTCCTGTGTATTGTCTTTTGGAAAATATGCCTGAGAAGTGGTGACACCCCATTTGTAACTTCCTTCGTCTGGCTCCAGTTCACCGACAAGGATACGGAAAAAAGTAGTAATGGCCTGTTCATTGGCACCAACAAATGCAACTTTATCGTCATGACCGAGAGTAAAGCTGATATTGTCCAGAACTTTTACGCCATCAATAGTCTTGGAGAGGTTTTCGACCATAAGCACTTCATTGCCGATCTCGCGGTTTGGACGGAAGTCGATGTATGGATACTTGCGACTGGAAGGACGCATATCATCCAGCTGGATTTTTTCCAGTGCACGCTTACGGGAGGTTGCCTGTTTGGATTTGGAAGCGTTGGCACTGAATCGGGAAATAAATTCCTGCAGCTCTTTGATTTTTTCCTCTTTCTTTTTGTTGGCTTCTTTCATCTGTTTGATAAGAAGCTGGCTGGATTCAAACCAGAAATCATAGTTTCCGGCATACAGCTGGATCTTGCCATAGTCAATATCGGCAGTATGTGTGCAGACTTTATTAAGAAAATAACGGTCATGGGATACAACGATGACAGTATTGTCAAAGTTGATCAGAAATTCTTCGAGCCATTCGATTGCCGGAAGATCCAGATGGTTGGTAGGCTCGTCGAGAAGAAGAATGTCCGGATTGCCGAACAGAGCCTGCGCAAGAAGAACTTTGACTTTCTGGCTGCCGGTCAGGTCAGCCATCTGTGTATAGTGGAGCTCGGATTCGATGCCAAGTCCGTTCAGAAGAGTAGCAGCATCAGACTCTGCCTCCCATCCGTTCATCTCTGCGAATTCACCCTCAAGTTCGCTGGCACGGATACCGTCTTCATCTGTAAAATCTTCCTTTGCATAGATCGCCTCTTTTTCCTTCATGATTTCATAAAGTCTGGCATTTCCCATGATAACGGTATCCAGTACGTTGAAGGAATCATATTTGAAGTGGTCCTGCTGCAGGAAGGAGAGTCGCTGGCCAGGAGTGATCACAATATCTCCATTGGTCGGTTCGAGCTGCCCGGAAAGGATTTTAAGGAAAGTAGATTTACCGGCACCGTTTGCTCCGATCAGGCCGTAGCAGTTGCCTTCGGTAAATTTGATGTTGACATCCTCAAAGAGGGCTTTTTTGCCAACACGTAAAGTGATATTATTTGCTGAAATCATAAGGTACCTCTTTTCTTCATTATGGTTTCGAATTAAGTTTTCGATCATTGAACAGTAACTGGCCTGTTTTTGGCCATTCACTCCCATTTTACAGTAAAGTGGAGAATTTGCAAGCCTTAAATCATAAAAACATTGAATTTACACAGAGGAATTGCTATAATTTAAGAAAGTTTGCTAGAGAGTTACGGGTAACGGAAAGAGGAAACAGAGTATGTTGATAACCAGAGAATGCGATTATGCTGTGCGGGTGCTCCGCGCAATGGCAGAGGAAAAGAGAGTCAGCGTAAATGAAATCTGTGAAAAAGAACTGATCACAGCACCTTTTGCATACAAAATACTGAAAAAACTGCAGAAATCAGGAATGGTCAGAGGGTATCGTGGTGTTCATGGGGGATATTCTCTGAACTGTGATCTTGATCAGATAACACTTTATGATGTTTATACAACGATCGATCCGGGAATGTTTATCATTGACTGCCTGGAACCTGGCTATGACTGTGCCAGGAACAGCGCAGACGGACAGAACTGTTCTGTTCACTGTGAACTCGCGGAAATTCAGGAAGAACTGTGCAGGATGCTGAAGCGAAAATCCCTGAAAAAACTTATAAATGGCTAACTTTTTTGTATGTAAATAGATACAGAAAATGCGTAATCCCGATTGGACAATCGCAATAGTGTATGATATAATAACCAATGGACTTTTAGACCGTTTCAGTGGTCTGAAATAAATAAAAATTTTCATCATACCTTTAAGGAGGAAAACAAACTATGGCAAGAAAGATGAAAACCATGGATGGTAACCATGCAGCCGCT